>Ga0187770_10000168_pt1 | contig 30844 bp, 25 predicted proteins | sample 0116_SJ02_MP02_2_FD_133154 | JGI IMG/M metagenome (GOLD analysis project Ga0187770, IMG submission 133154) | Tropical peat soil microbial communities from peatlands in Department of Meta, Colombia - 0116_SJ02_MP02_20_MG | ecosystem: Environmental > Terrestrial > Soil > Wetlands > Peat | place...
ATGTCACCTGATATTGTTGTTGTTAACGGTGAGAATGCTGCACATGGTTTTGGTATAACCCGACAGGCGGCTAAACAGCTCCTTGATACCGGCGTTGATGTTATTACGACGGGAAATCATGTCTGGCAGAAAAAAGAAGTATTCGAATTTATAGACAGTACTCCCAATCTTCTTCGCCCTATAAATTACCCGCCTAACACTCCAGGCCATGGTACTTTCATTTATGAGGTAAATGGTTTAAAAACTGCAGTCATCAACGCTATGGGCAGAATTTTCATGGATGCCATTGACTGCCCTTTTCAAAGGGTGGACATTGAGATTGAGAGACTCAGAAAAGATGGGGTGACAATCATTTTAATTGACTTTCATGCCGACGCTACAAGTGAAAAACAGGCTTTCGGCTGGTATTTCGATGGAAGGATAAGCGCGGTTTGGGGCACTCATACCCACATTCAGACGGCTGATGAAAGGATCCTTCCAAAAAAAACAGCATATATTACAGATATAGGGATGTGCGGTTCTATTGATTCTGTAATTGGTATGAAAATCGAGGAATCCTACAGGAAGGTTATACAGCATTTGCCTGTCAGGTTTTCACCAGAGGACAAGGGAAAAATCGAAGTCCAGGGTATAGTTATTGATATCGACAAGGAAACCGGAGAATCGGTTCTTATAAGCAGGATCAAGGAAGTGGTATAAGATATATCTTTCAAAGCTGTGAAACGATAAATTTTGCTATCTCTTCACTTCCGGAATGAAGTTTCAATTTTTTTAGATTATTTTTATACTCTTCAAGAATGCCTTTATTTAGAATCATGTTGAGTACCTTAAAGAAAGATTTTTCACCAGGTGTATACCATCCAACCTTATTCTCAATACAGTAATCAATATTGGGCTTTTCCGGCGGAGCGGCATAATGAGTAAAGATGATTGGGTTATCCATGAATAAAGCCTCGAATGTAGTAGAAGCACCTGCTTTTGCAATATTGAGATCTGAGACAGAGAGGAGTTCATTCATATTATCTGCGTATCCGATCGGTATAAGGTTTGTGATAGAAGATGTCCCCGATTTAAGAGCTTCCAGCTCGAGTCTGAGTTTCTCATTCTTACCGCAGACAGCAATAACATTCAGCGGCAGTCCTTTCTTGTATATTTTTTTGACGAATATCCCGATATTGCTTATGCCCTGTCCGCCAGCTGTCGCCAGGACCGTCTTATAGTCAGGATTTAAAGAATACCGCCTTATAATCTGTTCTCCCGTCCTGGCCCGGCTGAAGAATTTCTGATTAACTGGAAAGGGAAATATTTTTACCCTTTCAGGGCTTACCTTGCGCCTGATTATCATCTGCCTTGCTTTTTCCGATGAAACAAGGATATAATCGGCACCCCTGTCGGCCCAAAGCGAATAACCACAGAAAGGGTCCGTAACATATCCGATCACCTTGATCGGAAGTTTTAGGAAATCCCTCGACATACTGGAAGCCGGCAGGCAGTAAAATTGAGTTGATATGATCATGTCGGGATTGTATTCTTTTATGTAGCATATCCCCTTTTTCCATGCTTCTACAAGCAATATTTTTATATAAAACCTTGGACTGAAATGAAAAAATTCGATAAGGGCATACACCATTCTAGCCGCTATGGGGTGGGCCAGAGCGAAATCCCAAACTCGCTTCATGAGAAAGTCATCTGTAAGCGCTCCTGATTCTTTAAAGAAATCGACAACATCCATGTTAAACCGGCCCGGGTAAAGCGATTCTATTGCGTCCCTGATTGCTAATGCCGGCATTTTATGGCCTGCACCTGCTTCAAGCACTGTAAATAAAATCCTTTTTTTTTCTTTCATATACTTATTTCAAGTTTTGACGATTGCCCTTGCTTATGGGAAAAAAGTTCAAGTACATCATGCATATGGCTCACCTTAAGGAGCTGCACAATACTTTCACGCGGTCCTTACCTTCTGGCGGACTGATTTTTATCAATAAAGTTTACAGGTAATTTTAGAGAGTGTCAAGAATGATATTGTATATCTATATGCATCTTCTATTGACGAAGGGGACTCATAATATTATAATCTTAATTGTAGAGGAGAAATATATGAAAAGTTCAATACTATCCTTTTTAATTCCGTTGTCGTTAATGATTGCGGGATGTTCGTATATCTATGAAACGAACTTAAAACCTTCCGATCTGAGCGGAGGAAAATTGGACAGTAATAAGGGATATATTTACGGGGTTTATGATTATGTTGTTAGAAGCCCCACATATTTCGCAAATGAGGCTTATCTAAAATTTGACCTTGTACCGAAATCACCGAATGATAAGGAAATCATAATATCTCTTAATGGGGATCAGGGTTACTTTTTCGTAACTATGGCTTCAGGTGAATACACACTTCACAAGATTATTCTCAATTTTGACGGTTGGGATTCTTATACCGTACCTGTCGATCAGGATTTTACAGTTAGCCCGGGAACAATTTTCTATCTTGGAAACCTTAAAACCGAATTCAGAGTGAATACTTTACCTTTTATGTGGTGGGGTATCGAGTCCATTGGTGATCAGTTCCAGACAGATTCAGCCAATCTGATGAAGGATTACTCCGGGATCACTTCTGCGGACTTCTTTAACGGCTATTCAATGCTGGGGTATAATATCAAACCCTTTGAAAAAAGAGCTATTTACATACCGTCGTCCCAGTTGCCGCCGAATTATGTACCCTGACCTGCAGAATACTAATGGGTTTTTATAATTCCAGAGGTTTATCATTTGACGAATGAGTGCATATTTCGTATATTACTCGAAACCCATTTTGTTATTTTGGAGGTATATATGGCAAAATTAGGTGATTACTTTAAAACAGAGGATTTTAAAAAGGAAAAACATGTCCCGGTAATCGAAGGTACTTCCGGCGTTAAAAGCGGCGTCTCCTTTACAGTAAGTGTTACTGTTGGAAAAGAAATACCGCACCCCAATACAACGGAACACCATATCGCCTGGATCAAGCTTTATTTTATGCCCGATGGAGGAAAATTCATCTACGAAATCGGTTCAAGCGTTTTCTCTGCACATGGTGAGTCCGTCGACGGCCCTAACAAGGGACCGGTTTATTCAAATTCCATTGCCACATTTAACCTCAAGCTTGATGCTCCGGGCAAGCTTATTGCCGAAAGCTATTGCAACATTCATGGCCTGTGGGAATCAAGCGTCGATATAGTCTTTTAATCAGAGGGATTCTCCGGAATTTTTATGAACAGATTGCTGCGTGACAGGAGAGAAGCCGGGGTTTTACTTGCGGGAATGTTGAAAAAATATGAATCTCTTTCCGATACCTTGGTTTTTGCCCTCCCCAGGGGCGGAGTTCCTGTAGCTTTCGAGGTCTCCAGAGCACTAAAATTGCCCCTTGATGTTTTCATGGTACGTAAATTAGGTGCTCCGGGAAACCCGGAGCTGGCAATAGGGGCAATAGCTTTTGGCGGTGTTACTGTGCTCAATGATGATATAGTTAACTGGCTTAATATCAGCGAAGCGGAAATCAGGAAGGTGACTGAAATCGAAAGCTTGGAGCTGAATCGAAGACTGCATCTTTACAGAAAAGGTTCCCATCAAGTAATCGTTAAGGACAAAACGATCATCATTATCGATGATGGCTTGGCCACAGGCGCTTCTATGAAATCGGCTTTAAAGGCACTACGTAAACTTGGAGCAAAGAAAATTATTGCCGCTGTACCGGTCGCACCAGCGTCAACCTGTGATGAGCTCTCAGAAACTGCAGATGAGGTTATCTGTTATATGGCACCGGACAATTTTTCATCTGTAGGAGAATGGTATGAGGATTTTACACAGACTACGGATGAAGAAGTCAGGCAACTTCTGGTAGAATCTGAAGAATATTTGAAACAGTTCTGAAATAAATGCTGTGAGTGTGCTTGTGAGGAATCTTATGGGTTTGAATAGCCAAAGTCTTTATGCTCCTGAATTTGAACATGATTCTTGTGGTGTCGGTTTTGTATGCAGTTTAAATGGTCTTAAATCTAACGGGATTATTAAAGATGGGTTGCAGATTTTAAATAGGCTTGCCCATAGAGGCGCCACAGGTGCTGACCCTAAAACAGGCGACGGGGCGGGAATTTTAATACAAATACCCCATAATTTTTTTGAACGGGTATGCGGGAAACTGGATATCAAACTGCCTTCAGAGGGAGAATACGGAACCGGCATTGTATTTTTACCGAATGATGAGGAAGATAAAAAAGTCTGCAAGAATATTATTGAAAAGATACTGAATGAAAATAATCTCAAACTGCTGGGGTGGAGGAAAGTACCTGTCGATAACTCTGATATAGGAGATTATGCAAGGAATACTGAACCGTTAATCGAACAGCCATTTATTACAGCTGGAAACAGGCAGGATCGTTCGAGACGTTCAGATGAGTTATGGTTCGAAAGGAAATTATTCCTGGCAAGGAAAATAATAGAGAATACCGTCAGGTCTTCCAAACTTGAGAGAAAAGGCTCCCTCTACATAACAAACCTTTCGAGCCGGACAGTCTGCTACAAGGGACTTCTGAAGCCTTCTCAGCTCGAACAGTTTTATCCGGACTTGAAAGAGGCAGATATTTATAGCGCTGTATGCCTCGTTCATTCCAGATACAGCACAAATACTTTTCCATCCTGGGAACTGGCACAGCCTTTCAGATTCCTTGCTCATAACGGGGAGATAAACACCCTGAAAGGCAATATAAATTCAATGAAGGTTATGGAAAACCTTCTGGAAAGCCCGTTTTTCGGTGAAAATATAAAAAAAATTTTACCGGTTATTACACCTGGAGGAAGCGATTCGGCATCGCTTGACAATGTGTTCGAATTTCTCACATTATCCGGAAGGTCCCTTCCACATTCAATGATGATGATGATACCCTCAGCCTGGGAATATAATAAATTCCTCTCAAAAAAAATCAGGGATTTTTATCTCTACCATGCCTGTATGATGGAACCCTGGGACGGTCCTGCAGCGGTTGCTTTTACTGATGGAAGATACGTTGGGGCTGTGCTTGACAGAAACGGCCTCCGTCCTGCACGATATTTAGTTACGAAAAGCGGCCGGATTATTATGGCTTCCGAAGTAGGCGTTCTGGATATTCCTCCCGAAGATATTCTTGAAAGCGGCAGACTTACCCCGGGAAAGATGCTTTTTATCGATACTGTGGGGGGCAAGATTATAGATGACGAAAAGATAAAAAAACAGCTTTCTGAAAAAAAGCCCTATGGGGAATGGATCAAAAAAAACATGAAACCCCTTCAAAAATCCAGGCAAGTCAAAAAATCCGAACAAATCAAAACGTTACAAGCATTAGACACGCTAACAATGATGAAGGCTTTTGGATATACATCTGAAGACCTTAAAATAATAATTAAACCTATGGCTGAAAACGCTCAGGAGAGCGTAGGCGCTATGGGGAACGATACCCCGCATGCCGTTCTTTCAAAGAAAAGCCAGCTCTTCTATAATTATTTTAAGCAGCTCTTTGCCCAGGTTACGAATCCTGCCATTGACCCTATACGAGAGGAAATTGTAATGAGTCTGGAAAGTTACATCGGGACGAAACATAATATTCTCATCGAATCATCAATTAACTGCGCAAGGTTCAGGCTCAAATCTCCTGTATTGACGAACGAGCAGGTCGAGGCATTCACCGGACTTTCAAAAGAAGGAGAGAAAGCTGTAAGGATATCATTGTTATTTGAAACAAAATTACTTAGCGGTATGATCACTGCTCTTGATAATATCAGCAGGGAAATACTGGGTCTTATAGGAAGGGGTTATTTTTATTTTATCCTGAGCGACAGGAAAATTGATAATGATCATGCTGCAATTCCCCCACTCCTTGCAGTCGGTTATATTCAGCGCTTTTTGATGGAAGCAGGTAAAAGATCAATGGCAAGCTTGATAATTGAAAGCGGAGAGGTCAGGGAGGTCAATCATTTTGCATTGCTTCTTGCATACGGGGCCGATTGCATAAATCCCTATATGGTTTTTGAAGCCATACGATTTATGGTTAAAGAAAAAGACCTGAGGATTAGCGCCGCAATGGCAGTCCGTAATTATATAAAAGCGGTTGACAAGGGGATCAAAAAAATCCTGTCCAAGATGGGTATTTCCACGCTCCTTAGTTACAGGGGGGCCTGCATTTATGAGGCCCTCGGCCTTTCAGATGAGATAATTGAAAAATGTTTCCCCGGAACATCATCCAGGATTGGGGGTATAGGTTTCGATACTGTTGAAGAGGAGGCTATTGCCAGACATAGAGAGGCTTTTCCATTAAGAGAGGAGTTTAAAATCCCTGTTTTAAAGGCTGGAGGCGTTTATCAGTGGAAGAGGGATGGGGAAGTTCATCTATGGAACCCTGAAACAGTGTCTTCACTTCAGGATTCGGTAAGGAGGGGAGATTATGAAAAGTTCAGAGAATTTTCAAGACTTGTGAACGACCAGTCGAAAAATCCAGTGACATTACGCTCCTTATTGAAAATCAAAACCGGGTATCCAATACCCGTCAATGAAGTTGAAAGCACTGAGAGCATTATTAAGAGATTTGCTTCTGGGGCTATGAGTTTCGGTTCACTGTCGAAAGAGGCTCATGAGACTGTAGCTTTAGCCATGAACAGACTGGGTGGACAATCCAATACGGGGGAGGGGGGAGAGGATCCTGCCCGATTTCTTAGCATGCCAGGAGGTGACAGCAAGAGAAGTTCTATAAAGCAGGTGGCATCAGGAAGATTTGGCGTAACGACAAATTACCTTGTCAATGCCGATGAAATTCAGATAAAAATAGCCCAGGGTGCAAAGCCGGGTGAAGGCGGACAGCTTCCCGGGCACAAGGTCAGTATCAATATTGCGAAAACGAGGTATACGACCCCCGGAGTAACACTTATCTCTCCGCCGCCCCATCACGATATTTATTCAATAGAGGATCTTGCTCAGCTTATTTTTGACCTTAAGAACACAAACCCCAGCGCAAGGATAAGCGTAAAGCTCGTATCCGAGATCGGCGTCGGGACAGTCGCAGTAGGAGTGGAAAGGGCCATGCTGATATGATTCTTATCTCGGGAGGGGACGGTGGGACCGGCGCCTCGCCATGGAGTTCCATCCGGAACGCCGGAATGCCCTGGGAGCTTGGTATTTCCGAAACTCATCAGACTCTGATATTGAATAACCTGCGGAGCAGGGTAAGGCTCCAGACCGACGGACAGCTGAGAACGGGAAGGGATGTGGCCATTGCCGCCATTCTCGGGGCTGATGAATATGGATTTGGAACAGCGATTCTTGTATCCATAGGTTGTGTTATGCTGAGGCATTGCAATCTCAATAACTGCTCCGTAGGAGTCGCGACACAGGATGAGCAGTTAAGGAAAAGGTATACAGGCCTTCCCGAATATATCATGAACTATCTGAAATTTGTCGCTATGGAAACGAGGGAGATAATGGCTTCAATCGGAGTAAGATCTATAAATGAACTTATCGGTAGAACGGAATTTCTTGATGTTAACCGGGATATGCTCAACGGGAAAACCAAGGATATAGATTTTTCCAGGATATTGTATAAGCCTGAAATCAAAGGGCAAGATGCCCTATTCCAGACCTCCTTTCAGGATCATGGCATAGGGCAAGTCCTCGACAATGAGCTGATCAGGCGTGTGAAAAAGGCACTGAAAAAATCCGAAGGTGTCCATGAGGATTTAACTATCAGGAATTCCGACAGGGCAGTCGGGGCAATGCTTTCTGGATATGTTTGCAGAATATATGGAGAGACGGGCCTGCCAGACGATACCATATACTTCCGTTTCAAGGGTACTGCAGGTCAGAGTTTCGGCGCGTGGCTTGCAAAGGGCATAACATTCGAACTGGAAGGTCTTGCGAATGATTATGTAGGAAAAGGCATATCGGGAGGTAAGATCATAATTTACCCGGACAAAAGGAGCAATTATAAAACTGAAGAAAATATTATTATTGGTAACACTAATTTTTATGGAGCGATAAGCGGCGAAGCTTACATCGCAGGAATTGCCGGGGAACGTTTCTGCATAAGGAACTCTGGCCTTAATGCCGTGGTCGAGGGCGTCGGTGATCATGCCTGCGAGTATATGACTGGCGGGAGAGTCATAGTTCTCGGCAAAACAGGACGGAATTTCGGGGCAGGAATGTCGGGAGGGGTCGCCTACGTTTATGACCCGGAAGGTTCTTTCAGTGATTACTGCAATCTGGATATGATAGAAATTATTGAAATCTCTGATGATGATATCAAGGCAATAAAAAAGATGCTTTACAATCATGTGAAGTTTACCGGGAGTCTGTATGCGAAAGATATTTTCGACAGGATCGGGCAAACAGCCGGCAGTTTTGTAAAGGTCATGCCGCTTGAATATAAGAAGCTTATTGAAGCCAGTAAATCGGCTCAGAAGATGGACATTACGGAGGATTATGATGGGTGATCAAAGCGGCTTTTTAAAAACAGGAAGAAAAAAGACCTTCTACAGGCCTGTTTGTGAAAGGATCCTTGATAATAAGGAAATCAGCTTTCCCAGGGACACCGACATTTCTGAAGAGCAGGCATCCCGCTGTATGGATTGCGGGACTCCCTTCTGCCATTGGGGATGTCCTATCGGTAATTACATACCCGAATGGAATGACGCTCTTTATCAAAAACAATGGACAAGGGCTGTTGACCTTTTACATGCCTGTAATAACCTGCCTGAAATGACCGGAAGGCTATGTCCGGCACCATGCGAATACTCATGCGTTCTGGAAATTAACGATGATCCTGTAACTATCAGGGAAAATGAGCTTGATATTATCGAGCATGCCTTTGAGACAGGTTATATCAAGCCGGCTCCTCCTCTAAAAAGAACCGGTAAAAATATCGCTATTATCGGCTCCGGTCCTGCCGGCCTTTCATGCGCCGATCAGCTGAACAGGGCAGGCCATACTGTGAAGATTTATGAGAAAGATGATAAAGCTGGGGGGATGCTACGCTACGGCATTCCTGACTTCAAGCTTGAAAAGCGTTTAATCGACAGGAGGCTTGATTTATATATTAAAGAGGGGATTGAACTGGTCACCGGAGTTACGGCAGGCATTGATGTCAAGGCAGAAGATCTGCTGGATGGATTTGATGCAGTTTGCCTTGCCGGAGGGGCCAGAGAGCCGTGGGACCTCATGATCGAGGGCAGGGAATTGAATGGTATCTATTTTGCAATGGACTATCTTGTACAGTCGAACAGGAGAACGGCAGGAGAGAAAATAAGATCTGAAGAGCTTATAGATGCAAAAGGTAAGCGCGTTGTTGTTATAGGTGGGGGAGATACGGGTTCAGACTGCGTGGGAACAGCGCACAGGCAGGGTGCATCCTGCATTGTTCAGATAGAGCTTTTACCCAAACCTCACGAAAAGAGAAACGAAAATTATCCCTGGCCATTATATCCTATGATCTTAAAGACGACTACAAGTCATGAAGAGGGTGGTGAGAGGGAATGGTCAGTTTCTACAAGAAAATTCATAGGCAGAGAAGGGCATGTCAGGCAATTGTCCTGTGTGAGGCTTGATGAGTCCTTCAGGGAAATAAGCGGCAGCGCTTTTACAATAGACGCAGATATTGTTTTTCTTGCCCTTGGATTTCTTGGCCCAGACCATAATGGTATTATTGAAGACCTCTTAATCAGCTGCGATGAGAGGGGTAATGTCCTGACTGGCAGTGATTTTATGACAAGCAGCAAGAAGGTGTTTTGTGCAGGGGATATGAGAAGGGGACAGTCGCTAATAGTATGGGCCATTTCAGAAGGGCGCAAGGCCGCTTATTTCATCGATCTTTTCCTGATGGGAAGAACTAACCTGCCCTTTATTTAATGGTAAGGGTGCGGTTCATACTGCCTGTTTTATACCCTTCGAGTTCCAGCGATACATAGGTAAATCCGAATGATTTTAATACGGAGGATATTTTATCCATCTTTTTTAAATCGAATATTTTCGACCTCTCATAAGGGCTTATCTCGATTCTGGCCAGGTTGCCATGGCTTCTAACCCTGAATTGAATAAAGCCGATCTTTTTCAGAAATTCTTCTGACCTTTCAATCCTGAAAAGTTTTTCCTTTGTAATGATTTCCCTGTAGGGGATCCTTGATGCAAGACAGGCAAAGGCCGGCTTGTTCCAAGTCGGCAGGCCCGAATCTCTGGATAATTTGCGGATCTCTTTCTTTGTTAGTCCGGCCTCGCGGAGGGGGCTCAGGATACCAAGTTCTTTCAAAGCATGAAGACCTGGCCTGTAATCGGCAAGATCATCGTAATTTGACCCGTCAAGAACTGTGTCAATGCCAAGCTCTGTAGCCTTGCTCTTTATATTCGAGAATTCAATTTTTTTACAATAATAACACCTGTCCGGAGGGTTCTGCAATATTTCCGTTCCTATTTCATTGTCATAAAGCAGATAATGGGAAATACCTATGAGAGAAGCTATCTCGCAGGAATAGTCGATCTCGCTCTGAGGGTAAAGTGGTGAGACTACGGTTATAGCTGCCGTATCATCGGAACCCAGAATATCGAAACATACCCTGCATAAGAAAGAACTGTCAACCCCGCCTGAGAAGGCTACTGCTGCCCTGCTGTATGATTTTATGGTGGTTTTCAGCTTTTTATATTTATCCTGTAATGTCATTGTTGATGCCCCCTTAGCATGTTTTATATTTTAACACATATAACAGCTAACTGCAAAAATGCTGATTAAATTCACTTATTCCCCTTTTTACGCGACTGGAAGTAAGCGTGAGTTCATTTTTCTTTGATCCGAACTTTGTTAAATTTGAATACTGATTTATAATTCACTTGTGCTTTCGGAGGAGAATGTGATTATTCGCTGAGGGAAATCCCATGAAATTCACGCAGACTGTAAGATCCTTGAAAACATAATTTAAAATAAATTGGCAAGAAACAGGACATGCAAATTACTTTATCCTGTTTATCATACTTGCAAGATAACCAGCACCGAAACCATTATCAATATTTACTACCGCGATGCCCGGGGCGCAGGAATTGATCATTGTCAGCAGGGCTGAAAGTCCTTCGAAACATGCTCCATAGCCGACGCTTGTAGGGACGGCTATGATGGGTCTTTCAACTACTCCTCCAACGACACTGGCCAGAGCTCCCTCCATTCCAGCTATCGCAATAATAACCCTGGATTTTTTAATTCCTGGAAGGCTGGCAAAAAGCCTGTGGATGCCTGCAACCCCTATATCATAGTATCTTTCCACCCTGTTTCCGAAAGACTCAGCGGTAACAGCCGCCTCCTCGGCTACAGGTATATCCGAGGTTCCTGCCGTCAAAACGGCAATTGATGATTTTGCGGGTCTGATCACTTTTTTTATAACAGTAATGACCCTCGCCTCTTTATGATAAATAGCCTCAGGGCAGATACCTTTAACCGCTCCGAACATTTCTTCAGTTGCTCTGGTGGCCAGTATATTCCTGTCGCTTCCAAGAATGTAATTGAAAATGGATTTGACCTGTTCTGTTGTTTTTCCTGCACAGTAAATAATTTCGGGGTATCCAATCCTCAATTCCCTGTGGTTGTCGATTCTAGCAAAACCAAGGTCTTTGAAGGGCAGGTCTTTCATTATCTCCATTGCTTCTTCCACGGATAGTTCGTGGTTACGTACCCTTGAAAGAACTTCAGCTATATCTTCCGGTCTCATATTCCAAGTTCCTTTTTAATCTCTCTTTCGGCTTCCATATAGCTTATATTGTTCTCTATGGCTATCTTTTGAACTTCTTCAAACTCTAATTTAGCCTTCAGAGGTTTATCCCTGTAATAAGCTGTTTTGACGGTTACTTTACCGAACCTGGTAAGTGTCTTTTTATAATCCCTGGACAGGGCGATCTTCTTAATTTCAGATTTTCTTATCCCGAACGTCGAGGTTTCATTGAACAATATATCCTTTACATACTCTTCATTATAGACAGAACACAGGACGCTGATCCTGTAAGCAGGCCTGCTCTTTTTCATAATAATCGGGGTGAAGAAAACATCAGAAGCGCCGGCATTAAAAAGTTTTTCCATCAGATAAGAACTCGATTCAGGATTCATATCATCAAGATTGGTCTCAAGAATGGTTTCCGTGCAAAAATTATAATCATTTTGAGACTCGCCGGTTTCACCTATAAAGACACGCAAAACGTTGGGAATTTCGGTGTCACGTTCTCCTATTCCATAACCCGTCTTTATTATCCGGAATTCTGGAATGTCCGTAAAAGAATCAACAAAGGTTTTAAGTATTGCCGCCCCAGTGGGGGTGGTCATCTCGAAAGGAGCGCTGTTCTTTTTAATCAAAGCCCCGGAGAGCAGCTCCGCGGTTGCAGGCGCGGGAACGGGCAGAACGCCATGGCTTGACTTTATAAAACCGCCGCCTAATTCCACGCTTGAACTCATTATTTTATCTGGCTTTAGATAATCCAGGCAGATTACGGAACCGACTATATCAACTATCGAATCGATCGCTCCAATCTCATGAAAATGAACTTTATCGACGGTTGTTCCATGTACCTTGGCTTCAGCAGAGGCGATATTATCAAATACCCTGAGGGAATTTTTAATAATATTGTCTCCCAGCGAGCTTTTTATCAAGATGTCTTTAATGGACATAATATTTCTGCGGGGTTGTTCGGTTCGATCTTTCAGAACTACTTCAGCGCGGGTACCGCTTATACCCTTTCTTTTATCGGGATATATTTTAAGTTCATAACCGCTTACTTTGATCTTTTTAAGTTCTCCCTTCAGAAACGAGCTATCGACGCCTGCATCAAGTAGAGCGCCTATATTCATATCACCGCTGATCCCGGCGAAGCAATCGTAATATAATAATTTCATTTTTTCTTTCCATATTGAAAATTCTGGCTCTTGGGCCTGAATTTTATTATAGTTAAAAATACTTCTTTAAGCAACTGATTTCGCAGCTTTGAATAGATGGTTTTTTGAAATATTAAATGAATTGCTTTATTATTTTACCTGTATTTTAAATTGGGGATTTTGCGGCATCCCCTGCGGATGACCTCTTTTTTCATATTAATTATTGGAGGAAAAGATGGAAAAGAATCTGGACAATGTAATGGAAAAGGTTATGAACATCAAGCAGGAATTGGATAAGGTTGAATTCAGGGTTCTTAATACGAAAACTCATCTTGAAACGGTCGAACATTCTATGGAAAAGATCAGTAAAGAAATAATCGAAGGTTTTCATATCGTGTCATGCAAGGTAAATCATATTGAGGAAGAAATCAGAAAAATCGAGGATTTGCTTGGAGAGAAAGCAAAGAAATTAAATTAAGCGCTTTCAGGCGCTTATTTTGGTATTCGGGGGTTGTCATGCTCTCACTCTTAACTGATAAGATCGGACATATGGACGCTGACTATGGAGAGATACATTTTGAGATTGTAAATTCTACAAGGATCATTTATTCAAATAATAACATTGAGGCTGTTCAGACTTCAAAAACTTCCTCTGGAAATGTCAGGGCATTACTTGGCGGGGGGTGGGGATTCTCTTCTTTTAATGAAATAGATTTTGATAAGAGTATAGCTTCGGCATGCAGAAATGCGAAAATCGTCAGTGAAAGCAAAACCGAGAGAAAAAGCACAATTGTAAAAGCGGAGCCTGTAAAAGCAGATATAAAAACCGATTATGAAATCGATCCTTCCTCGTACTCTTTAAAGGATAAAAACGAACTGGCCAGTAAATATAATAATATCTTAAAGCATCCCGGCATTGCTTCGACCAGGGTCATTTATTCGGATTGGAAGGTCGAAAAGTATTTCGTGAATACGGAAGGGTCTGCTGTTTCTCAAACCAAGGTTTTTACGGGGACCTCATATTCAGCAATGGCAAAAGACGGTCAGAATGTCCAGCAGGCATTCGAGTCCGTCGGTCAATACGGCGGAATGGAACTTGTGATTGACAGGGATTATGAGGTAGAATTGGTAAAAAAAAGGGCAATGGACCTGCTGAAGTCAAAAAAAGTCGAATCGGGTACTTACACAGTGCTTCTCAACCCGAATTTGGCAGGAGTTTTTGCTCATGAAGCATTCGGTCATCTGTCCGAATCGGATTTTATTTATGAAAACCCGAAAATGCAGACCGTAATGGTACTAGGGAGGGAATTCGGCCCCCCTTTTCTGAATATTATTGACGACGGTTCAGTGGCTGGACTTGCCGGTTACACGCCTTATGATGATGAGGGCATCAAAACAGGTCGGAATTATCTTATAATGAACGGCCTTTTGAATTCCAGGCTTCATTCCAGGGAAACTGCAGGAAAAATGGATGAAAACATAACAGGCAATGCGAGGGCGGTAAGCCCTGCCTATCAGCCTATTGTAAGAATGACAAACACTTTTATTGATAAAGGAGATTATGAATTCGCTGACCTTCTGGCTTCCATTGACGATGGGATATACGCTGTGGATTATCTTGGAGGAATGACCAACCTTGAAATGTTTACATTTTCATCAGCATATGCTTACAGGATCAAAAATGGCAAGATAGGGGAGTTAATCAGGGATGCTGTACTGACAGGAAACGTCTTTTCTACACTTCACAATATTACAAAGATCGGTAAAGACCTTACACATCATGGCGGACTCGGCGGGTGCGGTAAAGGTGGACAGGGTGGACTGCCGGTATCAACCGGTAGTCCTCATATTGTTATCAAGGATGTCATGATAGGCGGGGTTTGATGCCCTTTTTTGATAAAAAAACAAAATTCTTTTATAATATTAATTTTACAGGGTTATTGAATTAAGTAAGGGTAATTTTAATTATTTGTATTATAGTCCAGGGAGATCTTTTTTATGTTGAAAGTTACAGTAACTGGAGCTGCCGGAAAAATGGGTAAGGCGAATATAAAAGTGATAAGTTCAGATGCGGAGTCTATTCTTGTAGGGGCTCTTGAAGAAGCTCATAATAATAGCCTTGGAAGGGATGCCGGTGAAATAAGCGGTATAGGCAGGAATCTTTCTATTCCAATAATTAGCGATATCGAAAAAGCTCTTTCAGTTTCAGATGTTTTGATCGATTTTTCAAGCCCTTCAGCAACAAGGGCAAATATAATGGCATCTATTAATTTGAGGAAAGCCCTTGTTATAGGTACTACTGGCATAAGTGATGACGATAAAGATCTTCTCAAGAAAGCAGGCATGGATATACCGGTTATATGGGCACCAAATTTCAGTGTGGGGGTAAATCTCCTGTCAAAGCTTGTTAAAATTGCAGCAGAGGTTCTGTGCGATGGATTTGATGCCGAAATCGTTGAGGTCCACCACAGGATGAAAAAAGATTCACCAAGCGGAACTGCTCTAAAACTGTTGAATGTATTGAAAGATGTGTATAAAACAAATGATATAATTTATGGCAGAAGCGGCATTACAGGGGAGAGACCGCATAACCAGATCGGCGTATTTGCAATCAGAGGTGGGGATGTAGTAGGCGACCATATCGTCAATTTTTTCGGTGACGGCGAGAGGATTGAAATTGCCCATAAGGCTTCTTCCCGTGAAACCTATGCCAGGGGAGCGCTGAGAGCAGCAAAATTCATTACTGGAAGAGGCCCCGGTTTATATTCAATTGAAGAAGTTCTGGGGCTTTGACAGGGGAGGTTGCCAATGGGTTCGAATTATCCCGATAAATTTTATAAAGATATCGAGGGTCTTACATTTGACGATGTGCTGATTGTTCCGACAAGATCATCGATTTTACCGAGTCAAACTGATACTCGCTCTTATCTTACAGGCAAGATCAGGATGAAAATCCCGATTATATCCGCAGCGATGGATACTGTAACAGACTCCAATATGGCTATAGCAATAGCCCAGTTGGGCGGCATTGGAATAGTTCACAGGAACAATGATATTGATAAGCAGGTTGAAGAAGTCCAGAAGGTTAAACGTTTCGAAAATATTGTTATTAATAATCCGATTATTCTGAACCTTAACAAGAAGATCAGAGATGTCAAGGAAGTTATGAGGCAGTATAATGTTTCCGGGATACCGATCGTAAATGACAGTAACGAACTTGTAGGCATTGTAACCAGAAGGGACCTTGGATTTGTTGATGCTGATAAGAATCTTGAAAAAAGCGTTAAGGAGATCATGACACCACGCAATGAATTAATCACTTACGAGGGAAAGATAGACCTGTCAAAGGCCGGCGATATTATGAGGCAAAACCGGGTTGAAAAATTACCGATAGTGGATAAAAGTAATAAAATTATGGGGCTCATAACCCTTAAAGACATAACGAAAATAGCTGAATATCCTGATGCTACAAAAGACACAAAAGGCCGCCTAAGGGTCGGTGCGGCAGTGGGAACATCCGCCAAAGATTTCGAAAGGATTAAAAAATTGGCTGAACTGGAAGTGGATGTTGTCGTTGTCGATACCGCTCATGGACATCAGAGCAAGGTTCTGGATGCTGTGGAAAAGATCAAGAGCAAATATCCTGAAATTGAGGTGATAGCTGGTAACATTGCGACTGCAGAAGCCGCGCTTGACCTTATAAAGAGAGGGGCGGATGCCGTTAAAGTAGGCATCGGACCCGGCTCGATCTGTACAACAAGGGTAGTTGCAGGAGTAGGGATACCGCAGATTACCGCAATATTGGAAGTGTTTTCTGTAGCCGTAAAACATAATATCAAAATGGTAGCGGACGGGGGGATCAAGTTCTCAGGGGATATTGCTAAAGCGCTTGCAGCTGGAGCTGACAATGTTATGATCGGGAACCTTCTTGCTGGAACTACTGAAAGTCCAGGCGAATTTGTGATTTACAAGGGCCGAAGATATAAAACATACAGGGGTATGGGATCTCTGGCAGCTATGAAGGAAGGATCAAAAGACCGTTATTTTCAGGATGAGTTCGAATCTGAGAAACTTGTACCGGAAGGCATAGAGGGGAGGGTACCATACAAAGGCGATCTTAAAGATGTTATTTATCAGCTTGTCGGCGGTTTAAGTCTTGCAATGGGTTATTGCGGATCCTCAAACCTTGAAGAGTTTAAAGCCAATACAAAATTCATTAAAATAACAAATGCAGCGCTCCGGGAATCGCATCCGCATGACGTGATAATTACTAAAGAAGCTCCAAATTATATGGTGGATTCTGAAGAATACTGACGGAAAAAGGGCTTGTTCTATGGAAGAATTCAGGTTTTATATAAGCGCTCTTGAAGCGGAAGTGAAAAAGGGTAAAAGCTATTGCCTGGTGGAACCGATTTATGATACCTCAATGAAGCTTCTTATCGGAACGCAGAAGGTCCTTGCCGATAAGGATATTGCAAAGCTGAAAGAAATGTATAAGGACGACCCTTACAAAACGATTTTTGTCCGGACTTCAATACCCCATTATATTGAAGATGAGAAAAGGATAAAATGGTCAGACTACATAATCACATTTTTTAAAAAAAGCGAGTATTCGAAAAAGATCACAGCTGATAGACTTGATTTTATTGTAAAATATATTGATTTTACGGTAAAGGAATCGGATTATATTGTCTTGAAGCTTTCACAGATGAAGACCTTTTCGAAAAAACTTTTTGAAAATTCGCTTTATACATGTTATATAGCACTACTGACATATTATAACTATGCGCTTTTCTCTAATTCCGGAATGATCGACGGATCTATCGTTGAGAACATCATAAGCGCTTCCCTTCTGCATAATGTAGGGTTCTTTAAATATGATGCTAAAATCCATGAGAAAAAACGAATAGAAATAAATCATATCCGGGAAAATTTTTATCAGCATACGATTGAAGCTTATAAATTAATAAAATCGGAAATGGGAAAGCATGATCTTCCTGATGATGTTTTACAGGCAATACTTAATCATGAGGAATTTGCTGATGGGAGCGGATATCCTAGAGGCCTGCAAATTAACGAAATACCGTTTCTTGCGAAGCTTCTTTCAATATCAAATTATGCAGCACTTCTCATTACAGGTGAATGGAGCATGAAAGAACGGGAGAACAGGGAGCATTATCAAAAATTCAAACAGGATAGAAATAAATTCGATCCGGAGCTGTTTGAGGCTCTGGACGCTGCATTTCAGATAATAATTTAAATCACTATTCTACCAGCTTCAGGCCTGTTTTTTCAATACCTTTCCCCTTCTCTGAGCCGGGAAGAATATATTTTTCAGCGTATTTTGTTAAAGTCTGTGCTTTCGTTGTGTTTTCATGGATATTGTTATTGATCTGCCCTATCGTTTTAAGAAGTGTCTCAAGTGATGATATATGTTTATCAGTGCTCTCTTTATTATCAAGCGATAATTTCCTGAGTTCCTTTAAAGCCCCTGAGAAATCGTATGTAGCATCTTTCTGTTCAGACATGGCCAGTTTGACCTCTTCAGTAATCTTCACCAGCTCCTGGGTGGATTTAAGTATTTCCTTGGCCCCGTTATTCTGTTCGGCTACAGCTACATTCAGCTGGCTGATAATCTGAACGTTCTGCTGTGAATAGGCAGTTATCATATCGAGGCCGACCCCGGCTTTTTCAGCGAGTTTAACAGAATCGTCAATTCTCCCTATGATCGTAGCCACAACATCGCCGATATCCCTGGCGTTCTTATTTGTGTCTTCAGAAAGCCTTCTTATTTCATCTGCAACGATAGCAAAGCCTTTCCCGGCTTCTCCTGCGTGCGCAGCTTCTATTGCAGCATTCATTGCAAGAAGGTTCGTCTGTTTGGTTATATTGGATATCAGCCCCAGAAGCTTCAAAATCTGCTGTGAATATTCAGCGACCTCACGGATGGATTGAATTGATGCCTTTACTGCGGTGCTGCCCTCTATTGAAACGCTGTTAAGGTTAGTTGAAATGCTCTTGGTCTTGTTAGACATTTCTGCTGTGTTCTCTATATTTCGAGCCATTTCCTCTATTGAGCTTGATCCCTCATCAACAGCGGCCGCCTGTTTGACCATATTGTGCATAATGCTTTCTATATTTCTTACAACCTCTTCGAGAGTTGCGGTCAATTCCTCGATTCCTGATGTAGCATTTTCTGATTCCTTGCTTAAATTGCCGGTTGATTCCCTGATCAAATTGATGTTGGGTTTAAGGAATACATCCAGGAGTTTCTGTGAATTATCAGAGGATTCTTTGAGATCAAGAGCAATATGGCCGACTTCAGACAGATCAGAATAAAAAGTGTCCAGCAGTATATTGAAATTCCTGGCAAGTTCACCTATTTCATCTGCGCGGGTATAAGCGAACTTTCGTGTCAGGTCGCCCTTCCCGCTTGAGATTTCTCCAATAAATTTTATCATCTGTTTTAACGGATATACCATATTCCTTGAATAGAAGTAAAGAAAAACTAACATAAAAAAGGTTATTAAAGTAAGTACCCAGGTAAATTTGGAGATAATATCGATCATCTCGCCTTTCAGTTTAGTGGCTTCTTTCTTAACAACAGTATCTATGTCATCAATATAAACTCCCGATCCGATAATCCAGTTCCATGGCTTATAGAGTTTAACATATGTTTCTTTAGGCTGATATTCAGTAAGCTGATTTGCTACAGGTTTAGGCCAGTTGTACTCAACGAACCCCTCGCCGTTAGATTCGCACATGTCGTTAAAAGCGACAAAAAGATTTTTTTTCCCGGGACCAACAGAATTGAATTTCGGATCGTTCAGAACCTTACCGTCAAGCTCTGGCGAAGTAGGATGCATTATCATTACGGGATAGGGTCTTTTTGTATCATTAATGAAGATATAACCGGTTCCCTCATCATATCTCATCGAGTAAAGCGCATTTGTGGCCGCAGACTTATAGTCATTCAGTGTCAACTTTTTCCTGACATTCTCAGCAAGATATGATTTATTATAACTATCTACAAGGTCGTAAGCAATACTGACAATGGCTTTTAGCGCATGCTCCCTTTCTGCAGTATAAGTATTCCTGAAGTCTATTATTTTGTTCCTGTCGTAATTTGATATTATGAACCAGAATGACAGTATAGCTACCGCGTAGAATAATAGAAGAGTTAGAAGATTTGTCAAAGTAAGTTTAGTACCGATTTTAAAGCCTCTCACGGAGTTCCTCCCGCCTTAATCACCCTTTTATGTAAGATCGACAAAATATTTCAATACATAAATATAAAAAGGTACAATGGAAGATAAGGGATACACCGATATTGTAGCAAAGCAATGGAATTATAGCAAAAATCCTGTATTCTATTCTGCCTGAAAATGAAAAATATTAATCTAAATAGGAAATCTCAGGAAGTTTTTAATGGTAATGTTATTACAAATTTTGTTCCCCTGCCCAGCCTGCTTCCCACCTCTATCTTTCCTCCGTGCAGCATGAGAATATGTTTTACAATCGATAAACCCAGTCCCGTACCTCCCAGGCTTTTTGAACGTGCCTTGTTCACAACATAAAAACGTTCGAAAAGGCGGGGTATATGTTCTTCTGCTATCCCGATGCCGGTATCCTCTATATCAACCCTGACGGATTCTTCATAAAGATAGGCATTAACGGACACCCCTCCTTTATCAGTATATTTAATCGCATTATCTATCAGATTTACAAACAATTGTTCAATTTGGAAAGGGTCTCCGTCAATTTCGGGAACGATGTCCGAGATTTTAATATCAAGGTAAATTTTTTTTATTTTTAAGGCAGTTGAAAAAATATCCTTTATATTGTGAAAAACTTCCTTAAGACTTACTTTCTCCTTTTCTATGAACTTAGGGGGTTCCTCAAGTTCTGAAAGAGTTAGGAGGTCCTGAATTATATTACCAAGCCTGACGACATTCCTTAATATGATATCCAGTTTGTGTTTCTTTTCAGAATCTTTTTCTTCCTCGAGAAGGGATTCAGTGAAACCCTTTATTGAGGTCAAGGGAGTTTTAAGCTCATGCGAAACATTGCCGACAAAATCTTTTTTTATCTTCTCCAGGTTTTTTATATCAGTCAAATCATAAAAAATCATAACAATTTCAGATGTCTTCATTACATAACTGAGATCCACCCTGTAAGTTCTGCCTGCATGGACGATCTCGCAGGAAAGAGATTTCATATCTTCCTGCACTTGACTGACAAGATCGCCCAATCTGGCGTTAATGATTATTTCCCAGTAATAACGGTCCTTTGCTATCCTGCACCCGAAAATGTCCATGAATACATTATTAGAAAGGATAATTTTGCCATTTTTGTCCAGCACTGCTATGCCTGATGAAATTGAGGATACTATGGCCAGCATTTCTTCTTTTTCCTGATTAAGTTCAGTAATACGGGAAAATAAATTGTCGGCCATATTGTTGAAAGCATCTGTAAAACCTTTAAACTCACCCTTAAAACTGGGAAAAATTCTCCTGGTAAAAGTACCTTCCCCGAAAGCCTTCATTGCTCCGGTCATCTCTCTTTTAAAAAATATTATTGAGCCCGATAACCTCAGCATCACTGCCGATATTAATGCAAGCATTGCTATAAGTATGATTATAGTTTCTGTTATAATTCCGTTATAGAAGGATTCCACAGGTTTTGAGAAGCGATCGATCAGTATATTTCCAAAAACTTTTCTATCCTTTAAAAGGGGTATATTTAATGAGACATTGGGAAATGCAGGACGTCTATCAGAATGGATTGAAAGACCATTGATATTATTAACGGAAATACCATCACCGGTTTTATCATAATAAATCCCGATGATATTTTCAATTTCATTTGTCTTATTATTAAGAAGAAGCTCACCAATTGGACCAGTCAGAGGATCATAATACAGTTTTATTTTTTCTTCCTCGATGCTTATGGCATAATCACGTATTTTTCCAATAGGGAAAATAAAAATAAGGAAAAATGAAAGAAGGAAAATAGTTATTAAAAATGCAAAAAATTTCAAAAATAATGGACTGGAAGGCATTGAACTATACTCCAACCAGGCAGGAACCTGCTTTGATCATAGCGGCCAGCGGGAATCGAACCCGCGCCTTTAGCTTGGAAGGCTAAGGTACTGCCACTGTACGATGGCCGCGTGAACGGGGTTAGAAAAGTATCTGCCTGAATAATATCGGGTGAAGAAGTCCGAAAAATATCGTAACGACCCCGGCCATCCCTTTATATTTCTCGACAAATTCATAATATTTCGCCTTTGAATCATCCGGAATATTTATAATTTCAATCATGCCGGGGTAGATAACCGCACTGTCGGCACACAGGATGAGAGACGGGATGAGAGCACCGAGGATCGGTGCGTTTGTTGCGACAAAATTCGGTGCGAAAAGATTCCAGATACCAACAATAAGACATATCAGCGCTAAAAAAAACCTTGCAGGACCTTTTTCGATAAAATTATCGATTTTTTCAAAAAAGCCCTTGCTGTTCGGAAAGGCCTTTATGGCAGCTTCACCTGAGAGAATAATGCCATAAAATAAAAGAGCGATTGTAAATAATACTACCCCAAACATTTCCATACCTCCATATGGTGAATAATAAAAAATTATAGGCTTTCATCCCAAGAAAGTCAATTTTCATGTGCTTTAAAATGAGTTTTTGCAAGATTTTCAAACTCTTTTGCAGGCATTTCGGATTTCAGCCTCATGAAAAGCATGGAAGCGTCGTATCCACTTCCTCTTGGCAGAGTAATCTTCGAATGAATGGATTTATTTTCAATCCAATTTAAAAAGGAAAAACGTGCAAAAATGGAGGCGGCTGCTACTGCGGGAAAGCGCTCTCCCTTTTCAACTATTACTGTTTCGCAATTCATGCTTTCCCTGAACTTCCTGTTCAAGACTTCTGAGCCCGAGAACTTGTCAAGAATCAACGTTTTATAAGACTTGCTGTCGAATTGTCTTACAAGTTCAGTGTATTCATGGAACATCAGCAGATTCACATTCCCGAATTTTTTATATAAATTATTGTATTCACAGGGCTCTATTATCCTGACCCTGTGTTCAATGGAATCTTTTATCTCAAAATAGATTTTCCTGATTGAATGGTCGGTGATTTTCTTTGAATCCATTACGCCTGTTTTCACAGCTTCTTTTTCACTTAAACTGTCTAAAATTGCTGCTGCCAGAACGAGCGGACCGAAATAGTCGCCTTTTCCGGATTCATCGAGGCCAATTACAGGAAATTCAACATTAAATTCCTCCTGAGATAAGGGTAAAAATCTCTCCCACTCATTAAGTATACTCAGTATTTCATTTCCATCGCCCTGGAAAAAAACGCTCCCGTTTTTATAAAATATTATTGTCAGGTTATTGGATTTTGCCCTCCAGAAGGCATGTTCATTATTAAAAATCATGAATTTTTTTTTATTTAATAGACTGGAAATTTCATTTTGCCGTGACGGATCAATTCTAATTTTTTTAGAAACCAAGGTCAGAAACCTCTTGATTATTTGCCGCAATATTCTAAAGGGTAAACAGTTCAAAAGCAAATTTGACATTTAACTTTAATAAATTAAAATATATCGATGGTATTTATATATGGTTGAGTTGAAGAATGTAGTTGAGGATATTGTTTTCGATATGATAGACAGCCTCGACGAATCTAAAAGGGGCGAACTCGACAAGAACAAGAAAAAGGAGATCGCTGCCTATGTTCTCAACAGGCTCAAGCCGATGTATATTACAAGTAACAAGGGATTTAATAATATTATTCTTAAAAATCAAAAAGATCCTCAGTTTGTTGCCGATATTATGCTGAGAATCTCAGAAGCACTTAAAATAGTTATTAAATCCTCAATACAGAACACAGTTACTGAAAGCCTTGAAAGGAATAAACTGTATTATGTTTTCCCGAAAATTTACGGCAAAATAATATCTTCAAAGGATATACTTCCGGTAACTGAAGCACTCGTATTGCTTTTAATAGATAATATTCCTGCTCTTCCGATGTTTGAACTCTGGAAAAATCCTGTTGAGATTTTACCCCGGGACGACGGTGTTTTTTCCTTTGCACCAAAACCGATTATCGCCAACCCGCCGTTTGAAAAGAAAAATTTTATTGTTACAATAAAGATTGAAAAAGCCCGGGAAATGCATGAAAAGAAATTCGGATACGAGGTTATGCCATCGCTTTTATCCGATGACAATAATGAGCTAATCGAGAATGTTCTTCAATTGGAGGATGTTTATGTCCCGTTCTGATAACATTCTGAATAATCCAGTAACTGTAATTATCCTTATATTGCTGCTGATTTTTGCTGTCATGATATTTATACCCCAGAATGTACTTGTAAATATTTCAGAAACATTATTCAAATAGGAATTTAACTATGGCTGAAGAAATAACCTTTTTTTCAAAAATTGATGTCAAGTGCCCGGTTTGCGGCACTACCTTTAAAAGAGAGGAGCTTCTGACCGGCAGAGGAAGGCTATCGGCAGGTGATCTTACAAATGAACTCAGGAGGACATATCTTCCTACAAAGAAGTTCGGTAAAATAAATCCTCTTCTTTATCCCATAACGGTCTGCCCGACATGCCTTTACGCAGCAGATGATAGTGATTTTACGAACCTTCCATTCAAAGCTGTGCAGAATGTTAAAAATTATAAACCAGTAAGAGCTAGTTATCTGATAAAAATATTCGGTAAATTACCCGCTTACCGGGGAAAAAGGGATGTGGTCGGGGGTATTTCGAGCTATATCCTCGCTATAAGTTCTTATCCGTTTTTTGATAAGAAAAAATTTTCTCCTTCAATAAAAATAGGTATTTCTTATCTGAGAGCCTCATGGCTCTTTTCAGATCTTTTTCAGCAGACAAGCGACGCCAAATACCAGGAGTTGTCCCGGGCATTCAGTGTAAAAGCGATGGAATTCTACGAAATTGCGATATTGAATCAGTCAAAAGCTGTTGAGCCTATGGAGAATATAAGAGCACTCGGTCCGGATACCGACAAAGATTTCGGCTATGACGGAGTTTTATATGTAAGCGCAGTACTCAAATTCAAAAATTCTCACCTGATTGAGGACCCCTATAAAAAACTTAAAAGTTATGAGGAAATCAAAAAAATATTGAGTAAAGTTTTTGGAATCGGTAAAAAAGCCAAGGAAAAACCGGAGGTCCTGCTTCTTTTTGCAAAGGACATTTACGAGAAAATCGGAGAAGAAACAGATATGCTTCAGAATTCACTTAAGAATATTGAGATCCCGAATAATGGTTCTGGCCAGGGCGGAGTCGGGAAGGCGTGAAACAATTTTCTGAAATTATGCCTTCTCTCATTTTATTAGCGATAATCTTTTTATTTAATACCTTCTACCCCGAGGAAACAACGGCTAATGCTAAAATCTATCTTGATGCCGGCATAAATCTATACAACCAGGAAAAGTATTTTGAGGCGATAGATTCTTTCAGGAACGCACTAGAGATCAATCCTTATTACGGTGACGCTTATAAATATATGGCACTGGTTTATTTCGCACTTGGTGAATTCCAGGCCAGTCTGGAAAATTCGCAAAACGCTCTGAAATATGCGAATAACGATCCGGATATTATGCTTATTCTGGCCAATTCATATCGTGAACTGGGTCATTATGACCAATCTCTTGAAGTCTACAATCATATCGTTTCAAATTTTCCAGCTTATGTTGAAGTCTATCGTAATATGGCTGAGCTTTATATGAAAATGAATAAACTACCCCTTTCGCTGTCCATGCTCGAAAAAGCAGATAGAATTAATAAAAATTATTGGAAGAATTATATATCTTTCGGCAATTATTACCTCAAAACAGGAAATGACGTCAAAGCACGTGATTATTTCCGCAAGGCGCTTGCCCTTAATCCGACTGAAAGACTTGTTTATGTAATCCTTGCGGATTATTACAGGTCTGTGAATGATTATGACGAAGCGATACCGCTTCTTGAAAGTGGCGAGAAACTTTTTAACAATTTCTATTCAGGCATCCTTCTTTTAGCGGACTGTTACCTTAATAAGGCCATGATTATGGGCAGCGGCTATGATAAGGCAATTGAGAAGTATTTATGGATAAGGAACAACGGACCTCAACAGGATAAGATTTTCATGAGCGGGCTGTTTTACAAGATGGGATTTGCATATGAAAAAATCAATACTGCAAAAGCGGTCGATTGTTATAAGGAATCACTGTCTTTGGAACCCGGGAACCAGTTTGTCAGAGACGCTTTCGAGTACTTTGTTATTAACAATTTCAGGGTTGACGCGCCGGAAAGGCATGATCTTTCGGCTTTTCATGTTGAGAGTTCAATGGAAGACATAAAAAAAGGTGAAAACAAGTCATATTTTTTAAATCTCAAGAGAGCGATTACATTATATCCGCTGGCAGTTGAGCCAAGACAAACTATGATCAATTATTATGAACAGAGGAAAAACTATTACGGTGCATATCAGGAATTGAAATCCCTCTCGATGGTAGATAGGAGTTATAAAGTCCAGGATAAGCTTGAAAACTATGAGTGGATGATTAAAAATGACAAAATCAAGCTTGAAAATCCCGATTACTTCTACTATAAAGGCTTGATCCTCTTAAGGAGTGATTTCTTCAATTTACCTACGATATATTCGGACATCGTTTTGTATAACTCCTTGTATTACGGAAAATTCAAGTTTGCTACAATGGATTACCGAAAAGAACAAGGTATTAATTCTGTAATGGAATATTTAAGGGTGAACAATTATAGCTTCTTTGTCATAGGGGAACTTGACAAGTCGCTATCATTTCTGCAGTTTAAATTATTCGATAAAAACGGAAAACTGATAGACTCCTTTTCAGAAAATTACAGGATGGAGGAGATGGACACTTCAGTGAACCGTTTTTTAGAATGGATGGATAGAATTCTTCCATCTATCTGGATAGTCGGAAGTGAAACTTCTCCGGGGGTTTATTACTTATCCTCCGGTGCGATGAACGGCATCGTCAGCAATGACAGTCTGGCTGCATTCGATACGGGCCAGGGTGATATCAAGCTGCTTTCGATATTAAAAATCAAAAATTTACGTGATTATTCTTCGGATATAACTATTGTTACTAATTATAAAGGAAGGAGTTATGGTTCTCTGGAAAGTAAATGCATAACTAAGAATATGTATTTGTCTCCTAAATACTTGACAAAATTAAAAAGAATTTTAGGATATTAGATCCTATGAGGAGGGCTTGATGGCGTGGAACGTGTTTTTCTGGATTGATGCCTTAATTGCGCTTTTCTTTTGCTGTCTTTTACTCATAGATGCATTCAAGTATAAACTGAGATTATTCACTATTCTGTCATTCTTTTATTTCGTCGTTCTGCTGAAATCCCTTTTATATGTTGCGATGGGATTAGGGGTTTTCCTGAGCACCAATGATCCAAAAATTAACCTCTACTATTTTATTTTCCAGGCTGCCGAACTGTTATACACCACAATGATCTTCTATCTGATGTCTTCAACTCAAAGGATCGCTATTGAAAAAAGGATCAGGGGGGTTGCTGTATTCAGCCTTTGCATGGCATTGGCAGGGATCATCTTTGCAGCGGTTATTGGGTACCTTTCCGTAAAGTACGGCAACAGCTCTTATCAAACAAAAATCGATGCTGTGGAGATCTTGAAAACATGGCTTGGGAACTGGATTTTCATTGCGGCAAAGTTAATTCTTATCATATTTGCCTGGGGAGCCGTACGGAGGATGTCGATTGGAATATCCGGTCATGTAAAGATCGTAGCGACCTACAGCGGTATTATTTATTTTTTCTTTGTAATAGAGATAGCTTACAATGTCCTGTCAGTTCTTAATTATTACCAGAGACCAATATGGTTCTCACTGCAATGCATTTCCATAATACTATTCAGCTTTTTTGCTTTCGGAGTTCATTCCGGATACGTAGAATCATTGAAAGAAAGGATTTTAAGCCTGATAAAGGAGAGAGACAGCCTTATACAGCTGATGAAAGAGATAAGCGTCGTGGTTGGCGGCGAGGAATTTGAACTTGAAACAGTTATCAAGATAATTGTGGATAATTCAGTAAAAGTGACGAATGCCCGCGGGGGTGTTCTTCTCCTGAAGGATAAAATTACTAACAGGCTTTCCGTTAGCTATATAAAGGGCCTGTATCCTCCAACAAAGACTCTGAAAAACATTCAGAATGTGACAGTAACTGAAAATATAATAATTGAAAAGCTGAAGGCTGAAAAAATAGCCATCGGAGAGGGCCTGCTCGGAGAGGTTGCAGAAACCGGGGAGGCTATATATATACCGGATGTTGTGAAGGATGAAAGATTCATTCAGACGGTAAGCGATCACATCCTTGTGACATCATTTTTAGCCGTACCTCTGAAGACAAAGGAAGATGTATTCGGGGTACTTTCCGTTGTGGATGATTCTAAATTCTTTCAGGAAAATGATCTGTCTTTACTGGAGACCCTGGGGGAACAGGCGGCAATAACAATTACACAGATCCAGATGTATCAGGAAGTCCTGGAGAAAAAACAGGCAGAAAAGGAACTGGGAGTTGCAGGTGAAATTCAGGCATCGCTTATTCCTCATTCCTTTCCCCAATCCGATAAATTCGAAATTTTCGGGTTTTCAATACCTGCTAAGGGTGTCGGTGGGGATTATTATGATTATATAGATTTTGGCAGCAATAAAGTCGCTCTGACAATGTTCGATGTATCCGGTAAGGGTGTGCCTGCGGCTCTTATCATGGTTATGATCAGAAGTATTTTAAGGACAGTTGCGACCCTGAATGAGGATACTAAAGATGTAATTGCCCGCCTGAACAATACCATAGCGGAAGAGATCGTTGAAGACCGTTATGCAACAGGCTTTTACTTGCTATTTGATGCGGAAAAAGGTATAATGAGCTATACTAATGCCGGGCATGGACCTTTGATATTATTCAGAGCCAATACGGATGAATTTGAGTTTCTCGATACCGAAGGGATGCCAATAGGGATCATGTCTGATATAGATTATGGGCAGAATTATACGATCCTTGAAAGAGGAGATATAGCTATTCTATATACGGACGGTATCAGTGAAGCTATGAATCAGCTGCATGAGGAATTCGGTCTGGAAAGATTTAAAGATGTTATCAGGAACAATAAAAAGGACGGCGCAAGGGAAATATGCAACAGGGTTCTGGAAGCTGTCACGACTTTCTGTGGAACTGCGCCTCAGCATGATGACGAAACGCTTCTGGTCCTAAAGAGCAGATGAGCTGTATAATGTTGAATTTTTCGGGAGGAATATATGGAGATTTACAGAAGAGAAGTGGGCGATGTGGTAATCTTCGATATTAACGGCGAAATTGATCTTTATAATGCTCCGGAAATCAAAGAAAAGATAAAGGATGAGATGAATAAGAACAAGGTTAATGTTATAATCAATCTTGACAGGGTTAGTTATATAGACAGTTCCGGCATCGGCGTACTTATTTCAAGCCTTTCAAATTTGAAAAAGATCGGTGGTGCCTTGAAGCTTATAAATGTTTACGCATCTGTAAGGAAGGTTTTCGAACTTACAAAACTAACGAGTTTTTTTGATATATATGATAATGAAAGCGATGCGTTGATTGCTTTCAGGTAATTTAAAGCACCTTTGTATGCGCCGGATTAATTTTGAATTATAAAATAAGGCATAAACGCCGCTCTTATTAAGAGTTCCGTTTGTGCCTATTTTATTAGATAAGCCTGAATTAAGGAGGTAAATATGGAAATTCAGAAGATCGATTTGCTTCAAAGGGATATACCTAGGGAGTGGTATAATATACAGGCCGACCTTCCGGTTGCATTGGACCCGCCACTCGGACACGATGGGAAACCGATAGGCCCGGACCAGTTAAAGGTCATTTTTCCTATGGCTCTCATCGGGCAGGAAGTTTCCATGGACAGATGGATAAAAATTCCGGAAGAGGTTCTCGATGTCTACTGCCGGTACCGCCCGACTCCTATTTTCAGGGCAAGTCATCTGGAAAAAGCTCTTGGTACTCCTGCTAAAATTTATTATAAATATGAAGGCGTATCTCCCGCTGGTTCGCATAAACCAAATACATCGATACCCCAGGCTTATTATAATAAGATTGAAGGGATTAAACGCCTTACCACAGAAACTGGAGCTGGACAATGGGGAAGCGCCCTGGCACTGGCCGGTAGCCTTTTCGGTATTGAAGTAAGGGTCTATATGGTTAAAGCAAGTTATAATCTGAAACCGGCGAGAAAGCAGATTATGTCAGTGTGGGGCGCTGAATGTCTGGCAAGCCCGAGTAATATGACTGAATTCGGCAGAAAACTACTCAAGGAAGATCCTGATAATCCGGGCAGTCTCGGTATAGCCATCAGTGAGGCTGTTGAGGACGCGGCTTCGAGAAGCGATACCAATTATTCTCTGGGCAGTGTGCTCAATCATGTCCTTCTGCATCAGACTATAATCGGGCTGGAAGCAAAAAAACAGTTTGAATCCATAAAAGCCTATCCTGATGTTGTTGTAGGATGCATAGGAGGGGGCAGTAATTTCGGCGGAAGCGCATTCCCGTTCATTATGGATAAAATTCAAAACAATAAAAAAACAAAAATCATAGCCGCAGAACCTAAGGCCTGTCCATCAGTGACAAAGGGCGTATACGAGTATGATTATGGAGACACAGCAGGTATGGCGCCTATGGTAAAAATGTTTACTTTAGGACATGGTTTTATGCCACCGGCAATTCATGCGGGGGGACTGCGGTATCATGGAATGGCGCCATTAGTCAGTGCCATAGTAAGGCAGGGTCTTGCAGAAGCAAAAGCTTTTCATCAAAATGAAGTTTTCGAAGCAGGTGTTCTCTTTGCGAGGACAGAGGGTATAGTTCCTGCACCTG
>Ga0187770_10000171_pt1 | contig 30785 bp, 28 predicted proteins | sample 0116_SJ02_MP02_2_FD_133154 | JGI IMG/M metagenome (GOLD analysis project Ga0187770, IMG submission 133154) | Tropical peat soil microbial communities from peatlands in Department of Meta, Colombia - 0116_SJ02_MP02_20_MG | ecosystem: Environmental > Terrestrial > Soil > Wetlands > Peat | place...
CGTTTCCGCCGCTACATCAAGGAACCGTACGGCATGGTGCTGGTGACGGGGCCGACGGGCAGCGGCAAAACCACCACGCTCTACGCCGCCGTCAACGAGATCAAAACCGACGAAGACAAGATCATCACCATCGAAGATCCGGTCGAGTACCAGATCAAGGGCATCACGCAGATTCCGGTGAACGAGAAGAAAGGCCTGACCTTTGCCCGCGGCCTCCGCTCGATTCTGCGCCATGACCCCGACAAAATCATGGTCGGCGAAATCCGCGACACCGAAACGGCGCAGATCGCCATTCAGTCCGCGTTGACCGGCCACCTGGTGTTCACCACCGTCCACGCCAACAACGTGGTCGACGTGATCGGGCGCTTCCTGAACATGGGCGTCGAGCCTTACAACTTCGTCTCCGCCCTCAACTGCATTCTGGCCCAACGGCTGGTGCGTTTGATTTGCGACTCCTGCCGCACCGAAGTGCACTATGCGCCCGACGTGCTCGAAGCCAGCGGCCTTGATCCGGTGCAGTGGGGAAAAGTTCCGCTTTACGAAGGGCCGGGCTGCATCGAGTGCGCCGGCACTGGGTTCCGCGGGCGAACCGCCATCCACGAATTGCTGGATTTGAGCGACCGCGTGCGCGAAATGATTCTGGGCAAGAAGCCGACATCGGAAATCCGCCGCGCCGCGCGCGAGGAAGGCATGCGTTTCCTGCGCGAATCGGCGCTCGACAAAGTCCGGCTGGGGATGACCACGCTGAAGGAGATCAACAAGGTCACGTTCATCGAGACCATGCGGTAGCGCCGCCGTCCCGGCGGCTATCCAATGGCTCAAGTGCCCACCGAGCTATTGCAATTCTTGGCGGCAACGTTTCTCATTGATATTGATAAAGAGAGATAGAGGAGATGTTCGAAGGCGTTCTCGGGAATAAGTTCAACTCATGAGTTCAACTTCAAACCAACCCAAGCCGAGGCTGGCGTGTGAGATCGCGGCCGACCGCGTACTGGCCGGGCGGCTGATGGAAAAAGGCCACAGCGGCCTGGAGGTCTGCGCCGCCCGCGAACTCGCGCCCGGCAGCGTGGTCCCCGACCTGATCGAGAATAATCTGCGCCAGCGGGAAGCGGTGCGATCCGGCATCGCTGCCGTACTCAACGACGTGGCGGGGCGCTCGAAAGACATCATTGCCATCGTGCCCGACGCCGCCGTGCGCGTGATGCTGCTCGAGTTCGACACCCTGCCCTCCGACAGCGAGGAAGCGCTCGGCGTGGTGCGCTTCCGGCTGAAGAAATCGTTGCCGTTTGACGTAGACAAAGCGAAAGTTTCCTATCACGCGCAGAAAGTTGCCGATGAGGTGCGGGTGGTGGCCGCGGTGGGACTGGCCAGCGTGATCGAGGATTACGAAGCCGCCTTCCGCGACGCGGGATTCAGCCCCGGCGTCGTACTGCCCTCAATGCTCGCGGCGCTGGGCGCGGCCGATGCGCGCAAGCCGACCATGGTGATCAAGGTCGACGCGCACACTACCAGCATCGCGATCCTGAATGAGGACCAGCTGCAGCTGTTCCGCACCCTCGAAAATCCCCGCGGGGTCACGATCACGGGCGAACAACTGGCCGAAGAAGTTTATCCCTCGGTGGTGTTTTTTCAGGACACGTATCACCTGAACATTGAGCGAATTTTCGTGGCCGGACTGCCGGAGTCGGGCGGCGCGATGCCGGCCCTGCGAGCACAGACCGGATCCGAGGTCCAGGAACTGGTGGCATCGGCGCAACTGGGAGCCAGTTCCGGCGGCTCGGTGCCGCGCTGGAGAATGGCAGCAGTGGTGGGAGCGTTGATTTCTTAACTAGGGAAGCGAGCCGTACGCGCGTTTATTGCGACGCAAATAACGCCCTTCGACGCGCTATGCTTGCTCAGGGCAGGCTAAGAGCGCTTCGCGCGGCTCGCCCAGGTCCTTCGGCGTGCAGAAAGCGCCCGCCTCAGGATGACAAATCGTTCTTATGCGTTTAGACATCAATCTCGCGAGCCAGCCGTACGAAGATGCGCAGCGATTCTGGCTGAGCTGGGGCACAGCTACGGCCGCCGTGGGACTTCTGACACTGATGCTGCTTACTCTTACCGTCAGCGGCTTCGTGACTGCGCGGCACGATCGCCAGGCGATGGCGGCAAAGCGGACCATGATCGCCGAACGCGATCAATTGCGGTCCAGCGCGGAAGAATTCCTCAACCGTCCGGAGAATCGCAGCACGCGCGACGAATCGCAGTTTCTCAACCAGTTGATCGAGCGCAAGTCGTTCTCCTGGACCCAGGTTCTGGAAAATCTGGAGAAGGTGATGCCCCCGCGCGTGCACCTGGTATCGATCAATCCCGGCTTGGACGAGGAAAACGAGCTCAGGCTGAAAATGACGGTGGCGGGCGATTCCCGCGACCGCGCCCTCGACCTGGCCCGGCGCATGGAAGATTCGCATCGCTTCGCGCAGACCAACGTCTTCTCCGAGCACAGCGTGCAAAGCCAGGCGGGCGACACAGAGGAGTTTGAGATCGAAGCAGTCTACATTCCCGAGCCGCCGGCGAAAACCGAGCCCGCGAAGACGGAAGCACCCAAGAGGACCACGCCCTGATGCCGGACCTGCGCCAAACACGGAAGAAACTGAAGGCCGCACTCGCGGTCATGGCGGGCGTAGATCTGCTCGCGGCGGTGATTTATTTCTCCCCGCTCGTGGGTTCCGCCGATTCGCGCAGGCAGGAGTTGAATCACTTGCAGACCGAGCTCACGGTCAAGACGCGGCAGGTCGCGCCGCTGCAGAATTTGCCGCAAAAAGTGGTCGTAGCCAGCAAACAAATCGGGGACTTCTACAAGAAACGCTTCCCTGCCCAGGATTCGCAAATTCCCACCGATTTCGGCAAACTGGCTGCCGCCAACGGAGTGACCATTGAACAGGCAAAATATCCGGTGAAGGAAAGCGGTCCGGGCGGGCTGCAGCGGGTGGAAATCGAAGCCGACCTCGCGGGCAACTACACGGCGCTGGCCAAATTCATCAATTCGCTCGAGCGCGCCGACACATTTTTCATTATTAACAGCATCACCCTGGGCGGTCAGCCGCAGGGAGCAGTCAAGCTCAACGTGAAACTGGAAACGTATTTGAAGGCGGGCACGTAAGTGCAACTGGGATTCGAAAACAAGAAGAAGACGATGTGGGCTGCCGTGCTGGGCGCGGTCGCAGTGCTGCTATTTGCCTACAAAGTCATTTTTCCCATGTTCACGGAATCGGGCTCGGGGCCGGCTTCAAGCGCGCAAGCGGCGGCTCCCGCACCCACGCCCCGCGTAAGCACTCGGCCCGGCGGCAAGGCGGCGAAGAAGACCCGCCTCGACACTCTCGATCCAACACTCCGGCTCGACTTGCTCGCCACCAGCGAACAAACCGAGTACCAGGGCAACGGAAGAAATATCTTTGTTTCGCAAAGGGAAGAGGTGGTGATCCCCTCGCCCAAGGCGCCGGGTGTGACTGACGGCAACAACCCCCAGCAACAGGCCGCGGCCGTCCCGGCCGGTCCGCCGCCGCTTCCGCCGGCGCCGTCGATTCCGCTGAAGTTTTTCGGCTTCGCCAGCAAGCCGGGAGAGCCGAAAAAAGTTTTCCTCTCGCAGGGCGACGATGTTTTTGTGGCGGGTGAGGGGGAAATCGTTGACCGCCGCTACAAGGTCGTGCACATTACCAACGGATCGGTTGAGGTGCAGGACATGGTGTACAGCGGCCCGCCGCAGAATATCCCCCTCACGCAGGGGTGATGACATTTTGTGATCGGGTAATTTGGTAATTGACTAATTGAACCCCAGTCGCTGGGTTGTCCAATAACATAATTACTCAATTTCCCGATTACTCAATCTTAGTATGCTCGAGAACTCCCGAATTCGGAGGCAGTGCGGCGAACACGGCTACGTTCTGCTCACGCTGCTGCTGATCATGGCGCTGGGCGCGATCTTGGCCGGCGTGGTCGCGTCGTCGATGAAATTCACGATGGAGCGCGATCGCGAAGAGGAAATGATCCACCGCGGTGTCCAATACTCGCGCGCCATCCGAACTTACTACAGGAAATTCGGCCGCTATCCCGTGAAGATCGAGGATCTCGAGAGCACCAACAACATCCGCTTCCTGCGCAAACGCTATAAAGATCCTTTGAGCTGCTCCAAGGGAAAGTGCGACGATTTCAAGCTGCTGCACTTCGGCGAAGTGCAAATGGCGATGAGCGGCTTCGGCAGCAGCAGTATTCCCGGAGCCACTCCGGTCTCGGCCATGGGCGGTTCGAACAATCCGGCGGCTCTCGGGCAAAGCCTGGCCTTCGGGCAAAGCGGCGCTTCCGCGTTCGGCGGAACGAGCAGTTTTGGATCGAGCTCCACTTCATCATTTTCAAATTCATCGTTCGGGCAAAACCAGCCTGGGCAGAACTCGACCGGCACTTCGGGGACAGACTCTTCGCAGGCAGGATCCCAAAGTCCCGATTCCAGTGCAGCGAGCTCCTCCGGCACCGGTAATTCCGGCAGCAATCAGCCCCAGATCATCGGCGGACCGATCGTGGGCGTGGCCAGCACCAGCAAGGCCAAAACGATTCGGGAGTTCAATCACAAGAAGCAATATAAGGACTGGCTGTTCATTTACGATCCTTCGCAGGACATGGGATTCCTGATCACCACACCCTATCAGCCGCAGATGTTCGGCATGAACGGCACGCCCAACCTCAACGGACAAAGCGGAACGAGCGGCAACAATGGTTTTGGTTCCGGAAACAGCTTCGGATCGAGCAGCGGGTTCGGCAACAGCTTCGGCAGCTTTGGCAGTTCTTCGGGATCGCAGAACAACCAGAATTCGGGATCGGGAAACTCGAACCAGCAGCAGAACAACTCGTCGCAGCAGCAACAGTAATCACGCGCGCAACAAGAAACGGCCTCATCCCAAGATGAGGCCGTTTCGTTTTCTCAATTCCTTGCACACCGCGCTCCGCGCGGCCGGACAGCCGGGGGCTGTTCCTACACAAACATCCCTACACGTTGAACGACGATCCGCAGCCGCAGGTGCTCTTCACGTTCGGATTTTCGAACTTGAAGCCCGCACCTTCCAGCGTCTCGACGTAATCGACAGTGCAGCCATTCAGATACATGACCGAGGTGGCATCCACGAACACCTTGAGTCCGTCCATATCGAAGGTCTTATCCATCATGCCGGCGCCGTTCTCAAACTGCATCGAATAGGAAAAGCCCGAGCACCCGCCGCCGACCACTCCAATGCGCAAGCCGGCTGGCACCGGGTTCTGCTGGGCCATGATTTCCTTCACCTTGGCGATGGCGTTGGCGGTCAGGGTAACGGGGGTTTTCTTGGTAACTTCCGGGACGGTTGTTGTGGCCATTCGTATCTCCTTGGCTCTAAAGCTGTTTTCATTATAGCAAACAATCTGTTTTCTCAAACTTCGTAATCTGCCACGCGTAACCTCAAGCGCCGCGCGGCGTTACCCATTTTGATGCCCTGAGCATAAAGCACGTCGCAGTTACGATTTCCGAACGCAGCGGTCTGAACCCATGGGAATTATTCGTTCCACAGCTTGAAAACCGGGCTATAATCCTTGCGTTAGAGCTTCCCCGGGGACCCGGCGGTACGGAATCGCGTAAACGGGATTCAGTCGCCTTTTCCCGGCATGTAGAAAGCCGCTGCACTGGTTGGAATCTGCCGAGGTGGCTTATGACGCCGATCGAAATCGTTGGGATTGTGTTCGGAATCTTCGCGGTTGGTCTGATCGTACTCCTGATCTACAAGAGCACGTTGACCATGCACGAAGATGATCAGCTGTTTCTGGATGATGCCAATTCGCACATGCAAGAGGAGCAGACCGAACTGCTGACCAAAGTCAACCGACTCGTCCTGCCGGTGCGGGTATTCAGCATCGGCTCGGGCGTGTTTCTGCTTGTGCTTGTGGCCATGATCATCTACCAGAAGCTGAACGAAGTGCAGTAGCGCATTGTTGGGCTGGGCTGGCGCCACCCGGCCAGGATTCTCGCGGCGTGATTCTCACGGGCAACGTGCACTACGGCCGCGACGCTCAGTTGCGGCCCAGCGATATGTGCGCGCTGAGAGGCTGCCTCAGTTCCCCGCTTCATCTTTCCTATCCTTCCCGGCTCGTGTCGGCCAAAGCTCGTGTCAGCTAGGGGTGCAACCTGCGCGGTATCTTTTCCTGTCGGGTTGAAGGAAGTACACTGACATCAGTCTCAGCAATAGAGCCGCAGATCTGGTACGGCGCGCTCCCGAGATTGACCGATATGGCTGATTTGGATACTAAGCAAGCCGGCAAGGCGACCTGGAACGCGAGGCGGATTTCGACGCTGGTTGCTGTCGTTTTCTGGATTTGGTTTCTGGGCTCGCTGGCCCTCGTCAAGAGTCTCCCCTGGCTCGATACGGTCTGGAACGCTGTGTGGATGCTGCTGTTGGTCCTAGCCTCGATCTGGGTTTCGATCCAGAGATTCCGTGGGATCCGCCGTGCGTCAGGCTACGTGGGTTACAGAGGCGTACCGCGCTGGATGGCCAGACTTTTTACCGATGGCGTGGAGGCGAAAGCGCGCCGGTTCGAGAAGCACGAGAGAATGTCGTGAGTATGGTTGTTACAGGGCGAAAGTGGCGGAATTGGCAGACGCACCAGACTTAGGATCTGGCGGGGAAACCCATGAGGGTTCGAGTCCCTCCTTTCGCACCAAAGTTTCTCGAGGTCCTTCCACTTCTGCCGGCGCTCCGCTTGGCATTCAGTGTTCAGGATTTCGCCAGCGGTCTTCCGTCGCCTCGCTCCTCACGCCCGCTGAACGGCTCAAGTTCGAGTCCCTCCTTTCGCACCAAAGTTCGTTAGAGATCCTTCGGCTGCGCTCAGGATTTCGCCTGCAGGCTCCTCCACCCCACCCCACGGGCGCCCTTACCGCCCGCGCGTGGCAACCGAAAACACGAAGCACAACACACTGAATAGCAGCAGGGTCGAAGGCTTGATCCCCACGTTTTCACAGATCCACACGCCCCGCCCGATGGCAAAGAAAAAGAGCGAGCGGAAAATCAGCGCCGCAACCGCGGTCACGCACCCCAAGATATACGCCCATTCGGCTAGATTCGAATTCATCGGTCCTCCTGATCTGTCCGGCTGATTTGGCAGAACTGCGTATCCCGGCAACCACAAAGAATGCCCTGGAACGAAAGGGGAAAACAACTCGGCGCTTAATATCACGGCCGGTGGACGCATTCTGTGATTAGAATCACAAAAATCCCCGGGAAAGACCAGACTATACTACACCCCACGCAACGACTCTTTTTGCCCCTCTCGCTTCGGCCAAGACATTGGGCGGAGGGGCTGTGCCGCACCCGAAGGGCCAGCGCCGGGAGCGCGAGACTGTCTCCAGTTCTCCAGCTCTAACCGCCGCAACATCTCGCCCATGGTTTGGCACTATGTTCAACACGTGCGGTCTTTTCTCTTGCCACGAATTTGCGTCGCCTGTTCAATTTTCGCTTAGAATGCCGCTGCTGAACCGGCTCTCAACCAAGTTGCAGCAGAGACGCCGCAGTTCAGACACAGCTCGTTGTACGCAGTTCGTCAGACGCAGTTCATCAGAAAGGAACCGCCCATGAATCCGCCGGCCGATGACAAGACTGTACATACAGCACCACCCGCGCAAACCGAGAAGCGGTTCGTGCGCCTCGGCCTGGGCCTCGCCCACTGGAGCGAAAAATGGTTCCCCGATCCGCTGGTGTTTGCGCTGGTCGGCATTGTGGTCGTCTTCGTCACCGGCCTTGTGCTGCGTGAAAGTCCCGCCAAACTTGCCATTCAGGGCGGCAAAAGCTTCTGGGCGCTCGTGCCCTTCACCATGCAGATGGTCATGATCATCATAGGGGGGTACGTGGTGGCTTCGACGCCGATTGCGCACCGCGCCATCCGCGCGCTGGCGGCGATTCCGGAAAGCCCGAAAACTGCGGTCGCCATGGTGGCGCTGTTCTCCATGCTGACCTCGCTGATTTCGTGGGGACTAAGCCTGATCTTCAGCGGCCTGCTGGTGCGGGAGATGGCGCAGCGCGTCAAGGGCATGGACTATCGCGCGGCGGGCGCGGCCGCATATCTCGGCCTGGGCGCGGTCTGGGCCATGGGGCTGTCTTCGTCAGCGGCCATGCTGATGGCCACCAAGACGGCCATGCCGCCGTCGCTGTTCAACATCAGCGGACTAATTCCGCTGACGCAGACGCTGTTCCTCTGGCAAAGCATTGCGACGACGGTTGTGCTGATCGTGCTGTCGGTGTTGATAGCGTATCTGTCCACGCCTTCGGCCGCGAATGCGCGGACTGCGGAATCTTACGGCATTCAGTATGAACCGATGCAGTCGAGTCTCGAGGCGAAGACCAAGCCCGGCGAATGGCTGGAATACAGTCCGCTGCTGACAATTCTGGTTGCAGCGCTGCTCTGCTACTACCTGTTCGATGTCTTCCGCACCTCGCCGCAGGGTGCGCTGGCCGCGCTCGATCTCAACACTTACAACCTGATCTTCATTACGGTGGGACTGCTACTGCATTGGCGGCCCAAGCGCTTTATGCGTGCGGTAGCGAACTGCGTGCCTGCGACCGGCGGAGTGCTGATCCAGTTTCCGTTCTACGCGGTGATTTTCGGAATGATCGTCGGCACCGGCATTTCCGACGCGCTGGCCAGACTGTTCTCCGCCATCAGCACGCATAACACGTATCCGCTTCTCGTCGCGATGTATTCGGCCGTGCTCGGCATCTTCATTCCCTCGGGCGGCAGCAAGTGGGTAATCGAAGCGCCGTACATTTTGCAAGCTGCGAACCTGCACCACGTGCACCTGGGATGGGTAGTGCAGATCTACAACGCGTCTGAGGCGCTGCCCAACCTGATCAACCCGTTCTGGATGCTGCCTCTGCTGGGCATACTGAAGTTGAAGGCGCGCGACATCGTGGGATACGGTGTTCTGCAGATGATCGTGCACATTCCCGTGGTCTTCTTCCTGTGCTGGCTGTTCGCGCGGTACATTCCTTACCTGCCGCCGGTGCGGTAATTGACGAGGCCCGCGACCCAAGTGGTAACTCAATTGCAAACGTCCTTAGCTTGACGTAGCATTTGCGTTACTCGGCAGACGCACACAGCCAGGTTCGTTTACGAGAGGTTCACTAAACTGCAAAATCTTGCAACCTCGAATTCGGACAGTTGAGGTCTGACAGAAAAAAGCTGATAACTTGATCTGCGGCCGAAGGGAAATTTTTCCCTGGGCCGAGTTTATTGTTGGGGAAAGGTGTTTCAGGTTTCGTCCCATCACAGGAGGCTCGTTGTGCGCAAGCCATTACTCCCAGCAAGCGTCACCGTCACCCGTTGGATCGTAGCTGTTCTCGTGTTGATTGCTCTCGCTGTCGTCGTGAGCGGCAAGAATGTGTCCGGCAATCATGTGTTGCCAGGCCACAGCGTGGAAATGGCTGCGGCGCCGTCGATGTCGCAATCTCAAGCCGTCACGCCAGACACGCGTGCCCGTGTGCGCGCCGACTTTGCCGCCCTACCGCTGGCTTTCGAAGCGAATCAAGGACAAACCGACGCCCGCGTGAAGTACATGGCGCGCGGCCAGGGATACCAACTATTCCTGACGGCGAACGAAGCTGTCTTTGCGGTCCATTCCTCTGCGCCAGACAGCGACACCTCGGCCGGTCAAACCTCGACCGGCCAAACGAGGGCTGGAAAGTCCAACCCCGCCGCAGCGCATCTGGCCGCGACGAACCAGCGACAGACATCAGCCGAAACATCAGCCGCCATCCGCATGCAGTTCGTGGGAGGAAATCCGCGCGCACAGGTGGCCGCCGGCAGTCCGTTGCCCGGGACGATCAACTACTACATCGGTAATGATCCGAGCAAGTGGCAGCAAGGCGTGAAGCAGTATTCCGCGGTCATATACCGTGATGTCTATCCCGGTGTCGACGTTGCCTTCCACGGCCAGCAGCGCCAGCTGGAATTCGATTTCATCGTCGCCCCCGGAGCCAATCCTCGACCGATTACGGCCAGCTTCGTCGGCGCAAGGAGGATCGCGACTGACGGCACGGGCAATCTGCTGCTGTCTTCCGCTGCAGGTGACGTGCTGCTGCACAAGCCTGTTGCGTACCAAGAGAAGAATGGTAATCGTGAGCCAGTAGATGCGCGCTTTGTTCTCGAAGCCGAGAATCGCGTCCGCTTCGAACTGGGCCACTACGACCACGACCGCAAACTGGTGATCGACCCCTCGGTCAGCTACGCCACGTACCTCGGCGGCTCAGCTGAGGACGACGGGCTGGCCATCGCGATCGACGACGCCGGCGCGGCTTACGTCACGGGAGAGACGATGTCCACGAATTTCCCGACGGTAAATCCCGAGCAGGCCAACAACGCCGGCGGCTTCGACGTCTTCGTCACCAAGTTCGCGCCCGGTGGGGCGTCTCTGGATTATTCGACGTACGTGGGTGGCAGCGGCAACGACAGCGGAAACGCCATCGCTGTGAATGCATCAACCGGCGTAGTCTATGTCGCCGGCGGAACTTCGTCTGGGAGCGGAGCGACGACACCCTTCCCCACCACGCCGGGTGCGCTACAAACCACGTACGGCGGAGGCAATCTCGACGGATTCGTATTCGAACTCTCCTCGTCGGGAGGGACTCTTATTTACAGCACCTATCTGGGTGGAACCGGCGATGACGTCGCCAATGGCTTAGCGCTGGACGGCAACGGGAACACCTATATTGTGGGATCAACCAGCTCGACCAATTTCCCGATCTCCCTCCGTGCGATTCAAACGTCGCTTAACGGCGCCTCCAACGGCTTTGTCACTGAGTTGAACTCCACCGGTAGCGCGCCGGTGGTCTACTCCACGTTTCTGGGCGGAGGGAACGGCGACCTTGCCACGGCGGTCGCGGTGGATTCGTCGGGCAATGCCTATGTCACCGGCATTACCTACAATTCCGGTTTCCCTGTTCAGAATGCGTTCCAGAAGGCTTGCGGTAGTTGCACCGGCGGGATGTCGAACGCATTCGTTTCCGTCATCCAACCCGGTGGAATGGCGTTCGTTTATTCAACCTTCCTGGGCGGCAGTAGTGCCGACAGCGGCCTGGGTATCGCAGTCGATTCTTCGCAGGATGCTTACGTCACGGGAATCGCGCAGTCCACCAACTTCCCCGTTCAGTCGGCGTATCAGGGGACCTACGGCGGCGGGAGCCAAGACGCGTTTGTCAGCGCATTCAATCCGAGTGGAGGCTTGTTGTACTCCACTTATCTCGGAGGCAGCCAGAATGACGGAGGGGCCGGAATCGCGGTGGATGGCAGCCAGAATGTCTACGTAACCGGACAGACCGGATCATCGAACTTTCCGGTCACGAATGCGACCCAATCCACAATCGGGGGAGCCAACGATGCCTTCGTGACCGAGATCAACTGTTCAGGATCACAATCTGTCTTTTCTACGTTCCTTGGCGGCTCGCAGAACGAGGACTCCACGACCTCCGGCGCCAACCTGAGCCCGATCGGCGGTATCACCGTGGACACCACGGGGGCGAACATCTATGTTGCCGGTAATACCTTCTCTTCGAACTTCCCGACGGTAAGCCCGGAGCAGCCCACCATCGGCGGAAACGGCGTTGCCGGCGTGGCTGACGCCTTCGTTGCCAGGTACACGCAGAGTTCAGCGGGTTGCAGCTCGTTCATCGTGACGAATGGAACTTTGTCACCGTCATCGGGAAGCCCCGGAGTTTCCGCCACTGCGACCATCACGGTGACTTCGAGGGGAGGATTCAGCTCGGCGGTTACGCTGGCGTGCTCAGTTTCGCCATCGGTCACGAACGGCCCGACCTGCTCGTTCACGAACCCCGGAAATTCCGTGACTCCGCCGGCCAACGGCTCTGCCACCGCCACGCTGAACGTGGCCACCACGGCGGCGAGCGCGCGGCTTGATCGCAGTGCTAGCGGCACGGTCTACGCCCTGTTATTGCCAGTTGGGCTGGCGTTGCTCGGCTCCGGGATGGGAACCACATCTTCCCGCCGGAAGAAGTTATTCGGCTGGCTGATGCTGGGCCTGCTGCTGGGAGCGGTCTTGCTGATGCCCGGCTGCAGCGGTAGCAAGAGCAGCGGAGGTGGAGGGGGCGGAGGCACACCGGCCAACACCTACACCATCACCGTCACGGGCACGAGCGGGTCAACGGTTGTGACCGGCTCGCCGGCGATCACACTAACCGTCAACTAGCGCAGGGCAGCGTCATCCCGGGCGAAGCCGTCGTTGGTAGCCTCGGGCTTCAGCCGGAGGCGAGCGAAGCGAGGAATCTCCCAGCGCTAGGGCCTTGTTTTGTCGGAGATCCCTCGGCCCACTGGCGAAAGCGCGGGCCTTCGGGATGACGCCTCGACAAATAGGCAGATTCAAGCCCGTTCATCCGCCCTGACAGCGAACTCCTCCATCCGGCGACAGGGATGGTAGTATAGAAGATTCGATACAGCGATTCCCGCGGACAGGGGCGTTCACCGGCAGCGGAGCCGGGCAGCTTTTCTCTGGCTGGATGAATCGAAGGTAGTGGACCGAAATCCGCTCATGCTGAAATCCGAGTCTTCGACCTCCCTCTTGAAGAAATTGGCAAATTCGAAGTTGACCGCGATCTGCTCGCCAGTTTTGCTGGTTTTCTGCGCTCTGCTGGCTTTGCCTGCTGCTGTGCGGGCACAGACGCCCGACTTCACGCTGAGCATCACGGGATTCCAGCCCTCGGCCCTGCTGCCCGGCAGCGACACCAACGCGCAGATTACGGTTGGAGCCGCCCAGAACGGCTTCACCGGCACGGTGAGCCTGAGTTGCGTAGTGACATCCGAGGGTACAGTGCCTTCGGGATTTTGTGAAATCAGTCCAACATCGGTGGATGTGCCGGGAGGGGCCATCGCCACCGTCAACGCAACCGGGGCGTCAGCCGGGTTTTATTCCGTGTACGTCGTCGGCACGGACTCCTCGGGCACGCAGCAGACTCTCACGCAAAACGTGACCGTGCTCTCGGTCACGCCATCGTTCACCATCTCCGTGCAGACGCCGGTGGCGCCGAGTAGCGTATCCGCGGGCAACGGTGCGCAGGGAGTGGTGAACATCAATCCCTTGAACGGTTACACCAGCGGACCGGGCGGCGTAACGCTCTCCTGCGCATCGATCACACCGCTGGTGACGCTACCGCCGATCTGCTCCTTCAATCCCCCGAACCCCCCTGTAAATGGCAGCGTGGCCAGTTCCACGTTGACCATCACCACGTTTGGACCGGTTACCACGTGGGCGATACCGCGTTCGCGGCCCGTCTATGCATTTTTATTGCCTCTACCCGCACTGGCGCTGATTGGCCTGGGTTTCGGCGGGAAAAAAACGAGGAAAGCCTGGACCCTGCTGTCACTTTTTATTCTTAGCGCGGCGTTTCTGCTGATGCCCGCCTGCACGAACACGAGCACGAAGACGACTACGCCGAACGGCATCACCCCCGCCAACACTTACACGTTCACGATCGCGGGCGTCGACGCGAATCACGTCGTCTCGAGCAACTCCGGCACGGGCACGACGGCTCCGTCGGTCACACTGACGGTCACCGCACCCGTACAATAAGTCATGCTCCGGCTCAGGCGTTCCCTGCCGCAGGTGCTGACGCTGGCTGTGGCGCTGCCGCTCGGGTCTGCTTTCCCTGCGGCGTTCGCCAAGGATAAAGACAAGCCGATTCCGGCCGTGCGCTGGGACGAGGACCATCCGGGTTGCACGTTTTTCCGCAGCGAAGACGGCAAGTACCACTATGGATTGTGGGCGGGCGACGTCGGAGTCACTGTGGCGGTCGATGCGCAAGAGCTGGAGAAGGTTCACCGCCGGCACGAGCCGTTTTTCGGCGTGCTGATCAACGTGCGCTATCGCGGCCAGGAGGCGCTCGACCTCGGCCTGGAAAATGTAACCCTCGAATTTGTAAAACACTTCCAGACGGTGCAGCCGGCGCTCGATCCCGACGCGTTCGCGCAAGAAATTCAGGCTGACGCCGACGAACTCGATCACCAAACCGCGCGCGAAGTAGAGAAGCACCCGGAGAAGAAAGAGGAAAAAGAGGCTTACGTGCGCGCATTTCAAAAAGACTCTGCCCAACTGATCGAGTTTGTCACCAAGAACAGTTTGCGTCCAGCGCGGCTGGGCCCCGGGAATTCTGAAACCAGCGGCTGGGTTCTGTTCAGCGTTTCGAGCCGGTGGATCGGTGGATGGAAAAGGCAGGAAGAATTTATTCTGCGCCTGCCGCTGGATGGCAAAGTGTTCGAATTTCCCTTCAAGCTCCCGCCGACGCCGGGAGAAGTGATGCTGCGCAAGCGGCCGTGAACGAAGTCCGGTTCCTGTACAATGCCAGCGCCGCTGCAGCGCCCCTGCTCAAGTGGCGGCCACATGTTCGTCTCGTAGTCGTGCGCGTCCCTGCACAAACAGGAGAACTCTGATGAAGCGAATCCTGTTGTTGGTCGCCCTTTCCTCTTCTCTTGCCATTGCCCAGCAGCCGAAATCGAATTTCACCATGGAGGCTTCATATGGACCGCATGCTGTCGGCTTCCGCGTCGTTCTGCAGTACGACTACACGCGTTCCTACAAGCACGTGGACACGGAAGGCAATCTGGTAACGGGCGAGAGGGCAAGGCCGATACAAACATTGATTTGGTATCCCGCGCAGGTTGAGAAGAACGCAAAGCCCATGCTCTACGGCCGCTACCTCGATCTGTTCGCCACAGAGGAAAACTCCAATGTGCCCGAGCGAGATTGGCCGGCCAAAGTAATGGCGTCTCTGAAGTCGGATTACAACCTCAAGAACTATGGCCGCGAAAAGGTCCAGGTCACAAAAGTCTTCCGCGATGCACACCCGGAAGCAGGTCAGTTTCCCGCGCTTATCTATGCGCCCAGTCTCAGCGCAACGGCGTTTGAGAACTCCGATCTTTGCGAATACCTGGCCAGCCACGGCTACATCGTCGTTGCCAGCCCCGACATGGGTGCCCATTCGCGCGGCATGACGCAGGATCTGGAGGGCATTGAAGCGCAAGTCGACGACATCGAGTTCCTCATCGGTTACCTGCAGAAGATTCCGGAGGCCGACTCATCGCACATCGCGGTGGTGGGATTCAGCTGGGGAGGGCTGTCGAACGTCTTCGCCGCAATGAAGGACGATAGGATTTCAGCTCTGGTTGGGTTGGATGGAGCCATCCGATACCGCCCGGAGCTGGTGAAGCAAGCCGAGGAGGTGAAGATTCTCGACCCCAACCGGTTCACCACTCCCTATCTGTACCTTTCTTCCAAGCCGTACACCATGGAGGAGTTGAATCGGATGAAGTGGACGACTTCGTACAACTTCATGAACGAGCTGCGATACAACGATTACTACTTTGTGCAGTCGCCGACGATGATTCATCCCGACTTTATGTCGTACTTCATCCGTTTTCGCGAGGATCAGTACTTCACCGATGAGACCGCGGCGGAAACGAGCGAGAACTACAGCTGGATGGCGCGATACGCGTTGCAGTTTCTGAATGCGTATTTGAAGGGGGATGCAGGGGCGCTTCAGTTCCTGAAGAATGATCCCGACAAGAACGGCGTTCCGCGACACCTGCTTACCATCGACAGCAGGCAGGCATTGCATCCCGCAGCGAACATACCAGATTTCTCGCGCGAGTTAGCCATCCAGGGCTTTGACAAGGCAACTGAGTTTTACCAGAAGGTCAAGAAGGACGACCCGGCGTTCAAACTGGAAGAAGTGGACGTGAACCGCTGGGGCTATCGGTTGCTCGAAATCAACCCAGCAAAGGCCGTTGCCGTGTTCAAGCTCAACGTGTTCATATACCCGGAGAGCGCCAACACGTACGACAGTCTGGCCGACGCGCAAGAGGCTGCGGGGGACAAGGCCGGAGCCATCGCGAACTATCACAAGTCGCTGCAGTTGAACAGCGACAACGATCACGCGAAAGCCCGCCTGAAAGAGTTGGAGGGAGAGAAACCGTGAATCCCAGGACGGGGCCAGCAATCCCGGGGTCTGACTTCAGCCGTCGGCCCTCAGGCATAAGCTGAGGTCCGATGGCTGAATGCTGAAGTCTGCCCTACGATGCCGCTTTCCGCGTCTGGCGCTCGATTTCGGCTGCCTGATGCATCAGAACGTCACGCAGCGAAACCAAGCCCTTAAGATCCCGGCCATCCACGATGGGCAGGTGCCGGAAGCCAAATTCCCGCATGATGAACAGGCAGTCTTCGATGCTTTCCTCGGCGGAGACGGCGCGCGGATTCGCAGTCATGACCTCAGAGACGGCGGTCGTGCCGGGAGTGCGCCCGACCGCGACCACGCGGTTCATGATGTCGCGTTCCGACAAAATGCCGGTCAGTTCGCCATTGCGCAGCACCGGCACGGCGCCGACATTGTGCTCCATCATGTAGCGGGCGGCCTCGAGCACGGTGCGCGAGGCTTCTACGGAAAATACCTTGCGGTCTTTCACCAGCTCGCGAAGAGTGGGCATGGGTCACTCCTTTGGAAGTCCAAAACTGGGGTCGAACCAAAACGGACCAGCACGGGGCCCCCACGGCCCGGCGCTTGCAGTGGCACTACTCTATCACAGGCGCAGCTCGCCGATCACCGCATTTGGGCTGCTGCCGGCAAATTCATCGGAGCCGCCAGCAGGCCTTCCAAATTAGTGGAGAGCCAGATGGTGCTCTTCCTCGGTCACATACTCGTTTTGCGGTAAAGCGTCCTGAAGGGATTCGTCCAGGACCTCTGAAACATTCTCAGGAACGAAAACCTCGCCGTGCGCAGGTGCGGCCTTCGGCGCGGGCGTCGGCTTTGTGTACTGCAGCAGCAGCAGGAAGGGCAGCATCAGAAGAAACACCACGGCCATCACCCAAAAGGCTTCGACGAACGCCAGCATGGAGGCATGCTGCTGAAGCAGGCCGTACATCGCGGCCAAGGCTTTGCGCGAGGCGGTGACGGCATCCACGCCGTGCAGCAGGAAGTTTGCCCGCAGGCCCTGGAGCATCTGGAGGGTCTTTACATCGCCGGGCCGGACATTGGCGACGAGATGATTCTGGTGAAGCTGCGTGCGGCGCGCGAGGAACGTCGTCATGATGGCGATGCCGACGCTGCCGCCGATGTTGCGCATCAGGTTGAAGATGCTGGTGGCGTTTCCCATTTTCTCCGGCGAGATGCGCGCCATGGCCAGCGCCATGAGTGGAATAAAAAGAAAACTGAGTGCGACTCCCTGCAGAACCTGGGCCCACAGAATGTCCCAAAAACCCGCGTACAGATTGAGCCCGGAAAGCTTAAACATGGTGATCGAGCCGAGAATCAAACCCACCACCAGCAGACGGCGCGGATCCGTCTTGGTGGTCAGGTGCCCGGCCAGCGGAGTGAACAGCAGGGCGCCAATGCCGCGCGGCGACAGCGCCAGACCTGAGTTATAGGCGGGATAGCCCATCAGCGTCTGCAAATATAGCGGCAACAAGACCAGGCTGGCGTAAAGGATGAATCCCAGCAGGCTGATGAGAAACACCCCCGCAGCGAACGAGCGGTTCTTGAGCGCGCGCAAATCCACGACCGGGTGATCGGTCATGAGTTCGCGAATGACCAGAGCGACGAGGCCGACAACGCAACACACCGCAAAGAATCGAATGTGGTTGGAAGAAAACCAGTCCTTGCGCTCGCCGGTATCGAGAAAGACCTGCAGCGATCCGATGCCCAGCGCCAGAAATCCGATGCCCCACAGATCCACGCGGCCATTTGCGCTGCGCCGGACGTAATGGGGATCGAAGACGAAGCGGTTCATCAGGAAGAGCGAGAGAATTCCTACGGGCAGGTTGAGATAAAAGATCCAGCGCCAGGTGTAGTTGTCGGTGATCCATCCACCGAGCGTGGGACCGAGAATAGGCGCCAGCAGGATGCCGATACTGAACGCGGCCATCGCGTGACCGTGCCGTTGTTTCGGAAAAGTCTCCAGAAGAATCGCCTGGGCCAGCGGCTGCAGACCACCGCCCGTCAGACCTTGCAGCACGCGAAAGAAAATCAACCATGCCAGCGAACCGGCCAGGCCGCAGAAGAGTGAAGTCAAGGTGAATCCGCCGACGCAGATCAGCAGCAGCCGCTTCCGTCCCATGTAGTTGGCCAGCCAGCCGGAAATCGGCAGCACGATGGCATTCGAAACCAGGTACGAAGTGACTACCCACGTGCCTTCCTCGTTGGTCGATGCCAGATTGCCGGCGATGTGAGGGATGGAGACGTTGACGACCGTGGTGTCGAGCACTTCCATGAAGGTCGCCAACATCACGGAGAACGTGACGACCCATGGATTCACGTAGCGAGGCGGATAAGGTCCGACTGGACCTTGTGCCGACGCGGGGAAGCTTTCACCGTTTTCCACCCTTCACTATGGGCGGAACGCTGCTTTGATGCCGTGACAGGGGTCACAAGGCCTGGTGCGCATTTCGTGAAGGTGCAGGTTATCGCTGTGTTACTTCGGTGAGCGTCTCAAAGAAGGCGGGATAGGAAATCGCGGCCGATTCGGCACCCCGAATCAGCGTCTCGCCTTCAGCCCGCAGAGCGGCCACGGCAAAGGCCATGGCGATGCGGTGATCGCCGAAAGAATCGAGTTCTGCCCCGTGCAGAGTCTGGCCGCCGGGAATCTTTAGTCCATCTTCGCGCTCTTCCACCTGCGCGCCCATCCGGCGAAGATTGGCGGCGACGGCGGCGATGCGGTCGGACTCTTTCACGCGCAACTCTTTTGCGTCGCGCACTTCGATGCCCTGATCCGCGTAAGGCGCAATGGCCGCCAGTACCGGGATTTCGTCGATAAGAGCGGCGGAGTCGGCGCCAGCGATGGTCGTGCCATGCAGTCCGGAACCTTCCACGCGCAGCGAACCCACCAGCTCGCCGTGGACTTCGTCGAGTTGCGTCACCGCGATGCGCAGCCCCATCTGCGCGAGAATGTCGAGCAGGCGCGCGCGCGTCGGGTTCATCAGCAAACTCGGGAGGGTGAGTTCCGAATCCGGGAACAGCGCGGCGGCGCACAGAAAAAACGCTGCGCTGGAAATGTCGCCGGGAATGCGCGCTTCGATGCCGCCCAGGCGCTGGCCTCCGCGGATGCGGACTGTATTGCCAGATCGCTCCAGTTGAGCGCCGAATGCGCGCAAAGCGACCTCGCCGTGATCGCGGGTGCGCAACGGTTCCTCGATGCGCGTCTCGCCTTCGGCCAAAATCCCCGCGAACAGCAGGCATGACTTCACCTGCGCGCTGGCCACGGGCATTTTGTAGTCGATGGCTTTCAAGGTAGAGCCGTGGACGCGCAAAGGCGGCCTGCCCCCGCTCGAACTGATGCGTGCACCCATTTCGGAAAGCGGCTTGATGACGCGCTCCATGGGCCGGCGCGAGAGCGATTCGTCGCCGATCATGTCGCTCGTGAATTTCTGCCCGGCTACGATTCCGCTCAGCATGCGCATCGTCGAGCCGGAGTTGCCGCAATCGAGCGGACGATTCGGAGCGCTGAGAGCGGGGCCGGCGCCTTGAAGTTCGATGAGGCTCCCTGCAGGGTTCTCGGGCTTCCCCTCTTTTCTCTCCCACTTCACGCCCAGCGCACGCATACAGCCGAGCGTGCTGGCGCAGTCCGCGCCGGTTGAATAATTTTCCAGACGCGAGGGCCCTTCGGCGATTCCCGCCAGCATGGCGTAGCGGTGGGAAATGGATTTGTCGCCGGGCAGCCGCACCGTCCCGCGCACACTGCGCGCCGGGCGGACCACCGCTTGGGATTCAGTTTTCACGCTGAGATCAATATAGCGTATGGATCGTGATAGCTGACGGAGCGGGCCAATCTCAGGCCATCGCTTGGGCTTCGGCCGTGGCCTCTTTCAGAATGGCGGCCGGAACTTCCTTCATGGTCACGCCGAACTCGAACATCGGAGTCTCGGTGCCGCGTCCCCAACGCGCCACTTCCCAATGCGCGCGAACGAATTTCACGTTGGGATGCGCGGTGAGATCAAGCAGCAGCGGATACTCCCCCGCGTAAAACTCCTGCCGAAACGCGGCCAGTGACTTCGCATCCCACGCCGCGCCGTCGGCCGAGCCATAGATGCTGACGTCGAGCGACTCCTGCTCGATGATCCTGGTGATGGACAGCGTGACGAGAAATACGCGATTGCCGGCAGCGCTGATGTCGACCGCGGCGCCATCGGCTTTAGCGGTGATTTGAGTGTCTGCAGGAACTAGAATGAGTTCGCGGCTTGTAGTTGTCATCGCGATGAAATTCTAGCAAAAGGGACGCTCACCGCACTTTTTCATTTCGCCGGAAACCAAGCGCCAGAGGACGGGCGATGACTGGGCGAGCCACGCAGGTCTATATTTATTCCGAACCGCCGATTCGTTTCCCATGATGGCTACAACCGCACTCACTCAAAATGCTCCTGTCACAACTGCATCGAAACCAGTCTCGCAACGGCTGAAGTCGATTGACGTGTACCGCGGGCTTGCCGTCGCGGGCATGATCCTGGTGGATAATCCCGGCAGCGACGACCTAGCCTACTGGCCGATCAAGCACCAGCAGTGGAACGGTTGGACGCCTGCCGATTTTATTTTCCCGTCGTTCCTGTTCCTGGTTGGCGTCTCGATGGCATTCTCATTGGCCGCTCGCCTGCGCCGCGGCGAGTCACGCGGAAGGGTTTTTGGCCATGTCATTCAGCGCTGCCTGCTCCTGATTGCGATTGGGTTCCTGACTAACGCATCTCCCATCGTGGGCACCGACTGGCACTCGTTCCGGTTCTATGGCGTCACCCAGCGCATTGCCCTGTGTTATCTAGCCGCGGCGGTTCTGGTGCTGTGGTCGAACTGGCGCGGACAACTGATCGCACTGATTGCCTGCCTGGCAGGCTGTTGGGCCATTCTGCGATTCGTCCCGGTGCCCGGCTTTGGCGTGCCCGGGCACGACATTCCGTTCATGGATACGTGGCGCAACCTGCCTGCATGGCTCGACCGCAAGCTGATGATGGGGCATCTGTACAACGAGGTGCGTGATCCCGAGGGATTGCTCCATACGATCCCTGCAGTTGGAACGACGCTGATGGGCGTGCTCACCGGAGAGTGGCTCCGCTCAGAAGCCCGCCAGCGTACCAAGGTGCTGCGCATGCTGGGGGTTGGCATCATCTGTCTGCTGGCTGGCCTGTTCTGGGATCGGTGGTTCCCCATCAACAAGAATCTCTGGACGAGTTCGTTTGTGCTGTTGACCGGTGGCTTTGCGTTGGTGTTTCTTGGTCTGCTCTATTGGGCGATCGAAATCAGGAACTGGCGCGGCGCCTGGACCATGCCTTTCCTGGTTTTCGGAATGAATGCGATCGTGGGCTATGTTGCCGACTCCCTGGTGTACGGCCCTGGGTACACATTCACGGTGAAGAGCGCGAACGGTGCGACCAGGAACTGGCACGAAGCTGCCCAGGCCTGGCTCGTGTCTCTCGGGTTAGGTGCGGCTAATGCGTCGTTGGTGTATTCGATATGCGCCGCGCTCTTCTGCTGGATGCTGTTGTGGCTGTTGTGGCGGAAGCGGATCTTCCTCAAGATCTGAACAGCATCAAGCTCCGAACGATTCACTCGGACGGATGTGGCCCGGTAAAATCGTTGCAGCAGGGCTTCTGTACCGGTTTGAATTCCATCAGCTCGACGCGCGACAGGTCCGGATCGAAGACGTCGAGCTGCCATTTACCGTCTCTGCCGATTTCGGCCTGCTCGTCGCCGTGGGGCTTCCAGCCGCGCGATTCCATCGTCGCCTCGGCCTTCTTCATGTCGGCGACGCCGAGCGAAATGTGGTTCATCACTCCGGTCAGCTGCAGGTCCATGTGGTCGGGCTGGTTCAGCATATATTCCAGCCAGTCGGTGCCATCGGGAACCTGTATGGCGACCCAGTCGTCGGGTGTGCCGGTCTTGTCGGCCCCATGCCAATAAAGACGGAAGCCGAGCATGTCGCGGTAGAAGCGGTCTTCTGCGTCTTTGCGATAGACAACAAAACCGGCGTGGATCATGTGCCGTGACACCCACGGCGGCCCGCGATCAGTCCATACGTCCCTAAGCACGGGTCCCTTACCTCTCTCCACAAACTCGATTGTGTGCCCCTCCGGATCGTAGACAGCAAAAGCACGACTGCTGTCGAGGCGTTCGATTATCTCTGATGCCTTAATCCCTTTCGTCGTGAGGTAGCGCCTCATTGCGGCAATGTCATCTGTAGTAAAGGCGATGTGGTCCATACGGTCCGTCGCTTTGGGATCGGGCGCAGCGCGGAAGCCCACCCATTGTGCTCCGATCTTGTAGCGCGCAATACCGCCGGACTCGATGGGGTCGTCGGCAGTGAGTCCCAACACTCCGGCGTAGAGTTTTCTCACGCCATCGGGCGCGGTGGTATAGAACGAGACGTGGTCAATGCCGAGAATGCGGGGGCGGGCAGCGGGCAGACTTTGCGAGAAGTCGGACAGCGGAAGCAGGAGCAGGATGAGCGCGATGAGCAGTTTCTTCATGGCGAATCGATTGTAGTCCCCGATTGTATTTCGCCCCGTCGGATGAAAAGCAGGTTCCTCCCCGTTCGCTTTGCTCAGGGTCGGAATGACAAACGATAGGGAGTATCCCCTCCTAGAGTTCGTCAAGAAATTGACGCAATAGTTTGGCGGCTTCCTCCGGTTGCTCCCAGGGCGAGTAATGTCCGGCGTTCGGAATCACGCGCAGCTGGCTGCCTGAGATGTTCTGCCGCATGAGCTCGGCTTCATTCGGTCCCGTGAGGATGTCTTCGTCTCCAGTGACCAGCAGCGTAGGAACGCTAATGGTTTTCAAGATTTCGAGCGAGTCGGGGCGCGCGGCCATGCCGCGCTGCACCTGAGCCACGTCGTCGGCCGACATGCGGCGCATCATGCGCAAGACGCCATCGACCAGATCGGGGCGAGACTCGCGTGTGGTCTTGCCGAGCAGGCGCGGAATCATCGATTCGAAAAACGGCTCGGTGCCGCGCTCGAGGACGTCGTTGGCGGCCTGCAGGCGTCCGGTGCGGGCTTCGGCGCTGTCGGCGGGGGCTTTCGTGTTGCAGAGGGCCAGTGCAGCCACGCGCCCGCGATATCTTCGCCAGAACTCAAACAGCGCATAGCCGCCGATAGAAACTCCAGCCAGAGTCGCCCGGCCGACGCCCGCGTCGTCCATGACGCGCGCGATGTCGGCAGCATGTTTTTCCATGGTCGCGGGGCCTTCTCCCACGCCCGATTCGCCGTGGCCGCGCAGATCGGGCAGGATGAGGCGATAACGCACCGCCAGTGCCTGAGCTACAGAGAACCAGACTTCGTGATCGGCAGGAAAAGGATGCAGCAGCACAACCGGAGGGCCCTCACCGAGGGTCCAATACACGATCTCGGCGTCGCCACTGCGGATGCGCTGGCTGGCAATGGTCGCCATGCGGGGGATTAGAACACAGAATCGGTGCAGGTGGCGCAGCAGACGCTGTCGAGCTTCGCTCGACCGGACCCGTTCGACTCGCTGCACTCGCTCACGGCAGGCTCTCGATGGCGCCTGTCCCTATATGACGCGGGGTGGACGAATGCGTCCGCCCTCACACAAGCCACTGATTACGAATTCGGCGCTTGCTGCGTGTTATTCGCCGCGGCCACATTCGGCACGGCCAGCATCAGCGGTTCCTCCGGCATCACGATCCAGGCAATCGGATAAGAGAGCAGTCCAATGACGGTCGTGACCGAGGCGATCAGCCACACTACGCGGACCAGCGTGACGTCGACGTCGAAATATTCGGCGAAGCCGAGGCACACTCCGGCGATCTTGCGTCCCTGGCGCGGGCGCATCAATTTCAACCGAGCCCGCGACGTACCCACGCGAACGCCGCAGTAGGCACAGACGGCCGCATCATCCTGAATGACTTTGCCGCAGTGGTTGCAATACATGGCTTCGTACCCCCATTTAGAACTACGCATATTCTAAAGCCGCAGTTCCCTACTCCCGGTACGCTTCCTTGATGTAGCGCCGGGCCTGGTCGGCCGGACCGGTATTTGCATTTCCGGCCAGCACGGTTTCGTAGCGCTTCATGGCCAGATCGCGCTTCTGCAGCAGGTCGTACATTTCTCCCGCGGCCAGGTTGGCTTTTTGCAGAATGTCGGGATCGGGGTTGGGAGCGTCATTCACCAGTTCGTAAGCCGTGGCCGCTGCCGCTAGGTCACGCTTGCTGCGCAGCAACTCACCCAGGCCCCACGCCGCCATTTCATAGTGCAGTTTGTCGTATTTCCCTTCCCGCCCGTTCTGCCACACTTTGCGATACACGGCCTCGGCTTCGTCCAGTCGTCCGGCGGCGCGATTGAGGTTGGCCACTTCGGTCAGAAACAGATGGTTCTTGGGATATTTCGACGCCAGATCCTGCATGTAGCCGAGGGCTTCGTCGTATTTGTGCTCGCGGCGCAAAAACAGGCTCAGCATGACTTTGGCGTCCACACTGGTCTCGCCGTTGCTCGTGGCGACCTCGCGCAGATACTCGAGGCCTTTCTCCTTCGACCCGCTCAATCCCGCGAGCGCAGCGGCCACTTTCACGCTCCAGGGCAGGTTGCCGACGACGTAGTTGTGCGTACCCACGACCAGTTTCGCCTCCACATAATCGGGAGCAAGTTCCAGCACGTGCTCGTGGTCGTGGCGCGCGCCAACGGCGTTGCGCAGAGCCGAAAACCACGCGCGCTCCACCAGACCCGTGTAGACGGCGAACTGCGCTCGCGTGACGCCGCGGCAGTAGAGTGCGTCGACGTCTTTCGGATCCTCCTTCAGCTGCTCGTCTTCGAGCGCCTCAGCACGCCGGGCCAGCGCTTTGATTCGGTCTTTCACCTTCTGGTCGGTCGGGCGCGGGGCGTGGCCGATAAAACTGTCGTTCGAATAATCACCTGTGTTCATGCCGCCGGTTTCATAGAGATTGCGCATGAGCACGGCCATCAGCAGGTGGTTGACGGCAAAGGGGTCCTTGGGACGCTTCTCGACGACCCTTTCGAATTCCGGAATGGCGCGATCGTACTCCATGTTGTAGAAGTGGTCGAAAGCAGCATCAGACTGGGGATCATGCGGCGCGCCGTGTGGGGAATCGGGTGCAGGTTCTGTTTGACCCGGGGCGAGGTCAGACGCGGCCAGCAGTAGAAAGACGAGGGCGAATGAAGGAAGAACACGCGCCCAGATACGACGCAGAGTGACCACGTGCGGTTGACTATTCTGCGCTCGCGCTTTCGTCGGATTCATAACAGGAAGAAAGTCTCTTTAGTCTAAACGATGTAGCGAGACTGTGCTCGGCACGTCTCGGCCTCAGTTTGGCCTTCCGGGTGGCGTCATCCCGAGCGGAGCCGTTCTTCAGGCGAAGCGAGGGATCTCCCTGAGAAACGTGCTTTGGGAGATCCCTCCCGCGGCTGAAATGCGCCGCGGTTCGGGATGACGCAAGAGCGGGAATTCGAACTGAGCCACTGCTCTCGGCGCCGTTCGCGAGGCGGGCGTGTTACTGGAAAAGCAGGTTCCTCGCTCCACTCGGTATGACAAACCACGGGCGGGGGCTTGTCGTGTACGCCGATTAAGAACCATAACTGTCATCCCTGTACCCGCATCGCTACCTGTTAAAGTTCTCACCGCACGCTACCATTTCCTCAGCCAGAGAACTGATCCGGATCGAGCGGATCAGGTTGCGGAAGGCTCGGGTGATCTGCGCCCGACTTGTCGAATGGAGCTCGGCGGGCTGCGTGGCGCTGTTATTAGGATGACGTAGCCGGGGATCCTGATGCTCGGGCCTTCCGCACAGATTGAGCAGTGAGGTAGGCGCTTGTTTTGTCTGGCACAGCAGTCGCATGTACCTTCGTGACTGCGCACATTTACTCGCTGCCGCACGTAATTATTGCCCGTGCAATCAGCCACTTAGTTTGAAGCTAGAATGTAAGTACTTATATCTAAGGGAGTTACGGCAATACGAGCTTTGGTGGTCAGAGTGCCATTCAAGCGGGAGTACCTCCCCCGCAAGGCTCAAAGATAGCTATGTCAGAAGTCGCGCACGAATCGGAGCAAGAGTTCTGGAGCCCTCCCCTACCCCTCGTCGCTGAGGACAGCGTTCGAGAGGCAGTGCCGGTGCCCGCGGAGGTTTGCCCGCGGTGCGGCGCGGAGTTCCTGCTGGGCTCACGCTTCTGCCATGCCTGCGGCGGGCGCCGTCCTGAAGGCCTCCCCCCCGACGCAGGCCACGACGCCGCTGCGCTGGCAAAGCACTGGGAGCTCGCGGTAGGCCGTTTGCGCTCGACTGTCACCACACTGTCGGACGAAGTGCAAAGCAGACTGCGTTATGTGTCTTTCCCCTCGTGGCTGCGCTACCTGCATTTCCATGAGATTCAGCGCTGGGTCGGGCTCCCGACCGCATCGCTGATCGCCTTCATTGTCGGCTTGGCATGCGTCGCAGGCGCGTTGGTGGTGGGCCTGTTGACCGCGAGAACCTACGTGGACTGGCAGGCGATTCAGTTCTACCGCGCTGAGTGGCTGCTGGCCGCGACGGCGGCGTTCGTGGCCGGAATCCTGCTCAAGAAATCTCCCCGCGACTAGCGGATGTCCACTTGTCTCCGCTAGCACATCTTACCGAGAGTAGATTGCACGAAAACGCCCGGGTCAGGATTCGCTGCCGGATCCGGCGGCGCGGCGCGCCTGGCTCATGCGATAGAGGTGATGAACGGGCGCCGTGCCCTTGCCCAGGGGATGTCCGTACGTGATGGCGGCCGTGACGTAGGTCTTGGCCAGAAGCGCAGCTTCAGCCAACCCGCGGTCGAGAGCCAGATGGCAAGCCATGGCGGTGGCGAACGCGCATCCCGTACCGTGCGTGAAGTTCGAACGCTGACGTTCGGCTTTGAAGATTTCCTGCTCGATTCCCCGCTTGGTCGCAAAACTCAGCAGGTCGATAGCCTTGTCCAGGTGTCCGCCGGTGATGACGACCGCCGGCGCTCCCATCTCGTGCAGCTTGGCTGAGGCCGCCTTCATTTCGTCGAGATCGCTGACCTTAATGCCGGTCATCGCGGCAGCTTCATCCACGTTGGGGGTTACTACATCGGTAAGAGGAATCAGGCGCTCGATCAGAAGCCGCGCGCCGGCGGCGTCCAGCAGGTCGACGCCAGAAGAAGACTTAAGGATGGGATCGAGAACGATGTTGGGTAGTCGGGCCTTTTTCTTCGCGCTGGCGGAGCGGCCCGGAGACGGGCTGGACAGGAAGTCAGCAACCGCCTTGACCACCTTGGCCGATCCTAGCAGGCCGATGTGTACAGCTGCGATATCGATGTCGGCGGCGAGTTCCTCCAGAGTGTCAGTGACCAGGGCAGGATCGGAGGGCTCAACGCGGCGGACCCCTGAAGTGCTTTGCACAGTCGCGGCCGTGATGCAGGCGACTCCGTAGCATCCGTGTGCGGCGATGGTCTTGATGTCGGCTGTGATCCCGGCTCCGGAGGAGGGGTCAAACCCGGCGATGGTGAGCACGACTGGCGGTTTTTCGGCCATGAACTTCCGTCTTAATGAACCTGATGGTACCCCATCGTAGGGCCAAAAATCTCACATCGGCGAGGCTGGGAAGTTACTTTTGGGACTAGTATCCAGAAAAAAATCTTCTCAGCCGCCTTCCGGCCTGTCTACGTAAACGATTGATTCCACGTAGCTTGGTGGAGATCAGCCGTGTAAGCAACTGATTCCAATGGTTTTGTAAATTCTACCGTCTACCGGGAACTCGATTATTTACTCTATGGTAAATATGTAACCGTCGTGAAACAAAGGAGCTCTCTGCTATGTTCTTAAATAACCAACAGGTTACGTGAGACATCGATTACTAGGAGGTCATCCGCCAACCCCCAATTCGGCTTGACACCGCATTTGGCTGCCCGATAGCATTTCACAATCACGTCCAACAGTACAGCCTAGGCTAGGACACTTTTGAGTATGCGAGGAGAACTGAATGCAAAGACGTATTGCTCAAGGACTGGCGCTCGCTTTTATGATCGCCGGCCTGGGAGCGGCTCAGGAACCGAACAACTCGGAGGCGACACCAGCGCCACTTAAGACATTCGGAAGTAAACCTGAAGTCAGCAAACAGGCAGGCAAGAAGCCGTATCAAGTTGGGACAGCGTCGTGGTACGGCGAATACTTCCACGGCAAACCGACAGCCAGCGGCGAACCCTACGACATGTACGGGATGACCGCCGCGTCGCTGACGATTCCTCTAGGGACCTATGTGCGGGTGACGAACCTGCGCAATGGCAGGACTGTAATCGTCCGCGTCAATGACCGCGGGCCAATCGTGCCGGGACGGATCATCGATCTGTCGTACGGTGCCGCCCAGGAGTTGCAATTCCGTGCACGCGGACTGCAACGGGTACGCCTGGACCTGGTAAGCACCCCGCAAGAAAAACCCCACTACCAGACGGTTGCAATGAATCGTCCCCCACTGGCGGAACTCCCGTAAAAAACATAGACTGGTCGGGATGCACGCGGCTTTGCCGAATCGCATCCCGGAAACTGGCGTGACCTCTCGCAACCGCGACCCGCGCGAGCGCTTGATTGTAGCCCTGGATGTTTCCACCGCCGCCGCCGCACAGAGGATCGTAGCGGCGGTGGGAGACTCCGCCCTGACCTATAAAGTCGGCATGCAGCTCTATACCGCCGAGGGTCCGCAGGTGGTTCGCGATCTGGTGGCTTCAGGGCGGCGCGTGTTTCTCGACTTGAAATACCACGATATTCCCAACACAGTTGGCGCAGCGGTAGCGGAAGCCGCCAAGCTCGATGTGAGCATGCTTACGGTGCACGCCGCCGGAACCGGCAAAATGCTGCGCACGGCGGTGGACGCGGCGAAAGCGCGTCCCGGGTTGATGGTACTCGCCGTAACTGTGCTGACCAGCCTGGATGCGCACGATCTCGAGAATATCGGCGTGCGCGGGACGGTGGAGGACAGCGTGGTTCGTCTGGCGACCATCGCACTGGCCAACGGATGCCACGGCGTCGTGGCTTCAGCGCGTGAAGCTTCCACTCTGCGTGCGGAGCTAGGGGAGATGTTCGCGATCGTAACGCCGGGCGTGCGTCCTGCGGGCACGAGCGCCGGAGATCAGGTACGCGTCGTCACTCCTGCCGAGGCGATCGCCTCCGGCGCCAGCCATATCGTGGTTGGGCGGCCCATCACCGAGGCCGCCGATCCCGCGGCAGAAGCGCGGGCCATTCTGGGGCAGATCAGCGGGTAGGGTAGCTGGAACTGGTCCCGGTACGGGATCGCCCAGACTCATTGGCCCAATTGTTTCGCCTTAACGTACTCCGATGCCTTGCCGACGAGGGAAGCGACGAAAGTGGCGAAGGAGAGGTCCGCAGCGGGTTCAATGAATTTTCCGTGGAGACCAGTGTCGCGGTCGGACATCAGTAAACAGGCAGAATCGTAAAGCCGTTCAAGCACCGGTTTCCTGCACAGTAACTCATAACGCCTCGCGTAGGACACCGACAGACGCTTCTTCTCGTATTCTGCGTCCCTGAACTCAGGACGAATCTTGAATTGTGGTTCTTTTGCTTTCACTGGAGTGGTCGAACCCTTGCTGTCTTCGAGCAGCATCAGGTAACCGACCCACGGTCGAATTGAGGGAACGAAGGTATGTTCACGAAAGGCGGTCCAGAGGTCGGTCGCGTTTCCGAGAGCCTCCTCGACGCGATTGTTGCAATTGTTTCCGTATGACGGTCCTGCATGCGATTTCAATTCCATAGCAGCGAGGAGATTCTGGTCAGCAACGACAACGAGGTCCCAATCTTTCGTTGGGCGAAAAAAGCCGGGGAGTTCCTTCTTCTTGTCGGCGAAGATGCACTCTGACGAAATGCCGGATTCTTTCAGAAGGTCGCAGATGAGTTTGGCGAAGCCGTCCATGTGTTTTCCGCCTGTGACATCTGCGCGGCCTGCGTAATCCTTTACCCCGGAGATACTGCCCTGCTTTTCTGCTTGGCTCAGTCTGGTCTGCCAGTAGTGCCGTACGGCTCCTGACAGCCGCTTCCGAAGATTCATGCGCGGACTTTCTTTCGGGGTTTGTCGCTTGGAAGCGGAGTGAGAACTTCGACTGTCGTGCGTCCGAAGAGGCCAGCAGTCGCTTGCTCGATTCTTCTCTGTGCGATGCCGAAGTAGTGCTCATCGACCTCGACGCCGATACTGTTGCGGCCCCACTGCGATGCAGCGACCGTCGTTGTCCCGGTACCCATGAACGGGTCCAGGACTGTGTCACCGACAAAACTGAACATGCGGACAAGACGCTCGGCGAGTTCGAGCGGGTATGGTGCAGGATGTTCCCGTGTCGAAGCTCCAGTCACGCCGTTCCAGACTTGCTGGAACCACTTCTGGTAGTTTTCGGCAGAGATGACGCTCAGAACTCGGGCGTGGATCGAAGGGCTGCGGTAGCCTCCCGGCTTTCGCAACATGAGGATGTACTCGACGTCGTTCTTGATGACTGCGTTGGGTTCGTATGGCTTGCCGAGGAAGCCCGACCCGCTCTCGACCTCATAGGCCGCGTTTGAAATCTTGTACCAGATGATGGGCGCAAGATTGTCGAATCCCATGCGACGGCACGACTCCTGAATCGACGAGTGAAGCGGGATGACTGTGTGCCGACCGTTGTTCTTCCGCCGGGAGAGGCAAACATCGCCGACGACACAGATGAGCCTGCCTCCGGGGGCCAAGAGGTCAAAACAACGACGCCAGACCTTGTCGAGTTCACC
>Ga0187770_10000172_pt1 | contig 30699 bp, 31 predicted proteins | sample 0116_SJ02_MP02_2_FD_133154 | JGI IMG/M metagenome (GOLD analysis project Ga0187770, IMG submission 133154) | Tropical peat soil microbial communities from peatlands in Department of Meta, Colombia - 0116_SJ02_MP02_20_MG | ecosystem: Environmental > Terrestrial > Soil > Wetlands > Peat | place...
CCCACCTCGCCCACCCCCGGCGTGCCGGTGTCGACCACCGACGATCCTTCCCTCCGGCCGGCGGCGCCTCCGCCGCCCCCCTCCCCGGTCGCTGCTCCCGCGGCCGCCGGGCCCACGATCTCCGATGCCGATCTCGAGTCCCGCCTTCGTCCAGTGATCGACCGGCGGTTCGAGGAGCTCGCGAAGGCCTCTCCGATCCCGACCACCGACGCGGCCGTCATGGACGCTCGCCTGGGTGCGATAGCGAAGGAGCTCGAGGCCAAGTGGAGCCTCGCGATCGAGACGCGGGCGCGCGAGGCGAGCGACTCCGCCTCCCGGGCACTTCTCGCCCTGCGGGACGACCTCACCTCTCGCCTCGTGGCGGTCGAGGTCCGCCCGAGCTCATCGCCCGACGTCGTCGCGGACGAGGTCACGAAGCGCCTTCGGTCGTGGGTCGACCAGCGGCTCGGCGACCTCGAGACCCGGGCTTCGACCCTTCCGAAGACGGTGGCCGAGAGCGTCACCGCCCAGCTCAAGACCGAGCTCGAGCCGCGGATCGCCGCGGTCGAGGCGCGTCCCGTGCTCTCGGCCGAGGAGATGGTAGCCGAGGCGGCGCAGCAGGTCGAGGAAACCCTCGGGCCTCGGGTGACGGCCATCGAAAGCCGTCCCACCCCCTCGCCGGATGAGCTCGCGGCCTCGGCGGCGGACAAGATCCAAGGGGCGATCGAGCCGCGGCTCACCGCCATCGAACGTCGGCCGGTCTTCACCGCCGATTCGGTCGTCGAGGAGACCGTGAAGCGGGTCCGCGCCTCGGTCGACGCGCACCTCGCGGTGGTCGACGAGAAGGTCCGTTCCTCGGTGCAGACCGTCGCCGAGGCGTGGGCCGAACGCCTCCGCGAGGAGCTGAAGCGCTCGGCGGACGAGCTCGGCGCCCATTCCGCGAAGGCGGAGGAGGAGCTGCGCACCGCCCTGGTCGCTCAGATCGACCTAGAAGTCCGCGAGCTCAAGGAGCAGGGGACGGCGCTCCGGGAAGAGGTCGAGGAGCGAGTCCGGGAAATCCTTCAAGCGCGCAACCAAGAGACGGAGCAGCGCCGTTCGAAGGAGGTACGCGAGTTGGAGCAGCGGCTCAACCTCCTGGTCGAGGGCCGGTCGAAGGACCTCGAGCAGCGCTTGACCCAGGCCCTCACCGAGCAGCGCACCCAGGTCGGCACGATCGCCAACGAGCGACTCGCGGACGTCGAGCGCCGTCTCGGCGTCGAGCGGGAGGCCCGAGCCGCCGAGTTGACGGAGTCCCAGGCCCAGGCGATCGCCGGCCTCCAGGTCCGGCTGCAGTCGTACTTCGAGCAGAAGCTGCGCGAGAACCAGGAGCGGGAGCGGGAGAAGTACGTCGAGCTCCTCGCCCGCCTGAAGTCCGAGGTCGACCAGTCGCTCGCGCGGACGATCGATTCGACCCGTTTCGACTCCGCCGTGCGGGAGCGGGTACTCCAGGTGCTGGACGCGAGCCGTCCGGAGCAGGAGAAGGCCTACCAGACGGTCCTCGCGGACGCGGAGGTCCGGCTCCGCACCCAGGTCGACGAGGACGCCGCCCGGCTCGAGCGGACCGTGCGCGCCGAGGTCTCCGACCTCGACCGACGCGTCGAGGTGCTCACCGACCGGATGCTGCCGCTCCTTCGGCAGACGTGGCTCAAGGTCGCCGAGCTCGAGAAGAGCCGCGGCGAGGTCCCGGAGACCGAGGCGCGCGTCAAGGAGCTCCGTCGCGAGCTCGCGCGAGAGCTTCGACGGCTCGAGGGCGAGATGATCGAGCAGACGGCCGACCTTCGCGAACGGCTCGAGACCGCCATCGCGAGCCAGGGCCGTATCTGGCTCAACCTGCTCCGCCAGCTCTCCCAGGAAGGGGAGGCGGTCGTTCCCCATTCGCCCTCCCGTCTTCGGCGGCCGTCCGCGAAGCCGCTCCCCGAGGAGGAGCTCCTCGACTCCGACTTCCGGGCGGTGACGGGCGTCGGCGCCTTCACGGAGGACCCGCCGAACCCGATGGACCCGGAGCCGGCGCTCGCCCCCGAGGAGCGGGAACCCCGTCGCCGACCGCGGCGATCGTAGCCCCTTCCCTGCTCCTTAAGGGGCGTCGCGCGCTCACCGGGCCACCGTGACCCTCGAGAGCGACCATCGGCACTGCAAGGTCTGCGGGAAGGTCTGCGACCCGGACGAGGAGACCTGCAGTCGCGCCTGTCGCGAGGAGCGGGAGCGGCGAGTACAGACCCGCCGTACCTACACCTACCTTCTTTACGGGGCCATCGCCCTTCTCCTCATCGTGTTCGTATCGCGCCTGCTGGTCTAGGAGGGTCGATGCCACGGTTCGGGCACGCCGTGCTGGGAGGGACGTTCGACCACCTCCACGTCGGACACGTCGCCCTGCTGCGGGCCGCCTTCCGAGTCGGACGGAAGGTGTCAATCGGCGTCACCACCGACCAGTACCTCGCCGCGCACCCGAAGCCGGACGCGGCGCTCGTCCAGCCGTTCACGGTTCGGAGCCGCGCGCTGCGCCGGTTCCTCGCGAGCGAGTTCTCGCACCGGAAGTGGGAGCTCGGACCGCTCGACGACCCGTTCGGCCGCTCCGTCCACCCCGGGGTGGACGCCGTCATCGTTTCGGCCGAGACGGCGGCCCGCGGCGAACTCGTGAACCAGGAGCGACGTCGCCTGGGCAACCCCCCGATCCCGATCGTGGTCGTGCCGGTCGTGCTCGCGGACGACCTGGCCCCGGTGAGCTCGCGGCGGATCCGTGCCGGCGAGATCGACCGCGAGGGCCGCCGGAGGGCGCCGCTCCGTTTCGGCGTCGCGGCCGACGCGCCCGAGGTCCAGGCGACGCTGTTGCGCGCCGTGCGCCACGCCTTCCGCCTCGCACGGGTCTTCCCGCGGCCGGCGCCGCTCGGTCGCCCGAGAGGCGCGGCCGCGCCGAGGGCCGCGGTGCTGGCGGAGCGGGCGATCAGCGGGACGGACCTTGCGATCGGCGTTGCGGGGCACCCACCGGGTCCCTGGTCGATGGTGCTACGGTCGCCGACGGTGGCGCTGCCGGCCCGGCGAATCCGGGTGACGGGGACGGTCGCCCTCGAGCGCGAGGTCGCCCGCCTGCTGCGTCCGGGCATCAAGCGCAACGCCTTTGGCCCCCCACGACCGTCCTCGCACTGATGGAAACCTACCTCCGCGTAACCTTCGACAGCGAAGGGGCGAAGCCCTCGGAGGTCGCGGACCGCCTGCGCTCGTGCGGGTTCCTCCCCACCGCGGGGAACTACGACTTCGTCTACGATTGGCAGGGGCCGGCGACCCGGGAGCAGATCCTCGACCTCTCGGACGAGCTCGCTCGCCAGCTGCGCGGGTATCGCGTGCTCTACGAGGTGGAAACGGTCTAGCGATTTCCGCCAATTCCTAGAGGTTTTATCCCGCTCCCCGTTCGATAGCCCCGTGCAGAACTATCCCGTCCGCCCGACCCACCGGCCCAACCTCGCCCTCCCCGCGCTCGAGTCGCTCGCCCGGGCGGAGTTCGGCACCGCGCAAGTCGAGGGGGACCGCGTCGTCACCTCGTTCGGCGCGCTCCGTCAGCTCTCGGTGAGCGTCGCCGGGCGGGAGATCGCCGTAGAAACGACCATGGACCCGAAGGTCCCGAACGAAGTGGCCCGGGAGACGATCACGCGGTACAACCGATTCCTCGAGGCCGCCACCGGCTATTCGGCCAAGGAGCGGGCCAAGCGGCTCCGCAAGTCTGCCGGGGAGGCGTAGGGAGCGGTGGCCCGGTCGGGACCCCTTCCGAGCTCCGGTGGGACGGAGCTGGAGCGACTTCGGGCCACCGTCAGCTCGTACTTCCCCGTCTACGAGACCCGCATCGGTCCGCAGTCGCTGCTCCTGGCCGTCCACATCGACCGGGCGACGCTGGAGGAGAAGTTCGATGCGCTCCGACGCGAACTCTGGGCGAGCGGCTACGTGCCCCTCCTGCGTCGCGAGTCCGGTGAGGATTTCGTCGAGGTGATCCGCCGGCCGAGGACGCGGACCACCCGCCAGTGGGTCAACCTCGCGCTCCTCGCGGCGACGGTCGCGACCACGGTGTTCGCCGGGTCGATGATCTGGGTCACCTATGTCGGCGGGACGGCCCTCGGGCTGTCGGACGTACTGAACGGAGCGCTCTACTTCGCCGCCCCCCTCCTCGCCATCCTCGGGGTCCACGAGTTCGCCCACTACTGGGTCGCGCGGCGCCGCCATCTGGACGCCTCGCTGCCGTTCTTCATCCCCATTCCCCCACCGTTCCTCTTCGGGACGTTCGGCGCGTTCGTGAGCATCCGGACGCCGTTCCCCGACCGCAAGGCGCTCTTCGACGTCGGGGCCGCCGGTCCCATCGCCGGGTTCCTCGTCTCGGTCCCCGTCGCCCTCGCCGGGCTTTACCTCACCGGGCATGCCCCGTCCGTCCCGGTGAACTACTGCGGGGTCTCGTTCCTGGGTCAGAGCTACGGGAACATCCTTCTCGGGCCGTCTCTCTTCTGGACATTCCTCTCGCTGTTCCTTCCTCCCGGCTTCCAGAGCCTCCACCCCCTGGCCCTCGCCGGTTGGGTGGGGATCTTCGTGACCGCGATCAACCTCCTACCCGCGGGCTCGCTGGACGGGGGCCACGTCTTCCGCGCGCTCCTCGGGGACCGGTCGCGGTTCGTGAGCTACTCGGTCGTCATCCTCCTCTTCGGTCTCGGGTTCTTCTACTACGGCTGGCTCCTCTTCGCCATCCTCGTCCTGTTCCTCGGGATGCGCCACCCGCCGCCGCTCAACGACCTGACCCACCTCGACCCGAAGCGGTACGCCGTCGGCGCGTTTGTCGCGGCGGTGCTCATCTCGGGGTTCGTGGTCGTCCCCCTCTCGGCCGCGCCGGGGACGGTCTCCCTCGGCACCCCGCAGTATGCGGTCCTGCCCGCACACCCGGGCGAGGTCTCGCTCAACCTTTCGGTCAACGTGACGAACGGAGACCCGGTCGACCACGGCTACGGGTTCACGGCCACCCTGACGGAGGTCACCCTCCATTCCGCCGGCACCAATACGACGCTCAATTCGTCCCAGGTCATGGCGTGGGCGGAAAACGCGACCTGGACGTACACGCTCGCGAACGGGAGCCGCGTGACGGTCACCGGGGTGGCCGGTGCGCTCCCCTCCAGCGACTATCTCACGATCGCGACCGGCGCCACCGTGCCGGTGCGCGTCACTTTCACGAACAGTTTCCCCGTCAGCGAAACGGTGCTGGTCGCCTACTTCGAGCTCTCCGCCAGCCAGGACTGTGCCGTCTCGGGCACGGGGGCGGCGAGCACCGCGCCCTTCGCGGTCGTCTTCTCCTAACGGGCGTAGACCCGGAACTCCCGGGTGAGGCTCCGGTGCACCCGGACGGGAACGGAGAGCTCCCGGTGCCAGGGCCTACCGACCGCATCCTCGCCTCCCGGGCTCACGACCACGAGGCGACCCCCCGGACGGACCCGTTCGGCCCACCGCGGGATCACCCGGCCGACCAGTGCGGAGGCGTCCTCACCCCCTGTGCCCGACGCCCGTCCGTAGGGCGGGTCGGTGAGGAGGGCGTCAAAGCGCAGCGACCGGTCGGCGAAGGAGACCGACCCGGCGTCCCCCTCGATGACCTCCTCGGCCGACAGGCCGAGGAAGGCGAGGTTCTGGAGAGCCCCCCGGACCATGGCGGGATCCCGATCGATTCCGTAGAGGCGTGCGCCGAGGAGACCCGCTTCGGCGAGGAGCGCCCCGGTGCCGAGGAACGGGTCGAGCACGCGGTCCCCGAGGCGTATGCGGGCGAGGTTGGCGGCGGCCCGGGCGAGACGCGGGTCGAGACCGATGGGTCGCTGGAACGGCAGGAGGGAGATCCGGCGGCGCATCAACGTCGGGCGGCTGGTCGTTGCGACCTCCTCGAGCAGCCGTTCGCGGCCGGCGGTGTCCTCCCCGATCCAGAGCCGGCGGGCCGGCTGGTCCAGGTCGATCGACCCTCCCCCTCGCACGTACGCATTCCCCACTTCGAGCACCGTCGCGTCGGTCCTTCCTCCCGACGGCCGGCCAAGCCGACGGACCGATGCGCCCGCGTGGTCGGCCCCGCGTCGTTCCGCCGCCTCGATCATCGAGGGGCCGTCCACTTCGACGAGGCACCGACGGCCGAGCGCGAGGCGTCGGGCGAGAAGTTCGGCGGCGGCGCGGTCTGGAAGGTCGACCGCGAGGAGCCCGGGGAGCGCTTCCGTGTCCACACCGTCCAGCGCTTCGGCGGCGGCGTGCAGCTCGGCGGCGGCGAGGGCACGGCTCTCTCCCGTGGGCTCGACGTAGACCCGGGTCACGGCCCCGAACCCGCCTCCCACTCGGCCAACTGCCCGCGGATACGAGCGGTGTGAGAGCCTTCCCAGTACAGGTGGCCGCACCGACCGCATCGAAAGAGGCGGAGCCCGGCGTCCACCCGGTCCCACGGGACTCCGTCGGGCCGCGCGTCGCCCGGCGCCGGCCGGTACTCGGCCAAGGTCCCGTTGCACTCCGTGCAACGCTCGAACCGGAGTTCACGTCCCACCCCCGGCACGGCGTCGCGCACCGCCCGGAACTGGTCGGCGAGATGAAGGCTCGTCAGGAGGACCGCTCGCGGGGCCGCCCGGGCGAGGGCCCGGTCGCGTGTGAGGAGGATTCGGTCCTCGGCTCGCAGGCGTCGAAGGATCGCCGGGTCATCCGTGTCCCGGGCATACTCGGTGTCGCATCCCACGAACCGAAGGTAGCGGGCCAGCCGGCCGACCATCTCGTCCGCGAGGAATCGGGGTTCTGACGCCGTCACGGCGAACCGACCGCGAGATAAACCACCACGCCGCTTATTATGGGGTAGGCCTCCGCCGGCCCCAAGGCGAACGTGACGCGTCTCTTCGGCACCAACGGCATCCGAGAGGTGGTCGGCGAGAAGTTCACGCCTTCGTTTGTCGGTCGCGTGGTCGGAGCGATCGGCGCACTTCTCCCGGTGGGTCGACCGATCGCCGTCGGTTGGGACGGACGCACGTCGAGCCCGGCCTTTGCGCATCTCGCCAGCTCCACCCTCGCCCTCGCGGGGCACCGGGTGGTTGAGTTGGGACTCCTCCCCACGCCAGCGATCCAGTACAACCTGCCCCGCGTGGGTGCTCAGCTCGGCCTCATCGTGACCGCCTCCCACAACCCCCCGGAGTTCAATGGGCTCAAGTGCATCGGTGAGGACGGCCTCGAGGTCCCTCGTGAGTTCGAGGAAAAGGTCGAGGCCGCGGTCGACCAAGGGTCGACCCGGGTCGTCCCGTTCGACCGCGTCGGGGAGGTCGAGACCGATTCTCTCGGAGCGGTCCACTACGTCGACGGGATCGTGGCCCAGGTCGACCCGGCCCGCATTGCGTCGCGCCACTTCTCGGTCGTGCTCGACTGCGGGAACGGCGCGTCCGCGGTGTCGAGCCCGCAGTTGCTCCGGCGACTCGGCTGCCGCGTGGTCTCGCTGAACGCCCAAGTCGACGGCACCTTCCCGGGCCACCTTTCGGAACCGGTGGAGGCGAACGTCCGCGGTACCCTCAAGGTCGTCGCGGCGGTCGGCGCCGACCTGGGCATCATCCACGACGGCGATGCGGACCGGGCGATCTTCGTCGATTCCAGCGGGGGCTTCGTCCCCGGCGAGCAGGTGTTCACCCTCCTCGCCCGGGACGCGGTCGAACGCCACCGAGGCGGCATTGTCGTGACTCCCGTCTCGGGCTCCCAGGCGGTCGAGGACGCGGTCGCGCCACTCGGCGGCTCCGTAGTCTACACTCGCGTCGGCTCACCTACCGTGACCCGCGAGATGCGGGCCCGCGGGGCGGTCTTCGGGGGGGAGGAGAACGGCGGGTCGGTCTTCCCGAAATTCCAGTACGCAAGGGACGGGGCAATGTCAGCTGCCGCGGTCCTCGACCTCTTGGCCCGAAAGGGCGCGTCGCTCGCCGACCTCCTGAAGGACGTGCCGAAGTACGCTCTTGTCAAGGAGAAGATCGCCTGCCCCGTCGAGCGTCGCGAGGTGGTCCTGGCGCATATCGCTCAGGCGCTCGGGAAAGGAGGGTCGAGGGTCGTGACCATCGACGGCGTGAAGGCGTACCTTCCGGGCGGTTGGGTGCTCCTCCGGCCCTCGGGGACGGAGCCGCTCTTCCGGGTCTTTGCCGAGTCGAAGGACCCGGCCCGGGCGCGGGCCCTGGCCGACGAGGGGTTGGCCGCCGTGCGCGAGGCGCTCACGAGTGCCTGAGGGACAGGTCCGGGAGACGCCGCCTACCGGAACAACGGGCCGATTACGAGCAGGCCGAGGAAGATCAGGACCAGTACCGTGAACGTGATGGCGGCCAGCGGCCGGTCGCCTTCCTTCTCGAAGTAGTAGAACCCGGACGCCACCCGGAGGATCGGCGTCGCGAGCAGGACCAGAAGGCCCAGGGTGAGGTACGCCTCGAGCGACCCGTGGGCCAGACCGCTGGCGAGCCCGGGGACCGACAGGTAGTTCAGCACCGGGTTCGAGGCGATCGTCTGGGAAGAGGTCGATCCCGAGTGAACCGCGACGTAGAGGGAGAGCACCACGGCGAGGACCGCGAGCGAGAGGAGGAGACCTCCCCGGAGGATGACGGTCATCCGCCGGTACGCTTCGGGCGGTAGCTGGTGGTCCGAGATCGCCCGATTGGGGTCGGTGGGGGAGGACGTCACGGCAGGCCGAGCCCCCTCAAGATCGTCTCGATTGCGAGCGCGGCGATTACCGGCAGGAACAGCAGTCGCACTGTTCGGTTGGAAAGGCCGGGCAGGAGGCTGCTCCCGATGTACGCTCCGAGCGCCGTGCCGATCGCCGCCGGCGCGGCGATGACGGGGTTGATGAACCCCGCGGCGAGCATGACGCCGCCCCCCGCGGCGGCGGTCACGCCGATCATGAAGTTGCTGGTCGCGGTCGAGACCTTCATCGGGAGGCGGAGGTACCGCTCGAGCGCGAGGACCTTGAACACGCCCCCGCCGATGCCGAAGGCGCCCGATACCACGCCGGCCCCGAACATCACCCCGAGCGCCGGCGTGGTCTCCGCGGCGACGTAATCGAGTTCTCGGTGGTGGAAGGCGTCGTAGTAAGAGCCTCGGAGGCCGAGGCGACGCGACCGGGCGTCCGGCTGCACCTGCTCCGGCATCTCGATGTTTCGGCGGGCCAGGGACGCGGGGATGATCGCGAGGAGGACGACTCCGAGGGCGACCAATAACGCATCCTCGAGGCTCTGGTGGACGAGGAAGACGGTGAGGGTCGCTCCGACCAGGGCACCGGGCACGGTCGCGATCTCGAGGAACATCCCGATCCGTAGGTCGCTGAGTCGGTCGCGTACGTAGGCCGCCCCGGCGGTCGAAGAGGTCGCCAGGATGGTGATGAAACCCGCCCCCGCGGCCTCGGGGAACGGCACTCCGAAAACGACCGCCAGCACCGGGATAACGATGACGGCGCCGCCGAGACCGGAGAGGGAACCGACCAGCCCCCCCAGGATCCCCGCCAGGGCCACGAGGAGGACGAAGAGGGCCAGTTCCACGACGCCCCTAACCGCCCGGGAGGAAAACCCCTCGCCATTCCGCCCCCGCGGCAGGCCAGCGACGGGAGCCCCGCGAGCCGCGGTCGGGCTCCGAGGGGCGACTCTCGCGTTGGGGGCGCTTACGCCGGGCCCGTCACTCCACCTTGAGCCAGCGGGCCGAGACGAAGTAGCCGACGGTGACCATGACCACGGCGAAGATCGCCAGATAGCCCAGGTCCAGCCAGTTGGTCCCGGTCCCGAGGACGAGGCCGCGGCCCAAGCTAGCCGAGAACGAGATGGGGTTGATGTCCGAGATCGCCTTCATCCAGGACGGGAACCCGCCCGAAGGGTAGAGCGCCGCGCTCGAGAACATCAGCGGCATCGTGATGAAGTTCGAGACGACCCCCGGGGTCTGCCAGTCGGTGGACGACGCTGTGATCGCGAGGAACATGCTGGCGAACCCGACCGCCGCGAACAGCAGGGCGAGTACCCAGACGAGCCAGTCGAGCGGAGAGAGCGAGAACGTCACCCCGAAGGCGATCGCCGCGACCACCATCACGGGGATCTGAACGAGCCCCCGCGTGGCGGCCCCGAACGCCTTCGAGAGGAAGATCACTTCCTTGCTGGTCGGAGTGATCAGGATCCGCTTCATGAAACCGAATCGCTTGTCCTGGATCGTACTCATCGACCCGAACATCCCCACCGAGAGCATCGAGGTGGAGAGGACGCCGGGCAACAGGAACTCGATGTAGTTCGAAGTGCCCAGGGCCTTCGCGAGCGCCTGGGCGTACTGGCCGAACCCGGACCCGAAGAAGGCGAGCCACATGAACGGCTGGACGATCGTCATCAGCAGGACGAACGGGTTGCGGAACGTCCGCAGGACCTCCCTAAGGTAGAGGCCCCAGAGCTGGCTCCTCATGCGCGGGCCCTCCGCATCTGGGCGTAGAACTTCCGGATGTCGCGCATCGGCTCGTCGGAGCCGATCTGGCGTCCGGTCAGGTCGAGGAAGACGGTCTCGAGACTCGGCTCGTCCACACTGATGCGTCGGACCTGGTCCGTCCGGATGGTGGCGAACAGCCGCGGCAGAAACTCCTCGGCGGAGGTCACCCGGATCTGCCAGTCGTTCCCCTGGGAGCGAACGTCCTGGACTCCCGGGATCGCCTTCAGCTGCGCGGCCTCGACCGGTTGGTGGGTCTCGAGCTGGACGATGTCGGCCTTGACGCGTGCCTTGAGCTCGGCCGGGGTCCCGGTCGCGATGATCCGGCCCCGGTCGATGATTCCCACTCGGTCGCAGAGGGCTTCCGCTTCCTCGATGTAGTGGGTGGTCAGCAGCACGGTGACCCCGAACTCGCGGTGGATGCCCGTGACGATGTCCCAGAGCATCCGACGTGTGCTGACGTCCAGTCCGATCGTCGGTTCGTCCATGAAGATCACCGACGGCTGGTGGAGGAGGGCAAGTGCGATCTCGAGCTTCTTCCGCATCCCGCTCGAGTAATGGCTGACCCGGTCGTCCTTTCGGTCCGCGAGTCCGAAGTACTGGAGGAGATGCTCGGCCCGCGGTTCCCACTCCTTGAGGTCTTGGAGCCGCGATTGCAGCCAGAGATTCTCCCAGGCCGAGAAGTCGTCGTCCAGGATCACCTCCGCCGCGACCCAGCCGATCCGACGGCGGACCTCGAGCGACTCCCGGCGCACATCGAACCCGGCGACCCGGGCCCCGCCCGAGGTGATGTCGCTGATTCCCGTGAGGACCTTGATCAGCGTGGTCTTGCCCGCCCCGTTCGGCCCGAGCAGGCCGAAAACCGTCGCCGAGGGGATGGTGAGGCTCACGTGGTCGAGGGCGAGGACTCCGCCGTTACTCGACCCGTAGCGTTTCGTGAGCTCCTGGGTGACGATCGCGGGTTCGCTCATGGGACCCCCGACCGGCCGCGATGCGCCGCTGTCAACGGTCCCCGGGCGGTTCGGAGACGTTGCTCGGCGAGCTGGAGTTCGGCGAGCACTTGCGCGCGAAGCGCCCGAACGTCGCCGGTCTCGGAGGATTCCCGGGTCAGGTAGGATTCGAGACCGTCCACCGTCCGTCGTAGCCGTCGAAGGAGGAGGGGCCCCGGGTCGCCGGTGCCCGAGATGTCGCCCCAGAGGACGCTCAGGTCCGGGACCTGCGGACTGTCGGACCTCTGCTCCGCGCGGATCCGGTGCAGGAGGGCCCGGCCCTTCCGAGTGATCCGGAATTCCCTCCGTCGCCCGTGGACCGAACGCTCCGCAAGACCGCGTTCCACGAGGGACGTGAGCGCGGGATAGACCGCCCCCGCGCCCGGCACCCAGCTCCCTCCCGTCCGGTCCGCAATCCGACGCGACACCAGGTAGCCGTACACCGGGCCCTCCCGGTCCATCATCGCAAGCGAGTACAGTCCGATAATCCTCGGCGGCATGGTTGGTCCCCGTTACATCGACCTATGTATCGATTTCGATATAACGCTGCCTCTCCCCACGGTCGCCGAGAGGTGCGGTCGTCCGGGGCAATCGACTTAGCAGGGCGCAGCCGTGGTACGGTCTGAGGGAGTGCGATGCGTCGGCGCCGGACACGCCTTTGGGTCGCGCTGGTCGGGGTCGTGGTCGCGGTCGCTGTGGTTCTTCTCGTCCTGGTCGGCACCGGCATCCTCGTGCTGTTCCCGGCCGCTCATCCCACCGTGACCGTCACGGGGGCGGAGTGGGAGATCCAGCAGGGGCTCAGCAAGCTCGGTCGCGGCTGGTTCGGTCCGAGCCCCGTCTACCAGAACGGGACCAACGGGTTCCCGGTCACGGTCGCTTCCGGGGGAAAGTTCCCGGGAGTCCTCGTGCTCTCGGACCTCGATGTCCGCAACCACACGATCAACGCCACAGTGGCCCAACTCCCGTTCTCGGTGGCCTGCACGTCGCCCGGCCTCCCCGCCATGGTGGTGAGCGGGCAGGACAACTGGGTCCTCGATGTCACGTTCACGGCTCCGACGGTGACGTCCAGCGAGACCCTGTACCTTGTCGTGACCGTGGACGCGTTGACCCCAGGCACCCCGGCCCCGCACTGCTGAGCTCAGGTCGCCGCACGTCCGAGTAGCTTCGCGTGAGGAGCCCTCACCAGCGACGGTAGACCCGGCGCCGAGTCCCGGACGGCGATTCTGCCGTCGGGCGCCCTCCCCCGTGACCGGCGTGACCGCGAGTGCCGGACCGGCCGGACGGCCTTCTCTCCTGGCGGAAATGCGAGCGGCCGCGAGGAGGTAGCTCCGCCCGTGAGGGGGTGGGGGCGTCGTAGGCGAATTCGGGGAGCCTCGCCCGGTGGATAGAGTATCCGAGGAGCTGTTCGATCCGGGCGAAATCGTCCTCTTCCTCCGGCGAAAGCAAGGTGAACGCGTCCCCACGACGCTGGGCCCGGGCGGTCCGTCCGACCCGGTGAATGTAGACCTCCGGCTCGTGCGGAACGTCGAAGTTGACCACGTGGCTCACTCCTTCGACGTCGATTCCCCGCGCGGCAATGTCGGTCGCCACCAGGACCCGATGGAGTCCTCCGCGGAACCCCTCGAGCGCCCGCTGCCGCTGGCTCTGGCTTCGGTTCCCGTGGATGACACCGGCCGATATCCCCCACTGGGAGAGCTGCCGCGCCAGGCGGTCGGCGCGGTGCTTCGTGCGGGTAAAGACGAGGACGCTCGACATCGTCTCGTCCCGAAGGACCTCACGGAGCAGCGGGGCCTTGAGGTGGGACGGCACCGGGAGGACCAAGTGAGAGACGCCGACGGCGGCGACGGTCTGCGGACCGACGTGCACCATCCGCGGGTCGACCATGAAGTCGCGCGAGAGCTGGACGACCTCGGCGGGCATGGTCGCCGAGAACAGCATCGTCTGACGCTGCCTCGGGAGTCGGGCGAGAATCCTCCGCACATCCGGTAGGAAACCCATGTCCAGCATTCGGTCGGCCTCGTCCAGCACCAGGATCTTGAGGGCATCGAAACGGACGTAACCCCGCTCCATGTGGTCGAGGAGGCGTCCCGGGGTCGCGACGATCACCTCGGCCCCGCCCTGGAGCGCGCGCACCTGATCGCCCATGCCGACGCCGCCGTACACGGCCGCTCCCCGGCGGCGGGTGTACCGCCCCAGCTTCCGAAGGAACATCTCGGCCTGAACCGCGAGCTCGCGGGTCGGCGTCAGGATGAGCGCGTAAATCCGGCCGGGAGGAAGCTCGAGCGTGCGTTCGAGGATGGGAAGAAGGAACGCCGCCGTCTTCCCCGTGCCGGTCTGCGCGGTCGCGATCAGGTCCCGCCCTTGGACCGCCTCCGGGATGGCTCGGCTCTGGATGGGGGTCGCGGCCTCATACCCCATCTCGCGGATGCCCCGGCGCAGGTGGGGGTGGAGCGGCAGGTCCTCGAATCGTACGCCCGGCGCCGAGTCCCGGTGCGAATCGGCTTGGTTCTCGGACGCGGTCGTGCTCGGGACCGGAGCCGCGACCTCTTAACGTATGCCCGCAGGGTCCGGCCCCTCGATTCTACTCCCACCTCTGGCCGCGGGCGGGAAGTTGCACGGACCTTCGTGCGCCCGAGACGACGGTGGCTATCGAGTCTGGTCCGCGGGCAGCGGCGGCATGGGCCGTCCGCACGATTCGCACTGGGCGGCCGTCACGGGGTTCGGGTGTTCGCACGCGAGGCATATCCGAGTGATCCCCGGGGACGTCGCGGAGCCGGTGGGCGGTGCCGAAGCATCGGTGGTTCCAGGGACCGGAGACGGGACCCACCCATCCGACTGGTCCTGTCGGGGACGCTCGCCTAAGACCTCGGAAGCCTCCGAAGGGCTGAGGAGAATCCAGAAGGAGCCGGCGAGTACCCCGAAGACCGACCCGATGAGGAGGCCTCCCCCCAGGAGGAGCGAGAATAGGGACATCACGATAGTGGCGGTCCCCACTCCCCGGTCCATCGTGGGATCCATGGCGTAGGCGACGATCAGGATGATCTCGACGATCCCCACAAAGATCAGACCCGCAGCCGGGCCTACCGCCCCCAGGCTCGACCCTTCCCAGCCAGCCACGGAGAAGTAGTAGCTAAGGTAGAGAAGTATGGCCGCGTTGGCGAACCAGAAGATGACGGCAAAGATCGCGAGGACGATCGGTTCGTATCGTGTCTCCTGACGCACCACGAGCATGGGAAACCCGGGCGAGGATGGGGCGGACCTCCATGAGACTTGCGACGGCGGCTGTAGGGAGCCGGATTCGTAAGGTATTTGGCAAGAACGTCGGTAGGCCGCGCCACAGGATCCACGGACCCGTGGCAGGACGCACGATTCACCGAAGGCATCCGCCCAAAGGGGCCCACTCACGGTCAACCGACCGCCCGCGCTCCACTCACCGGCACAAACGACCGAGAATCCGGTTGGATGGCCCTTCAGGGCCTCGATTCGAAGAGATCCTGACCCCGGAGGCGCTCGAGTTCCTGGCCGATCTCGACGCAAGATTCGAGAGCCGGCGGCGGGCGCTCCTCGCGCGCCGGGGTCGCTTTCGCTCGGTGCTGCGGTCGGGGAAGACCCCTCGCTTTCCTGCGGCAACTCGTCGGATACGTTCCGCCTCCTGGGAGGTAGCGCCCCCACCGGGCGACCTCCTCGATCGCCGGGTTGAGATCACCGGTCCCGTCGACCGGAAGATGATCATCAATGCTCTGAACTCGGGGGCTCAGGTCTACATGGCCGACTTCGAGGACGCCCACTCCCCCACCTGGACCGGCACCATCGGCGGGCAGGTGAACCTCGTGGACGCGGTCCGTCGCCGTATCGAGCACCGTTCTCCCGACGGCCGGGAGTATCGGCTGTCGGAACGGACCGCGACCCTCATGGTGCGACCGCGCGGCTGGCACCTCAACGAACGACATGCCCTGATCGGGGGTCGGCCGGTGTCGGCGAGCTTGTTCGATTTCGGTCTGTTCCTTTTTCACAACGCGCACGAGCTGATTCGACGGGGGACGGGACCCTACTTCTACCTGCCGAAGCTCGAACACTACCTCGAGGCCCGCCTGTGGAACGACGTCTTCCGTGCCTCCGAGGACCGCCTCGGCCTGCGCCGCGGGACCATCCGTGCGACCGTCCTCATCGAGACCCTGCCCGCCGCCTTCCAGATGGACGAGATCCTCTGGGAGCTACGGGAACGCTCCCTCGGGCTCAACTGTGGCCGGTGGGACTACCTGTTCAGCTTCATCAAGCAGTATCGGGACGACGGAGACCGGATCTTCCCGGACCGTTCGTTGCTGGTAATGACGGCGCCATTCCTCACGGCCTACTCCCACCTCCTCGTGCAAACCTGCCACCGCAGGGGAGCCCATGCGCTCGGAGGGATGGCCGCCCAGATCCCGATCAAGGAAGACCCGGCCGCGAACGCGGAGGCGATCGCAAGAGTGGTCGCCGACAAGGAACGCGAGGTCGAGGCCGGGCACGACGGCACCTGGGTCGCCCACCCCGGGCTCGTCTCTGTCGCTCGCGAGGTGTTCGACCGCAAGATGCCGGGCCCGAACCAGATCCGGCGGGCCGCGAACGCAGCATCCGTGGAACCGCGCGAACTGCTCCAAGTCCCCCCGGGACCCGTGACGGCCGAAGGAGTCCGGCGCAACGCGCGGGTGGCGCTCCGCTACCTCGAGGCTTGGCTGCGCGGCGTGGGCTGCGTCCCGATCGACCACCTGATGGAGGACGCGGCGACCGCCGAGATCGCCCGGACGCAGTTGTGGCAGTGGCTGCACCACCACGCCCGGTTGGAGGGCGGAGGAGCGGTGACCCCCGACGTCGTCCAGCGAATCCTCTCGAGCGAACTCGCGAGCCTCCGAAAGGAGCGGAGCGGCCCGACCCTCGACCGCGCCACTGCGATCCTGAGGGCGGTTCTTTCAAAACCGGCTTTCGAGGAGTTTATCACACAGTACGCGTACCCACAGTTGATGGACGGGCCGACGGAGGTCGGAGAATGACGGAGGCGCTGCGGGCCGAGTGGAAGGAGAACGAGCGGTGGAAGGGGATTGTGCGCCCGTACCACGCCGAGGACGTCGAGCGGCTGCGTGGCTCCCTTCACATCGAGTACACGCTCGCCACCCTCGGTGCCCAGCGGTTGTGGAGGCTGCTCCACAGCGAGCCGTACGTCCCGACCCTCGGGGCGATGACGGGGACCCAGGCAGTCCAGATGGTCGCGGGGGGTCTCCTCTCGATCTACGCGAGCGGCTGGCAGGTCGCGGCGGACGCGAACGACGCCCACCAGACCTACCCGGACCAGAGCCTCTACCCGGCCGACTCGATGCCGCAGCTCGTTCGCCGGATCAACAACGCCTTCCGCCGGGAGGATGAGAAGCAGCACGCCCACGGAAAGGGCGACGTCTACTGGTTCGCTCCGATCGTCGCCGACGGCGAGGCTGGCTTCGGAGGAAACCTCAACGTCTTCGAGCTCACGAAGGGATTGATCGAGGCGGGCGCCGCCGGTCTTCACCTCGAGGACCAGCTGGCCTCCGCGAAGAAGTGCGGCCACATGGGCGGGAAGGTCCTCGTCCCGGCGCGAGAGTTCAACCAGAAGCTCTGGGCGGCCCGGCTCGCAGCCGACATCCTGGGCGTCCCGACCGTCCTGGTCGCGAGGACCGATGCGCTCTCCGCGAAGCTCCTGACGAGCGACATCGACCCCCGCGACGAAGCCTTCCTGACGGGAAAGCGCACCGCCGAGGGGTTCTTCGAGGTCACGGGCGGACTCGACATGGCCATCGCCCGGGGGTTTTCCTACGCTCCGTACGCGGACCTCCTATGGTTCGAGACGGCCGGGCCCAACCTCGAGGAGGCCGAACGGTTCGCGCACGAGATCCACGCCCGCTACCCGGGCAAGCTCCTCGCGTACAACTGCTCCCCCTCCTTCAACTGGCGGAAGAAGCTCGAACCGTCCGTCATCGCCGAGTTCCAGTCGACCATCGCCGACATGGGCTACAAGTTCCAGTTCGTCACCCTCGCCGGTTTCCACGCGCTCAACATCTCGATGTTCAAACTCGCGAAAGCCTACGCCCAAACCGGGATGGCGGCCTACACCGAGCTCCAGGAGGAGGAGTTCCGGGCCGAGGAAGAGGGGTACGCCGCCGTGAAACACCAGTCGTTCGTCGGGACGGGCTACTTCGACGACGTGGCCCAGGTGCTCTCGGGCGGGCTCACGACCACCCTTGCGATGGAAGGGTCGACGGAGGCCGAACAGTTCACGGGGGCCGATGCCGCCTCCCGCAAGGACGGCGAACCTCCCCGGCCGAGCCGGCCGGCGAGCTCCCGGGTCAGCTGAGTCGGGTCGGTCCACACGGTGGACCCTCCGGGGAATCGACGGGAGTCGTTCCTCTGGCCCCGCCGCCGCTATCTCTTCGCCCCGGCTTCCGCCACAGGGAAGCCGTCCATGGAGTTTCTCGAGCTGGTGGAACGCCGCCGGTCCGTTCGGGCGTACTCGGATGCGCCCGTGGACCCCCGAGCGCTCGAACGCGTCCTCGCGGCAGCGACCCGGGCACCCTCCGCGGGCAACCTGCAGGCGTACCGAATCGTAGTCGTTCGGTCCCCCGTCCAACGCCGGGCACTCGCCGCCGCGGCCGAGGGTCAGGAGTTCCTTTCGGAAGCACCGGTCGACCTCGTGTTCTTCTCGGACCAGGCGCGGTCCGCGGATCGGTACGGCAAGAGAGGAACGAGCCTCTACGCGGTGCAGGACGCGACCATCGCGGCGGCGTTCGCCCTCCTGGCTGCCACCAACGAGGGATTAGCCTCGGTCTGGGTGGGAGCCTTTGACGAAACCCGGGTCCGCGAAATCTGCACGGAGCCCCGCCTTCGTCCGGTCGCCATCGTCGCCGTGGGCCACGGGGCAGAATCGCCTCCCGCACCCCACCATCGGGCGCGAACAGAGCTGGTCAAGGAAGCCTGAGAGTTCCCCCGCCTCGGGGCCGAAGAGGCCGGGGGGCCATCGAACACGCATTATAGGCCGGGTCGGTGGGCGCGACGTGGCGACCCCCGCGTCGAAGTCGTTTGACTTTCGTTTCACCTACCGTATCCCCGGAGACGATTGCGACTACGTCGAGGAGATCTCATTTGACGAGGACGAAGGGGTGACCACCCCGGTGCGGGCCCGGCAGGCGTTCGAGAGTCACTGGAAGAACAAGGGCGGAGTCAAAGTACTTCGAGTCGAGCTGGTCGAGGTCACGGAGTAGCGGGCGTTCCCGGGACGGCGAGATGGCCTCGCCCCCTCGAACCCAGGAGCTTGGAACAATTCTAGTGCGAGACTTCTCGTTTATAGTCGACTTCGAGGAGGCCACACGCCTCACAACGGTACGCGGGGAAGCGGGGAGAGGCGCTGAACCTCCAGAACGGGAGTGGGGCGAGCTCCTCATCCTCCTGGTCCGAGGATCCGACCCAGAGGATGGTCGCCGGGACCGAGATCCCTCCCTCCCCTTCCACGAAACCCGATTCCATCACCTTGCCGCATCGACGGCACGTCGGAGGGCTCTCGGGTAATGGTCCTTCCGGATCGGTCATCGTTCCTCGGTAGGGAGGTCTCCCATATCAGTCGGACGACGGCCGTGACGCGCAGACGGGCTCGCTTGAGGAGCGCTACGTATGCGGCGGTGCCTCCAGCACTAGGTACAGCCGTTTGTTGCGAGCCCCCTTGTTCTCGATCCGCTCCAGGCGGGCCGTGCCGACCTCGGCGGTGTTCGCGACATGGGTCCCACCGTCGGCCTGGACGTCGAAACCTTCGATGTCGATGAGTCGCACGACCTCCACGTCGGGCATCAGCTCCTGGGCCACGCGCACGAGCGTTGGGTCCTTCGCGGCCTCGCTTCGACTGAGGAATCGGACCGTGACCGGACGACGTTCCCGGACCACCTCGTTCACTCCTTCGATCAGACTGTCGGCGAGGGCCCGGTCCAAGCCGGGAATCGAAAAGTCCATTCGAGCCCGGTCGGCCGAGATCTGGTTTCCGGTGATTCCGCTTCCGACCCGGCGGTAGACGACCCCGCTCAGGATGTGGAGGGCGGTGTGGTATCGCATGTGGGCGAACCGCCGGTCCCAATCCAGTTCGCCGGTCACGGGGTCCCCGCTCGAGAGACCCGGTGCCGGGCTCGTGACGTGAAGGATTCCTTCGGGGGTCTTCTGCACATCGGTCACTTGGGAAGTCCCGGACGCCGAGTTCAGGCGGCCGTTGTCGGCCGGTTGGCCGCCTCCCGACGGGTAGAACACCGTGCGGTCGAGGAGGAGCCCGTCGGAGCGTACCGACTCGACCCTGGCGTCGAAGCGCTTCAGATACGCATCGTGGAGGTAGAGCGCATCCGTCATTCGGTTCAACCGCCCGCGACCATCCTCACGGCTAGTCCGCTCAAGGTCCTTCCGGGGGGCGTGCTTGGGGGCAGAGGCGGACCCGCCGAAACTCGTTATCCGCCCTGAAGGAGGGCCCGGCGCCTCAGCTCTTGAGGTAGAAGTTGGCACCCTGGATCAGGAAACGGATATCCGAGGCCAGGGAGATGAAACGGAACCCGATCTCGACCGCCGCCTTCTTCTCTTCCGGACTGACCACTAGGGTTCCAGCGACCTTGCCGTGCCGCCGGCAGGCATCCACGACCGAGCGCATTGCGGCCCGCACTTTGGGATTCGTCCGGTCGTCGACCAGGCCGAGGTTCAAGGTGAGGTCCTGCGGCCCCACGAACAGGAGGTCCACGCCCTCGACCTGAGCGATCGCCTCGAGATTCTCGAGGGCTTCCCGGGTCTCGATCTGGACCCCGACCGTGGTCTCGGCGTTCGCCCGGCGGAGGTAGTTCGCGAGGTTCTTCCCGTACCGCGACGCGGCCGCCGCGGCGGCCCCTCGGACGCCCTCCGGCGGGTACTTCGCGAACGCGACGGCCGCCCGGGCTTGCGCCTCGGTGTTGACCAGGGGGACGAGGATCCCGTGGGCTCCCGAGTCCAGCGCCTGCTTGATGAGATATTGGTCCACGTTCCCGACCCGAACGAACGGCACGGCACCGCCATCTCCGAGCACGGCGACCATCGCGGCCATGGTCTCCGGGTTCACCTGAGCGTGTTCGTTGTCGATCATGAACCAGTCGAAACCCATCCCCTTGAGCGCATCCACGCAGACGAGAGAGGACGAGGAAATCCACGTGCCGAACGAGACGTCGCGGGACTCTCGAAGCCTGTCCCTGAAGGGAGCCGTCATGGACGGGACCACCGCCTCCGGCTGGTTTTGCGGGCGATAAGCTTTCCAGACGGACGCGGAAACGGTCGGCGACTTCGCGTGGCTCGTTCCTCCCCCGGAGACCGCCGAGGTGGGGGGCTCACCCGTACGGTTTATTCTGGGGATTGATGTCGAACCCACGTCGCTCGCCGACACTCGCGAACGAAGGGCCGTCGCCGCCGCGCTCGGCGAAGCGCCGCTCTTCTCCTCCTTGTCTCCGCGTCATACCCGACAGATGGCGCGGCGGACCACGGTCCGGAGCTTCCCCGGGGAGGCGTTCATCTTCCATCAGGGCGACAAAGGGCTCGGCTTCTACCTGATTCTGAGGGGACGCGTCCTCGTCCGCCGCTCAGGACGCACGCTCGCGCGCCTGGGGCCGGGGGAGTTCTTCGGAGAACTCGCCCTGTTTGACGAAGGAATCCGGTCGGCGGATGTGATCGTCGCAGAACCCGCGACGGTCGCCGTTCTCCCGCGCGAGGAGTTCTGGAGGTTCGCCTCCGACCACCGGGTGGTCCTGAAGGCGGTCCTCAAGGAAATGGCCCGACGACTTCAGGAGAACGACCCCGGCACGGTAGGGGGCTATCGTCCACGCCCTCTTCGAACGGCTCGGGGACTCGCCCCGTAGTGCGACTCCGACCCAGCCGCTCCTCGCGTCCGATGGAGCCGGGCCGGATCGCACCGAGCGTGGCTACGGGTGGGAGAGACGAAACTCCTCGATTCGTTCGAGGTCGTTCTTATCGAGCCGGAACGATAGCGCTCCGGCGAAGCCGTCCACCTGTTCGGCCGAGCGCGCTCCCACGATAGCACCGGTCACTGCGGGGTTCGCGAGCGTCCAGGCGATCGCGACTTCCGCGGTGGTGCGCCCTCCACGGTCGCGGCCGATTTCGGACAAGAGGCGAGCGAGGGCGAGATGGCGGGAGAGTCGGGGTTCCTTGAACTCCGAATCGCGTCGGCGCCAGTCGTCCTCGGGCAGCTTCGCCACCCGATCGACGCTCATCGCCCCCGTGAGGAGTCCCGAGCCCATCGGCGAATAGACGATGACCCCGATCCGGTGGGCCCGCGCGTACGGCAGGATCTCTTGCTCCACCTCAGGGGAGACCAGCGAGTACGGAGGCTGCAGGGTCTCGACGGGCGCGATGCCCGCGGCCCGTTCCATCTGAGGAACGTCGAAGTTCGACACGCCGATATGCCGGACCAATCCGCGGTCCTTGAGGGAGACGAGGGCCCTCCACCCTTCCTCGATGTCCTCGTCGGGCGTCGGCCAGTGTACTTGGACCAGGTCGAGCACCTCGACCCCGAGCCGGCGTCGGCTCTCTTCCACCTCGGCCGCGATGGACCGGGCCTTGAGGTTGTGGACGATCTTGCGTTCGGGGGTCCAACGTAGGGAGACCTTCGTGAAGACGTGCGGCGGCCGCGGGATCTCCTTCAACTCCCGACCCACCAGCTCCTCGGAGTGACCAGTACCGTACGCCGGAGCGGTATCCAGCCAGTTCATCCCGAGCTCGACCGCGCGGTGGATCGCGGCGCGAGATCGATCGTCGTCCTGGGAGCCCCAGGCGAACTCCCACCCGCCGCCTCCCATCGCCCAGGTGCCCAGTCCCACGGGGGTGATGCGAATCCCGGTGTCGCCGAGCGGTTTCCCTTTCGGAGCTCCCCTGACCGTTCTTTCCGTCATGAATCCCCGTTCCTCTTCGCTTGGAGCCTCTCACTTTCCCTGTGGGAATCTCGACGAAACGACCTGAAGGCCCGCCGGTCGGTAGAGCTCATGGAGCTCGAGCAGGAGCCGGTGGTTCTTCAGGGCCGGGTCGGACTCGCTCAACCGACGGACCTCCTCCAGCGAATCACCTCGAAAGATCAGGACCCCCCGGGGGTCCCCGTCGTCCAGCATGGGCCCGGAGACCACCGAGAAGCCGGCTTCTCTCAGGTGACGAAGATGCGCGAGATGACCCTCCTGGATAGCCTCGGCTTCGGCGTCCGAGACCTTCGGCCGACCGGGCACCCGGCGCAGGAGTCCGCGTACGTAGTTCGCCATCGGAGGCCGCCGGCCCACCTCCGCGGACTTCGACGGATCGGGGGCCGGGGTGCGCATCGCTTCTTCCTACGAACGCACGCCCCCACGTCCCAAAATCCTGCTGGGCCGAGGATTGGCCCACCCGTTTGAGGTTCCAGCTCCCCCGCCCGCGACACGCCCGGACCGAGATCACCGCCCTCACGAATGGTACGGCGATGCCCAGCGAGGCCGGCGCAACGTGATGGGCAGCCTCAACTCCCGAAGCAAAGCCACGAACCGGGGGTCGTCCCGGATCGAGTCGAACTGAACGAGCTGGTAGAGGTTCCAGAGCACCCGGTCGCCCTCTCGGCAGTCTCGCTCCAGAAGGGCGAGCGCGCGGTCCTTCTCCCCCCAAATCGAGTAGAGCATTGCGGCGTACAGTGGTGGGAAATACTCCTTCAATCGACCTCCCTCCCAGTCCGACAGCAAAGCTCGACCCTCGGCCGGCTGCCCGAGGACGGCGAGGACGCCGGCCCGCCAACTCCGGGTCGTCAGGTCCTGAGCCTGGGCTAGAGGTTCCAGGGCTCTCAGCGCGTCGTCGCGTCGACCGGCCACCGCATAGGCCCATGCGAGCGCGCCGAACACCCACGTGCTGTACGAGAAGCGTTCCGAAAGTTTTCGATACTCGGCGATGCAAGATTCTGGGTCGCCCACGTCCAGGGCCATCGCGGCCAAGTTGGCCCGGGGAAGAAGCCAGAGCGGGTCCATCTCGACCGACGCGAGGTACTGCTTCCGGGCCTCGTCGAACCGTTGGAGAACGCCGAGTAGGTAGGCGTACCAGAAGCGCGCTTGCGAGTCGCTCGGGTTGAGCGCAATCGCCTGCTGGAACTCGGACTCGGCCCGGGTCCAGTCCAGGTCTCCCTGCATCAGCAGGTTGGCGAGGGCCAGGTGGGCCTCGGACGAATTCGCGTTGAGTTCGAGCGCCTTGGCCACAAGGGCTCGAACCTCCGGCAGGACCTCCTTCGCCGGCCGGGTAGTGCCGAGGACTCCGATGAGGTGGCTGGCCAGAGAGGAGTAGGCGGCCGAGAACTGCGGGTCTTCTCGAATGGCCATCCGGAAGTGCTGTTCGGCCTCTCGGTCGAGCGCCTCCGGGGAGGACGAAGAGTCGAGCAACGCTTGGTCGGCCCGAATCCCGCGGAGGTACGATTCGTACGCGGCGAGACTCGTGGTCGGTTTCTCCCGGATCGCCTCCCGTTCGGACCGAAGGAGCTCGACCTTGAGCGCGCCGGCCGTGCGCTCCGCGACTTCTGCCTGGATCGCGAACACGTTCTCGAGCTTCCGGTCATAGGTCTGGGCCCACCGGTGCTCATCGGACCGAGTGTCGATGAGCTGGACCGCGATCCGGAGCTGATCCCCCGCCTTCCTAACGCTCCCTTCGAGAACCGAGTCGGCCCCCAGCTCGTGGCCGATCTGAGCGACCGATTTGGTCGTGCCCTTGTACTGGTTCACCGAGGTCCGCGAGATGACCCGCAACCCCTTGATCTGGGAGAGGACGGTCACCAACTCCTCGGTCAGCCCGTCGGCAAAGTACTCGTCCCTTGGGTCCGGGCTGATGTTCGCGAGGGGCAGCACCGCGATTCGTGGGAGGTTCGACGTGCTCGCCGGCGCTTCGCCCGCGGTCCACGGAAGGGTCACCCGATAGACGACCATCGGCTCGCGCACGCCTTTGAGCTCCTTCGGGCCGAGCGACTCGAGCGGGTACTCCACCTTGTTGCGGACCTGAACGTAGACGGGTTCGGAAAGGCAGATCCCGCCCGGTTCCGCGAGGGGCTCGACCCTCGACGCGATGTTGACCGCGTCCCCGAGAATGTCGCCTCCGAAGCCTTGGACGTCCCCCAGATGGATGCCCACCCTCAGCCGGAGTGGCCGCCGTCCTTCGCGGGCGTTGCGCTCATGGACGTGGCGTTGGAGGTCGACCGCGCACTCGACCGCGTCGAGCGCGTTCGAAAACTCGATCAGGAGGCCGTCGCCCATCGACTTGACCTGGCGCCCCCGGTGGAGCTCGAGGATCGGCCGGACCAGCGACTCCTGTTCCTCGAGCAGTCGCAACGCTCCGGGTTCGTCCGTCTGGGAAAGCGAGGTGTATCCTGCAATGTCGGTGAACATGATGGCGGCCAGCCGTCGTGCCGCAGCCACGACCCGAAATCGGGTTCGGTTAGATTAGCCCTTGGGAGGTGGTCGACCGCCACGGAGACTGGAAGGATTCGCCCGTCCCCGAGGGACCCCTCGTGGAGAAGGGATCCGGACGGATGCCGTCGACCCCAACCCGGTTCGAAAGACGCTAGGTAGGTCAGGCAGCAGAGCGCGGCGAAACCTTGTCGTAGCTCACTTTCAGCGAAAGAATCGTCAGGGAGAGCACCAGGGTCACGGCATTCGCGACGACCACGGGAAGGGAGTCGATCTCGAGACCGTAGACGAGCCAGACGGAGACCCCCACGGAAAAAAGAACGAAAGTGGCGAAGGAGATCTCATCCGCGGCCTTGAGCCGCCACACCCGGACCACCTGGGGCACGAACGCACCGGTGGTGCAAATCGCCGCGATCGATCCGATCAGCGTGGCCGACCAAGACGCAGGAATCATCGTTCCCGAGCGAACCTCCACCGCGGAAGAAACTGTCGGGCGGCGCGGGATGATGTTCGGCTTCGAAAAGAGGGGAGGGAAGGGGTTGGCTCAACGAGCCGGCCCGGCTCGTCGGAGTGGCGACCTAAGGTCTCGGGGCTGCCCCCGGGGCGGCCGCAGGAGCGGCTACGGGCACCGGCTCTGGCGGGTCGCGACGCCAGATGAAGAGCAGGAAGATTCCCACGAGCAGGATCACGAACGCGGCGATCGAGACATACCATCCCGAGCCCGCCCCCCACGTCTGACTGATGGTGATGGGAGGGGTGACCAGGGTGGTCGAGTTCGACCCCCAGAACGAGGACCAGGGCCCGCTAGAAGAAGGTCGGGCCGCGGCCGGAATGTCCTTCGAGATTGCGTTGGGGAGCGACGCGGCGAAGAGCACGGGGGCCACGATGGCCAGGATCAACGCGAGGACCGCGAAGGCCACGGCCGGGCCGACTCGCCGGGGGTTGCCCCGCGCCATGAACCCGAAGATCGCGCCGATCAACCCCAGAATGAACCCGACGATGAGCATGTAGAAGCCCGCCTCAGCGAGCGCCCCGGTGTTGTTCCAGTTCAACTTCGAGTAAGAAGTCTGCGAGGGGCAGGAAGGAATGCCGCTGCAGCTGTACTGGATGGTCCCGTTGGAGCCCGGCAGGCCAGGATAGGTGTTCGTGGTCTCGCTCGCGCCCGCCTCACTGATCTTGTAAGAATACCACGGCATGAACAGCGCGGCGATCAGTACTATCGCTCCGACCAGAATGATAATCGCCGCGATCAGTCGATGCGTCTTCTTACTCGCCATGAGAACCCCTGGCGTGGGGTATTCAATTCTTCCTTTAATCACCTCCGATGGCGGGTCCACATCGCCCCGGGGGGTTATTCGGCGGCCTGATGGCGGCACGAAGCTCCGCGACTCGAAGTACTGAATCGCAATCGGATCCGGAAGTTCGGGGAAACACGGATGTCTCACGCGCTGCCCGGGCGACCCGGACGTGGGGGCACCAGGACACGCAGCGCCGCGGGCACAACATCGTACCGTGCGGGAAGCCGTCCGACGATGTCTCCATCGGCCTCGACGAGCGGAGAGGGGTCATCGGTCCGGACCACCAAGCTTCGCACTTTCCAACCACGCACTTCCGGAAGCTCTAGGTGCGTGCCTTCGCGAAACCGCCGGAGGCCGGTGAGCAAACGAATCCTCCCGACCGGGGCCACCAGCAGGACGTCCAAGTTACCGTCCGTTGGGTCTGCCTTCGGGGAACTCAGCATCCCGCTCCCCGAGTAGCGACCGTTCGTGACCAGGAGGTTCATCGCCATCGCCTCCTCCGTGGGCCGCCCGTCGGCCTCCAACCAGTACCGATGCGGACGAGCCCGCCAGAGCTCGGCCAGTGCGGAGCGGGTGTACGCGCCGGTGTCGGCCGGTCGAGAGGCTCGGGCGACACGCGCGACGACCGCAGCTCCGAAGCCGAGGTAACACTGGTTGAGCCAAGAGATGACGCGGACCGGGTTCTCCCCCAGGAACGTCAAGCGTCCGACGTCGACCGACATCGGGCGAGACGACTCCAACGCGGTCATGCCCTCCAGCGGGTCAAGAGGAACCCCGAGTCCGCGGGCGAAGTCGTTCCCGCTCCCCAACGGAACGAAGCCGAGGGCCGGCCGCTGGGCCATCGGGCGGGGTGACGCCAGCAATGCATCGACCACCTGGTGCAACGTCCCGTCTCCACCGGCGACCACCAAGGTCTCGACCGCCAGGGCGAGTAGCTCGTCCACGGCTCGTCGCTCGTCCCCCGGACCTCGAGTGGTACAGAGATGCGCCGAGGGGAACCGGCCGCGAAGCTCGGAAAGGATCCGATTCCAGCGGCTCGGATCGCTCGACCGGCCGGCGGCCGGATTGGCGACGATTCCCATCCGAGCGCCGGGTGTCTCAGACATGAGGCCCACCTTCCAGAACGGAGTACTCTCGCTCGCGACGGGCTCGGTACGAACGGACCAGGCCGTCCCGTTCTCCCGCCGGCAACCCGCGCAGCTCCGCCACGTAACCGGCGACCGCCGCGAGCACCATCTCAAAGCCGGCTTCTCGGCGATTGAGGGCGTGGAGGCGACGGTCGACGAGGTCCTCCAGGGATTCCGCCTGGCCGAACCGTAGCGAGTCCATCACTCGTCGCCGCAGCTCATCCCAGTCTTCCGGCCGTCGATCACGAACGAGCCGCGCCATCAGCTCGGTGCCGCCGGAGAGCGGAACTGCTGCCTGTTCGATCTCGGGAAGTGACCCGCCGTTCGGAGTCCGGACCGCGGGTCGTGGGGCGGTCGGAGCCGACGGCAGGCGTCGAAGTGCTCGGGCCGCCATCGCGCGGTGAGTGGTCAGCTTGCCCCCCGCGACGGCGATGCCACCGGAAGGGTCGTACGCTTCAACGTCCTCCCGGGAGAGCTCCGACGTCGAAGAGGCCGTAGCGGCCAAGAGGGGCCGCACCCCGGAGTAGAGGTCCACCACCTCAGACGGATGAAACGCGACCTTCGGGAAAGCGGCTCGAAGCGTCCGGAACAGGTAGGCCACGTCCGCCGCCTCCGCTCGAGCATCCGCGGGGTCTCCCTGAAAGGCGGTGTCCGTGGTCCCGGCGATCAGGAGCGACCCGACCGGTAGGACGAACGTCGGTCGCTCGTCCGGGCCGGGGAGGACCACGGCGACGTCGATCGGGAGCTTCTCGCGTCGGAACACGAGATGGATTCCCTTCGAGGGCGAGAGTCGGGGGGTTGCTCGGGGGAGCAAGGGAGTTCGGCCCATCCACGCGCCCGTGGCATCCACGACCCAGCGGCTTCGGATGGACGCGGGACGACCGGTGACCGTGTCCCGGGCTCGTACGCGAAAACCGCCGGCCGGTTCGGGGTCGGCTCCGACCGCCTCCATGTGATTCACGACCACGGCACCCGACCGAGCCGCCGAATCCACACGGTAGAGCGTCAGGGCCACATCGTCCACGACCGCCTCCCAGTAGAGGATGCCCCCGCGAAGGCCCTGCGGGTCGAGCGCGGGGACGAGGCCCAGCACCTCCGAAGGAGTGAGGATGGCCCGGGGGCCCAAGCGACGTCCCATCGCGAGCCGCTCGTACAACCAAGTGCCAAATCGGTCCCGTAGAGAGGACCAGACTCCTCCTCGTATCGGGAGCAGGAAGGGAAGAGGGTGGACCCACGCCGGGTCCAGCTCGGAGAGCAGCCGGGATCGTTCGCGCAGCGCCTCCCGAACGAGCCGCACCTTTCCTTGGGCCAGGTAGCGCAGGCCGCCGTGCAGCATCTTGGACGTGTGGCCGGAAGCTCCCACGGCGTAGTCGTCCCGCTCGATGAGAGCCACGGAGATTCCGCGAAGCGCCGCCTCTTCCGCGACCGCGGCCCCGCTGATGCCTCCTCCGACCACCAACAGGTCGAAGCGCGTCGCCTCGAGACGAGCGAGTCGCTCTAACCGTGAAAGGGGAACTTCTGAACCACCCAGCGAAGGGACTGGACCTGCGGGCGCACCGACCATGGTTCAGGCCTCCGGGAGCAGCTTTCCCGGGTTCATGATGTCATTCGGGTCCCACCGGGCTTTGAGCGCTTTCAGTCCTTCGAGCCGCCACGCCGGCCACGAACGCTGGACCCACGGTCGGTGATACCGCCCGATACCGTGGTGGTGCGTCACCGTCCCGCCGGCGCCCACAACCGCCTCGGCCGTCTCTCGCTTGAACTCCTGCCACGCGACTTCTTCCTCCCCGGTCTTCTGCGGCGCGATGACGGTGAAGTAGAGGCTCGTCCCCTCTGCGACCGAGTGGGAGAGGTGCGCCCCCACGTAGGCACGGATGGCGCGTCGGTCCGCCCAGGTTCGCACCGCCTCGCGACCGGCGCGGGCAACGACCGCGACGTGGCTCCACGGAACGTAGGTCTCGAACGTTTCCACGAACCATCCGGCCTCGACGAGATCGTCGCGCAGATACGGCGTACGAAAGCGGGAGCGCTCCCACGCGCGACCGATCGACTGCCGCAGCTTGGCCGCGCCGTACTCCTTCCGCACCGAGTCGAGGAACCGGCTGCCCAGACGAACCTCACGAGGAGTGCCCTCGTACGATACCACGAGAAGACTCGCCATCCGCGCTCCGGCGCTCCGGAACCCGAGCAGCCCCGAGAGGATGCGACGAAGGAACTCGAACCGCCCTCCGGCTTCCCAGCCGCTTTCCGCCAGGGTCAGGTCGGTCTCGCTCCCGTCCGACAGCCGGACCACCGCCGGCAGAGGGGAGGTGGACACCAAGCGGCGGACCGCTGCTGTCCCGGCCTCCCATGTAGAGAACAGGGCCGCCCCCCATCGAGTGGCCTGAGGCAGCAACTCGACACGGAGCGTCGCGTCCACCAGGATGCCGAGGGTACCCTCGCTACCGGGCACGAGGGCGCCCGGGTCGGGGCCGTCGGGGGGTCGACCGCCGCGGTCCCAACGGACCATACCGCGAGGGGTCGCGATCGTGAACCCTACCAGTCGGTCCGCCGGAGTATGGTACCTGGTCGAGGCTTGGCCGAAGGAGAGGGCCGCGAGCCAACCTCCGACCGCCGACCGCTCGAACGATTGCGGATAGTGACCCAACGTCAAGCCATGGCGCCGGAGCTGGGCCTCGACCTCGGGTCCCAGGGTGCCAGCCTCGAACGTCGCCGTCCGTTGCTCGGGCCGGACGACCCCGGGATGGGAGAGCCGACGAACGGATGCGACAATCACGGCCCGGTGACCGTTCTCAAGAGGGTCGACGCCCCCTACCACCGAGGTCCCGCCGCTCCGGGGGACGACCGCGACCCGCTCGCGGTCGGCCCACTGGAGGAGGGACTCCACTTCACCGGAGGTTGACGGCTCGACCACCGCGTCCGCGAGCTCGGGAGCATCCCCCCTTCTTAGCCGCGCGAGGTCGATGTAGGCCGCTCCCGCGGAGGCGGACAGGCGTGATCGGTCGTCCGTCCGAAGCCCGCCCGCCACAACCAAGCCTTCCAGAGCGTGGAGGTCCCGTTCCGAGAGGCGAGTCGCGCGAAGGTCCAACACGGCGTGGCTCGCTAACTCCGGGAGACTCGTCCCTCCCAATCGCCGGGCGAGGTACCCCAACACCCGATCCCGCCCCTTCGCGGGGTATCGGATCTGGGGATTGCCCCATCTCCATCGAACCGAATCCGCTGTCGGCGATCCGGCCACTTTGCGTCGAGCGGCCGAGGGCGTTTAAGGCTGCCCAGCGAGACTCCATCCCGAGCCGGGAATCCCCACCAGGACAGCGGTTTCGAGATGAGCTGTGCAAGATCGCCATCGCGAACGGTTAATCCGACCGCG
>Ga0187770_10000173_pt1 | contig 30659 bp, 31 predicted proteins | sample 0116_SJ02_MP02_2_FD_133154 | JGI IMG/M metagenome (GOLD analysis project Ga0187770, IMG submission 133154) | Tropical peat soil microbial communities from peatlands in Department of Meta, Colombia - 0116_SJ02_MP02_20_MG | ecosystem: Environmental > Terrestrial > Soil > Wetlands > Peat | place...
CCGGTCCAACGACCCGATCCGTTCGGCCCTCTCGGTTTATGTCAGCCGCTATGTCGTCACGAAAGAAGATCTCAAGGAGCTGTTCAGGAAATACCGCTCGATCCTCGACGAGCGGAATTAGGATCGGAGCCGAGGCCCGGGGGCCATGACGGCGCTTCTCACGGTCAGGGTCCGAGCCCGGGCCAAGAATCCCGGGGTTCAGGAGACGGGCCCGGGGACTTTCAGGGTTCGGGTGTGGGCGTCCCCGGAGAAGGGCCGGGCGAACCGGGAGGTCGTCGAGCGGCTGGCGGAATTCCTGGGCATTCCCCGCAGGCGCCTCAAAATCGTCCACGGTGAAACCTCGCGGGAGAAGCAGATCATGGTCACGGGACCGGTCCGCGGGGGTCCCTAGGCTTTCGGGCGCCGAGGACGACTCCCCTCTGCCCGCCCGTTTCACGGCCCGGCGCCTTCGGGATCCTGATGCGACAATCGCCGGTGTCCGCGCGTCTGTTCCTCACGGAGGGGCGGCGTGGACGAGCGGACGCTTCATTGGCTGGCTCTGCACCTCGTTTTCTATTCGCGGCCGGAGGCGGGCCGGAGGCTTCTCGCGCGCTGCCCGTCGGTCGCCGAGATCTTTCGGGCGCGGCCGGCCGACCTTGGAGGCCTGGGCTTAACCGGCGAGGCCGTCGGGGCCCTGACGAGCGGCTTGGCCCTCCGGAACGCCGAGCGGGAACTGGAAAAAATCCGCGGGATGGCGTATAGTGTCTTGACCTTCGAGGACCCCGGTTATCCGAGGCATCTGCGAGAGATATTCGACCCGCCGCTCGTTCTCTACTGCCGGGGGCGGGCCGAGATTCCTGATGATCTTGCAGTGGCCGTCGTAGGATCGAGACGGCCCACGCCCTATGGGCGGGCCTTGGCCGAGAAGCTGGCCGCCGACATGGCCTCGCGCGGCTGCGTCATCGTCAGCGGCTTGGCCGTCGGCATCGATGCTTGCGCGCACTGGGGGGGCCTCAGGCAAGGGAGGACGATTGCCGTGCTTGGCTCCGGACTGGACGTTATTTATCCGAGGGTGAACTCCGGCCTGGCGGGTCGGATCGCCGAGCGGGGGGCCGTTCTCACGGAGTTCCCCCTGGGGACCGGGCCCCTGCAGAGGAATTTCCCGGTGCGCAACCGGATCATCAGCGGCCTCGCCCTGGGCCTGGTCGTCGTCGAGGCCGCAGCACGCAGCGGCTCCCTGATCTCGGCCAAGTTCGCCCTCGACCAGGGCCGAGGCGTCATGGCCGTCCCGGGAAACGTCACCTCGGAGCTGAGCCGCGGGACCAACGCTCTGATCAAGGCGGGGGCCAGGCTGGTCGAAACCTGGGAAGACGTAGCCGACGAGCTCTCCTCCCCCTGGCGTGAGAAACTCCTTGCGCAACGGGAAGAGAAGGACGACAATAGTCGGGATTCTCTGACCGGGGCCGAGGCGCTGCTGATGAAGGAACTCCCGACGGACCGCGCCGTGCATATCGACGAACTCGCGGAGCGGACGGATTTTCCCGTCTCGGAGCTGTTGGCGCTCCTTCTCGGACTCGAGCTCCGGGGGCTGACCGTCCAGCATCCGGGAAAATTGTTTCAGAGGAGAATTTAGGTGGGCAAGTCGCTCGTCATCGTCGAGTCGCCGGCCAAGGCGAAGACCGTCAACCACTATCTCGGCGGGGATTATCTCGTCAAAGCGTCCATGGGCCACGTCTGCGACCTGCCGAAAAAAAAGCTCGGCGTCGACGTCCAGGCGGACTTCCAGCCGACTTACCAGATCATCCCTGAAAAGAAGAAGGTCGTCCTCGAGCTCAAGCGGGCGGCGAAGTCGAGCGACCGGGTGATCCTCGCGGCGGACCCGGACAGGGAGGGAGAAGCCATCTCCTGGCACATCAGCCAGCTCATCAAGGACGACAACCCGCGCATCTCGCGGGCCATCTTCCACGAGATCACGAAGGAGGGGATCGAGGAAGCTTTCAGGACGCTGGGAGAAATCGACACGCGCAAGCTCGAAGCGCAGCAGACGCGCCGCATCCTGGACCGGCTGGTCGGCTATCTCATCAGCCCGCTTCTGTGGAAGAAGATCGGCAAAGGGCTGAGCGCCGGCCGCGTCCAGTCCGTGACCTTGAGGCTCATCTGTGAGCGGGAGAAGGAAATCCGGGCGTTCGTCCCCGAAGAGTACTGGACCATCACGGCGCAGCTCGAAGCGGAAGTGCCGCCGGCTTTCAAGGCCTCGCTCGTGAAGATCGACGGCAAGAAGGCCAAGGTCAAGACCGCGGAGCAGGCCCAGGCGGTCGTCCAGGCCTGCGAGAGGGCGCCCTTCGTCCTCGATGGCATCAGGGTCCAGGAGAAAAAGCGCCATCCCGGCCCTCCGTATATCACGAGCACCCTCCAGCAGGACGCCTTCCGGATCCTGCGTTTCCCCGTCAAGAAGACGATGTTCATCGCCCAGAAGCTCTACGAGGGGCTGGAGATCGGCGAGCTCGGCCAGACCGGGCTGATCACCTACATGCGAACGGATTCGGTCCGCATCTCGGAGGGGGCCCAGGCCGCGGCCAGGAAATATATCGAGCAGACCTTCTCGCCCGCCTATGTCCCGGCCAAGCCCAACTTCTTCAAGAATGCCAAAAAAGCCCAGGACGCCCACGAAGCCATCCGGCCCGCGCACTTCGACTTTCCGCCGGACAAGGTCAAGTCCTTTCTCAAGAAGGAGGAATACGACCTCTACCGGATGATCTGGAACAGGTTTGTCGCCTCACAGATGGCCTCGGCCGTCATCGAGGAGACGGAGTTCGACATCGCCGTCCGGCCCGGCGAGGCGAAGACGGCCGTCACGTCGGACAAGGCCCCCGCCTACGGCTTCAAGGCCAAGGGCGAGGTCGTCAAGTTCGACGGCTTCCTGGCGGCCTACCCGAACGGCAACGGCGAGAAGGAGCTTCTGCCCAAGGCCCGCGAGGGCGAGGTCCTCAAGCTCCTGGGCCTCGAGCCCAAGCAGAAGTTCACCGAGCCGCCGGCGCGCTACACGGAGGGGACACTCGTCAAGGAGCTCGAATCCCGGGGCATCGGCCGGCCGAGCACCTATGCCCCGATCATCTCCACCCTTCAGGACAGGACCTATGTCGTCAAGGACAAGGGCAAGTTCATCCCCACGGACCTCGGGATGTACGTGACGGATTTTCTCGTCAAGTACTTCGCGGAGCTCATGGAGTACGCCTTCACGGCCCATATGGAGGAGGAGCTCGACGAGATCAGCGACGGGGAGCAGAAGGGGGTTGACAGCCTCCGCGAATACTACAGCCTCCTCGACAAATACATGAAGGCGGGGCAGGAGTCGGAGGGCGTCAAACGGACGGGGATTCCGCTCGACGAGAAGTGCCCCAAGTGCGGGTCCCCCCTCGTCATCAAGGACGGCCGCTTCGGCCGCTTCAAGGCCTGTTCCGGCTATCCAAAGTGCAAATTCCGGGAGAGTCTGGTCAAGAAGGAGTCCAAGCCGCTCGACGAGAAATGTCCCAAGTGCGGGTCCCTCCTCGTCCAGAAGTTCGGGAAGTTCGGGCCCTTCGTTGCCTGCTCCAGCTATCCCAAGTGCAAGTACATCAAGAAGGAGACCGCCGAGACCGGCATCGACTGCCCGCTCCGCTGCGGCGGGAAGATCCTGCGGCGCAAGACGCGCCGCGGGAAGATCTTTTACGGCTGCAGCAACTACCCCAAGTGCACCTTCGCCACATGGGACGAGCCGGTGAACAGGCCGTGCCCCTCCTGCGGGCAGAAATTCCTCCTCAGGAAGAACCTCCTGCGGGGCGAGCCCTATCTCCACTGCTGGAACGAAAAGTGCTCCTTCAAGGAGACCGTGCCCCGGGAAAAGGTCTGGGATGCGGCCAAGAAGGGCGAAGACAACCCCGGAGCCGATGAACAAGGAACTGTCTGAATTTCTCGCCTATCTGCGTCATGAGCGGAACGCCTCGGCCCATACCATCGTCGGCTACGAGCGTGATCTCCGGCAGCTTGCGGAGTACCTGCGGGAGAGCGGGGTCCGGTGGAACAGGGCGGGCAACGTCGTCCTGCGCGGCTTCCTGGCGTCGCTGCACGAGAGAAAGCTGGCGAAATCGACCATCGGCCGCAAGCTGGCCGCCATGCGATCCTTCTACGAGTTCTGCGTGAGGAGGGGGCGGATCGCGGAGAACCCGGCCCGGCTCCTGGCGACGCCCAAGCTGGAAAGACATGTGCCCTCCTTCCTGTCCGAGCAGGAGGCCGCGGGGCTCCTCGACCTGCCCCTGACCGACAAGCCCATCGACCTCCGGGACCGGGCGATCCTCGAGCTGTTCTATGCGACGGGAATCCGGGTGAGCGAGCTCGTGGGGATCGACCTCGGCGACCTGCATCTCGGGGAACGGCTGGTCCGGGTCCGCGGCAAGGGAAAGAAAGAGCGGCTCGTGCCATTCGGACGGAAGGCGGCGGCGGCCCTTCAAGTCTACCTCCGGGTGCGGCCCGGTCTCCAGGCCGAAGCATCGTCGGAGAGCGCCGTCTTCCTCAACTACCGGGGCGAACGGCTGACGACACGGTCGGTCCAGCGCATGGTCCGAGCGGCCATCCGAAAGACGGCCGTGAACCGGAAGATCAGCCCCCACTCGCTCCGGCATTCCTTCGCTTCTCATCTCCTCGGCCGGGGGGCGGACCTGCGTGTCATCCAGGAGCTTCTGGGCCACTCGAGCCTGGCCACGACGCAGAAGTACACCCACGTCGATCTCCGGCAGCTGCTCACCGTCTATAGAAAAAGCCATCCGCGGTCATGAGGCCGTGACCGGGCGCGGGGGGCGGAGTTGCGCCGGGCCGGCGGGCCAACGCGGGTTTCCCTTTTCCGGCGGATCTGTCGCCTTCCGTTGTCCACTCGGGCCTCAGTGATTTTATATCCTATTGATAATAAATAATGTTGCAGGGAGACACGCTTGGCATCGCTCTTGCATTTCCGGACGGAGAAAGGAGGTCGTTTCCATGACCGTAAGAACCAACAAAGGGCTGGCCTTAGGGCTGGCGGCAGCGCTTCTCGTCCTGTCCGTGTCCGGGGCCTATGGCCAGACGGGCGCCGCGAAGGCCAAAATCAACATCAACACGGCGAGCCAGGCCGAGCTCGAAACCCTGCCGAGGATCGGACCGGCCGTGGCCCGGAAGATCATCGAGTACCGGACCACGAACGGAGACTTCAAGAAGATCGAAGACATCATGAAGGTCAAAGGGATCAGTGAGAAGATCTTCGCCCAGATCAAGGACCTGATCACCGTCGGCCAGGATAGTCCAGCCAAATAGGCGGAAGGGGGCGTCCCCCTTCCCCTCCGGCCCGGAAGGCCCTACCGGCCTTCTTCCTTGATATAGGCTTTGAGGAAAGCCCTGAGCTTGGCCAGGGCCCGGCCGCGATGACTGACCGCGCTCTTGAGCCGGGGAGGAAGTTCGGCGAAGGTCCTGCGGAGGGGAGGGTAGTAGAACAGAGGGTCGTAACCGAAGCCGTTTTCGCCCCGGGGTTCGAATGCGATGCGACCTCGCACCTCGCCCCGGATTTCCTTGATTACCCGGCCGCCGTCGGCAAGGACCATGGCGCAGACAAAGCGGGCCCCCCGCGCGCGGCCGGGGACGTTCCTGAGAAGCCGGAGCACCTTGCGGATATTCTTGGCGTCCGTGGGGCTGGGCCGGGAGAAGCGCGCCGAGCGGACGCCCGGGGCCCCGCCGAGCGCGTCGATCTCGAGGCCGGAGTCCTCGGCCAGGGTCAGGCCCTTCCACTTCCGGCCGTAAAACAGCCCCTTGGCCCGGGCGGTCTCCTCGAATGTCGCCCCTCGTTCGCGGTGGCCGACGCGCGGCAGGGCATCCCGGAGGCCGAGAACCGTCAGGGGCAGACCTTTCAAGGCGGCGCGGATCTCCCGGACCTTGCCCGGGTTGGTCGTCGCCAGGAGGAGGACGGTCCTACTCAACCTTCAGCTCTTCGATGTCCGCGAGCTCGAACAGGCCCTGGTTGAATTCCTGCTCTTTCTCCTCGGCGGCGGAAAACAGGAAGCTCACGATGTAGGATTTCCCTTCGCCCTTCAGCGTCAGTTTCTCCAGCCGGATACCGTGATGCAGGGCGAGCTTGCGGAGGCTCGACAGGATGTAGGGCCGCTCGCTGAATTTGACGCGGTACTGGAACTGGGATTTCCGGAGGTAGAATTCCTCGACGCGCCGGAAGAGGACGAGCGTGAGGATGGTCAGCGCGGTGAAGATGAGAGCCGGGACGTAATAGCCGGCCCCGATCACGAGGCCCAGGCCCGCCACGAGCCAGATCGTCGAGGCGGTCGTCAGTCCGGCGATCACTCCGCGCTCGTGGAGGATGGTTCCCGCCCCGAGGAAGCCGACCCCGGTGACGACGCCGGCCGCCATCCGGATCATTGTGTCGGTCGTGCCGCCCTTGGCCTGGATGAGAAGTACGGCCATGGTCATCATCATGGCCGAGCCGACGCAAACGAGAATGTTCGTCCGGAAGCCGGCCGGCTTTTGGCTGGCCTCCCTCTCGAGGCCGATCAGTCCCCCCAGGGCGATAGCCAGCACCAGTTTCAGGATGACTTGGATGATGTCCATGGAATCTCCCCTCCGGAAGGTTCGCGGCCTCTGCCCGAAGCGCCGGTTTCCGTCCCTTTATTTAGCACCTGAGGGGGAGGTTGTCAATTCCGGTCCCGGCCGGCGGCTCTGGAGAAATCCCCCGGATCGTGCTAAAATTTTTCGAACAGTCGGCGGCCGCGAGCGTTTCTGCGGTGAGGCCCTTTTCGGCGGGCCGGCCAGAGCAAGGAGAGTCGAAAATGTCCACTTTTATCAAGAGAGTCCATGCCCGAGAGATCCTCGATTCCCGAGGCAACCCGACGGTCGAGGTTGAGGTCGCGCTAGACGACGGCTCATCGGCGCGGGCCGCCGTCCCATCCGGGGCCTCGACGGGGGTTCACGAAGCCCTGGAGCTCAGGGACGGGGAAAAGAGCCGTTACCAGGGCAAAGGCGTTCTCAAGGCGGTCGAGCACGTTAATATCGACATCGCCGAGGCGGTGCGGGATCTGGACGCCCTCGACCAGGCCGGTGTGGACAAGGCTATATTGACCCTCGACGGGACGGATAACAAGGGCAAGCTCGGGGCCAACGCCATCTTGGGCGTGAGCCTGGCCGTGGCGCGCGCGGCGGCCGCGTCCGTACGGCTGCCCCTGTATCGCTATCTCAGCGGCATCTCGGCCAGCCTGCTGCCGGTGCCCATGTTCAACATCCTGAACGGCGGAGTGCACGCCAATTGGCAGAGCACCGACCTCCAGGAGTTCATGATCGCTCCGGTCGGGGCCCCGAGCTTCCGCGAGGCCCTGCGCTGGGGCGCCGAGATCTATCACGTCCTCAAGGGCGTCTTGAAGGGCGCCGGGTTGTCGACGGGTGTCGGCGACGAGGGCGGGTTCGCTCCGGCCTTCAAGAAGAACGCCGAAGCCGTCGAGACCATTCTGAAGGCAATCGAGAAAGCGGGCTACAGGCCCGGCGACGACATCGTGCTGGCCGTGGACGGGGCGACGAGCGGGATCTGCGAGGACGGCCTGTACCATCTGCGGACCGAGAATAAGAAAGTGGGGGCCGAAGAAATGGTCCGGATGTATGAAGCCTGGGTCCGCAAATATCCGATCCTCGTCCTTGAGGACGGTCTGGCCGAAGACGATTGGGGCGGATGGAAGCTTCTGAACCGGGCCCTCGGCGATAAGATCGAGCTCGTCGGAGACGACCTCTTCGCCACGAACGTCAAGCGCATCGCGAAGGGGATCGCGGAGAACGCCGCCAACGCCGTCCTGATCAAGCTCAACCAGATCGGGACGCTGACGGAAACCGTGGCTGCGATCGGCTTGGCTCGCAAGGCGGGTTGGGGGGCCATGATCTCCCATCGGAGCGGCGAGACGGTCGACAGCTTCATCGCCGACCTCACGGTGGCCATGGGCACCGGACATCTCAAGACCGGGGCGCCCTGCCGAGGCGAGAGGGTCGAGAAATACAACCAGCTCCTGAGGATCGAGGAGGAGCTCGGCTCCAACGCCGTTTATGCGGGGCGGAAAGCGTTCGTTCGGTGATGCCCGTCGAGGGGCGCGAGTGTGGGGGATCGTCTTTTTCGTCAGCCTGATTTTCGCCCCTCTGGCCGCCGCCTTCGCCATCACTGACGCGGGGTATGCCAAGCACTTTGTAGTCAAGCGGCGTGTCCTTCAGCGATCGTTGGAGACGGCCCTCGCGGCGCCCGCTTTCTTCTTGATCGTGCCGCCGCTGCTCGTCTAGCTCATTCCGGCTCCCTAAGAAATCCCTTGACATCCCGGCTTCTCCCATGTTAAATGATTTAGTCTATTGATTTAGTCGACTAAGAGCAGAACCGATGCGGCTTTCGACGAAGGGCGAATACGCGAGCCGAGCGATGCTCGAGCTCTCCCTCCGTCATGAGACCGGCCCCCTTCATATCCGGGAGATATCCGAGGCCCAGAACATCCCCCTGCGGTTCCTGGAGCAGATCCTCCTCCTCCTAAAGCGCGCCGGATACCTCAAGAGCCGCAAGGGCCAGAGGGGCGGCTATGTCCTGTCGAAGCCGCCGTCGGAGATCACCGTGGCCGAGGTCATCCGGGTTATGGACGGGCCGCTGGCCCCGATCGACTGCGTCAGTGTCATGGCGCACGAGGCCTGCCCGATGGAAACGGCGTGCGGGTTGCGGTGGCTGTGGAAGGACGTCCGTGATGCCGTGGCGGGGATTCTGGAGCAGACGACTTTCGCCGATCTCGTGGCGAGGAGCAGGCTCGCGCGGCAGGCCGGACGGCCGGCGCGCAGCCGGAGCGGGCGATGAGAAAAGGGGTCCTGGCACTGATCGTGGTTCTCGGAGCGGCCTTCGCCGCCCCGAGGCTCTCCGGGCGGCCGGCGCGCGAGGAATTGCGCGGGCGCCTCTCGGTCTCCGGCGCGTGGGCCCTCTATCCCCTGGCCATCAAGTGGGCCGAGGAGTTCCAGCGGCTCCATCCCGGGGTCCGGATCGACATCCAGGCCGGCGGCGCGGGCAAGGGCGTCGCCGACGTCCTGGGCGGTGCGGTCGATATCGGCATGGCCTCGCGGGAGATCAGCCCGGCCGAACGGGAGAAGGGCGCCGTGGCTGTGGCCGTCGCCAAGGACGCCGTCGTGGCGACCCTGAACCCGAAGAACCCATTTCTGGACGATCTCAGGCGCCGGGGCCTCAGGAAAGAGGACTTGGTCCGGATCTGGATCACGCAGACCGCCCGGACGTGGGGGGCGCTCGTCGGCCGGACTGACGGCGCCGCGATTCATGTCTATACCCGCTCGGACGCCTGCGGTGCCGCGGAAACCTGGGCGGCCTATCTCGGCCGGCGGCAGGAGGACCTCGCCGGCGTCGGCGTCTACGGGGACCCCGGGCTGGCCGAAGCCGTTAAGCGGGATCCTCTCGGGATCGGCTACAACAATATCAGTTTCGCCTACGACCTCAAGACGAACAAGCCGGTCGATGGGCTTGCGATCTGCCCCCTCGACCTCAACGGCAACGGCCGGCTTGACCCCGAGGAGCGGATCTACGACACGCGCAGCGACCTCATCCGGGCGATCGCCGCGAACGTCTATCCGTCCCCCCCGGCCAGGGATCTCTATTTCGTCATGAGGGGACGTCCGGGGGGCTCCCCGCTGGTCGAATTCATGAAGTGGGTTCTGACCGACGGGCAGAAGTACGTGACGGAGATGGGATACCTTCCCCTCGGTCCCGAACGGACCGCGCGGAGCCTGGCCCTGGTCGGGGGTCCCGGAGCGGGCAGGAAATGAGACTGTTCAAGGACGCTTTGGCCCGCCGGGGGATGTCCGTTCTCGCCGTTCTCCCGGGCCTCCTCGTCCTATTCATCGTCCTGGGCCTGTTCCTCAAGTCGAGGGCCGTCCTTGCGGTGCAGCCGCTGGCCCGGGTCTTGTTCGGCTCGTCCTGGCATCCTCTTCACGGCAGCTTCGGGCTCTTCCCCTTCATCATGGGGACGGTCTGGGTCACCGTGACGGCCCTCCTCCTGGCCGTTCCCGTTTCGATCCTCACGGCGATCTATCTTTCGGAGTTCGCCCCACGTTTCGTCCGGGAATTCGCACGCCCCATCGTCGACCTCCTGGCCGGCCTGCCGTCGGTCGTCTACGGCCTCTGGGGTGTCCTTCTCATCGTGCCGTTCGTCGGCCGCTGGCTCGCGCCCCTCTTCGGTGTCGCCTCGACGGGATACAGCGTTCTCGCGGGCGGAATGGTCCTGGCCGTCATGATCTTTCCGACCATCATCCACGTTTCGCTGGAAGTCTTTGCCTCTATTCCCTTTTCGCTGCGCGAGGCGTCCTTCTCCCTGGGAGCGACCCGCTGGGAGACGGCCCGTTGCGTCGTCCTGAGAAAGGGAACGCCGGGGATCCTGGCGGCCTCGGTCCTCGGTTTCTCCCGGGCCTTCGGCGAAACCATGGCCGTCCTGATGGTGGCCGGGAACGTACCCGCGGCTCCGACCTCCCTGTTCGACCCCGGCTATCCGCTTCCGGCCCTCATCGCCAACAACTACGGCGAGATGATGTCCGTGCCCCTGTATGATTCAGCTCTGATGCTGGCTGCCCTGGTCCTGCTCGCGGTCGTGCTCTTTTTCAACGTCCTGGCCCGGAGGATCCTGATCCGGGTCGAACGGAGGGTCCGTTGACGCCCCGCCGCTGCCGCGAAAACTTGGCCGCCAGAAAGAGAGTCGAGGCCTTTTTCAAATGCCTCATGGTCCTTTCCACGGCCCTCGTCATCGCCAGCCTTCTGCTCATCGTCGGGACGATCGTCTGGAAGGGGTTTCCCGCCCTGAGCCTGTCGATGATCACCCGGACGCCCCGGGGCGGTTTTTACATCGGCAAAGAGGGAGGGATCCTGAACGCCATTGTCGGCTCCCTGGACTTGGCCTTTGGGGCCACGGCCCTGGCTTTCCTCCTCAGCCTGCCGCTCGCCCTTTACCTCAATGTTTACCAGAGCCGCGGCTCGAAGACGGCCGCCGGGACGCGGTTCTTCCTCGACGTCCTCTGGGGAGTGCCGTCGATCGTCTACGGCGCCTTCGGCTTCCTGACCATGATGTTTTTCGGCCTCCGGGCCTCCCTTCTCGCCGGGATCCTGACGGTGGCCCTCATCGAGTTCCCCATCATGACCCGGGCCATGGACGAGGTCGTGAGGCTCGTGCCCCGGGAGCTCCGGGAGGCCTCGGCCTCGCTCGGCGCCACGCGATTCGAGACAGCTGTCAGAGTGGTCATCCGCCAGTGCCTCCCCGGCCTCCTGACGGCCGTCCTGATGGCCTTCGGGCGGGGCATCGGCGACGCGGCCTCGGTCTTGTTCACGGCCGGATTCACGGACCGCGTCCCGGCGTCCCTGCTCGACCCGGCCGCCACCCTGCCGCTCGCGATCTTCTTCCAGCTGGGGACGCCCTTACCCGAAGTCCAGCAGCGGGCCTATGCCTCGGCCGTCGTCCTGACCCTCGTCATCCTCGCGGTGAGCGTCGGGGGGCGGATGATCATGCGGAGATTCACGCGCCATGTCGTCAAATGATGAGCGGGGCCGCCGATGAGCGAAAGCGCCCCGATCAGCGTCCGCGGGCTGAGCGTTTTCTACGGCGGCCTCCAGGTCCTGAAGGACGTCGACCTGGAGATTCCCGAGAAGAAGATCACGGTCGTCGTCGGGCCTTCGGGCTGCGGCAAAACGACGCTCCTCAAATCGCTGAACCGGCTGCTCGACGAGGCGGACGGGGTCCGGGTCGAAGGGGAGATTCTCGTCGACGGGGAGGACATCTATGCGCCGGGGGTCGAAGTGACCCGGATCCGGAAGAAGATGGGACTCCTGTCCCAGAGACCGCAGGTCCTGCCGATGTCGATCTACGATAATGTCGCTTACGGCCCGAGGATCCACGGCGAGCGCTCCCGCCCCGCCCTCGACCGGACCGTCGAGCACTTCCTGAAAGTCGCCGGGCTGTGGGCGGAGGTCAGCGACAGGCTTCACCATCCTGCCTCCGAGCTCTCCGTCGGCCAGCAGCAGAGGCTCTGCCTGGCCCGCGGCCTGGCCGTCGAGCCGGAGATCATCCTCGGAGACGAGCCGACCTCGGCCCTTGACCCCCAGTCCAGCCAGAACGTCGAACGGAGGCTGATGGAGCTCAAAAAGGACTATACGGTCGTCGTCGTGACGCACATCCTTCGGCAGGCCCGCCGGATCGCCGATCACCTCGCCTTTCTCTTTCTCGGCGAGCTCGTCGAGCACGGCCCGGCCGGAGAGCTCTTCGCCGCTCCCAGGGACCCGCGGACCCGGGCCTACCTGACGGGGGAAATCAGCTGATCTTCTTGGCCCGCGGCTTCCGGTTGAGCTCCGGGGGTTCCGGGCCTGCCTTTCTGTCTTGAGAGTACGGGCCCGTCCGGGAGAATCCGGGCGGCGGGGGTTCTCGGCCGGGCATCGGGGCCGTTTTCTTCGGCCGTCGCCCCCCTGTGGGCTTGCCAAACGGCCAAATTCCATTTGACAAAAAAGAACCCATGTTATATTTTAGCGGATATTTCCATGCATTTTGACATAATGTCAGGGTGGCAGCAAACGGTTAGTTTCTGAGGAGAAAATCGAGAGCGACCGGGGTTCAAGAAGGCTTTCGATATCGGCATACATGATCGCAGCGACCGGGAGTGGTTTCAATATCGCCATATTGAAATAAATCTTAAATCAAAGAAAGGAGAATGGACTTGGCGGTAAAGGATGTTTCCACGAAAGTTTCCGCATTCATGCAGAAGATCATTGCCAAGAACCCCGGCGAAACGGAGTTCCACCAGGCAGTGAAGGAAGTTGCGGAATCTCTGATGCCTTTCCTAGAGGAAAACCCGAAGTACCAGGAGGCGAAGATCCTGGAGAGGATCGCCGAACCGGAACGCGTGATCATGTTCCGCGTCCCCTGGATGGACGACAAAGGGGAGATCCAGGTCAACCGGGGCTACCGCATCCAGATGAACAGCGCGATCGGCCCCTACAAAGGCGGCCTCCGCTTCCACTCCACGGTGAACTTGGGCATCCTGAAGTTCCTCGCCTTCGAGCAGGTATTCAAGAACGCCCTGACGACGCTCCCCATGGGCGCCGGGAAGGGCGGGTCGGACTTCGATCCCAAGGGAAAGTCCGACAACGAGGTCATGAGGTTCTGCCAGAGCTTCATGACGGAACTCTACAGGCATATCGGCCCCAACACCGACGTTCCTGCGGGCGACATCGGGGTCGGTGGCCGGGAGATCGGATTCCTCTACGGCCAGTACAGAAAGATCCGCGACGAAGTGACGGGTGTCTTCACGGGCAAGGGCCTGACCTGGGGCGGTAGCCTGATCCGTCCGGAAGCGACCGGTTACGGGTGCGTGTATTTCGTCGATGAGATCCTGAAGCTCAAGGGCGATTCCATCAAGGGCAAGATCTGCGCCGTCTCCGGCTCGGGCAACGTCGCCCAGTACACCGTGGAGAAGATCAACCAGCTCGGCGGCAAGGTCGTCACCCTGTCGGATTCGAACGGTTACATCCACGATGCTGCCGGCGTCGATGCCAAGAAACTGGCCTTCGTTCTTGAGCTGAAGAACGTCCGGCGCGGCCGCATCCAGGAATATGCGAAGAAATTCGGCGCCGAGTACGTCGCGGGCAAGCGCCCCTGGGGCGTGAAATGCGACGTCGCGTTCCCTTCGGCCGTGCAGAACGAGATCAGCGCCGAAGACGCCAAGACGCTGGTCAAGAACGGCTGCAAGGCCGTCGGGGAAGGGGCGAACATGCCCACGACCCTCGAAGGGACCGAGGTCTTTCTGAACGCCAAGATTCTCTTTGCCCCCGGCAAGGCGGCGAACGCCGGCGGTGTCGCGACCTCGGGCCTGGAGATGTGTCAGAATTCCATGAGGCTCTCCTGGACCCGCGAGGAAGTCGACATGAGGCTGCACGGCATCATGAAGGCGATCCATGAGCAGTGCGTGAAGTACGGCAAGGAAGGCAACTGGGTGAACTACGTGAAGGGCGCCAATATCGGCGGCTTCATCAAGGTCGCCGACGCCATGCTCGAGCAGGGTCTGGTTTAATCGAGCGTACGCCGTTTCGGGAAGGGTACCTGTCCGTGGGACAGGTACCCTTTTTTATTTCCGGGTTGATTCTTGGGATTGGCTCCTGCACCGGTTCGGTCTGACCCGCGGCCGTGCGGGAAGCGGCCCCTCAGTACAGCGTCTCGCTGCCGACCGCGAGGGCGTATTCGCGGACGATCTGGCCGCCGAGAACGTGCTGGATGAAGATCCGACGGATCTTTTCGGGCGCCAGGTCGATGTACTTGACAGGGGGCTGGTCCTTGAGCTCCACGGTGACCATCGGCTCCCGGTTGCAGAGCCCGGCGCAACCGGACGTCGCCACGATCACATCCTTGACCTCGCTCTTCTCTATCTCGTCAAGGAGCGCGTCCATGATTTCCCGGGCGCCGGCGGCGATCCCGCACGTCCCCATATGGACCGTGATCTTGGCTCGGCCTTCGCTCTCCCGGATGGTCGTCAGAGAGCGCGTCCGTTCCCGGATCTTCGCCAGGTCCTGGATGCGGAGCTTCTTCTTTTGGTCCATCGACGTTCCTCTCCTCTTTTGTATAATGTAGCATAACCGTCAAGAGCGGAGCTTCTTGACAGCTCCGGAGGCCGGAGTTAGATTCTTGGCCATGAAGCTTAGACTTGACGCCGGGTTTGCGGGCCCTTCCGCTGTCCGGGCGTGATCCCGTTCCGGGAGGTCTCAGGATGACGCTGAGCGCGAGGTCCGTCCTCGAGGAGCTGAAGGCCTGCGGGGCGACATTCTGCGTCGGCTTGGCGGACACGGCGCTGAGCCCGCTCGCGGCCCTTCTCGAGAACGATCCGTCAGTGAGGTTCGTGCCCGTAACCCGGGAAGGGGAGGCCTTTGCCCTGGCGTCAGGATTGTGGGTCGGCGGGCAGAACCCGGTCATCCTGGCCCAAAACACCGGCCTGCTCGAGAGCGGCGACGGCCTCAGGGGGACGGTCCAGCGGATGCGTGTCCCCGTCCTCTGTCTGATCACGTATCGGGGGTATTCGAGTCTGGCCGCCAAAGACGCCCCTGCGCCCTCCCGGCCACGCGTTCCGGATGACTTCAGCCGGCCCAGCCTGGACTCGGCGGCCCTCATCACCGAGCCGACCCTAAGCGCCTGGGGCGTCCCCTTCGGCTTCCTGAAATCCAACGCCGATCTCCCTAAAATCCGGAAATTTTTCAGGCTCGCCCGGAGGGAATCGCGGGCCGCGGCCCTTCTCGTGACGAAGAACATGACGTGAGACGGTCGGACGGGCACGATGCTCACCAAGGCTCAACTGCTCAAGCCCCTCGCGCGGCACCGCGGCTCGGCCGTCGTCGTGACCTGCATGAGCGTGACCCGGCCCTGGGGGCGGTATTCGTCGAGCGAGCTGGATTTTGCCTCGGCCGACAGCGCGATGGGCCATACGGCCGACTTCGCGCTCGGAATCGCCCTGGCCCAGCCCCGGCGCAAGGTCATTTGCCTGAACGGAGATGGGAGCATGCTGATGACGCTCGGCACGCTGGCTACGGCGGTAGGAGCGCGGGCCGCGAACTTTGTCCTCTTCGTCATCCAAAACGAGACCTACGAGCTGACCGGAAACCAGCCGATCCCGGCCGCGGGGCGCATCGACTTTGCCCAGCTGGCGTGGGGCGCCGGATTTCCCCGGGTCCACTCTTTCGAGGATCGCGGTGAGTACGAAAAGCGGCTGCCGGACGTTCTCGCTGAAGAGGGCCCAGTGTTCGTCGCCGTCCGGGTGAAAAGGGGCTCGGAGGGTCCCATCAGCCGGAGCGGGAAGGAGTTCTCCCGTTATCTTCAGGTGTCCATCGCCGAATCCGCCCATCGTCTCAGGAAGGTCCTCGCCTCCTCGTCGCCCCGCCGTCGCGGCTCCCGGCCGGGCGGCCTCGAGTGAGATCCCCCGGCGGCCCGTTTTTTGCCGGAACATGTTGCCGCGCAAAGAGATAGGCTGGGGGGCCGCGTTCTCGATCAAGAGTTGACCCGTTTCGAGGTCTTGAGGTATACTAAAATGTTGTCGCGCATGATTTTTGAAAAATCCTATCGCCTCGAGGCGCGATTCGTTAAAACGAGAGGCGCACACTGTTCGCTGGAGGGGGCGGCCGTCTCCAGGCTGAGAATGGCAACGAAGTTGTGAACCATGGCTGAAAAGACGACGTTTTTCATCCGCGTCTATTGCCCCGAGCTTCAGGCGATGATCGTCCCTGGGGAATGGACGGACTGCCCTTACTTCAGGGGCCAGAAACTGGACATGTCCAACACCGAGGACGCGATCAAGCAGGTCTTCCGCTGCCACGTGCAATGCGATTGCAAGGTCCAATATCAATATTACGAAGGGGGCCGGCTCGTCGAGAAAGTGGTGGAATCGGTCGAAGATCAGGAGAGCCTCCGCCGGATCCTTTCCCTGGCGGCGAAGCCGTCGGGCAAAAAAGACGGGTCCAAGAAAAAGATCCTGCTCATCGACGACGATCTCGATTTCCTGGAGATGCACTCGGCCGTACTGGAGAACCGCGGATACCAGGTGGCCACGGCCCGGAGCTCCAAAGAGGGCCTGGAAAAGCTGGACGCCGTCCGGCCGGACGTCATCGTCCTGGACGTCATGATGGAACGGTTCGATTCCGGCTTCAGCGCCTGCAGGAAGATCAAAGAGGCGCACCCTGAAATCCGGGTTATCCTGCTCACTTCGATCGGGAGCCAGACCGGTCTCGAGTTCTCGTCCAACGACGACATCCTGAAAGAGACCCGCGCCGACGCCCTGCTCGACAAGCCGGTGAGCCCGAAGGTCTTCATCGAGGAGATTGAAAAGCAGGCTGGCTCGACGAAGAGCCGCTGAGGGCTTTCCGACTTCCATGGATCTTCTGAGCATCTCAGAATCGAAATGCCGTCGCTGCTACCGTTGCGTCCGGGAATGCCCGACGAACGCCCTGAAGATCGATCACGGCAAGGTCAAGCGGATCACGAGCCGCTGCGTCTACTGCGGGCTTTGCTACAAGAATTGTCCGCATGAAGCGATCATCGCCCACACCAACATCGAGCACATTCTGGAGCTCTTGGCTTCCAGGGAGAAGGTCGTCATCTGCCTCGACCCGACATTCCCCGCCGTCCTGGACAAAGGGACGCCCCATCAACTGGTGACGGCCCTGAAGAAGATGGGATTCTACGAGGTCTGGGAATCGGCCGTGGGCGGGGAGATGGTCACGCGGGCCTACAATCTCTGGATGCGGGAGAACGGACAGACGCCCTGGATCTCCTCTTTTTGCCCGTCGCTGGTCAGCTATATCGAGAAGTTTGCCCCCCAGCTGACCGACGAGCTCGTCCCGATCGTCTCGCCCATGGTCGCGTGCGGCATAGCCGTCAAGCGGCTCCGGGGCCCCGAAACGCGGGTCGTGTTCGTCGGATCGTGCATCTCCCGGATCCTGGAGCGCATGCACCCCGCCGTCCGGCCCTATATCGACGGCGTCCTGATTTACCACGACCTTCGCGACCTGTTTAAGGCCACGGGCATTGACCGCGAGGCGGAGGAGCCGTCCGAGTTCGATGGCCCGCGCGGCGCGGCGGGCCGGATCATGGGCATCTCGGGGAGCATGAGCCAGAGCATCGGGTTCGAACAGGATCTCCTCAACCTGGACTATGTCGTCGAGGCCGGAGCCCAGGAAGCCATGCGGGCCATCCGGCAGCACCGTGATGGGCAAATCCGTTCGCGGTTTCTGGATCTGCTGTTCTGCAAGGGTTGCATCAACGGGCCGATCGTCGACAAGAATATCTCCGGCCCGAGCCGGAGGCAGATCATCATCGATTATATGCGGGCCGAGGACGCGCGGGGACTTCCGTCGGCGGCGCCGGAGGAGAACATTCTCTCGGAGACGGACCTGAGGAGAGCGTTTGCCGCCTCTCCCGTCGGCCTGCCGGAGCCCAGGGAGGAAGAGATCCGTGCGGTCCTGGCCCAATTGGGGAAGGCTTACCCCGGGGAGAACCTGGACTGCGGCGCCTGCGGCTACAACTCGTGTTGGGAGAAAGCCAGGGCCGTTGTCCAGGGCCTGGCCGAAATGGAGATGTGTCCCCATTATCTCCTTCAAAGGCTCCAGGGCCTCTATTCGCGGCTCGAGAAGTCCCACCAGCAGCTGAAGATCTCCCACGAGCAGCTGGAGAGCGCCCAGCGGCAGCTCATCCAGACCGAGAAGATGGCCTCCCTCGGCCAGCTGGCCGCCGGCGTCGCGCACGAGCTGAACAACCCGCTCGGGACGATTATGATGTTCAGCCGCATCCTGCAGAAGGAGCTGACCCCCAACGAACAGTGGCAGAAGGACCTCAGCCTCGTCGTCCAGGAGGCCGACCGAGCGGCGAAGATCGTCAAGGACCTTCTCAGCTTTTCCCGCGAAACGAAGATCAAGCCGGGCCTGGTCAACATCAACAGCGTCCTCGAGGAGGCCCTGTCTCTGTTGGTCAAACAGTCCCTCTTTCACAACATCCAGGTCGTCCGGCGGCTCGATGCGTCCCTGCCGAACACCTTCGCCGATCCGGATCTTCTCAAACAGGTTTTCTTGAATATCATCCTCAACGCGGCCCAGGCCATGGACGGGAAAGGGACGCTGACCCTCGAGACCATCAACCTCGAGAGCGGCAAGGGCATCGAGATCAGGATCCAGGACACGGGCAAGGGCATCTCCGAGGAACACATGCCCCGGCTCTTCGACCCGTTCTTCACCACGAAAGAGAAGGGCACGGGGCTGGGGCTGTCGCTCGTGTATAGCATCATTTCCAAGCACAAGGGAGCGGTTCATGCCGAAAGCCGGGTCGGAGAGGGAGCCACCTTCATCATCGACCTCCCTGTGCTCGGCCAGGAGGAATGGTTCAAAGCCGAGAACTTGGCCGCGGAGGCGAAGCCCGGCCCGGAAGGAAAATACGATGGAGCCCAAGGGAAAGATCTTATTGGTTGACGACGACCAGGATTTCCTCGAGATGCACAAGGCCGTGCTGAAGAACCACGGCTACGAGGTCATCACGGCAACGAACGGCCGGGAGGGCTTGGAACGCGTCCGGGCCGAGATGCCGGACCTGATCATCCTGGACCTGATGATGGAAAAGCACGACGCGGGGTTCTCGTTCACCAAGCAGATCAAGACGGACCCGCTGTTCAAAGCCATCCCCATCCTGATGGTAACGTCCGTGGCCGAAGCGACCGGCTACCGCTTTTCCCTGCAGGAGGACGGGTACTGGATGAAGACCGATGATTTTCTCGATAAGCCGGTCATGCCGGAGGTCCTCGTGGGAAGGGTCGAGAAACTCCTGGCGGAGAAAAGGGGTTGACGTTGGAGACATCGGCAAACATACTGGTTGTCGACGACGAGATGGGCATCCGCGAGGCCTGCAAGCGGGCCCTCGCCGTCGAGGGGTACGCCGTCGATACGGCCGAAGACGGGAATCAAGGGCTTCAGAAGATCAAAGGCAAGGCCTACGACCTCATCCTGATGGACCTCATGATGCCCGGCATCGGCGGCCTGGACTTGATCAAGAAGACCAACGACCTCGATCCGGAGATCATCGTCGTGGTCATCACGGGATACGCGACGATTGAAACAGCGGTCGAGGCGACCAAGCGGGGGGCCTACGACTACCTTCCCAAGCCGTTCACTCCCGAGACCCTGACGGCCCTCGTCAAGCGCGGGCTGGATAAGCGGGAGCTCCGCCTCGAGGCCCAGAGACTCCATCACGAGCGCGAGCAGAGGCTCCTCGAGCTCGCCGGGGAGAAGAGCCGGATCCGGACGATCATCGGCTGCATGGGCGACGGCGTCCTGGTGATCAACCTCGAGCGCCGGCTGGTCCTCTGGAACGCCTCTGCCGTGAAGATGCTGAAGCTCGCCGGAACAGACGAGTGCGGCGCCTCTCTGGATCGCTACGTCAAGAACTCCTCCCTGATCGAATCCGTCGAAAACATCCTGGCGTCCAGAGAGGGGGCCGTGTCGATGGTCAGCCGGGAGCTCGAGATCGAAGAGCCTAAATCCGTGCTGATGGCCTCCCTGGCCCCCGTCCGGGACGAACACGGAGACCTGTTGGGCGCGGTGGCCGTCCTGCGGGATATCACGAAGCTCAAGGAGATCGACAAGATCAAGTCCCAGTTCGTGTCCATGGTCGCCCACGAGCTGCGGGCCCCTCTCGCGGCCATCGAGGGCTGGCTCGACGTCGTGATCTCGGGAGAAACCGGCGGGGACAAGGATCTCGAGCGCCGGTGGCTCCAACGGGCCAAGGAGCGGTCCGCCTCCCTCCTGGCGATGGTCAGCGACCTTCTTGAGATCAACAAGATCGAGGCCGGCAAGGTCGCCCAGAAGATGGAGCCGGTCCGCCTGGACCAGATCGTCCGCAGGACCGTCGATTTTCTCAGGCCGGAAGCGGACCGGAGGAAGATCTCGTTTGCGATCGACCTCGCCGACGACCTGCCGCCGGTCCCGGCCGACCTACGTGACATGGAGAAGCTCTTCACGAACCTGATCAGCAACGCCGTCAAGTACAACGTGGACAACGGCTCCGTTACGGTCAGCGGCTCCGTCGACGAGAACTACGTTGGCATCCACATCCGGGACACCGGCATCGGGATCGCCGCGGAGGATCTCCCCCGGATCTTCGAGGACTTCTTCCGCGTGGAGAGCAAGGACACGAGCCAAATCAGCGGAACGGGACTGGGTCTGACGATCGCCAAGAAGATCGTGGACTCCCATTTCGGGCGCATCGAGGTCGAGAGCCAACCGAACCGGGGCAGCACCTTTTCCGTATATCTCCCGTACCTGAAGCCGAAAAGGACGGGAGTGAAAGCAGAGTCATGACGCCGAAAACCGAACACCGGCCGAACGAGATCCTGAAGAAAGAGTCCCTCGCCCCGGCCATCACCCGTTTTGAGGTCTACGTGCCTTTGATCGCCCGGAGCGTCAGGCCCGGGCAGTTCGTCGTCGTCCGGGCGGACGATTACGCCGAGAGAATCCCCCTGACTGTCGCCGACCGTGACCCCGAGCGGGGCTCCATCACCCTGATCGTGCAGATCGTCGGCGTTTCCACGCGGAAGATGGACAAGCTGTCCGTCGGGGAGGCCTTCCTGGACGTGGTCGGCCCCCTTGGCCGCCCGACCGAGATCCATAAGGCGGGGACAGTCCTCTGCATCGGGGGCGGCGTCGGGATCGCTCCGGTGTACCCGATCACCAAAGCTTTCCGGGAGGCCGGAAACCGCATCCTGTCCATCCTGGGCGCCAAGACCAAGGAGATGCTCATCCTGGAGACCGAGATGCGGGCCGTGAGCGACGAGCTGTACATCACGACGGACGACGGCACCGCCGGCCGGCACGGCTTCGTGACGGACGAGCTCCGGAGGCTGATCGACGAGAAGGTGGGAATCGACCTCGTCGTCGCCATCGGCCCCGCGATCATGATGAAGAACGTCTGCGAGATGACGAGGGCGCACGGCATCCCCACCATCGTCAGCCTGAACTCGCTCATGGTCGACGGCACGGGCATGTGCGGCTGCTGCCGCATCCGGGTCGGCGATGAGACGAAGTTCGTCTGCGTCGACGGACCCGAGTTCGACGGCCACCAGGTGGATTTCTCCGAGCTCTTCAAGAGGGCCGGCATGTACGCCCGGGAGGAGCACCGGGCGATGTGGGACCATGAGTGTCGGCTCTTGGAGGCCGAGAAGAAGCTCAAGAAGTCCAACCGCCGCGAACCGATGCCTAAGCAGGACCCCAAGCTCCGCATCCAGAACTTCGACGAGGTGGCCCTGGGCTACAACAAGGAGGCTGCCGTGCACGAGGCCTCCCGCTGTCTCGGCTGCAAGAAGCCGCCCTGCATCGCGGGCTGCCCCGTGGATATCGACATTCCGGCCTTCGTCGATCTCATCCGCCACGGCGATTTCATCGGGGCCATTCACAAGATCAAGGAGAAAAACAGCCTGCCCGCGATCTGCGGCCGGGTCTGCCCCCAGGAAGAGCAGTGCGAGGCCGTCTGCGTTCTGTCGAAGAAGGGGCAGCCTATCGCCATCGGCCGGCTGGAACGTTTCGTGGCCGATTACGAATTCCAGCAGGGGGACGTGCGCGTCCCGCCGAGCCCGAAGCCGACCGGGAAAAAGGTCGCCGTCATCGGGGCCGGCCCCGCCGGGCTCGCCGCGGCCGGCGACTTAGCCAAGATGGGGCACAAGGTCACGCTCCTCGAGGCGCTGCACAAGCCGGGGGGCGTCCTGGTCTACGGCATTCCCGAGTTCCGGCTCCCCAAATGGATCGTCCAACGGGAGAGCGAGTACGTCGCCAAGCTGGGGGTCGAGATCGAGGTGAGCCAGATCGTGGGGAAGGCCGTCACCATCGACGGCCTCCTCCAAAACGGCTTCGACGCCGTCTTCGTCGGCACCGGCGCGGGCCTGCCGTACTTCATGAAGATCCCGGGGGAGAACCTGAACGGGGTCTACTCCGCCAACGAGTTCCTCACCCGCGTGAACCTCATGAAGGCTTATCTTTTCCCCGAATACAACACGCCCGTCCATTACGGCCGGAACATCGCCGTCGTGGGAGGCGGGAATGTGGCCATGGATTCCGCCCGGACGTGCCTCCGCCTGGGCGCGGAAAATGTCTACCTGATCTACCGCCGGGCCCGGGAGCAGATGCCCGCCCGCGCGGAGGAGATCGAGAACGCCTTCGAGGAAGGCGTTCAGCCGCGTCTGCTGACGCACCCCGTCCGCATCCTGGGAAACGAGAAGGGGTGGGTCAAGGAAATCGAGTGCATCCGGATGGAGCTGGGGGAGCCGGATGCGTCGGGGAGGAGACGGCCCGTTCCGGTCCCGGGCTCCGAGCACCGGATCGAAGTCGACATGGTCATCGTGGCCATCGGCCAGGGACCCAATCCCCTCCTCATCCGGGCGACGCCCGATCTGGCGCTGACAAAATACGGGAATATCGTCGCCGACGAGCAAAATTGCAAGACCTCGAAGAAGGGCGTTTTCGCGGGAGGCGACATCGTCACCGGCGCCGCCACCGTCATCCTGGCGATGGGGGCCGGGAAGCGGGCCGCGAAAGCGATCGACGAGTATCTGAAAGACGGGAAGTGGTGAGGCCCCCGGGGGCCGCTCACGGGTCGGGGACTTCGACTTCGATCTTCTCGATAAAGATGTCCATGCCCCCGAGCAGCTCGACGTCGCCGGAGCCGCAGGTTCTGCAGGCGTAGGGGGGCTCTTCCGGGAACGATTCCCCGCCGCAGCGGCGGCACCGGAAAGCGAAGGGGACGATCTCGATCTCGAGGCGTGCCTCTTCGGCGATGGTCCCTTTCTTAAACGTCTCGAACGCCGATTCGAGGAGATCGGGCACGACTCCCGAGAGGCGTCCGACGCGGAGCTTCACCCCCGTGATCTTGAGGGCCTTCGCTTCGCGCGCCCTCTCCTCGAGGACGTCGAAGAGGTTGGTGACGATCGAAAGCTCATGCACGGCCAGCCCTCATGCTGTCCAGGGCGCCGGCGAAGAAGGACGCGAGGCCGTCCATACCTTCGCCGCGGAGGGCGGAGACGCGGAAGACCTTGAGCCGGGGGTTGATCGACAGGGCTTCAGCGGCCGCTTTCTCCGGGTTGAACGGCAGATAGGGGATGAGGTCGGTCTTGCTCAGGATGAGCACGTCGGCGGTGAGGAAGGCCTTCGGGTACTTGGCGGGCTTGTCGTCTCCCTCCGGGGCCGAGAGGAGGACGCATCTCAGCTTTTCGCCGAGGTCGAAGCTGGCCGGGCAGACGAGGTTCCCGACGTTCTCGATGAAGAGCATGTCGACGTCCGCGGGGACGTCCGCCAGGACCCGGCCGACCATCCGCGCCTCGAGATGGCAGGCCCCGCCGGTCGTGATCTGCCAGGCGGCGATGCCCATGGCCCGGATGCGCTCGGCGTCGCGCTCGGTTTCGATGTCGCCCTCGATGACGGCGATCCTGTACCGATCCCTGAGCCTCTCCGCCAGGCCTTCGAGGAGGGTCGTCTTGCCCGAGCCTGGTGAGCTCAGCAGGTTGACGCCCAGGATGCCGCGGCTGCCGAGCTTTTCCCTGATCTCCGCGGCGACCTGCTTGTTCGTGCCGAGGAGATCCTCGAGGACCAGGACGTCCTTCTTGCTCATGGTTCGAGCCCCTTCTTCGTCTGCTCTGTCCTTATGAACTCCTCGAGGAAGCGGAGGGCCTCCCGGAGGTCCGCTTTCGCCCCGGGCGAAAGCCCTTCCCCGATCTCCCAACGGTGCCCCCGGATTCCCAGGACGTGGGCCTTCGGGCTTTTTCCGTAGAGCGCAGCGCAGACGGCCAGGACGGCACCGGGCCCGAGGGCATGAGTCATCGCTGGCATTGACGCCTCCGGCTCGACCTCCGCCCACATAAACGGGGTCCGGATGTCCCTCGCGGCATCCACGAAAACGACCATGTCGTGTGTGGCGCAGCTCAGGGCGTCCTCCACGTTGAGCTGATAGTCGGCGTCGCAGGTCACCCCGGGAAGTCCGAGGGCTTCGAGGCGTTTGGCCGCTTCGACCCCCAGTCCATCGTCCGTGCGGCCGGGGTTGCCGATGCCCAGGACGAGGATCGCGGCCGCCGGCTCCTGGACCCGCGAGGCTACCGGGCTTTCCTTTCGAGGACGGTTCCTGCCTCGTCGCACAGAGTGACCTCGAGGGGCATATGGCCGAGGGCGTGAGTGGCGCAGCTGAGGCACGGGTCGTAGGCCCGGATGGCGACTTCGACGCGGTTGAGCATCCCCTCGGTGATCTCGGGGCGCCGGGACAGCATGTTCTCGGCCACCCACCGCACGGCCCTGTTCATGGGCTCGTTGTTGTTCGTCGTGGAAACGATCAGATTGGCCATCGTGATCTGGTCGTCGGCGTTGACGCGGTAATGATGGAAGAGCGTTCCCCGGGGCGCTTCGATGAGCCCCACGCCCTCGGCCGCCTTCCGGCCCCGGCGGACGAGCTCGCTCCCCGTGATATCCTTGTCCCGGAGAAGCTCCCTGATGACCTCGGACGCGTGAAGGAGCTCGATGAGCCGCGCCCAGTGTGTGTGAAGGGACATGTTATTGGGCTTCCCGTCCGTGTACGCCTTGAAGGTCTCGAACTCCTTCTGCGCCAGAGGCGAGGGGATGTGGTCGCAGGTGTTGAGCCGGGCCAATGGCCCCACGCGGTACCAGCCGGCGGCCTTGCCGAGCGAGCGGAGGTACGGAAACTTCATGTAGCTCCACGGCCGGACCTCCTCTCCGATATGCTTGAGGTAGTCCTGGTAATCCACGTCGTTCAGGACCTTGCGTCCGTCGGCATCGACCGCCCGGAGGACGCCGTGGTAGAAATCCAGCGCGCCGTCTTGGCGGACGAGGCTCAGGTGGTTGGACGGGAAGGCGGCGAAACCGTCCACGACATCCCTGTTTTTCCGGTGATAGTCCTTGAAGACCCCGATGGCCCCCTGCCCCCAGGCGATCATCTGATCGATGTTGAGGGGCGACGGTCCCTTGAGCAAGCGGTCCCGGTCCTCCGCCGTCAAGCTCTTGTTGACGCCGCCGGGGACGGCGCCCGTGCCGTGGATCTTCTTCCCGGCCGTGGCCAGGATGACTTCCTGGCCGAACTTCCGCATAAGGACACCCTGAACGGCCAGGTCCTTGTGCGCGGCCACGACCCCGATGATGTTGCGGACGGCGGGATCAGCGTCCATGCCGAGAAGGAAATCGGGCGAGCAGAGATGGAAGAAGTGGAGGGCGTGGGACTGGAGGATCTGGCCGTAGTGCATGAGCCGCCGTACTTTCTCGGCCGTGGACGTCAGCCCGCCCGGCCCGGTCCCGACGACGACGTCCATAGCCTTGGCCGCCGCCAAGTGATGGCTGACGGGGCAGATGCCGCAGAGTCTCTCGACGAGGACCGGGGCCTCCCAGTAGGGCCTCCCCTGGACGAAACGCTCGAAGCCCCGGAACTCGACGATGTGAAAACGCGACTGCGTGACGGTCCCGTCGTCGGCCATATGGATGGTCACTTTCCCGTGGCCTTCGACACGGGTCACGGGTTCGATCGTGATTTTTCTTGCCATCTTCGTCCGTCCTTCAATCGTACTTGATCATGTCGTACGTGAGCGCGAGCGGCCGCCCCTCGATGAGGGCGGTCAGCGCCTCCCAGATGAGGTCGGCCGGGGCGGGGCAGCCCGGCAGGAAATGATCGATCCTGACGATCTCATGGCAGGGATAGACTTTGTCGAGGATGACGGGCAGTTCCTCGTCGTCGGGGATGAGTCGGTCGGCGGGGTCCACGGTCGGGCTGTTCAAAAAGGCCTCCTCCAGGCACTCGCGGATCGGGATGCCGTTCCGCAGCGCCGGCAGGCCGCCCATCGTGGCGCATTCGCCGACGGAGACGAGGAGTCGGCAATTTTTCCGGAAATTCCGGAGGACCTTCACGTTCTCGCTGTTGCAGCATCCCCCTTCGATGAGCCCGATGTCGACGGGCTTGGTGAAGACCTTGATGTCGTCGACGGGCGACTTGTTGAACTCGACGAGCTCGATGAGTTTGAGGATCCGCTCGTCGATATCCAGAAGCGACATGTGGCACCCGAAACAGCCAGCCAGCGAAGCGGTGGCGATGACGGGCTTGCTCATGGTTTCACCTCTGCGGACCCTGTCCGGCGTCGCCGCCGATCGGCCCGGCGTCGAACTTGCGCCTTCCGATGGGGACGGCAAAACCGACTTCTTTTCTCAGGATGGCACCCACGGGGCAGGTATCCATGGCCTTGCGGGCCTCTTCGTCCGTCAGTTCGGCGGCCAGGGCGGCGTCCACGCCGATCTTCCGGTGCTTCGAACGGTTCTGGGGCACGAAGATTCTCCGGCCGTCCTTTGCGAGGACGGAGCGGACGCAGCGCTGACACTCGATGCAGCGGTTGTGCTCGAGCATGAGCTTCGACGTGAGGGGCTCGATCCGCCGGACAGGAAACTGGTAGGGAAAGCGGGGGGCCATGATCTGGTACCGGTACGCAAGAGCCTGGAGCTCGCAGTTGCCGCTTTTCTCGCACATCGGGCACATGTGGTTGCCCTCGACGAAGAGCATCTCGATGATGCTCCTCCGCATGTCTTCGAGGTCGAGGACCGATGTCTCCACCGCCATGCCCGCAGCCAGGATCTGCGTGCAGGAGGCCATGTAGCGGCCCGAGACGCGGACCGTGCAGATGCGGCAGCTGCCGACGGGCTTCAGCCCGTCGTAATTGCAGAGCGTGGGAATGTAGACGTCGTTGGCTTTGGCCGCCTGCAGGATGGTTTGCCCGGCTTCGGCCTTGTAGCTCCGCCCGTCGATGGTGAACGCGATCTTAGTCATGGGATGCCCCCTCGAGCTCGGGGAGGCGGCCGGCCAGGCGCGCGGCCTCGAGCGTCGCCTCCCCCAGGTCGAAGTCGGCGGCGAAATCCGCTTTCGGGTCGACGGCCGCCTCGTAGAGTTCCGGGAAGTTCTGGAGGGTCGTCAGGATGGGGTTGGGCGAGGTCTGGCCCAGTCCGCAACGGCTCATGGCGCGGATGACCTTGCCCCAGGCCTCGAGGTCGTTCAGGTCCCGCCGCGTCCCCCGGCCGCCCGTGATCTTTTCCAGCTTCTGTTTCAGCAGGGAGTTGCCCACGCGGCAGGGCGTGCACCAGCCGCAGGATTCCTCGATGAAGAAGTCCATGAAGTTCTTGACGATCTCGAAGAGGTTGCGCCAGGGTCCGAAGATGATGACGGCCCCCCCGGTCGGCAGGTCTTCGAAGGCGATCTTCCGGCGGAAATCCTGGCGCGGGACGCACGTCCCCGAGGGGCCGCCCACCTGGACGGCGAAGGCGTCCCGGGCGCCGGCGATGTCGAGGAGCTCCTGAACGCTGAGGCCGAACTCGAGCTCGTATAGGCCGGGCCGCTCGCAGTCCCCTGAGACGCTGAGGAGCTTCGTGCCGGAGGACTTCGCCGTGCCCATGGAGCGGAACCATGGGGCGCCGTGCACGACGACCTTGGCCGCCGTGCACAGAGTTTCCACGTTGTTGACCGTCGTCGGACGGCCCCGGTAGCCGATCTCGACCGGGAACGGCGGCCTGTTCCGGGGCTCTCCCCTCCGGCCCTCGGCCGATTCGAGGAGCGCCGACTCCTCCCCGCACACATAGGACCCGGCTCCCGACACGATGGAGATATCGAACCGGAAGCGGGGGTGCCCGGCCACCTCCGGGCCGAGGAGCTTTTCGCGGCGCATGCTCTCGAGGACCGACTCCAGCCGGGCCCTGAGGTACGAGTATTCGCTCCTCAGATAGAGGAGGCCCTCGGACGCTCCGATGGCATATCCGGCGACGACCATCCCTTCGAAGAGCAGCTGCGGCAGCTCGGTCAGGATGATCCGGTCCTTGAACGTCCCCGGCTCCCCCTCGTCTGCATTGCACACGACATAGCGGCTTCCGGCCTTCTCCTTCCGGCAGAACTCCCACTTGAGGCCCGTGGGGAATCCGGCTCCCCCTCGTCCGAGAAGGTTGGCTTCCTTGATCTCCCGGATGACCTCCTCGGGCGCACAGGAAACGACTTTCCTGACGGCCGCTCCCGGCTCGAAGGGCCCGAAGATCACGGGGCCGCGCCTCCTGATGTTGTTGGAGACCATGGCCCGGACGAGGTCCGACTGGTTGGCCCCGTCGCCATACTCCGCCACCAGGTCCCGGACATCCCTCCCCGTCTTCATGGCCCGGACGAGATGCCGGGCCTTTTGCGGGGTCAGACGGGTGAAGACGGTGCCGTTGATGATGGCCGAGGGCTCCTGGTCGTTCATCCCGATGCAGGACGTGGAAAACAGGCCGATCAGGCCGTCGGGCGTGGTCTCTCCGAAGAGGCAGCCGGCCTCCTCTTCGAAGGCCCGGGCGACGTCCGCCCGCCCCGCCATCCAGGATGTGATGGAGGTGTTGAGATAGACGGTGTACCGGCCGCGGGGGCTGAGCGAGAAGAAATGATAGAAGGTCACGGCGCCCCGAACGTCGGCTTCGGATAGGTTCAGATGCCGGGCGATTTCGGAGACGGCCGCTTCGGGGACGCAGCCGGCCGAGGCCTGCACGTCACGGATGATCTCGAGGAGGTCGGCCGCTTCCCGGGGCCGGCGGCTGATGATCTCTTGATAATGCTCCATGGTCGACTCCCGCATACAAGCAATTAGTCTAACATAAAAGAGAGACGAAACGAAAGGGGCGAGGTTCGCGGGGGCGCCAGCCGAAAACGGCTCCGCCGGCGCGATATTAGGACTTGCTTTTTTTCGGAAAAAACGCGTAATATGGGGTCAGAGTCATCCTGAGAGAACTCGGAGAAGGAGGTTTCATGAGAAAAAAGACATTGATCGTTTTGGGGATTGCCCTTGTGATCTTTGCCCTGCAGAGCTGCTCCTCGAGCCCCGAAAAATCACTGCTGGCCCGCTATTTCAACGCCGTCTCCCTGAACGACAACGCCACGATGGCCTCCATAGCCCTAGAGCCCGCCCAGATGAATTTCACCTCCTGGGCAGTCCTGAGCGTCACGCTTGAGAAGATCGAACCGACCACGCTTCCCGACCTGGCCAAAAAGGAAGCGGACGCCAAGAAGGCCCTGGAACAGCACGTCGCGCCGACGATGGAGGCCAAAGACCTTCTCGACGCGGCCCAGGAAGACCTGGACCTGGCCAGGACTGCCGGTGCCAAGGCGGCCGCCAAGAAGAAAGTTGAAGAGCTCCAGGCCAAATACGACGAGGAATACAACAAGCACAAGGACCTTCAGAAAGCCTATAACGACGCTAAGGCCGCCGCGGCCGCCGAGGAGCAAATCACGGCCTTCTCTCTGGGTGTGCGCGATTTGGCGAATATCCGCGACCTGACCGGGAACGTCCATTCCAAAGAGGTGGAGATCTCGGTGAACCTCAAGGACGGAGCGGTCAGGAAATATCTCCTGTACATGCGGATGTATGACCTCAAAGACGAAGCGCTCAACCTGAACCACATGGGCCGCTGGGTGATCACAAAATTCCAGCAGATCGGCTGAGAAAAAGGCGCTTTTCTGGGCAATATTGACTCTTTTTCCGCGTTTACTATAATAGCCTTTTTTCCCGGGCCGTTAGCTCAGAGGGAGAGCACCGGCCTTTTAAGCCGGGTGTCGCTGGTTCGAGTCCAGCACGGCTCATTTCCTCCTCCGCCCCTGTCGTCTAGAGGCCCAGGACACCGCCCTTTCAAGGCAGCAACACGGGTTCGAATCCCGTCGGGGGCGCTTCTCTTCTCCCGCCGGCCGGGAGCGCTCGTTCAGGCCTGTGGCTCCCGCGGCGCCGCGGGTCCGTCCTCCCGCGTTTCCCCGTCGGCCGCTTGCGGCGGGGCCGGCGACCCGGGACCCGCCTTCTCCGCCCGGAGCCCCTTCTGCCTCTTGTAAATCCAGAACACGAAGACGGCCGGAATCTGATAGAGGGCGAGGATGATCGGCGCCAGGATGAGCCAGTAGACGTTGAAATCCCGGGCGAAGAGGACGACGAACCCCGCGATGCCGCCGGCCGAGAGAAGGATCGAGGCTGCGAGAAGGGCGGCGCGGCAGGCGGCCTGGAGGCGCTGGCTCATCGGGGTCTTTTCAGGGGGTAAACTC
>Ga0187770_10000174_pt1 | contig 30646 bp, 28 predicted proteins | sample 0116_SJ02_MP02_2_FD_133154 | JGI IMG/M metagenome (GOLD analysis project Ga0187770, IMG submission 133154) | Tropical peat soil microbial communities from peatlands in Department of Meta, Colombia - 0116_SJ02_MP02_20_MG | ecosystem: Environmental > Terrestrial > Soil > Wetlands > Peat | place...
AGGGCGGGGATGAGCAGGAGCAGACCGAAGAAGGTTATGATGTATAGTCCAAAAGCCAGTCCAGCGATGATAATGAACAGCGAGAAAACGAGTAGGTTTCTGTTCATGAGCGGACCGCACTAACGTTAGACCGTCGTATAAGGATTGAAGATGGTGGGCCGGGGGAGAGTTGAACTCCCGACCTTCGCCGTCTCCTGCTAGCGAGTGTCAGAGCCTGACGGGGCATTACCTGACGTCCTAACCATGCTCGAGGGTTAGCCCAAAGGAGGACCAACTTCCCCGCACGTGGCGGACTAGACGACCGGCCCGACGTGACGAGCCCCGCTCTCCTCTGGCTTAATACTCTTTGATTAACTCGACCACGGGGATTCTCGCCTCACCCACTCGCCTCGCACCTTGGTGTAGAGACGCTTCCATGCATCGACCCTCTTCGATGCCGAAGTGCCAGCAATGATGGATAAAGCGTCCCAGAGCTTCTCAACCTTACGGTGAATCGAGAAACCTATCTTTTCAGCAAACAGTCTCACATGCTTGGTCCTTCCAATCATAATGCTGAACGAAGTGTGTCTCATCACGAAAGACTCTCCCCTGATTACTTTCATGGTGCCGGCTCTTCGTTTGCGCTCCAACCTGGAACGGATGTTGAAATCTTCCTCGAGTACCCGTCTTACCTCTTGCAATAGCGACCGCTTGGAGTTTTCGGCTCCAACAAGCAATCTGAAATTCCTCGTGGCGGCGACGTCAACATGCCCTTCGGCGTCAAAGAAACCACGAAGATAATCACGAGGGTAAGTGAAAGCCATGCTGAGTAGCGTTTTCAGTGGTCCCCGCAATAGCTTCACTAATTGCTTGCTCGAGTACTTCACGATGAAGAGGGGCAGTCTTCCCTCCTTGAATCGGCGGACCAGAACTTTGTTACGCTTTTCTCGTGAGAACAGCTCCGCCATCTTATCATTGAAGGCTTCGGCGAAGTCCTTGTCTGTCACTTCTAGCTTTACGCATCCAGAACTCGTCAATGTGCAACCATCGCCCTTGTTTGCACCGATAATGTAACTCAATGCTGGAGATGGTAGTTCCCTGAAGATGTTCCTGACCCGAGGATGGCGGTTACCGTAAATCCAATGGTTAATCGTTCCGGGACAGATTCTTAAGGAATAAGCGTCGGAAAGTTTTCTGGCTATTCGGATGCCACCGAGACCTTTCTTCGCCATCTCTATTGACTCCGAGTAGAGAGTTTGAGCAAACTCGGGAGGGATGAGGTCGTACCTTCGAACACCCTTCGACTTGGGCCGCAAGGCCTTATTCGTGGGCGCCACTTTGATATCAGCCCTGGGATGACATCCCTTCTTCAATAGGTGGAGAGGTTTCCGAAAGTATTCTTGCAGAGTCGATGAATCTGATGTTTGTTCGCCGATTGACGAGACAGCCTGGTGTTCCTTCGACTGATTAAATAGCCTGCCTAGGAGGCGCGTCAACGGAATGACGAGGTCCTCGCGTTTCGAAGGATTCTACAAGTTGCCCCTGGAGAAAAGGAGGGAGGTCTTGAAGGAGTTCGCAACACTTACGGACGAGGAGGTAAAGACGCTTGCCAATACAGGCGGTCTGCCCGCCGATGTGGCGGACCACATGATTGAGAATGTGGTCGGCGGCTACACTTACCCTCTTGGGATCGCAATGAACTTCAGGATAAACGGGAAGGACTACCTAGTGCCCTTCGCACTCGAAGAACCATCCGTCGTGGCGGCGGCGAGCAATGCGGCGAAGATGGCGAGGGTGAAGGGGGGATTTACGGTCACGAATACGGGCCCTGTCATGATCGGACAGATTCAGGTCGTCAATGTCCCGAAGCCTGATACAGCGAAGGCGAAACTCCTCGCACGCAAGAGTGATCTTCTCAGGAAGGCGAATGATCAGGACCCGATGCTGGTCTCCCTTGGTGGTGGTGCCAAGAACCTGATTGTGAAGAAACTCTCGACTCTGAAGGGGCCAATGGTCATTGTTGAGCTCATAGTCAACACAGGCGACGCCATGGGGGCCAACGCGGTAAACACGATGGCAGAAGCTCTGACCCCCATGGTCGAAGAAATCACAGGCGGGAGGGTGCTTCTCAGGATCATCTCGAACCTGGCAGACCGGAGACTGGTGAAGGCCAGCGCGGTGTTCGACAAGGAAACAATTGGAGGAGAGGACGTGGTTAACGGGATAGTGTACGCCTACGCATTTGCAGATGCTGACCCCTACAGGTGCGCAACCCACAACAAGGGGATAATGAACGGCGTAGTCGCGGTGGGGATCGCCTGTGGCCAGGACATCAGGGCCCTGGAAGCGGGTGCCCACAGTTACGCATCAAGAACGGGCCATTACAAGCCTCTCACCACCTGGGAGAAAAACAGGGATGGGGACCTTATGGGGACCCTAGAGATGCCCATGGCCGTAGGGCTGGTGGGGGGCGCGGCGAAGACTCATCCGACTGCGAGGGCGAACATCAAGATACTAGGAGTGAAGACAGCGATCGAGCTTGCTGAAGTGATGGGGGCGGTAGGACTCGCCCAGAACTTCGCTGCCCTGCGAGCCCTGGCCAGCGAGGGGATACAGAGAGGGCACATGAAGCTCCATGCGATGAACGTAGCCATCTCTGCCGGAGCCAGCGGAGCACTCGTTGATCTCGTTGCGAAGAAGATGATCGATGAGAAGAGAATCAGGTTCGACAGAGCGAAGGAGTTGGTTGCTGAGCTCTCGAAAGAGAATTAATCCTAAGCTGAGACCTTCGAGCACTTGAAACTGCTATAAACGCACCATCGGGGCGAAGGCCAAGTTGCACGGCGCCGGTCCTCATTCTTTCGGCTCTTGGGTTCCCAAGAGCAGATACCTCTTTGGACTTGCACTCGTCCTGTTCATAGTGGGTTTCCTCCAGGCGGTGGACCTGGTCGAGCTCCCGTTCGGAACCTGGTTCTCGTGGCTGTCAGGGTCCGTGCTTTCGTCCGCAACCCTGAACTCATTCATGTCGAAGTACGGCTACGCAAGTGTTTTCGCACTGATGGCACTCGAGAGCGCGTCCTTGCCCGTTCCCAGCGAAGTTGTGCTCCCCTTGGCAGGCTACTTTGTGGGCATCAATCAGCTGAGCTTCTGGGCCGTAGTCGCGGTAAGCACCGTCGCAAGTCTAACAGGAGCGCTCGTGGACTATTACCTTGCGAAGTGGCTCGGAAGGCCCTTCGTTGTTGGTATCCTCAACCTCTTCAGACTTCACAGGAATGCCCTTGACAGGGCGGAGGCCTGGTTCGGAAAGTCCGCACAGTGGACAGTACTTGCGGCAAGGTTCGTGCCGGGGCTCAGGACGGTGATCTCTCTCCCCGCAGGTCTATTCGAGATGAACTTGAGCCGGTTCGTGCTCATGACCATCGCAGGCTGCTTCGCTTGGTCTGTAATTCTCGTCTATGCTGGGGTGCTAGCAGGTTCGCCTTCGACGACGACCTTCGCCACTTCCACCACCGTTATCGACGGTCTATCGGGACTGGTGGCGGCCATGTCAGCTGTCTACATAGCGTACTACGTCTATGCCTCGATGCGAAGCTCTACGCCGACGGCTACTCCATCATTGGTATCTTGACGCCTTTGGCCTTCGCTGTTCTGATGGCTTCTTCGTAGCCCGCGTCGACGTGCCTTGCGACCCCGATGCCGGGGTCGTTTGTCAGGGCTGTCATTATTCTTGCCTCTGCTTCGGGCGTCCCGTCGGCTAGCACGGCAAGACCTGCGTGTATCGAATATCCAATCCCAACCCCGCCCCCGTGATGCACCGCAACCCACGAGGCGCCTGAGACAGCGTTGAGAAGAGCATTCAGGATGGGCCAGTCTGCGATCGCGTCAGAGCCGTCCTTCATCCCCTCCGTCTCGCGGTATGGGGAAGCGACGGAACCGGAGTCGAGGTGATCCCTGCCGATGATGATGGGAGCGGAGATCCTGCCGCTTCTGACCATGTCGTTGATTATCTTGCCGAATCGGGCCCTTTCCCCGTAGCCTAACCAGCAGACCCTTGAAGGCAACCCCTGGAATTGGACCCTGTCGTGGGCTTTCTTGATCCACCTGACGAGAGATACGTTGGAGGCGAACTCCTTCAAGACCACATCGTCCGTCGCGTAGATATCCTCAGGCTTCCCCGATAGCGCCGCCCAGCGGAACGGACCCCGTCCTTCACAGAAGAGGGGCCTGATGTATTCCGGGACGAACCCTGGGATCCTGAACGGGTCGTCCACCCCCGCCTCCTTCGCCATTTTCCTGATGTTGTTCCCGTACTCGAAGGCGACTGCCCCGCCCTCCTGGATTTGGAGCATTGCCCTGACGTGCTTGGCGATGGAGGCCATCGAACGTGCCACGTATCCCTTGGGGTCGGATGCCCTAAGGTCAGCTGCCTGCTGTACGCTAAGGCCCTCTGGGACATAACCCGCCAGCAGGTCATGGGCCGCCGTCTGGTCGGTCAGAACGTCCGGTCTGAACCCGATTTTCACCAGTTCGGGGAGAACCTCGGCTGCGTTTCCAAGGAGAGCTATGGACATGGCCTTCTCCTCCGCGACTGCATCACGAACCATCCCAATCGCTTCCGACGTGTTCTTCACCACGACGTCGCAGTACTTCTTGTCCAGGCGCCTTTGGATCGCCCTCGGATCGACCTCCACAACGAGAGCGACTCCGTCGTTCATGGTCACCGCGAGGGGCTGGGCGCCCCCCATCTCTCCGAGCCCCGAAGTAAGCACCACCTTCCCCTTTAACGAGCCTCCGAAGTGCTTGTTGGCCACTGCCGCCAGTGTCTCGTACGTCCCCTGGAGTATCCCCTGGGTGCCAATGAACATCCAGCTTCCTGCCGTCATCTGGCCGAACATGGTGAGACCCCTTTCCTCGAGCTCTCGGAAGTAGTCCCAGTCAGCCCACTTGGGGACGAGCATGGCGTTTGTAATCAGGACTCTCGGAGCCGAGACGGTCGTCCTGAAGACCCCCACCGGCTTCCCCGACTGAATCAGAAGCGTCTCGTCATTCTCCAGCGTCTTGAGAGACTTCACGATGGCGTCGAAGGCCTTCCAAGACCGCGCCGCCCTCCCAGTGCCCCCATAGACTATCAGATGCTCCGGATCCTTGGCCACCTCGGGGTCGAGGTTGTTCATCAGCATCCTCAGGGCGGCTTCCTGGTGCCAGCTCTTGCATGAGATTTCGTTGCCCCTGGGAGCCCTTACGACGTGTGTCTGCATAGCGCATTCGGAAGCGTATGACGATATAACGGTTCACTCTGCGCGCCTATCGAGGCCGGAGGGAATCCGGCCTTCCCATTGAATGGCTTCGGGTTTTGGGGACATAGGATAAATTACCAGCCACTCCTGACGACGCCGGAATGAGGATCCAGGAAGTCAAAGCCGCTGTTCAGAGGCAAGGACTGGAGGACGTGGCATTGCAGTTCACCGACCTCTCCGGAGGGCTGCACTCCCTCTGGGTGCCTGCGCACCTCGTCTCAAAGGTCGCCAGTGAGGGGATACACATGGACGGCTCCTCCGTTGATATGGTTGACATAAGCGGAAGCGACCTCAAGCTGGTCCCTGACCTCGGCACGCTGACAGCCCTGCCGTCCGGCCTCTTCCAGTCGCAAGTGGGGAGAATGATGTGCGACCTGTACGAACCGGACTCGGATCGGCCCTTCGAAATCGACCCCAGGTACGTTCTCAGGAAGGTCATCGACGAATCCAAGAAGGTCCTAGGGGCAAGTGCGACATACAATGCTTGCAGCGAAATCGAGTACTTTCTATTCTCCAGGGACCAGACGGGGAGCCTGCGCAGGCAGGACGAGGCAGGATACCTCTCGAGCCCTCCGGCGGACCAGGGCATTGACGTAAGACTCGAAATCGTCAAGAACCTGAAGGAGTCAGGAGTCGTCGTCGAGAAGCACCACCACGAGGTCCCGCCTGGCAAGTACGAGCTGAACCTGCAGTACGCCGACGCTCTTCGGATGGCCGACACGGTCTACCTCGTGAAGCTGGTGGTGAAGATGACAGCGGCGCGCAACGGGCTCATTGCGTCATTCATGCCGAAGCCGTTCCACGATGGCTATGGTGCTGGGCTGCACACCCACCTGAGTGTGACTGACGAGCGCAGGAGGACCAACATGTTCTATGACGAGAGGGGAAGGTATGGCGTCAGCAAGGCGGCGTTGCACTTCATTGGAGGAGTACTGGCCCACGCCAGGGGACTCGCTGCCCTGACGAATCCTTCGGTCAACTCGTACAAGAGGCTGGTGCCGGGGTGGGAGGCCCCGGTCTACCTTTCGTGGGCGAGATACAACAGGTCAGTCCTCCTCAGGATTCCTCCAGGGAAGGGGATGCATTCCAGGGTTGAATACAGACCGACTGACGGGTCGTGCAACTTCTACATCGCCTACGCAGGTATCCTAGCGGCGGGCCTCGATGGCATAAGGAGGAGAATAGAGCCACCACATCCCACGGAGGAGGACGTCTATCACATGAGTGAGGAGGAGAGGATTGCGAAGAACATCGGTGTCCTCCCGGCCAACCTCGGAGAAGCCCTGGAAGAGCTGACAAAGGACAGGTACCTCCGCGAGAGTCTGGGGAAGAAGTTCTGCGACAAGTTCATGCAGACCAAGAGAAAGGAGTGGAGGGACTTCAACTCGACCGTCCACGAGTGGGAGCGAAAGAAGTACCTTGACGTCTAAAGCGGCACAGGGAAGCATGCTGACAGGGCCGAGGTTCGTCCTGGTGCACGCAGGCGAGATGGCCACTCTGAGAGGTGAAAATGGGAGGCCTCGGGTCAGAGGGGGGATGAACGACCTGGGGCTCACTAACGATGGTGCGGTGGCCGTCGACGATGGCAAGATAGTCGCCGTGGGGAGAACGCGTGAAGTTCTTGACAAGGTTGGCCTCGGCTATGAGGTCGTAGATGTGAGCGGAAAGCTGGTCGCCCCGGGTCTCATCGACCCTCACGTCCACCTTGTCTTCGCAGGCTCGAGGGAAGGTGAGCTCGAAGACATGGCAGTCAAGGGTATTCCCTACCTGGAAATCAAGACGAAAGGAGGGGGGATGCCCACCACTCTCCGAAAGACTAGCGAGGCTTCGACCCAGGAACTGTTGGAGAAGACAGAGAGGATTCTTGACAGGATGCTGGCCTATGGGACAACGACCATCGAAGCCAAGAGCGGTTACGAGATGACCTTCGAGGGCGAGATAAGACAGCTCGAGATAATTGCGAAGCTGGCGAAGACTCACCCCATGGGCATTGCCCCGACCTTCCTGGCACAGGGAATCCCGTTCGGGTACGAGAACAGGGTTGACGAGCTGACAGAGGACGTTGTCAGGAGGTGGCTTCCGGAGATAGCGAAGAGGAGGCTGGCAGTGTATTGCGACGTGTTCTGCGAGAAGGGCTACTTCAACTTGGAACAGACCCGACGGATATTGCAGACAGGGCGGAAGCTGGGGTTGAAACTCAGGGTACACGCCGACTGGCTCGCGCACAGTGGGGGAGCGAAGCTGGGGAGCGAGCTGAAGGTTGTCTCGGCCGACCATCTGATATTTACACCGAAAAAAGAAATCAAAGATTTGGTGGAGAGTGGGGTGATGGGGACGTTCCTTCCTACCACTCCTTTCGCATATCTGGGCACCTACGCGGACGCGAGGGGGATAATCGACGCAGGGCTTCCCGTCGCGCTGGGGACGGACCTGAGCGCAGCCGACATGTGCGAATCTATGCAGATGATGATGAGCATAGCCACGCTCCAGATGAAGATGACTTGTGCGGAGGCGCTGGTCGCCGCCACGATAAATGCGGCACATTCGATTGAAAGGGCGGACAAGATTGGTAGCCTCGAGGTAGGGAAGCAGGCAGACATAGTGGTCTTCGACGCGCCGAACCACAAGCACTTCGCGTATCACTACGGTGTCAACTTGGCTGAGAGAGTCTACAAGAATGGGAAGCTTGTAGCCGAGAAGGGGAGGAGAACCGGTTAACGAAAGCCCCGGCCCGAGAACTCGAAGGCGAGGAGGGCCAGGGAGTCGGCGCCATATTTCATTACTTCTTCGTCGACCTTGAACCTTGAACTGTGGTTAGGGCTCACACACCCCTTGCTCTCGTTGCGAGTCCCCAAGAAGTAGTATGTCCCCGGGGCTTTCCTGAGGAAGAACGAGAAGTCTTCAGCCACGAGGAGCGGGGGGACCTCCAGTGTATTCGTTCCGGGGATTGTGCTCAAGATTCTGAACACCTCTGCCTCCACCGCAGGGTTGTTCACAGTCACCGGATAGGCGTCTTCCATCTCGATCTCGCACTGGGCTCCGAACGTCCTGCAAACCGAGTGGGAAATCCGCTTGATGAGGGAGGCCATTCGTCTCTTCGTGGCATCGTCGACCGTCCGCATGGTCCCCTCAAGTATCGCGTCGTCTGGGATTATGTTGTTCCTTGTGCCGGAATGAACAGAACAAACGGAGAGTACCGACGGTTCAACTGGGTCGACCATCCTGCTCCTGATCCCCTGCAGCGCAGTTATCAGCTGGGCTGCCACGAAGATGGGGTCGATTGTCTGATGGGGGGCTGACCCGTGACCGCCCCTGCCCAATACTCTAATCCTGAACGTACCCGACGCGGCCATCAGAGGACCCGGTCTTAGGGCGAACGTCAAGGAGGGGAAGTTCGAAAAGATATGGAGGCCGAAGACATAGTCGACCTTCGGCCTCTCCAGCACACCGGCTTCAATCATTGGCTTGGCACCTCCCCCCTTCTCCGCTGCCTCCTCGGCTGGCTGAAACAGGAACTTCACGGTGCCCTTCAAATCAGCTCGATGATTTGCGAGGATTCTGGCCGCCCCAAGAAGCATTGCGACATGACTGTCGTGCCCGCAAGCATGCATCACCCCCTTGAACCTGGACGCGAATTCCTCGCCCGAAAGCTCCTGAAGGGGGAGCGCGTCCATGTCAGCACGGAGGGCGACCGTGCGGCCGTGGGCACCCCCTTCAAGGACCCCTACCACTCCCGTCCCTCCGACCCGGGCTTCCACCTGGATACCGGCACGCCTCAGCTCGCTGGCGACCAAAGCCGCGGTTTCCCGTTCCTGAAAGGCGAGTTCAGGGTTCGCGTGGATTTTTCGTCTGATTCTGACGAGGTAGTCTTCCAGCTCCGTCGCCTCATCCAGAAAACTGATCGTGGACGCGAACCGGATGCCTAGAGCTTTTAGGCTTTCTTGGGACTCAAGCGAAACTCCAGGGCAGCCTTCCGCCTAGGGTTTACTCCGCGAAACGTACACTCTGCAATACGCTACTTCAGGTTGCCCAGAGTCCGCTCGACAGCGGTCAAGACTTCGCCCTTATTCACGGCTTCTGACAGGCTTATGATGTCAGGGTACAATGGCCTATCCTCTTCCAGATGGCTCGTGTGCTTCCGTACGATGGTCTGGGCCGTCTGAGTCCCCTTGCCGGGTTTCAATGGCCTCCTGAAGTCCAGAGCTTGAGCCGCGGCCATTAGCTCGACGGCGATTATTGCACCGGAATTCTTCAGTATTTCCTTCGTCTTGACGGCGGTCGTCATCGCCATACTTACAAAATCCTCTTGGTCTGCAGCTGTGGGGATTGAGCCCGTTGCAGCCGGTGTTGACAAGACCCTATTCTCGCACACCAGTGACGCCGCTGTGTATTGAGCAAGCATCATGCCAGAGAACATTCCAGCCCCCTTAGTCAGAAATGCCGGGAGGCCCATGTTCAGGTTCGGGTTAACGAGCCTGTTCATCCTTCTCTCGGAGATCACACCGACTGTCGTGAGAGCTGTTCCCAGAAATTCGAGAGCGAATGCCAGTGGCGTGCCCTGGAAATTCGCGCCTGTGAGAGAGATCCCTCCTTCGTCCTCGAAGAACAACGGATTGTCGCCCACGCCATTGACCTCTGTCTCGAACATTTTCCTGGCGAACCCAAGGGTATCTTTTGCGGCCCCCACGACTTGGGGCGTGCTTCGCAGGCTGTAAGACTCCTGGACTTTCTTGGGCTTCTGTTTCAGTATTTCGCTACCGTCAACCATTCTCCTGATGTTCTCCGCACAGTCGATGGCGCCTTGGTACCCTCGCACGCGATGAATTCTTTCGTCAAACGCTAGCATGTTCGGTAAGAGGGCCTCAAGAGTCATCGCTGCCGCGATCTCGGACGTCTTAATCAGAATGTCTGCATCATGAATCTGGAGGCATCCCATGCCAGCTACTAGATTCGAACCGTTGATTGTAGCTAGCCCATCTCGAGCCTCGAATGATACTGTCTTGATTCCCGCTCGATCCATCGCCTCTTTACCCTTGATTCTTTCACCATGGTAGAACGCCTCTCCTTCTCCAATGAGGACAAGTGCCCCCTGAGCCAGTGGGGACAAGTCTCCGCTTGCTCCGACAGATCCTTTCTGGCACATGACCGGAGTAACTCCCTTGTTCAGCATTTCAACCAAAGTCTCGACAATAACAGGTCTGAGTCCGGAGAAGCCCTTGGACAGGACGTTTACCCTTGTAAGCCATGCGGCTCTTGCGTCGTCAATGGCCACCGGGTCGCCCCAACCGGCAGCGTGGCTGTAGACAATGTATCTTTGAAAGTCCTTCACCTGTTTTGGCGTGAGGAAGACGTCTGATAGCTCTCCGATGCCAGTTGAGATTCCATACAGCCTTTCTCTTCTTGCGACGAGCTTCTCTACGACCGCTCTAGACCTTTTCAATTTTTCTTCGGCTTCTTTGGATAGCCCGACCTTCTCGTTCTTCCTGGCGACGTTAACTACATCCTCGATACTGAGGTAATTATTGCCGATTACTCGAGTCATCTATTCCATTCACTTACCTCCCTGCCCCGCCCCTGATAAGCCCTCAGCGGGACCGAATTCAACCTCCTATTTTATCCTTCAAAGCTAACACAGTTCAACTCTTCCTTTGCGACATCTCTCGAAGTAAGCTCCGCTAGGGTCAAGAAAAAACAGAGGGCAGGCTCTACTTCTTTGGTTCCCAGATAATCTTAGCTTCGTTGGCTTTTCGTAGGATAATGCTCTTTGAAGGCCTCGGCTCGATGTACTTGAAAGTCACCTCTGCGAGTTTTGCCACCGCTGGACCTCCGACCTTGTCCATTGCTGCTCGGTTGGGTAGCTCCCAGATATCATAGCAGTCGTAGTCGCCCTCTTCGCCGGAGGAAGGAAGGACTGTTCCGTAGGTCACCACGTATTTCATGCGTGACTCCTTCTCGATGTCTGCGCAGATTTTCTTGAATGCTCTAGAGGCCAGGAACTTCTGGAATGCTCCTGCCATGCCGACTCTGATGTTATAACCTGTCATCCAGTATATCTTCGGCAACTTCGGATTGTGATGAGACCAGCTGTCTATTATGGCTATTCCGTCACCTTGAGCGTCAGCCCGAAGGGTCTCCTCAGAGTCTTCTCGTGTGCTTGGCCTTGACGTGCCAGTAGAATTCGTAGTACCTCTATTCTCCATTGTTTGTTCAGATTTCGCACCTAGGTTGTTCGTTTCCAGTTCGAAAGAAAATAAGGACAAGGTCGTTCAGCTAGAAAAGACTGCGGTGGCCGGGATTTGAATTCTCGAGTCATTCACATGACTTCCCGAGTTAGTAGCGTGGCAGGCTACTGTCCTGGACCAGGCTAGACGACCACCGCTCGTTTCAACTCGCTCTTTCTGGAGGTTAAAAGGTTGCCTAGAATCCTCAGCCTACCTTGGTGCCAAGGGGGAGCTCCTTATCCGGCGACAGTAGCGACGCGCCACCGTCGTCGAAGGCCGCAAGCATCATGCAGTCTGAGACTACACCCACCACGGACTTGGGTTGGAGGTTCACCACTGCGACTACGGTCTTCCCCATCAGTTGCTCCTTGGTGTAGGACGCCTTAATCCCCGCGACGCACTGCCTTGGCGCGCCATCTCCGAAGTCGATCTTCAGCCGGTACATCGGCTTCCTGGCCTGTGGCATTTCATCGACCTCAACCACCCTGCCGACTCTGATGTCTAGCTGGCTGAAGGTCTCGAAGGGTACAGACATGGCTGAAGGCGCAGGGGTTTGTCAGATAAGCCTTGGCGCGGAGGAGGTGAAGTGCTATCTAATGACGAAGTGCGAGGGGTCAATCTCTTCATGTAGCAACCTAATCTCCTCAGGGGTGGGTAGGCTTGTCACAGAGACCTCAGGAGGGATGATCAGATCAAGCTCCGTGTTGGCTTTCACATCTTCGACGGAAACGCCCGGGTGGACTGCAAGGAGCTTCATCCGCTTGGTGGCATCGTCGAACCCCATGACCCCCAGCTGGGTCACCACGCGGTAAGGTCCCGTCCCTTCGGGGAGCCCGGCCCGTTCTCGGGCGCCAGGCCCATCCAGGTATCCCGGTGTCGTGAGAAAGTCAAGCTTGCGGTAGAAACGCTTCTTGTCCTGCTGCATGATGATGATGGTCTTCCAGCAGAGCGAGCCGACGTCGTTCCCCCCACCGCTCCCGGGCAGTCGTGCCTTGGGTCTCTGGTAAGGTCCGATGGCGGTTGTGTTGATGTTCCCGTACATGTCTATCTGGGCGGCGCCGAGCATCCCGTAGTCGACGTATCCCTGCTGTGCTGTGCTCATCACGCAGTCGAGGCTGGTAGCCATTATCGCCCTGTGAAATGTTCGGGAGTCGCTCACCGATATGGGGAGGACAGGAATCTGGGGGGCGATCCCGCCCGCCTCGAATATGATCGTGACGTTGGGCGTCCTGGTCCGTAGGGCGAGTGCCATCGCTATCATTGGAAGGCCCGAGCCTGTGAGTACAGTGGCCCCGTCCTCAATGATCTTCGAGGTGACCGAAGCCATCTGTTCCACGGGAGAGAACAACTGCTTCTGCAAGTCCATCACTCCGCCCAGGGCGCCGTCGTCTGCGCCTTCAGCAGCTCGATTTCTTTCAGCCTCTCCATTTTCTTCTGACCTCCGACGAGCTCAAGGTACCCTCGGAAGTCGCTCACGCCGTGCACATACTTCTGGAAGTACCGTTCAGTCCCCTCGTCTGTCCTCGAGACCTTAAGCCACTCGCCAATGTGATCTTCGTCGGAGTAATAGAGGAAGGGCATGTTGGCAGGATGCGAGCCGTAGGGCACCTCCACCACGGCGTCAACGCAGTAGAATGGGATCATTGTCTTCGAAGGCTCATTCCTGATGTTATCGTCGTCGACAACCTTTTCGGTTGTCACCACGAGTCTCCTCGCGGCCCTGGCAAGGTCCCAGTCCATGATGCTCACACCGTCTATCTGGGAATTTCCGAACCTGTCGCACCTATGGACGTGGACGAAGGACACATCGGGGTAACAGGCGGGCACAAGGAGGATGTTCTTTCCGCTGAACGGGTCCTTCGCGACCAGGCTGGAGCTCTTTCTGAACGTCTCGGAGCCGAGCATCACCCTTGCAGGGAGGAAGGGGAGTCCCATTGCCGCCGCCTTGAAGCGCCACTGGATTCCCGCGTTGGACACTTCCCCGAGGACCTGGACCCGCCCCTGCTCTACCATTCTCCGGGAGGCGGGGGAGAGTCCTCTAAGCTCGTGGCCGAAGGAGTACGCGACTTCAATCCTGCTCACGACTCCGGAAGAGAGAAGCAGGTCGCAATCGTGGGTGGCTGTCTTCCCTGAAAGCGTGATGTTCTTCTTCTTCTGCCTGATCATTTCGTAGATGGAGGCCATTGAGACCCGGACATGGCCGAACCCTCCCATCGCCAAGAGGTCCCCATCCCTGACGAACTTGGAGACGGCCTGACTAAGATCCACTCTCTTGTCTGTCATCCGCCTGGGCTTGTTGTCTCTGATCCACCTCCTCTGTTCGTCGGGGTCGTGCCACCCGAGCAGCGGGCCCTCCCCTTTCAGGACCACCTCCATGCTGAATCATGGAGCAAGCGAGCGTTTCTCTATTTCAAGCCGGGAGACGATTTCCAGAAGCGAGAACGCCGCCTACCGCCGTTTCTGCCCATCTGAAGCCGCTGAGATGGGCAAGGATTCACTGGCGAGAAGTGTTCCAGAAATGATTTCGCGACCACTTTCACGGTACTCTCCCATCCACCATGGCCCTTCGGGGACAGGCTAGAAATCAAACCAGACTAGTCAAATGCATAAGATGCAAAGGATTGGCGACACTCCTGGGAGCTGGAGGGTCCGGCACGACAGGATTCCCCCTGAACTCGTCGACATACTGTACTCTCTGACAAGGAAACTTGCCGCGAAGGGTCTAGGTCCAGTCAGCGTGGCGAGGCAACTCTCCTCCGAGTTCATGTTGAGTGTGTCTCCAGGCACTGTTCGTCACTGGATGGTCGGTGATCGCAAACCTCAGCAAAGAAACTTGTTCAAACAAGAGCCATCCCCCGCCCTGAGCTACGTAATGGGAGCAAACATTGGAGATGGGTGCACACTAACAGACAATTGGATCGTCAAACTCGAGGTTACAGACTTCGATTTCGCGGAGACATTCAATACCAACATGGCCACACTCTTTTCCCGCACCCGTCCGAACAAAATTCTGGTTCGGCGCAGGGCCGGAAGACTGCCGATGTATATCGTGAAATACTCCAGTAAACAGCTGGCGAAACTCCTACGGCTTCCTCTGAAGAAGCTGCTAGAATTTGCGGTGGTGTTCCCGAGAGATTTTCTTCGCGGATTCTTCGACGCGGAGGGACATGTGGACGCCGGTGTTACAACAAGGCTCGACCTCCGCGTCGGCGTTGAGAACTCTGACGGGAAACTCCTGCTAAGGGTTAAGATGCTACTCAAGGAATTAAGAATCATTTCCAGAATCGAACGCAAGCGCGAAGCTGGGACGGTCAAGATCATCAGAGGGAAGGCTTTCGTGATGAAACATGCCTCTTACAGCGTCGTCATCGGAAGAATTGCCGACGTGAGAAGGTTCGCCGAGGAGATAGGTTTCTCTATTCAGAGAAAGACCCAGAAACTGAAAGACGCTTTGTCAATAATGGCGACCCATGAGGCTAGAATTAGACCTGAAATGTGGAAGCGGCTGTATTCGAAAGCAGGCGGAGAGTGGGTTCGGCGGGAATCTGCACCGTTTTGCTAGTCAAAGAGTATTAAGGAAGACATCGAGGGCCTTCCATAGGGGCCGGTAGTCTAGTTCGGTAGGATACCCCCTTGGCAAAGAAATCCAGACTGGGGGAGGTCGGGGGTTCGAGTCCCCCCCGGTCCACTTTCACACTTGCAGCAGCTTGACGCTCCGAATCTTTCTTTCTTTCTCGAATTCCTTTGTCATCGCAGCGATATCCTTTCCCTCTCCGGCCAGCACGAACACTTCGACGCAATCCTCATGTGAAACCTTCACGTGGACATGCGTCCGGACGATGTCCTCGAACTTGTGCTTGAGGCGCGTGACTGGCTCTTCGTCGTCTCTCGCATGTCCCACGACTATCACCGCATTGGCCTTCCCAGAAAGAGCGTCTTTCGCCTTCGTGTCATCCACCAGCAGTCGAATCGCGGCTCTGACAAGTTCCGACCTCCCGGAGAAACCCACTGATTCCTGTATCTGGTCCATCGCCTTTACCATCTGATCAGGGAGCGACAGGCTCACTATTGGCATGGGATACAGGTAGTTATTAATTGAATAAATATGTTTGCGCGTCACTTATTAACTCCTAATAATATTCCTAATAAATGACCAGGTTCTCTGCTACGCGTTGCACCAAAGGGTAGTCGTGGCTGTTGCAGTCGTTATCGCACTGGTCGCCGTAGGGGGGGCCTATGCAGCCATCAACCTTGCTCCTCCCCCAGCTTCCGCCTGCTCTACTCAGGGGGGAGCTATCCAGGTGGTCGCTGGCGAGAACTTCTGGGGGAGTCTCGTATCTCAGATCGGGGGGAGTCACGTGAACGTGACCAGCATAGTAACCGACCCTAACACTGACCCGCACGAGTACGAGAGCAACTCAGCTGACGCAAGGGCGATAACGAGTGCATGTCTCGTAATCGTGAACGGCGCAGGCTATGACACCTGGGCTCTGAACGAAATAGCCGCCTCAAATACGCCGCACCAGACGGTCTTGAACGTCCAGCAGCTTCTCGGCCTCTCCGTTGACGTTAACCCGCACTTCTGGTACAGCCCCTACTACGTCAACACTACGGTCAGGGCGATGTACAAAGACCTGGTGTCGATCGATCCGGCTGACTCCTCGTACTACAGGCAGCAGTACGCCAGCCTCAACTCTTCCCTCTGGACGTCGTACATGAAGCAGGAGCTCATCATCAAGCAGATGTTCGCTGGAGAGCCCGTGGCCTCTACGGAGAGCATCTTCGTGTACATGGCGAATGCCACAGGGCTGAAGGTCATCACCCCTCCCGCTTTCATGGAGGCGGTGGCTGAAGGAAACGACCCCTCGTCGCAGGACGTCGCAGCCTTCCAGAACCAGCTAAACGAAGGGAACTCGACGGTCAAGGTCCTGGTCTACAACGCGCAGACCGTCACACCGTTGACCCAGAGCCTGCTCGCCCTCGCAGCAAAGAACGAGATTCCATACATCAGGATAACAGAGACCATACAGCCTCAGACCTTCACTTTTCAGGCTTGGATGCAGGGGGAAGTGGGACAGCTCCAGAACGCTCTGAATGCTGATGCGCTGGGCAAATGATTAATGACCAAGTTGCTCGCTATGTCGGTCACGGCAGTGGCAGGGTCCGAACTAATCAGCGCTGAGAATCTAGCCGCAGGGTACGAAGGCAGAGCCCTTTGGAGCGGAGCCAGCTTCTCATTCGGGAAGGGGGAGTTCGTAGCGATTCTCGGCCCCAACGGGGCAGGCAAGACTACCCTCTTCCGGGTCCTCCTTGGGCTCCTCCGACCGATATCGGGGTCCGTACGCATTTTTGGTTCCGCGCCGCGCAGGGGCAATCCGCACATTGGTTACATCCCCCAGAGGCACACAATCGATACAGAAACGAATGTCGAGTGCCTGGAGCTGGTGCGCCTTGGGCTCTCAGGGACGAGGTGGGGGTTTAGCCCACTGGGTCAGGGCGACAGGGACGAAGCATGGGCTGCCCTGCAGGCGGCGGGGGCGGAGGGGCTGGCTCACCGCAGGCTAGGCGCCCTCTCCGGAGGGGAACTCCAACGAGTGTTCCTAGCCGAGGCCCTAGTAAGCAACCCGGACGTCCTCCTCCTCGACGAACCGCTGTCAAACCTGGACATAAAGCGGGAGACGGAGCTCCTCCACCTTGTCAACAACGTTGTGCGGACGAGGGGAGTCACGGCGCTGCTGATAGCTCACAACATCAACCCTCTCCTTCCACACATGAACAAGGTCATGTACATAGCCAACGGACGTATGGCCACTGGGACTCCCACCCAAGTCCTGACCTCTGAAAGCCTGACACGCCTGTACGGCGTCCAGGTCGAGGTCCTCAAGGATCCCCACGGGAACGTTGCCATCATCGGGGTTGAAGAGCACCACGGAGACATTCCATGAGCTTCTGCCCCAGCGCCTTCAGCCCGAACATCCTGACGGACTTGGCGAACATATGGTGCTGGTCTTTCATGAGGAACGCGATCGAAGCCGGAACCCTGACCGCCGTTGTAGCAGGAGTGACCGGATATTTCGTGGTCCTGAGGAAGTCCGCTTTCACGGCTCATGCCTTCTCAGAGATAGGCTTCGCGGGTGCTGCCTGGGCGGTGCTCTCCGGAGTCTCTCCGCTGGCCGGGCTCCTTATCGGTTCCAATCTCGGGGGCATCGGGATAGCGCTTCTCGGGCGGCGAGCCACGAATAGGGACACTCAGATTGGCATCGTTCTCGCCTTTTCTCTCGGGCTAGGCCTGCTGTTCATCAGCCTCTATTCAGGCTACGCGGAGCAGACGTACGCCATCCTGTTCGGGGAGATACTCGGCGTCAGTCCTGACCAGGTGTCTGAAACAGCAGTCGCCGCAGCTATGATACTCGTCGGAATGGGCGTGATCTACAGACCTCTTCTCTTCTCCTCGCTGGACGAGGATGTTGCGGAGGCGAAGGGGATGCCCCTTCTGGCTCTAGGAATGGCGTTCATGGTCATAGTTGCAGTAGCGGTATCCTTCTCCGTCGAGGTGACTGGCGTGCTTCTCGTCTTCTCTCTGATGGTGACCCCTGGTGCAACGGCGCAGTATCTTGCGAGCAAACCGTCGAGGGCCATCCTCACTTCGGTGCTTATCGCTCTGGTCGCGACCTGGCTTGGGTTGTTCCTCTCCTTCTACACCCCATACCCCGTCAGCTTCTTCATCACAGGTGAGGTGTTTGGCTTCTACCTGTTCATCAGGTTCGTGTACGCCCGGCTCAGGTGGGAGAAGATCTCCCCCGGAAGCCTCTTGAGGGCGCCGATGGACAGAAGCGGTTAGGAATGGTTCGGGTTATCGGTGCGGTCCCTCTTCGGGGGAGGAAGGCTTCGGAAGTCGAGAGACGACTCCTACGGTGGCGAAGAGCAGGACACTTGCTGCGATGAAGGTCAAGTAGTACCCGACGTAGACAGAAACAAACCCAGAGACGAATGAGCCAGACATGGACGCCAGCCCCACCACCGCCGAGTAGACCCCCAGGGCGGAGCCAGCGGTCCTAGCCTTCACAGTGTTGAACATCATGGTGTTCGATGAGGTGTAGTAGACAGCATAGGCGACGCCCCCCGCGAGCGGATAGAAGAGGAGGGCCGAGACAGCGAAGAGTGGCCCAGTGACCAGGAGCGCCGCCACTCCGATTGCTAGATAGGACCATCCGCGGAGCAAAAGCCCCTGAATTGAAGATGTGATCAGGCTCCTCCTGTTGATGAACTCCCCCGCCCTCTGGAAGGCGAGCGTTTGGACGACCATGCCTGCGAGGATCACTGCGAAGACCTCCTGGTCCGGCATCGAGAGGAAGTGCATTGCCGGGACGAAGGATGTGTTGAAGAGCCCAGCGGAGACGTAGAAAAGAATCGTCGAGATGTAGAACAGAGGCATGTAGCTGGTGAGGCTCGACCGGAGCCCCCTGAATGCCCTCTTGAAGTCCGCCCCCGACGGAATCCCGATGAAGAACACCGGGTTCGCACGGAGCCGGCTGAAAAGGCTAGGCTTCCTGAGAGCCACAGTCTCCCTTTCCAGCACGAACTCCGGCTCCCGGATCATTACGAGCGCCAAGCCAGAGGACAGGAGCGCGAAGGCGCCCATGGGGACGAACAGCAGGACGAGGGCGCTCGGGAGGAACTGGGTCCAGATGGTACTGATCAATAGGCCGGCGACGTTCCCTGCGCTGCTGACAAGGGATAACCGGGCGAAGGCATGAGCCCACTTTCCCTTCTGTTCTGTCTCCATGATGAGGAGGTTCAGAGGGGTAGCCGAAGCGACGGAGACGAAGGAGATGGCCCCGTATCTCGAGATGGTGCCGTATGTCGTCCTGTCGAAGAAGTATGACACCAGGGCGATGGCCACAAGCGAGTAGCTGAGGGCGACGAGGGCTTTCCTCTTGTGGAGCCTATCTGTCGCCACACCCCAGAACAGAGCCGCCGGGATGCTTGCTCCACTGTAGATGGCGGTGGCGAGGCTACCGTAGATTGTGCCCAGAGCCTGGCCGTTAAGGTAGATCAGGTAGAGCTGGACCATGGTGCCTACAGGGCCTGTGGCGACGGAGACTGGGAAGACTGAGTAAATCCAGGCGGTTCTTCTTTTTGCCCGCTCCTCTGTCATGAATCCAAGCCCATCGAAGGCCCGTTCATGTGCGTTGCATCTCTTTGGTCACGGCTCGGGACAAAGCTGAATTAACGCACTTCTCCGTGCGAATCGTTGGTGCCGCCAGGGAAGAGAATCGCGGTCTCCCTGCCAGACACTTTGCTCGAGGACAAGGAATCCCTCCGCGAGAAGACTGTGAAGCTGGGCGTCATCGCAAGAGCCTGCGCCATCTACGGCGTCGATGTAATCGAAGTGTTCAGGGACCCGAAAGCGCGAGGAGAGGAGAAGCGTGTTAGCAAGATCCTGGAGTACCTGGAGACCCCCCAATACCTCAGGAAGAAGCTGTTTCCTTTGGATGAAGAACTGCGTTACGCCGGTATGCTCCCGCCCCTCCGAATTCCCTCGCACAAGGCGAAGATCCCTGCGGACAGGCTCTCGATTGGGGAGGTCCGAGAGGGGGTGGCCAACGGTGACGGGACGGTTGACATTGGCCTTGACGTCGCGCCGAGGCTTAGCCAGAAGTCCCCTCCTGGGAGGCGGGTAACGGTGAGGGTCACTTCCTTGAGGCCGCCGGTGGCGGACACTATCCCGAAGGAAAGGGCAGGCTCCTATTGGGGGTACGCGGTGGAGACGAAGACGGTCACAGACATGCTATCCGACTCTCGGCATGGCCTCAAGATTGCGACTTCAAGGCTCGGCACCCCGGTGGCGGACTTGCTCCCCAAGCTGAGGTCGTCCTTGCAACGGGCGGAAGGTGTGAAACTGATCTTCGGATCGCCATCGAGGGGCCTATTCGACATGATTGGGCCGGACCTTCCTCGCAAGGTCGACTATGTTGTGAACTTCTTTCCCGAACAGCAGGTGGAGACTGTAAGGACCGAGGAGGCGGTTCTCGTCAGTCTGGGGATCGTAAGCATCCTCAGCGCCGAGAAAGCTTAAGTGCGAACCACTAAACGGGCCACCGGAAAGGTTTAGCGTGAGTTGGGTCATCGGAAGTACTCTGCACCCCGTAGAGGTAGTCTTGCATACAGCCCGAGAGGGCGAGCGAAAAGCTTCGTCCCTAGGATAAGGAACTGGCCCAAGGTACAGGCTGAGAAGCCGATTCTGCTTGGATTCCCTGGCTACAAGGCGGGGACAGCCCATGTCATAACGGTGGACGACAGAGCCAAGACCCCTAACTTTGGAAAGCCCCTGTTCAACCTGTCCAGCGTTCTCACTCTTCCGGATGCTCAGGTCGTGGGCCTGAGGCTCTACGGGCATGAAAACGGACAGGACAAGGCGATTGCGGACATCAAGCAGGCAAGCCAGTCCCCGGTCGAGGAGCTCCCGCTCGACAGGACAAGCCGGGTCGCCGCTGTTGTCTCTTCGGTCCCGAGGGACGTAGGCCTGTCGCAGAAGAAGCCAATCGTCCTGGAAGTCGGCGTGTCGGGTGGGGATTTGAAGGGCCAGGTCGAGTTCGTCCGCGGCCTCATTGGCAAGAAAGTGAAATTCACTGACGTCTTCAAGGCGGGTATGTACGTGGACGTTCTTGGGATAACGAAGGGCAAGGGGTTTGAGGGCCCCATCACAAGGTTCGGGGTGAAGCGGAAGCAGCACAAGTCTAGGAAGAGCGTGAGGGCAGTGGCAGTCATAGGCCCCTGGCACCCTGCCGCGGTCATGTACACAGTCGCGAGGGCAGGTCAGATGGGGTTCCACCAGAGGACTGAGACTGGCAAGAGGATTCTGCTGGTAGGAGACGCGGCTACAAACCCGGTCACTCCACCTGGTGGCTTCGAGCATTTCGGCAACGTAGCGGGCGAATACGCGGTAATCAGGGGGTCTGTCCCCGGGCCAGCGAGCAGGTTCGTTCTGGTGAGGATGAAGGAGAGGGGGGTCGTAAAGAATCAGGCTCCGCCACAGGTGATAGAGGTAAGCACCATGGAGAGGAAGCGGCAGGCGTGAAGGCAGAAGTGGTGGGGCTTAATGGAAAGCCGGCAGGTCAGGTGGACGTCCCGGAAGTCTTCGCCACGGAGCTCAGGGCAGATCTTGTGAAGAGGGTCTTCTGGCTAGTCAGATCCCACGGGTTCCAGCCCAAGGGAAGGGACCCCATGGCGGGCGAAAGGACAACCGCCGAGACACACAGCCCTCCCACAGGCACCGGCCGTTCGAGGATTCCAAGGGTGAAGGGAGAGAGGTACCCCCGCGGAGGCCTGGCAGGCGGCGTGGCGAGCGTAGTGAAGGGGAGACTCCCGCATCCACCGAGATCTGAGAAGGTCATTCACTTCAGAGTGAACAAGAAGGAGAGGAAGCTCGCGACAGATTCTGCCATCGCATACACCGCCAACCTGGACGCGGTGAAAGCCCGTGGCCACAGAGTGAAGAAGCCTTCGCTACCGATGATAGTGGCCGACGACATCGAGACCGTCGAGAAGACTTCGGAGCTGGTTTCATTCCTAGAGAGGGTGGACCTGAAAGCTGAACTTGAAAGGGTCGACAGCCACACCAAGCGGAACTCCGGCAAGAGGCGGCTCAGAGGGAGGGCGTACAGGGGCGGGGTGGGGCCATTGATCGTGGTTACTAATGATAGAGGGGTGGGGAAGGCTGCCGGCGGGATACCAGGCGTGCAGGTTACTCGCGTGCAGGACGTAAGCGTGCTGGAGCTCGCGCCCGGTGGCGTCCCAGGCAGGCTCACGATCTGGACAGAATCTGCCCTCGGTGCGCTCGAAGGAAGGATGAAGGGGGTGGCGTCGTAGCGTGAGGCTCGAAGACGCCCAGAAGATTCTGAAGAGGCCCTACGTCACCGAGAGGACCTTCGATCAGATTGAAAGGGAGAACAAGCTCTGCTTTATCGTCGACGACAAGGTCTCCAAGACCCAGATTGCAAACGCGGTAGAAGCTCTATACGAGGTCAGGGTGGACGCAGTGAACACTTCGAGGACCATCAAGGGGAAGAAAGCGTTCGTCCGTCTCTCAGAGGTGGGGAAGGCGGCCGAGCTGGCTACGAAGCTGGGGCTGGTGTAGACCATGGGTAAGAGAATCCTTCAGCGCAGGCGCGGGAAGGCAGGGATACAGTTCAGGGCACCGAGCAAGGGGAAGATAGCACCCGTGAGGTACCCCAGGGTCGGAGGAGTGTCAGCCAGCGCCGCGACCATATCCGCAATTCTAGACGAGAGGGGGAGGAGCGCTCCGCTGGCTCAGCTTAGGCTCGAGGGGGACAGGTACGCCTACGTCCCTGCAGTTGCGGGCATGGCGGTGGGACAGCAGGTCAGCATGGGCCCCTCAGCGCAGCTTCACGAGGGGAACGCGATGCCCCTCTCAAGCATGCCGGAAGGAACACGCATCTGCAACATCGAACTGAGGCCAGGGGACGGAGGGAGGCTCGTCAGGGCGTCGGGGACTTCCGCTGTGCTCTTTTCGAAGGCGAATGGCAGGGCGATAATCAAGCTCCCATCAGGGAAGAACATCCTGGTAAGCGACAGGTGCATGGCCACCTTGGGGGAGGTCGCAGGGGGAGGCAGGAGAGAAAAGCCCTTCCTGACGGCCGGAGCGAGGCACCACGCGATGCGGGCGTCGGGGCGGGTCTACCCGAGGATGAGGGGCATAGCCATGGCGGTGGTATACCACCCGTTCGGAGGCGGCAGGCACCAGCACCCCGGAAAGTCGACAAGCACATCTAGGAATGCGCCTCCTGGAAGGAAAGTAGGGTTAATAGCGCCGAGAAAGACGGGAAGAAAGAGATTGGCCAGGTCTAGCGCGGAGGTCTCGAAGTAGATGCCGAAGGAGTTCAGGTATAGAGGGAAGAGCCTCGAAGAGCTCAATTCGATGTCAACGGAAGCGTTGCTCGAACTCCTTCCTTCTAGGGCAAGGCGGTCACTGAACAGGGGGGTCTCGGAGGAAAAGAGGAAACTCCTCGAGGACGCCAGGGCCATGAAGGACGGGAAGCTACAGGGGGAAATCAAGACACATGCCCGCGACATGATCGTCCTGCCTACCATGGTGGGGCTCACCATCTCTGTCCACAACGGGAGGGAGTTCATACCTCTCGAGGTGAAGCCGGAAATGATAGGGAGGTACTTGGGTGAGTACGTCATCACCAACAAGAAGGTGGTGCACGGAACCCCTGGAATCGGCGCCAGCCGCTCCAGCCTCTACGTCCCGCTGAAGTAGCCCGCCGCCTCTCGACTACTGTACTCTGGTCTGTGACTGGTCCCTGAGGAAGTTCAGCAGGTAATACGGGCTCCCCACACCCCTCCCTGTCACACCACTGGCCTTCCAGCCAGTGAAGGACTGGGCTCCCGGCCATGCTCCAGTAGTGGAGCCACCACTCCTGTTGGAGTAGGTGACGCCGAACTTGATGCTGTCGAAGAACTCATCCTGCTCCCTCCTGTCCTTGGTGAAGATTCCTGCTGTTAGGCCGTACTCCGTGGCGTTCGCCCTGTCGATCGCCTCCTCCACCGTATCGCAGCCATTGACGACGACAAAGGGAACGAAGAGCTCCTGCTTCACAAGGCTGTTGTCTTCTGGCAGGTCGGCGACCACAGTGGGCGCCACGTAGAAGCCGTTCCTCATGCTCCCATCCTTGATGACGTTCCCACCGACTACGAGGCGCGCTCCGGACTGCTTTGCTGTTGCAACCGCGGATTGGAATGTCTCCACGGCTTTCTGGTTGATCAGGGGGCCCATGAAAGTCTCCTTGGTCCTCGGGTCTCCAACCGAAATCTTCGCGATTCTCTCTCTGAGGGCTGCGAGGAACTTGTCCTTGACTGGGTTCTGGACGTAAACCCTGGAGGTCGCGCTGCACTTTTGTCCGCCGTAACCAAAGGCAGCGCGCACGGTCCCCTCCACCGACTTGGAGATGTCAGCCTTCGCTGTCACTATGGTCGGGTTCTTGCTCCCCATTTCAAGGAGGATGGGCTTGGGGTAGGCTTGCTCAGTGTGGAACCTCCTGAAGAGGCGCATTCCCACGTCCTTGGAGCCTGTGAACGCCAGTCCTGACACGTCGGGGTTGGTGACAAACTCATCCTCGAAGTTGGAACCTGGTCCCGTCACGAAGTTGACTGCGCCGGCAGGTACCCCCGCGTCCGCGTAAAGCTTGTAGAGCATGTACCCTGTCAACGGGGCCTCGCTAGTCGGCTTCAGGATCACAGAGTTCCCGGTGATTAGGGCCCCCATTGCCATTCCGTTGGCGAGCATGAACGGGAAGTTGAACGGGGAAATCACCGGCCAGACGCCGTGGGGCTTCAGCACGTCGATGTTGTGCTCCCCCGGGCCGCCTGGGCCCATCTTGACGGTGTAACCTCTCTCCTTGCGCATGACGCCTGAATAGTACTTGACGGCGTCGATGGCCTCCCAGCACTCGGCGAGCGCCTCCAGCCTGTTCTTGCCGACCTCGTAGGTGATGGCGACGGCGATGTCGAACTTTCTCTCGTCGATTAGCTTGGCGTACCTGTCAAGCACTCTCACCCTCTCCAGCCAGGGCTTGACGCTCCAGACCTCGAACCCCTCCTTTGCGGCCTCGACAGCCTGTCTGGCATGTTCGCGGGTGCCCACCTGGAACTTCCCGACGACAATAGAAGTATCTATGGGGCTCCGGTGCTCGAACTGGCCGGCGTCGGAATATACCTCTTTGCCGCCTATGTACATTGGATAGGCACGGCCGAGCTTCGATTCGAACCTCTTCAGTGCGTCTTCGAACTTTGGGTTGATACTCTCGTCGGCCATGAGTGTCACGTAAGTTATCTTCCGCACCTTGCGCTTCGGCACTCCGTATGGTGAAAGCGTCCTCTTCTTGGGCATGGTGAGCGCCGACCGGGCGCGGGCTAAATCCTTGTCGCCTAATCAGAGGTCAGGAGGTGCTGGTGAGAAAGGGTCAGCCCAGTGACTTCGGAGTACTCCCGTGCGAACCTCGCCTTCACTTCGTTGAAGGGGAGAGGTTGACCCTTGATCTTCTGCATGGAGGTCATGGCTGACGGGTCGAGGCCGCACGGTCGGATGTGTTCGAAATAGGTCAAGTCGGTATTGACGTTCAGCGCAAAGCCGTGATACGTCACCCAGTCCGTCACGGCGACCCCGATGGACGCCAGCTTTCTACCACCCACCCAGACTCCGGGGTGGCCCTCGAGCCGCTCGCACTCGACTCCGAAAGCTCGAGCCGTCCGGATGATTGCTTCTTCCATGTTCCGAACGTGGCGCCTCACGTCGTGGTCGGTGAGTTGGACTATGGGGTACCCAACCAACTGGCCTGGTCCGTGATAGGTGGCGTCCCCTCCACGCTCGACCTCGAACACAGGGATGTCCTGAGGTTTGAAGTTGGCCGGCGTTGTCTTTCGACCGAGCGTTATGACGTGCTCGTGCTCCACCAGGATCAGAGCGTCAGGAATCTCTCCCTTCGCCCTCATTGCTGCCAGTTCTTTCTGGAGTCGGAGGGCCTTCCCGTAATCCATCCGTCCGAAATCGAGCAGATAGGCGTTCATGATTTGAGTTGGTGAATCGGCCTTCCGGCTGCGGATTCGGCTGCCTCCATTATCGCCTCGGGGAAGGTGGGATGAGGATGAATGGTGAGGGCGATGTCGTCAACAGTCGCACCCATCTCTATCGCCAGGGCTACCTCGCTGATCAGGTCGGAGGCCTCCTGACCGACGATCTGGACGCCTAGGACGATGCCGTCCGCTTCGTCGGATATCACCTTGACGAAGCCTTCTGGCTCGCCAGCGGCAAGCGCCCTCCCGAGGGCTGCGAACTGGAATCTGCTCCTCTTCACCTTGTATCCTGCTTCGACAGCCTTCGCCTCGGTCAACCCTACGCTTGCCACTTCCGGGTCGCAGAAGACTGCGTCAGGGATCACCTTCCAGTCAGCTGCAGACGGCATGCCAGCCATGACCTCAGCGGCGACCACCCCCTCCTTTGAGGCCTTGTGGGCGAGAAGAGGAGGCCCTCTCAAGTCGCCAATCGCGTAAACGCCGGGAACGTTGGTCTGCATTCTGCTGTCAGTTGAGATGTATCCCCGAGGGTCGGTCTGTACCCCGAGGGTGTGGAGGTTCAGCTTCTCTGTTCTGGGCTTGCGGCCGACGCTCACCAGAATCTTGTCCACATCGACTTTGACCTTCCCGTCCGGTGTCTCCACCTCGACAGTCGCCTCCGAGCCCTTCTTGTCGACTTTGAGGACCTTTGACTTCAGATAGATCTTGGCGCCATGGCCCTCGAGATTCCGATGGACCACGCGGACCACATCAGGATCGCTGCCCGGAAGTAGCTGTTCCATAATCTCAACGATTGTTATGGCACTGCCGAGCTTCTGGAACATCGACGCGAACTCAAGGCCGATTGCGCCGCCTCCCACGACCATGAGGCGCTTCGGAGCACTCTTCAGGTCGAGGCCTTCTCTTGAGCCAATCACGAGGTCGCCATCGAATTCCAGTCCTGGGAGGCTGGATGTCCTCGTCCCCGTTGCCAACACGAGGTTCTTGCACGATATCTCTTCTTTGCCCTGGTCAGTTGTGACGACTAGTCTGTCCTTGGAGACCACTTCTGCTTCTCCCTTCAGTATCGTTGCGTGGTATCCTTTCAGAAGAAGCTCGATACCGCTGACCAGACGGGAAATCACTTCCCCTTTCCACTTCTGGAGCTGGACGAAGTCGACCGAGACGCCTGACGCCTTCAGACCGTACTTTTCCGCCTCCTTCACCTTGTCCGCGAGCTTGGACACGGTGATGATGGACTTCGACGGGATGCACCCGTAATTCACGCACTCCCCGCCCAGCCTGTCGGCTTCGATTACCACGGTCCTCAGGCCGAGTTGGGCAGCCCTTATGCCGCAGACGTACCCTCCTGGTCCTCCGCCGACGATAGCGACGTCAGCTTCGATCAAATTGCCGGACTTGGGTTCGCGCCGGCTTATCGGCTTAAACATTGCTGAGCAGAGGTGCTACAGCACTTCAGAGAGAAGCTTCTTGGTGTCCTGGACCGTCCCTATGACGCGAGACGTGAACCTGGCGGCGTATGCGCCGTCGACGACGCGGTGGTCGAAGCTCAGGGAGAAGTAGGTCGTGTCTCTTATCTCGACCTTGCCGTCGCGAACGACAGGCCTCTTGGCTATCTTGTGCAGGCCGAGGATAGCGACCTCGGGGGAATTCACTATGGGGGTCGCGAAGAGCCCGCCGATGGCGCCCACGTTCGTAATCGTGAACGTCCCCCCTCTGACCTCGTCGAGGGTCAGCTGGGCCTTCCGAGCCTTGTCGGCTAGGGTCTCTATCTCTCCGGCCAGCTCGAAGATGTCCTTCCTGTCTACGTCCCTTACCACAGGGACGACGAGCCCCTGCTCCGTGTCAGTGGCAATGCCGATGTTGTAATACTTCTTCAGGACGATGTTCCCGGACTGCTCGTCGAGCGACGAGTTGACGTAAGGGAACTCCTTCAGAGCAGGGACGAGGGCTTTGATGATGAAAGGGATGTAGGTGAGGTGAACCCCTCTCTTCTCGGCGCTGCCCTTGAACGCTTCCCGTAGCAGGACGAGCTCTGTCATGTCAGCCTCGTCCACGTGGGTGACCTGGGCTGTCGTCTGGAGCGACTTTAGCATCCTTTCGGAAATCGTCTTTCTGACTCCCCTGAGGGGGACCAATTCCTCTCTCGGAGCCATACCGTGGGTGGGCGGACGCGGAGCCTCCACAGCTACTGTCGATGGCCCCCCGGGAGAACCTGGCGTGAAACGTTTTACGTCATCATCCGTGATTCTCCCCTGAGCCCCCGACCCTTTCACCAGTGAGATGTCCACTCCCAGCTCCCTGGCGAGCCTACGGGTGGCGGGGGTGGCGAGGACTGACTGCGAAGGCGCAGCCTGCTGTGGCTGGGCTGGCGCGACAGCATTGAGAGGCTCGGGGGCGGCAGGTCCAGAAACCGGCTGGGTACCGCCGCTCCCGTCGTCTATGATCATGATTGTCTGGCCGACTTTGGCCACGTCACCTTCCTTCGCGAGTATCTGAAGCACCCTGCCGGTTCTTGGGGCGGGTATCTGGACGTTGACCTTGTCTGTCATTATTTCGACAAGGGGTTGGTCTTCTTTGATCTGGTCGCCGACATTGGCCATCCACTTTAGAATCTCTCCCTCGGCCACCCCTTCTCCGATGTCTGGCAGCTTGAACGAGTAGGTCATTGGCTAGATGGAACCGAAGCAGGTGGCATGTCCTTTTAGTGTTTTCCGGCTCCTTTCAGTAGTTGACAAGATCCACGGCTGCTTTCATGATTCTCTCTTTGTTGGGGACGTAGTAGTCCTCAAGCCTCGCAAGAGGGACCTCCGTATCGAAACCAGTCACCCTCCTAATCGGCCCTTTCAAAGAATCGAGAGCCTTGTCGGCAACCGTGGCTGCAATCTCAGCACCCACACCCACGTTCTTGGGAGCCTCGTGAACCACGACCAGCCTCCCAGTCTTCCCGACCGAAGCTAGCACGGCAGGGAAGTCTATGGGGGAGATTGTACGCAAATCGATCACCTCGGCCGAGACCGAGCGTTCTGACTGCAGGGCTTCGGCTGCCTGGAGGGTCGGGACCATCATGGCCCCGTAGGCCACGATGGTGATGTCTGCCCCTTCCCTTGCGAAACGCGCCTTACCTATGGGTAAGAGGTACTCCTGTTCTGGCACCTCCATCTTGGGCGAGTCGTAGATCTTCTTCGGTTCCATGAAAATGATCGGGTCAGGCTCAAGGAGCGCTGAGGAGAGGAGCCCCTTGGCGTCGTACGCATTGGAAGGAATGACCACCTTCAGGCCCGGCGTGTGTGAGAAGTATGCTTCCGGAGATTCCGAGTGCAGCTCAGGGGCCCTGATGCCAGCACCATAGGGGAACCGGATGACCCCCCTGGGCGCATACCTCCCCCTCGTCCTGTTCCTCATCCGCGCCGCGTGTCCGAATATCTGGTCGAAAGCAGGCACCGAGAAGCTGACAAATTGGAACTCAGCCACGGGTATCATCCCGCCTAGCGAAAGGCCAACGAAGAGGCCGCCGATGCAGAGCTCAGCCAGCGGTGTGTCGAAGACACGATCGGGTCCGAACTCGTCCTGGAGCCCCCTGGTGACCTGGAAGACACCGCCGTTCCTTCCAACGTCCTCCCCGAAGACGATGACCCTCTTGTCCCGCGCCATCCCTTCACGGAGGGCCATGTTGACCGCGTTCCTGATGTTGACACCGGGTCTGCCCCCCGCGGGGGTCGGCTCCGTAGCTTCAGCCACATGGGCGGGCCTTCCCCCGAACGCCTCCATTCTTTCTTCGACAAGCGCCGCCGTAGGGGATGCGTAGGTGTATTCGAACATGGTCGCCGGGTCTGGGGCGGGGGTGGCTCTGTAGGCGGCGACCGCCTCGTCCATCCGTCTCTGTGCCGCTGCAGCAACCGCTTCCTTGGACTTGTCGTCGAGGAGGCCCCTCGACCTGAGGTACTTCTCGAACCTCATGATGGGGCTGCGCTTCTCCCACTCCGCGACCTCGTCCGGCGCCTTCAGCTTGTTCGAGACGAGTTCCGCGGTCGTATGAGGGCCCAGCCTGTAGGTCGTGTATTCGATGAGCGTGGGGCCACCGCCCCGCCTTGCCTTTTCCACCGCGTATTTCGTCACCTCGTAGGAGGCGATGACGTCGTTGCCGTCAACAAGAATCCCCTCGAAGCCGTAGGCAACTGCCTTCTGGGCAATCGTCTTGGAAGCGGTCTGGTTGCTCCTTCTGACAGATATAGCCCACTGGTTGTTCTCGACACCGAAGACGACAGGGAGCCCGTTGACACCAGCGAAGTTCAGAGACTCGTGGAAATCTGCTTTGGACGTGCCTCCATCCCCTGTGACGGCGTAGGCGACCGACCTCTCCCCCTGTAGGCGCTTGGCCATGGCCAGGCCAACCGCATGGGGAAGCTGGGTAGCCACTGGGACCGCGATGGGGAGCATGTTGAGCTCCGCAGGGATGTGCATCCCCCTCTCGTCCCCTCCCCAGTAGAGCAGCAGGTTTTTCGGGGGCATCCCGAAAGCCATCATCCCCGCAGAATCTCTGTACATGGG
>Ga0187770_10000176_pt1 | contig 30542 bp, 25 predicted proteins | sample 0116_SJ02_MP02_2_FD_133154 | JGI IMG/M metagenome (GOLD analysis project Ga0187770, IMG submission 133154) | Tropical peat soil microbial communities from peatlands in Department of Meta, Colombia - 0116_SJ02_MP02_20_MG | ecosystem: Environmental > Terrestrial > Soil > Wetlands > Peat | place...
CTCTAGTGCTACCCTTCTTCATTGCCGGTCTCCTTTTTATCTGTGCTTCGAGCACGTCGATAACTTGGGAGCGTACACCGCATCCCGTCCGGAGACCGGCCTTCTCATCTCATCTGGTTTCGTAAACCACGGAACAGCAGGCGACAAGGCTGGAATCTTTCCTGCTACTGCAACTTGGCGTACTCCGCTTTGGCTTGCTTCAGGATGGGGATGTCGGGGTCGGCGTCTTTCCAGAGGGTGAGGAAATCCTGGTAAGCAGTCTTTGCCCTTGCAGTGTCGTTTTGCATCGCAAAGGATCTTGCGAGTTGCAGATGTACGAGGGAGCCGAGAGCGAAATTAGCAAGCATGGTTCGGTGCTCGATCAGCTTCTGGAATTCCGTTTCAGCCTCCTTGCCCTTGTGCAGCGCCAAATAGGCCTGACCCCTGACATAGGGAGGATAAAGCGTTCCACCCGCGCTGAACTGCGGAAGGGGAAAGGCCAGCTCATAGGGAGCCGTTTCTTCCAGAGATTCGATGGCTCGATCTGGATGGCCACTTCGAAGCGCGAGGTAAGCACGAACAACGGGCAGCCAATAATAGTTGAGGGTCGTATTCAATGGAAACTGCCTTTGCAGGTTTTCTGCAAGTGCATGGGCTTGAGCTGCGTCCCCCGAGCAAGCCAGAACCAAGGCTGCCAGAGTTTGCACATCGCGAGTCGAAGCAATTGCCAAGCCGCGCTTGACTTCCTGTTTGGCTCGATCCACATTCCCGAATTCCGCTTCGCCGAGGGCCGAACTTAACTGCCAAAGTGCGGCAGTTTCCTTCTCCTCCGCTTTCAGGGCCGAATTCACGGCCCGCGTCGTCAGCTCACGCGCTTTCCCCAGCCGGCCGTGGAATGTCTCGGTGTCCGCTTGGCCGGACAACAGCAAATCCTCCACGCCCGGTATTCCTGCGACGGCCGCTGCCTGCCGCTTCATCTCGTCCGAGTCGCCTTCCAGGAAAGCGATGTCATACCTGTCATCCTGCAAAAATTGAAAGTCCGTTTTTCGCTCGAGGGCCTGGCCATAAACAGCCTTGGCCTCATCAACGCGATTCAACGCGATGTACCCCTCCATCAGATTGGGGTATGCGTGCCCTGCACTGGGCATCAACCGGATCGCTTCCGCGGATTCCTTGACTTCATCTTCGTATCGCCCAAGGTATGCGGACATATACCCTATGGCGACGTGGGGCATCGAGTCTCTCGGATAGGCTTGGGCCCAGGACTGACACGTCTTTATGCCTTTCTCTGCCTCCCCTGTCACGAAGGTGTAGTAATTGGCGGTGATATTGAACCTCTCTGCCTCGCTGGCCCGGTCACGCAACTCGTAGGCCCTGCGAATATTCTCCGCAGCCAACCCTGGCTCCTGGAGGTCAGAGGCGTAAAGCATTCCTAGCTGAGAGTACGCCAGGGCAAAGTTGGGGTCAGATTCGATGGCGCGCTGGAGATGCGGCACCACTGCGCTCGTTTCTTGTGAATTCATCGCGCTCATTCCCAGGCTGAAGGCTTTCAGCGCCTCCAGAGAAGAGGTGGATGCTTCGGCAAGAGGCACGTCATATTTCTGAACGGTGCTCAACGACTCGCCCAGCTTGGGGCGCAATTGCGTAATTGTTTGTCCCAGCGCCTTGAGCACATCCTCCTTCCGCGCAGCCTGTACCTGCTCCTGCGCCAGGGAGTCTCCTGTGCGGCAGTTCACTGCGCCAAGTCCAAGAATGTATTCAGCTCCCAGGCTGGAGATGGATCCCTCTACCACTGCGGTGCTTCCGGTGCGCTGGCAAACTTCCCGTGCGGTTTGGCTGGTGAGCCGTTCGGTCGGAGGACGCCCCATGAGTGAGAGTGTGTACTTCACTTTTTGCTCAGGGAGGATGCTCAGAAAGGGTGATTGCTGGAGTCCAATGAAAAGTGCCTGCTTGAGGGTGTCGTCAAATACGGGATCGCCGGTGATGTTAGTAAAGTCGGCGAGGACGATGGTGTCTTTGTCGGTCAGGGGCTTAGCGCGGTGCGAACGGTAGTACAGACCGCCAGCTATCAATGCGACTATCACCGCGACCGACGGAACCGCGATCTTCCAGAGATTTCTCTTAGCCGGTTGTGTCCCGTCTTCCCGCACTGCGCTCCCTGACCCAGAAGCGGCGGCTGGCACGCGTCCCGTCTCCGAGTCCCGCTTCACCCGTTGCAGATCGGTTCTCAGCTCCGAAGCGTGCTGGTAGCGCAGACTGTAGTCCTTCTCCAGCGCCTTGAGGATTACTGCTTCCAGGGCTTGTGGAAGCTGTGCATTGATCTGTGATGGCCGAACCGGTTCCTGGAGAAGAATCGCGCCGCATATCTCCCCGGCGCTCGCCCCATCAAACGGCGCTTTGCCGGTTGCCATCTCGTACAGCACCGCCCCGTAAGAGAACAAGTCGCTTCGGGCATCCAGTTCCTTCGCCCGCACCTGTTCCGGCGACATATAAGCCACCGTGCCCACTAGGGCGCCCTCGCTTGTCAGTTGTGAGACGTCGGAACCGAGCGAAACGGTTAACGAGTCGCTACCGGCCGAGGCGGGTTTGGCCAATATCTTCGCCAGGCCGAAGTCCAGAATCTTGGCATGACCGCGCTTGCTGACGAAAACGTTTGCAGGCTTGATGTCCCGATGAACGATTCCTGCGGAATGGGCAGCATCGAGGGCGTCCGCGATCTCAATTCCCAGCCATAGCACGGTGTCGATCTCCATTGCCTTGCCGCCGATTCGGTGCTTTAAGGTCAGTCCTTCGAGATACTCCATAGCAATGAAGGACAGATCGCCGTGCCTCCCGATTTCGTAGATCGTGCAGATGTTCGGATGGTTGAGCGCAGACGCGGCACGCGCCTCACGTCGGAACCGCTCTAATGACTGTGGGTCTTGAGCCAGGGCTTCGGGCAGGAACTTCAGGGCGACAAACCGGCCAAGCTCACTGTCCTCGGCCTTATAGACCACACCCATCCCTCCGCCGCCCAGCTTTTCGACGATGCGATAATGCGAGATGGTTTGGCCAATCATTGGGCTGAAATGTTAGGACTAGAGGTAGAGCAAGTCAATGAAACCGTGGATGTTGGCAGCGTCTCAGCCCGATGGTTGTCGAAAAATCCCCTTAACGCTCATTGACCGCAGAAAAGGCGACGAGAAAGCGCACGCTTATGACATCGCCTGCTAGCGTAAACGATCGGCAACGGTAAGCGACGAGGCACCAGTCTCTCGCCTAGTGCAGCTTCGCGTACTCGGTTTTGGCTTCCTTGAGAACACTTCGCAGAAATTCTGCGAATTTTAGCTGACCAGTGTGAGACCTATGGCACACCACCGGCACACCAAACTCGGATAATCCTCATCGCTCCCTTACATCATTTTTGTGGGTGCCAAGAGTGGTGCGCCACCTTATTCGAGACAACGAAGATGAAGCGAGGCCTCTGCCTTGTCGCGAAAGAGGCCTAGGTGTTCGTCCTCTGATTCTGCTTTCTTCGGTGACTCTAGGGAGTGCGCCTGCAGGGGTGGGTTCGCAAGGGTTCGATAACGAGAGATTGTCAGTGCCTACAGTGTTCAGATCAGAAGGAAGGAACCTCCGAAGGAGGTTTTCAATTCGAAGTGGAATCAACTAGTTCCTTTGCAAGGTCAGACTGTCGAGGCGGTCGCTAAAAGATCAGCCGCAGCCCGAACTCCAACTGCCTAGGAGCACCGAGCGAGTAGACACCGGTTCCTACTCCGACGCGATCTACATTGTGACCGGCGGCGGTTGTACCGTTGATCTGGCCGGCGGCTCCGGTCAGCAACCCATTGAGCGCCGTGCCGGGCAAATCGAAATTGGCAAAGTTGAAGAGATTATAGAAGCCGGCGCTCGGTTGGATGGTGATTCCTTCTCGAAGGGTGTAGGACCACGCCACTCTCAAATCCAGCGCGCGCAACCATGACAGATTAACCTGCCCGGGCGGGGCCAATGGCACTGGAGGCGCGACGGCGCACAATGAATTCACGGGTAAGCTATTGGGGTTGTTGTAGCACAATGAGTTCCCAACACCCAACTGCGCAGGTGAGAAAAGCCCGTTGTGAAGTAGTGCTTGACCCGCCGGAGTCAATTGAAGAGCAATTGCATTGTTGTAGTTGGTGAGCACACGATTAATGTTCGCCGCGTTGATGCCACGGTCGAAACTCCCAACACGCGTTCCGGGAACAGGGTCTTGAACGGTGCCATCGCCGGTGAAGTCAGTACGAAAGATTTCACCGGGTCAGCACACCTTGTACCGTGGCCTGCTCCGTGTTCACCTGCGAGGCGAGGTCCTGCACTACTACTGTTTCTTTCTCGTTTCCGATCCGCAGGCTCACATTCACCGTGGCGGTGTTGCCCACCAGCACCGCCACCGTAGCTTCGGCTGAACTGAATCCTTTGGCAGAGATGAGAACCTTGTAGTGGCCAGGAACCAGAGCCGCTGAGCTGAACGAGCCTGAGTCGTTGGTTACGACGCCAATGACTTGTTGTGTCGCAACATTCGTGATCGTTATCTTTGCTCCGCTGATGACGGCGCCTGAAGGATCGCTCACCGTTCCGACAATGCTGCCCGTACCGACGGTGGTTTGAGCGAACAACGATACGGGCATGTTGGCCGGCAACAAGAGAAGGGACACGACGGTCAGTGAGCGTATTTGGGCGGTGGCGCACATGATGTGAGTTAAGGCGGCAACCCGACGCGGCGGAGGAACTCGGCAAATCGCGGATCGGAGCGCAGGGGATGGTACACGGGATCCGCTTTGAAATGGACCTCAAAATCCGCAAGCGCCCTATCATGATGCCTGCGGAACTCTTCCATCCAGTAAAAAGAACGATCTCTGTCGCCGAGCATTGCATAGGCTCTTACTAAGACACCGGGAAGATAGAATCTCTTGTTGGCTGCGCCCTCCTCCATCTCTTTTGCCCACTCTTCAAGAACTCCTCGCCGTCCCGACCGTTCATAAGCCCGGCGGAGCCGATCCCCGAGTTCAGCAGATCCGAAAAGCGTGGCGAAAGCGGTCGCCATCTCCTGGGTGAACTGTTTATCCATTCCCTTCTGTGCATAGAACCCGGCCAGGAAGTAGTGCTGCAGGCCATCCCCAGGATCTCTTTTCACGACCCTCTGCTGAATCTCGAGCGCACGGTCGTATTGGCGGCGCAAGTAGAGCCCCATCGAGAGGTGATCGTGTTCCGGATCGAGTTCCTGAGCGATTTGATATTCCTTCCAGGCCTCGTCCATGAGGCCCATGATGTCAAGGAGGTTGGCCAGATTATCGTGGGCGTCGGCGTTGTTGGGATTGAGGACAAGCGCCTGCCGATAGCCCTGTTCCGCGCCAGACCAATCCCATGCGTAACCTTTCGCGTCGGCCAATGCCGCCCAGGCATCCGAGGAATTCGGATCGAGCTCCACGGCTTTTTCGGCCGCTTTTCTCATGAGAGCGAGGTCTCCCGGTCTGCCGTACCACTGAGGGTCGTATGAATTGGCGAGCCCGACGTAGGCAGGGGCAAAACCTGGATCCAGATCGATCGCTTGTTGGAAATACGCTCTCGCCTTCGTCGCCCCTTCATCACCAGCGCCGCGGTTCACCTCGCCCAGGTAGTAGTTCCCCAGAACAACAGCATCCAGAACTCTGGGATCGACGGGCCGCGGTTGTGCTCGCGGGTTTGCTGCCTTCGCCTGGACCTGTCGGGCAATGTCGGCAGCGACTTCCTGTTCGAGCGCGAACACGTCCCGCAATTGCCGCTCATAGCTGTTCGCCCAGAGGTGTTTATCGGTGGAACCCTGGATGAGCTGTGCCGTGATGCGTACGCGGTCGCCAGAACGTTGCACAGTTCCTTCGACGATCCCATCCACGTTCAGTTCGCGGGCAATCTCGGGCAAGGACTTTCCGGTTGGCTTGTACTGCATGGAGGACGTGCGCGAAATCACTTTCAGAGAGCCGAGCTCGGCGAGGCTCGTGATCAGCGCGTCAGTCATGCCATCGGAGAAATATTCCTGATTCGGATCGCCGGAGAGATTTTGCAAGGGCAGAACGGCGATCGAGTCGATCTGCGGGACCGTGTTGGCACGGAATAATCGCCGCCGGAGTTTCCCGCCGCCCAAAACTGCTACCAGCGCGATCGCTGCCGCGAGGCCGAGCACAATGCCAAGCCGCACGTTCCGGTTGCGCGCAGGCTTCGCTACCTCGGCGATCTGCGTTTGTGCGGCAGCGTGCGTATTTCCCTCCACCGCGGCAATGAAACGGTAGCCGCGCCGCGAGAGGGTCTCGATGAAACGCGGGTTCTCCGCCGAATCCCCAAGCGCTTCCCGCAGCTTCTTGATTGCGTTGTAGAGGCCGGAATCAAAATCCACGAAGGTATCGGAGGGCCAAATCCGCTGCTGCAGCTCTTCCCGTGTTACCACCCGGCCGGGCTGCTCCAGCAGAACCTGGAGAATCTGGAAGGGCTGCTCCTGCAACCGGACTTTCAAACCCTGCCTGCGCAGTTCTCCACTCTCGGTGTCAAGCTCGAAAACGCCGAAGCGAATCAGAGTGCGAGATGGAGAACCGGCAGTCACAGACAGCGGCGCCGCAAAGCCGTGGCAGGAAGTTTATCACGGCAAGAATAGAAATCTTCGTAAGTAACTGTACGGCAGCCACTTATCTAGCTAGACAAAGAATTGAAAAAGAGTAGGCGCGGAATATTGACCCAGAACGGGAGTACTGGCAGAACGTCGGCAGTCCCGGGCACGATTTGCCCTGGGACCGACAACCAAGAAAGGAGAACCTTTATGAAGCGAACCATGAGCCTGTTAGTGATCCTCACTCTATCCGCGGCACTCGTGCCCTCTGCTTATGCCGCCAGCGGGTGCAGCAACGCCACTATGAAGGGCAACTACATCTTTGACTTTAAGGGCTGGTATCCCTTCGTCAATGCCCAAGGCAACCTCAATCTGTCCCGCTCCGCGATGGTGAACTACGTGGGCATAGGCACGTTCGATGGGGCCGGGAACTTTTCGACCACCTTCACCGCTTGCTACAACGGGACCTGCGCCGGCAATCAGACTAACTCCGGCACCTACAGCATTAACCCCGACTGTAGCGGTTCGATGCCATTGCAGGCGGGATCCTGGCTTCATCGAGACCGATGGCCTTAGCAACGTCAGCGGCCCAATGACGAAACAGTAGGTTGCGGCTCGCGGTGTCCGCATCGAGGAGAGACTTGGATCTGGTTTCTTGTGAACAGGTTTTGGGCATGGCCAGCCTAGAAGCCGGCCTCGGATAACCGGCCGGGCCAAAGGCTGGTCAATGGCTCCTTCCCGAAAGAACATCGAAGAGCAGGGAGACTCGGATGAAATCCAGAATGAGTTATGCCGCCGCACTGACGATCCTGACGACGCTGATGGCATTTCCGCTGGCCGCGCAGGATGCCAGGGGAAACCATCGCTACCACTTCCCGGGAAATCCGCGCTTACCGCAAGTTTCGCAGCGCGGAGGTCCAGCGAATCCGTCGGCAACGGCCTCGCCGGACATCATCTGGATCACGTGTCCCGCGGATGCGCTGGCGCTCGGCGCCGCTGGTTGCGGGTACCTTTCGGTGCCACTCTTTCGGTCGGAAGATGGCGCCCAAGTCGAACCCGAGGGCCACACTGACGCCACCCAAATCAACATTTACTTTGAAGTGTATGCACACTCGAATTCTGGTCCGGCGGTCAGCGCGATCGTGCCGAATCTGGGCGGGCCGGGAGAGAGCACGTCGGCTCAGAGGGCCTTGTTCCTGTCGACCTTCGCGGCCAACCTGGATGTGCATGACTTGTTGCTGGTGGACGATCGCGGCAGCGGACAGTCCGCGGCGCTTGGCTGTCCCGGCCTTCAACGCGGGACGGCAGCCAGCTTCGCCGATGCGATCGCCGAGTGCGCCGCACAGTTGGGGGCAACGAGCAGCCAATGGGGGAGCGGAAATGTCGTGTTCGATGTGGATGCGGTTCGGCAAGCCCTGGGATACGACCTCATCGACTACTACGGAGGCTCGTCGGGGGGCATGGACGCGTCGGCATACGCCGCGTGGTTCCCGCAACACGTGCGCTCGGTGATTTTGGATTCCGCCAACAGCCCGGCGACAGCAACCCCTTTCAATGACGCTTTCAATACCCACGCCGACCTGCTGACAGTTCAGTTGCTCTGCCAGCGTTCTCCCACTTGCCGGCCTGACCATCCCGACCCAGATCAGGAGCTTAGAGCCGTCATCCAAGCGGTGCAAAATAATCCGGTGCAAGGGTACGCGTACGACGCCAGCGGAAACCTGAAGTTCGTCACCGTAAACGAAGAAGTCATTGCCGAGATTGCTACTCTACCCAACGGGCCTTTCCAAGACACTGGAGAACTATTGGCCACCTGGGACTCTCTCCGCCAGGGAGATCCGTTGCCCCTGCTCCGCCTAGGCGCGGAAGAACCTTTCGCAGTTTTGTACGATGCAGGCGACCCGGCCCTGGACTCAGTTGGCGACCAGTATGCCAATCAGTGTGTCGACTACGATGGCCACAGCCCCTACAACTATCAGGAACCTCTGGCCCAGCGACTAGCGGCGTACTGGCAACTCGTGGGGACGCTTCCGACAGACTACTTCGATCCATTCTCGAAGTCGGTAGGGACGTACTTTGACTTTGAGCTTACCCAGCAATGCGCTTACTGGGAGGAATCGACGCCACACATCCCCTTGGTGCCTAAGAAAGCGACTTATCCGAATGTGCCGGTGCTGGCTACGGTGAGCGACACGGACTCCTTAGTGCCGATCAAAATGGTCCAGCTCGCCGCCCATCAATTTCCGTCCAGCTCGTTCGTCGTAATTCCAGAGGCGTTCCACGAGCCCGTGCTGTCCAACGCCTGTGCCGACACCTTGGCCACCAACTTCATCGAGACGCTGCAAGTGGGCGACACGAGCTGTGCCAAAGTGCCCGAGATCGTATGGCCGGCAATGGGTCGTTTCCCAATGGTGGCGGCTGACGCTCGTCCGGCTGACGTTGACCCGAACGGGCAGAACGAAATCGGAGTGGCGGAACGGAAAGTTGTGACCGTGGCGGTGGCGGCGGCCATCGATGCGATCAAACGCAGCGCGATTGGCTCCGGTAACGGTGTTGGTCTGAGAGCAGGGACTTTTACCACGGTCTCCACTTCGACCGGCCAGGTGACAACGCTGGTCGGCTGTGCATTCGCTTCCGATGTTCAAGTCGACGGGGTGGTGACGTGGAACTCGAACTCGGACCTGTCGCTGATCGCAGACATCACCGTTACGGGCACAGGAACGGGGGGAGGCACGCTGCATGTATCGGGAGCCTTCCACGCCCCGGGTCCAGTCGGCAATTTCGAAGTCACTGGCACGCTGGGCGGGAAAAACGTGGCGGTGCTTGTGCCGGAGGCGTAGCGGTCGTGGCAGAAGCAAGACTGTACATCGCAAAACAGAAGTTCAACCAATGAGGGGGATACATGACCGGCATCGGTCGGACAATTTGGTGGCTCTTCTTTCCGCTGTGTTTTCAGGGATGGCCGCAACCTCTGCTCGCGGGCAGCTTGCCCACCCCGCTCAGATTAAGCCTCGCCGAATCCTCCGACCGCTGAGTACACAGAACGCACCTGTTTCCCGCAATGTACCGCCGCGTCTGCCGGCGGCCGTTTCGCCGGACATCCTCTGGGTCACCTGTCCGGCGGAGGCGGAGTCGCTCGGGGCCACATGCGGAAAACTTCCGGTCCCGCATCAGTGAGCGTGTTTGGGCGGTGGCGCACATGATGTGAGTTAAGGCGGCAGGCCCACGCGGCGCAGGAAGTCGGCAAAGCGCGGATCGGAGCGCAGGGGATCGTACACAGGGTCCGCTTTGAAATGGACCTCAAAATCCGCAAGCGCCCTATCATGATGCTTGCGGAACTCTTCCATCCAGTAAAAAGCACGATCTGAACAGAGGGGGAACATTAGACGTTCCTGCCTCTTCCCATCCGCTATTTTCCGCACCAAAACGGCGATGCTTTAAATTAGTGCCGAATGGCCGCCCCCGATCCCGGGCGCGAGATCAGAGAAGACGGCCTGATTGTGCTGGAATCCAAAATGGTGGGCAGTGCAGGACTCGAACCCGCCATCAAGCCGAATTTCAAGAACTTAGCGGGAATTGGTCAGTCCCCATTCATGTCGAGACCTTCTTTCCTGGTTCTAACGCTGGCTACCTGAGCATCAGACGGGCACTGCCGTTCTGCGTAACGTCATGCGCCAATCTCACGATTACAAACGGAGCGAAGTTCTCATCGTTGGCTGCGAAGCTATATGTTGTGCTGCCAGCGAAAAACATCTAGGTAAATGAACTTAGCTACGGGGCCAAAGGGACTGGCAGATCGAGGAGGTTGCCCCATCCTCATGGGCGGCACGGGGGAGTTGCATCGCAGCTGCTTATGGAGGATAATCTTTAGCCAATTCGCCGGGCAAACCTAGGGCGTCAACTCCGGTCGTAGCCCGACACGCAGTTTCAAGTAGGCCACTCGCACCGCGCTACAGTCTGCGGAACTTAGCGACGATTGAATGCTGATTGGGGGAACGCGGCAATAAGACCGCGCGCACATCTGCGTCACGTCAACTCACTCAGACGTTGACTCCAGATGGGAATGACCCATTGGGAAAACTTGGGGCTTAAGCCCCGAGACAGGCCACGATTTTGAGCGCTTTTATTGAGGGGCCTTCCAGTTCCTGGCGAGCAGGAACTCGAACAGTCGGACTGGAACGAACGACTCGTGAGCCAAAGCCGGTCTGCACCGCGCAGGAACGATCCCTAACTTGCGAGTTCGGACCGGAACTTGCGCAAGCGTGGAGGGCATCATGAGCAACGACCCTTCAGATGCCGAGTTACGGGATTATTTTGCGGAATTGGGATTCATCACCTGTTCCCCCACCATCATACCGGTGTTACGCCGCGCACAGAAAGCAGCGAAGGTCAGTGACGTGACAGTTCTGTTGGAGGGGGAAACGGGAACGGGCAAGCAGGTTCTTGCCCAGGCCATCCACAAACTCGACCAGAAACGCAGTGCGTTTGGTTTTGTAACCGTGCATTGCAGCACTATCAGCGAGGCACTGGCCGAAAGTGAATTGTTCGGCCACCAGCGAGGTGCGTTTTCCGGGGCGGTGCAGGATCGGAAGGGTCTGTTTCAATCGGCGCACCGTGGCACGCTTTTCTTGGATGATGTGAACGATCTTCCCGGCAACATACAGCCCAAGTTGCTCGATGTTATCCAGCGCGCGGCGCTTCGGCCGGTGGGGTCTGACCGCGAGATCAGCGTGGACGTGCGCATCATCGCCGCTTGTAATCAGCCACTCGAGCCGCTGGTACGCGAGGGTCGATTCCGCGCTGATTTGTATCATCGGCTGAATGTAGTGAAGCTGTCACTGCCGCCTCTGCGCGAGCGCAATGACGACATGGCGTCCCTGATCCTCTCCTTCGCCAAGCGGCACGATTCATTGTATGGACAAGTCAAGACGGTCGAGCCGGAATTACTGGGCCTGCTTCGCCCGTACACCTTTCCCGGCAACGTGCGTGAACTGGAAAACGCGGTCCAGCGCATGTTGTTTCTCAAAACCGAGGGTAGCTCCCTTGGCGTAGCCGACTGGCTGGCACAGTCGGGATCGGATGCGCTGGGCGCTGGCCAAGACCTTCTGGCAGAAGCGGCAGCCTCCGCGTGGAAGGCTATTTCGCAACGGGGCATTTCCTACGCCGAGACCATTCAGGGGATTGAAAGAAGACTGATCGAGACCGCGGTCAACATTCCCGGCTGTACCCGGCGGCAAATGGCGCAACGGCTGCGGACCAGCGAACGAACTCTTTACTACAAGATGCGCACCCACCGCATTCAAGGTCCGGGAGCGTAATAATACAAATAATACAAAAGAGCCGCACGCTCCTCTGCCACGCTCCCCGTAGTGAAGCGCACGCTGCAATGTTTGTAAGCTGGCGTTCCATGCCCGTAAGACATTGTGCAACGTTGCAGTACGAGGCAAATACTGACAAAGATTGCAATAAATATGTGCGCGCCGGACTCGTGTTACTGCCATTTATTGCGGAGAGAAACGCAGATAACACTGAATGTATCGGCACAATTCGCCGCAACGATAACTTCTCTATAGCTGTCTAACTCCATTTGATTCCTCTGCATTAAACACCTCCGACGAGTTGTTCGACGGTTTTCCATCCCCAAAATGAGAGTGGCGCTTCATATGCAGAGGAGTTCAAGGGCTGGTAGTGGGGTTTGAGCCCGCTCCGGGGAGGCACTCCTGGCGCAAAAGGGAGACAGGGTTCGATTTGCAATCTCTGATGCTTTCCTGCCTGGAGCGGAAGACCTGACAGCGCTGGCAGGGGCAGACGAGAAAGTAGAAGGAACAGTGATTAACCTTTCCGACTCGGGTCCAAAGATAAGTTATTTCGCTGTAATCGACGTCATCCGCCGATGCACAGTCGTAGTTCCGGTCGAGAAGCTCGAAGTCGTGCAGAAAATTCGCTAGAGCCTTGCCCAGACTCAGCTGGAAGTTGTACCTGGACGTGGAGGTAAGTGTAAGTGGCGGCCCCTGTCATCGAACTACACGGGCTGGGAGAAACCGAGCCCGCAAGGCATCGCGTAACAGCTCTCCTGCCGGCGCTGACTCGCCTCGACAAGTTGCTCGACCTCGCGGTGAAGTCAACCCAGGCTCCATCGCAACGTTCGGTGTCCTTCCGCGGACTTTTCATCGATCGGGAGCAAGTCAATCGGCTCTTGTCACAAATGCCAGGCGAGGCGCAGTTTCCGCTGGTCTATCAATCTCTGGAAGCGACCGCCCGCCCGCCCGCAGACGAGTCTCCGCTCGAGTGGATCGCGCGTTCGTTCGGCCTCGGTAGTTTTGAAGCGGATGTGATTCTACTGGCGCTGGCGCCGGAAATCGATCTCCGTTACGAAAAGATTTTTGCGTACCTTCAGGACGACGTAACGCGCAAGCGCCCAACGGTGGAACTCGCACTGAATCTGCTTTGCTCCTCCCTGGAGGAGAAACTGGATCGTCGGGCTTGTTTCTCATCACATGGCCAGTTGATTCGGCAGCGTCTGGTGCAAATCGCCGCCGACCCGAACCAGAGTGACCCATCGTCGCTTGCTCACTACATCAAGCTCGATGACCAGATTAAACGCCTGCTGCTGGGCCAAGCCGGGCTGGACGATCGTCTTTCCGGCTTTTGCGAACTCATTGAACCGTCAATGAAGTGGGACGATCTGGCGCTGAACGAGGAGACGAAGCGTGGAATGCTGCGCCTGGCGGGGGATGCAAGATCCTCGAACAAGCCGTTGCGCCTGTATTTTCAACGACGCGGAGGTCCCGAGAAACGGGAAGCGGCAGAAGCGCTGGCCAACAGTTTGAGCAGCAGACTGCTGGTCGCAAGGATCGACCGGTTCCCCGACCACGCCAACGCAACCCTGCTGTGGAATCTGGTGATGCGCGAGGCGCAGTTGCAGAATGCGATTTTATTTATCACGTCCTTGGATGAGTTTCGAACCGCCGACGCGCCCCTTCGGTGCCGCGATTTGCTGGAGAGCGCCACTGCCTTCAACGGAATTACCCTTTTCGCTGGGAAGCACGCCTGGGAGCCGCAATCAATTCCCGGGCTGATTGTCACACCGATTGATTTTCAAGTGTCGCACTTTGAGGAGCGCCAGGCGCGCTGGCAGAAGGAACTCAGCGCAGCAGGTGCGGACTTGGATCGGGAAGACTTGGCCATGCTGGCAGGGCGGTTTCGGCTCACTCCGTTTCAAATCACACAGGCGGTTGCCACTGCGTGCTCGAGTTCTGCGTGGCGGCGTGCTCATTCCGGTTACCCGGCAGCCGGCGCAACCACCGCTCCGTCGCTCGACGAACTGGCCGCGGCCGCGCGCGCGCAATGTGGACATGAATTGGCTGCTCTGGCGCACAAGATCGAGCCGCGATACGGATGGGACGATCTGATTCTGGCTCCCGATCCGAAAGCTCAACTCCGCGAGATCTGCGCCCAGTGCGAATGCCGGGACATTGTCTATGAGCAGTGGGGGTTCGACCGCAAGCTGTCGCTGGGCAAAGGCTTGAACGTCCTTTTTGCCGGTGGGCCGGGTACCGGGAAGACCATGGGCGCTGAGGTGATCGCGCGCGAACTGCGCCTCGATCTGTATCGCATCGATCTGTCCCAGGTGGTCAGCAAGTACATTGGCGAAACGGAAAAAAATCTGGATCGAATTTTCACCGCCGCCGAAGACAGTAACGCCATTCTTTTTTTCGACGAAGCGGACGCCTTATTCGGCAAGCGTTCGGAAGTTCGCGACGCTCACGATCGTTACGCCAACATCGAGATTTCCTACCTCCTGCAAAAAATGGAGGAATACCAGGGAGCCAGCATCCTTGCAACAAATCTGCGCCAGAATCTCGACGACGCTTTCGTACGCCGGCTGCAGGCCATCGTTGAGTTTCCCTTTCCGGACGAGGGATGCCGCCGCCGCATCTGGGAAAGCGTTTTTCCGAAGGAAGCGCCGGTCGGCGCGGATGTCCGCTTCGACTTGCTCGCGCGCGAAGTGCGCCTCGCAGGCGGAAATATCAAAAACATGGCGCTGGCTGCGGCGTTCTTCGCCGCCGGCGACGGCGGCGTGGTTCGCACCACGCATTTGGTGCAGGCAGCGCGCCGGGAACACCAGAAACTGGCGCGCTCGTGGAATCCGGGCGAGCTTTCCAGGATCGTCGCCGAATCCGCTTTGGAGCTGGAACGCAACGTTCATTCGCTTTAGCGAGAAACGCGATCACATCATGATGAAGGCCGCGTACATTGACGATCTCAGCGAGACCCTGAAAGCCGTCCTTCAGGATCCGAGTTTTGCGACCATGTTCCCCGAGCTGGCCGCAGCCGACATCATCTTTGACCGGCCCAGCGACACGCTGGCGCCGCCCAAGACAACCGTCGATCTGTTCCTCTATGACATCCGCGAAGATCTCGACCTGCGCTCGAACCAGACCACCATCACTCGCGCTGGCAATCAGACCATCACCCATCCGGCGGCGCTCCGGCTGGCGTGTTCCTTTCTGGCAACCGCTTGGCCGGTAGGCGGAACTGATCTGCCGTTGCAGGAACAGCGCCTGCTCTCGGAAGTGCTGGTGGTGCTTTCGCACTATCCGGAGATTCCGTCGAGTTTCTTGCAAGGCAGCCTGGTGGGGCAACAGCCACCATTGCCGATGGTGGCTCTGCATCCCGATGCGCTCAAGAATCTGGCCGAATTCTGGAGCTCTTTAGGAAGCAAGCTGAAGGCTTCTTTGACCGTGACCGTCACCATCAGCGTGCCGGTGTTCAGCGACATCACGGACTTCATCGTGACGACCGAAAACCTTGCCTTTGCGCCGGGAATGTCGTCTCCGCCCGAGGGGCTGCTTGAATTCGGCGGACAGGTTGTCAATTCACTTTCGCAGGGCGTAGCCGGCGCGCTCGTCGATGTGCTCGATCCACTTTCGCTGGTGCCCAGCGCCCCGCCGCAGACTACACGCCGCAGCGGGCACTACGTTTTTTCACAAATCGCAGCTGGTAACTACAAGCTTCGTGCGGTTGCCACAGGCTTTAAGCCGCAGGTTCAAGCCGTAACCATTCCCGGAGTGCCCGATGACTATCGGATTCAACTGACGCCGCTCTAGGCAAAACACTTAAGGAGGAACAACTTCATGGCAACATTCTCGACCTTCAACAAAGCGCCCGGCGTGTACATCCAGGAAATCACGCTGCCCGGTCCGCTGCCTCAGGTCAGCACCAGCGTCACGGCCATCGTTGGTCCGGCACAAACGGGCCCGCTGCTCCAGCCCACCCAGCTGACCAGCATTCAGCAGTTCAATACGATCTTTGGCAGCTATATCGAGACGCCCTACCGCGTGTACGCCTGCCACGCGGTGAACGGCTTTTTCAACGAGGGCGGCCAGACGTGCTTCTTTGTGCGAGTTGGCAACGGACAGGCGGCGTCTCTCAACCTGTTGGATCAAGCCAATCTCGTGGTCCCCGCCAATCCCCAGCAGCCGACTCTCACGGTCACAGCGCAGCAAGAGGGCACGTCGGGCAACGCAATCACGGTTCAGGTGGCGCAAGCCAGCATCGCTTCCACGACGGTACCGACGGCGAACACGACGCTGACTGGGCCGTCGACTGGAATGACAGCCCCGCTTACGTCGGCAGCTGGATTCCAGCCCGGCGACACGATCACGATTGCCCAGCCGGCTCCGTCCACCACGCATGAGAACGCCGCCATCGCCGGCATCAGCGGAACCACCGTCACCTTCACTTCTCCTCTGGCGAATTCTTACCCCGCCGCCTCTACGTTCCGAACCGCCGATCTCACCGCCGGTACGACCCAGATCCGACTCGCCTCCGTCACAGGATTTCAGCCCGGAAGCTATGTGCACTTCAGCAACGGCGCTGCGCCCGATTCCTACGATGTGGTGCGCGTCGTCAACCAGGTCACCAACGTCATCACCATTACCAACGGACTGACGAATGCGTATCCCATGTCCGGCGGATCGCCCGTTGTCGATGTAGCGACCATGGAATTTACCTTGACCGTGGTTTCAGCCAGCGCGGGCACGGAGGTCTTTTCCAATCTGGCGATGGATCCGCGCCACAGCCGGTACTACGGCACGATTGTAAATTCGGGGGCGGTCAACGTCGGTCCGCCCGCTCAACCGGATACGACTCCGCCGCCGCTAAACCTGCCGGCCACTCTAGCAGCCACGAATCTGGGCACCGCGCCGAATGGAACGCTCGGTGTGAACGACAACCTGTCGACTCTCGCCCCGACCGCTTACCAGGCGGGTATCGATACGCTCAAGAAGGTCGACGTCGATCTGCTCTGCATTCCCGATGCCGTCACCACGTGGCCCACTGCCACCTCGCACTTTCAAGCAGCGGATACGCAGTCCATTCAGGCCTACATGGTCGCGCATTGCGAGCAGATGCAGGACCGGTTCGCCATTCTCGATGCTTCCGAAGCCATCGCCAGCGCGCCTACGTTCACTCCAGTCCTGAACCAGCGCGCGGGTTTGAACTCCGACAACGGTTACGGAGCACTGTATTTCCCCTGGATTGGGATCCAGAGCCCCTTCGGCAGCGGACAGATTTACGTGCCCCCGTCGGGTCACACTGCCGGTGTGTACGCGAACAATGACAACACGTTTGACCCCGCGCACGCGCCCGCCAACGAACCCATCGTCTCCGCACTGTCGCTGGAAGTCACCCTAGGCGACAGCGATCAGGGCCCCCTCAACCAGCAGGACATCAACGTCATCCGTTCCTTCAGCAGCGAGGGAATCTTGATCTGGGGAGCGCGTACGATCGCTCCTCCTGACCAGACAGCCTGGACCTATATCAACGTCCGCCGCTTGCTGACCTATATCGAGAAAACCGTGCGGGAAGGAACCCGATTTGCCGTGTTCCAACCGAACAACATCACGCTTTGGCAACAGGTCAAGCGGCTCGTCAATGATTTCTTGCTGGGCCTGTGGAACGCAGGAGACTTGTTCGGTGCCACGCCTGACCAGGCGTTCCTGGTGCGGGTGGACGCATCCTTGAACACGCCGGCCGTGGTCGCACTGGGTCAGATGATTGTCCAGGTGACCGTCGTACCAACCCATCCTGCCGAGTTCATCGTGTTCCAGGTCATTCAAGACCCGACGGGCGCGAGTTTGCAGGAATCCACTACATAGGAGGAGGCTCATGGCACCACCGCAAAATCCATACAAGGGATTTAGGTTTCTCGTTGAGATTCAGGGGATTCAGCAAGCGGGATTCATGGAGTGCAGTGCACTCGGTTCCCACCTGGAGGTCGTGGAATACCGCGAGGGCGGCGATCCCATCCACGTGCGCAAATTCCCCGGCAAGGCAAGCTATCCCGACATCACGCTTAAGTGGGGCATGACTGACAACCAGGATCTCTACAACTGGCACCTGCAAATCGTGAAGGGAAATCTCACGCGTCAGCATGGCTCCGTGGTGCAGCTTGACGACACCGGAACCGAGAAGATTCGCTGGAATCTTTACAACATGTGGCCCAGCAAATGGGATGCGCCTGCCTACAACGCCAAGGGAAACGATCTTGCGATCACATCCCTCACCATGTCCTATGAGTACGCCGAGAAGGCTTAATGCGCCTTCGGCGCGGGGGAATCGGCGGTTCGGGTGAGGCAGGTCTGGGGGTTGATCAGGATGCCGAAACAAGCTCCGACTGGCATGGAGCAGGGAGGAACTTATGTTTCAGACCGAACACGAATTCACGCTGCCCTTCGGGTACGTGGATGATCAGGGAAATCTGCACAAAGACGGCGTGATGCGATTGGCCACAGCGGGGGATGAAATCCTGCCGCTGAAAGATCCTCGCGTGCAGTCGAACCAGGCATATCTGGTCGTGGTGTTGCTTTCGCGCGTCATCACCAAGCTGGGATCGCTGGGGCAAATTACGCCGAAAGTGATCGAAGGACTCTACGCCGGCGATCTGGCGTACCTTCAGGAGCTCTACAACCGCATTAATCGCGAAGGAAAGAGCAGCCTGCCGACGATCTGCCCGCAGTGCTCGCATGCCTTCCAGGTGGAGTTGAACGCGGAGGGGGGGTTGTAGGCTACCCCCTGCAAACGCTGTTCGAGGAGGTAGCCTTCGTGGCTTATCACTTTCACTGGCCGCCGGAGACGATCGTAAATCTGCCGCACAGCGACCGCTTGCGGTGGGTCAAGGAGATCTCGGCCATCAACGAACGCATGAACAAAGAGCAAAGCAAGGAGAGCAGTCTCGGTGCAACTTTTTCCTAGAGGGATCGTCCGCAAAGCAGACCGCTTTGTACAGCGGCACGGCATTTCTCGCTCATGCGCGGCAGCGCAGGTGTCTCGTCATCTGCACTGGGTTCTTGCCATCACGGAGCGGCTGGCCCACCGAATGACCTGGTGTGGAATCCATCCCGAAAACATGACACTGTCGCTCGCGAGGCGATTCTGGATTCTTCTCCGCGACATCGCTGCCGGACGTCCTCACCCTGCTTTCACTATCCTGTCGCCTCAAACGCGAGAACGCCGTGAGCCCGCCGCGCGTCAATTCGCGCACGCGCACGAATGGAAACTGCAGATTCTGAGTCCGCAGCTAATGACGCACGGGCCGACCCGTAACGTCGCTCCGACCATCTCGGCCTTCGTACAGAACCGCGTGCACACGTCGACGACGGTCACTCTTACGCAGCTTGTACGCTCCATTGAAGCTGCCGCGAGATTGTCGCTTCGTGAATCGCCGCTCGCCACTGGAGGCGAGAGAACCTTTTCGCCGCCTCCCGCGTCCTCGGTTGTGCAATCGGCGATCCGGCCTCTGCACTCTGTATTCGCCGAATCCGATCCGGAGATCGGGGACATTCCGGCGCGAGTGCAACACAGGCACCGTCGCGTGGAACAGAGACCATTTCTGTGCTCTGGCGATTTTGCCGATCGGCTACCGACGCTCCGGAACGCAGAGCAGCCAGTCGTAGTCGATAAGTCACAACTGCGCATACGTGCACGAGCGGATGACGAATTGCCGTTCGGGCATAAACCACGAGGGCGCGCTTCGCCAGCCGAGCCCCCTGTGAACATTGGACGGATCACAGACGCCGTGCTGCAGCAGTTAGACCGCCGGCTGGTCGCCGCACGCGAACGAGTGGGACGAATTTAAGAGACAGATCTGAGAGACGAAAACCATGGCCCTTGAGCGAGTGAACATCCAGAACGAGCAGACGGGCGAGAAGTTCCTGGCGATGTTTAATCCCGAGGAATACAGCCTGAACAAGGACAACAACTACGCATCGCAGGCCATTCCCGGACTCACGTCGCCGCTTCTGCAGTTTGTTCACGGCAACCTGCAGACGCTGGACATGGAGCTTTTCTTCGACACGTTCGACACGCAGGCCGATGTTCGGACCGAAACCTCGCAAATATTCAACCTGCTGGCGATCGACTCCGACCTGCATACGCCGCCCGTCCTGCAGGTCACTTGGGGCAGTCTGGACTTTCGCTGCGTGCTCGCGAAAGTCAGCCAGAAGTTCCTCAGGTTCTACAGCGATGGCCGCCCCGGCCGGGCGCGGCTGACGGTAACGTTCAACGAATATCTGGATGCTGCGACGCAGGTCGCCCAAGCCAACCTGCAGAGCCCGGATTTCACCAAGGCTTACACGGTCATGCAAGGCGATACGCTGAGCGGCATCGCGGCAAATTTCTACGAAGACGCAACCAAGTGGCGCCCCATCGCTCTGGCCAATTCCATCGTGAATCCGCGTTCCATTACACCGGGGCAGGAACTTCAGATTCCTCCGTTGCCCTACACCGATCCCAGCACCGGAGTTGTATTGAGCTGATATGGCGCGCTATCCGCAATTCGGGCCAATGTTCACCCTCCAGATCAACGGCGCCAATTTGCCGTCCGCGTTGCGCGGAGCCATCAGCAGTGTCTCATGGACGGCGGGCATCGAGGGCTCGGACAGCGTAGAGGTCACCTTTGCCAACCAGGATCTGCAGTGGATCGATAATCCGCTGCTCGCCGTCGACAACGGATTCTCACTTTCCATCGGTTACGCACCCGATCCGTTGGAAGTCGTCTTCGTGGGTGAGATCACAGGCGTCGAGCCATCGTTTCCGAACAGCGGCATGCCCACCATCCGCATCACCGCACATGATTTTCTGCAGCGCCTCACCCACGGCAAAGTGGACCGTGCCTTTGCCATCAACATTCCCACGATCGGCACGTTGCCTCTGCCCGATCCCCTCGTTGCCGCAATCGTTTCGGCCGGAAATCTTCTGATTCCCGACCTCGACCCGATCGGCGCTGCGCTGTCGACTCTCATGAGCCTGGTCAGCTACATTCTGGCGCCGCAAGAGGCTCAGCACTCCGTGCGCACGGAAGTGGGAGAAACCGATTTCGACTTCCTGACCAAAATCGCCAAAGACAACGGGTGGGAGGTCTACATCGACCACACGCTCGAGCCGAAGGGATATGTTCTTCGCTTCCAGTTCCTGATGCAGGACTACTCGCCGAGCGTGACGCTGCAGTGGGGACAGTCGCTGATGGACTTCACGCCGCGCATCACTACCGTGGGCGACATTTTCGGCGTTTCCGCGCGCATCTGGATCTCGACCTTGCAACTGGAATTCGTCATCGTCGTCGGGTGGAATTACGATAGCGCCTCCTTCGACCTGATGATTTATCCGGGACTGGGTGACATCAGCACCATTCTCGGCGGCAACGCTTCGCAAACGGTTTCCATCAAGCCGACAGGATTTCCCACCGCGTTTCGCGACATTCTTACCGAATTGCTGCCGCGCTTGAACAATCGCCTCACCGGAACCGGCAGCACCATCGGCAATCCAGCCATCAAGCCCGGCAAGGTCATCAACCTGATTGGATTGGGAAGCCAATTCAGCGGCCTGTACCGAATTACCTCAACCACACACACGTTCGATTCCGGCGGCTACAAGACAAACTTCAAAGTGCGCAAGGAAGTTTGGTTTGGAGGAATTCCGGTTCCCAGCGGGCCGGGAGGATTGCTCCGCGTGCAGGGGCAGGCGGTTGGTTAAAGGCAGATTGACAAGACAAGGAGAGTTGCATGTCAACGGGATTGCTGGAGTGGTTCTCGGGAACGGAGAAAGAAGAAAGCGGGTTCGGGATCGCTCCCGGTGTAGTCACAGACAATTTTAACGTTCTTTCCGAGGCCAGGGTCCAGGTGCACATGACCGCTTTCCCCGACATGGATCCATGGGCGCGGGTCGTGGGCATCGGCGGCGGCTCGGGGCGTGGCTTTCTGTGGGTCCCGCAGATCGACGACGAGGTCCTGGTGGCGTTCAACAAGAACGATCATCGCGACGCCTACGTCATCGGCGGATTGTGGAGCACGCTGAATCGGCCTCCGGCCATCATTCCGACGGACTTTCTCACCAAACGAATTCTGATGACTGGAATAATGGACAGCCCGCTCGGCCACTCCATCGTCTTCGACGATCTGCTGCAGTCGGTCACGATCACAACCAGCACGAAACAAACCATCACGATGAGCCCGACGCAGATTCAGATCGGCACAGTGGGCGGCGTATTGCAGATCACACTCGGCGTCACCCCGCCGGGAATTCAGATTCAGGCCGCAACCGGCAACATCACTCTGAGCGCGCCGACGGGCAACATCACGATCAGCGGGCTCAACGTCGCGATTCAAGGCTCGGCGAGTACCGACATCTCCTCCAGCGGCATCGTCAGCGTAGAAGGGGACATGATCACGCTCAACTAAGGACAAACACTATGCCTCCGGCGGCTCGCGTTGCAGATTTGACAAGTCACGGCACACCGCTTGGCCCCGGGCCCGGCAGCCCCACTGTTCTCATCGGTGGCATGCCGGCGTGGCGTGTGGGCTCGGATTTTCACGCATGTCCGCTGGTCACGGTACTCGTACCGCACGTCGGCGGCGTGGTCGCGATGGGCAGCATGACGGTGCTGATTGAAGGGTTCCCCGCGGCGCGCATGGGAGACATGGTCATGGAGGTGGGACCTCCGAATGCGATCGCAATGGGATGCCCCACCGTAATGATTGACGGGTAAGACAACTATGGCTGCAGGAAACTCAGCGAAGGCGTTCTTAGGCGTGGGGTGGGCATTTCCGCCGTGCACAGCAAGCGACGGATCGACCCTGGTCGCCGCCTACGAGAAAGACGTTTACCAGGCCATCTGGATCATCCTCAGTACGGATTGGGGCGAGCGCGTCATGCGGCCTACTTTCGGCGCCGGTTTGAAATCGTTTGTCTTTGGTCCCATCAATCAGACGACCATGCAGCAGGTGCAGACCCGCGTGCAACAGTCCCTGGTGCAATGGGAGCCGCGTATCACAGTCGAGCAGGTCAACGTCAGCATCGATCCCGACAATCAAGGCACGTTGCTGATTGCGATCACCTATTTTGTGAACGTCACCAATACGCTGCAAAACCTGGTGTACCCATTTTTCCTGGAGGAGGGTGCAGCTTGATTCCGCTCACCACACCTCCGGTCGACTCCCGCGATACAAACGCGGTTCTTGACGACTTCCAGAACCGGCAGCACGGTTATCTGCCGCAATGGAATCCGGGCGCCAAGTCCGCGGGCGCGGCGATCGGCCCGATTCTGGCAAGGCTTATCTACGCCATCCTGCAGCGTCTGAATCAGGCTCCCAACAAGGACAAATTGGCATTCCTCGATCTTCTCGGGTTGCGCCTGGTTCCTGCGCAGCCTGCGCGCGTGCCCATTGTTTTCAGCTTGAGCCAAGGCTCTGCGGATACTTCGGCCCCTGAGGGGACACAAGTGGCCGCTCCGCCTCCTCCCGGAAGCACGCAGCAAATCGTTTTCTCCACCGAGCAGGATGCCGCCGTGGCTGCTGCTCAACTGAGCGAGGTGTTCAGCCTGTGGCCGGGAACCGACCAATACCTGAATCATTCGGCCGCTTTGGCGGCCAGCCAGCCCTTTACGCTTTTTCAAACGCTGCAAATGCAGCCGACCGATCACATTCTCTACCTCGCGCATAGCAAGTTCCTTGCCTTTGCCGGGAACGCCTCGCTCAAAGTGACCTTCGACTTGTCGCAGCAGAGTTCGTCGGAGTTGGAAATGGCGTGGGAATACTGGGATGGACAAGTCTGGCGCGGATTTATTTCGAATCAGCCGACTTGCCTCGACCCCGTTCAGGACGGATTCGACGGCACCAATGGATTAACCGCGAGCGGCTCGGTGCAACTCGATGTACAAGGGGCGCAGACGGCGCAAACCACCGTGAATGGCGTCAATTCGTACTGGATTCGCGCCCGGCTCACGCAGCCGCTGCTGCCGGATGCCAATCAACTTCTGCCCGAAGCCGAAACCCTGCGGTTGTCAACGCTGATTGATCAGGCCCTCGAGCTGAAGCTCTCGGTCAGCTACTCCGATTGGATGAACGGAGTTCCGTTCGTCAATATCACCGATGATAGCGGACAGGCGTTATTAACTGTGAATTCAGGTAGTGCGTCTGCACCTGTGGACGCCGTGACGGTCACTGTCACCGATACATCTAATGGCAACGTCCTCCTTAACGCGAATGCTAACAGCAACATCACTGCAGTCCCGACGTTGACAACCGGTACTATGTACCAGTTCACCGTTACTTATTTTGGCATCACAGGCACCACATACCAGCAATATGGGCTTTCGGGCGCGCCCTGCTCCATTACGATCATCGTCAAAGTCGAAGGGCTGTCTCCCGACAAGGCATACTTTGAAACAAAGACGCTTGACACGACAAAAGCGTTCAATCCGCTTGGGCCCAACCCCACTTCCGGCAGCACTTTTTACTTCAAGCAGACGGAAGTCCTGAGCAAGCCTGGTGCCACTGTGTCCATCTATGCGGCGGGATCCTTACCCAATCCTGGCAATACGCTCACTGGCGGAGCGCTTCCCCACACGCTCAACTGGGAGTATTGGAATGGATTTGCTTGGACGTTGATATTTCAGGGGGAATACTCTCAGCCAGCCCAGGGCGCGTCGCCGAGCACGGGTTCAGGAGATTTCACCGCCTACGAAATTCTCCAGTTCGTTGTGCCCAACGACCTGACTGCAACTACGGTAAACAACGACAATGGCCTCTGGATTCGCGTCCGCCTCGCGACCGGCGGCTACGGACTAACACAGACGGTTACTGCAACGACGACTGATTCCTCGGGGAAAACAACTTCAACCAGCACCGCATCTTTCACGGTGCCCCAGCCGCCGTCCGTCGGTTCGTTTCTATTCGGCTATTCCTGGGTGAACGGTCCGTATCCTTTCGAACAAGTCTTCGCCTACAACGATTTCGCGTTTACCGACTACACCAGTAACGCGCTTTGGCCGGGAAGTCCGTTTCCGCCCTACCAGCTGGCTGGTGACGTGACTCCAGCCGTCTACCTCGGTTTCACAAAGCAATTGCCAGTGAACAATTTCGGCGTTTTTTTCGACGTCGACGAACAGCCTGGCGTTACATCAGGCCCAGCGATGATTTGGGAGTATTGGAACGGCGGAGGATGGGAGCCCGCCGTGGCCGAGGACGGAACCGCGGATCTGGCGCTCGCCGGAATGATCACCTTCATCCCTGCGGCTGACGCTCAACCGCTGGCGCGCTTTGACACTCCCCTGTATTGGCTGCGGGGAAGATTGAAGGAAGACGGACCGCCCAATCAGACGACGATCAACCAGATTTACACCAATGCAGTATGGGCCGACCAGTGGCAGACGTTTACCAATTCGCCGTTGGGCACCAGCACAGGCGTGCCGAGTCAGCTGTTCACCTTCAATCAGATCCCGGTTTTGCCCGGCCAGCAGATTGCGGTGCAGGAACTGAGCGGGCCGAGGGCCAACACCGAATGGCGCGGTCTGGCCATGCAGGTTGTCCCGGACGATCCCGACATCGTGACCGAACTGGAAGCCCTGCTCGCCGCTGAAGGGCCACAAACCGACATCATTATCGGTAACGTTCATCTGGTTCGCGACAGTACCAAGAGCGTCACCGCCGTGTGGATCCAATGGGCCGAAGTGCAGAACTTCTTCGAATCTGGCCCCAACGACCGGGTCTATGTTCTCGACCATGCACTCGGCCGGTTGTTCTTGGGAAATGGCGATGAAGGAATGATCCCTCCGCTGGGAGCACTGATTCAGGCAACTTCGTTCGTCTCCGGCGGAGGGCTGGCAGGGAATGTGGCAGCTTCCACCATCACGCAGTTGCTGGGCGCCGTATCGGGTGCGCAGGGAGTGACCAATCCGCGGCCGGCCGAAGGCGGGGCGGATGGCGAAACCCTGGAGCAGTTCCAGCAACGTGCTCCATCCAGCCTGCGCAACCGCGGCCGCGCCATCGTACCCGCGGATTACGAAGCGTTGGCGCAGCAGGCTTCGGCGGGCGTGGCGGTTGCCCGTGCTTTTTCGAACCTGGACGCCTCCGGAGTGACGCGCCCCGGTTGGATCACCGTGATGATCATCCCGCAGAGTCAGAGTCCCCAACCAACGCCTTCAGCGGGCTTGCGGCAGGATGTTTTGAACTTCCTGCTGGCGAACGCTCCTGCGGACGTTGCGGCCGCTCAATCCATCAGTGTGGTTGGGCCTACGTACTTGCCCGTCGACGTCAAGGCCACCCTGGCTCCCATCAATCCCGCACAGGCGGGAACCGTCGAGCAAGACGCGCTCGATGCGTTGGCCGCTTTTTTCAATCCGCTTACTGGAGGGCCGGGCGGTCTTGGTTGGGATGTCGGTCGTGGACTCTATGCGTCGGACGTTGCCGCTGTCCTGGGAGATGTCACAGGCGTGGATTACGTTCAGGATCTCGCTCTCTACGTGAACGGAGTCTTGCAGGGCGACCAGGTGCAAGTGCCGTCCGGGCAGATCGTCGTCGCCGGCCAGTTCACGCTAAGTCTGGTTTTGCCCGTTGGCGGGTAGCGATATATCGCACGCATTCATGTTGAAAGGCCAAAAATGCAATGGAAATTCTGGAAACGCTGGTGGAGAAAAGATCGCAAGCACGAAATGCCTGCTGCGCCAGTGCAGGAGTCAACCGCTTCTTCGTTGCTCTTGTCGCACAGCAGTGCGAGAGAAATTCTCGGGCTGCAACGCGTAGTCGGAAATCAGGCTGTCTTGCGGATCTTGGCGCCTGACAGAACGGATACGACTACAAGGCACATGCCAGCGTGAGCTCCGCGAAGCTGGAAATTGAGAATCAAATTCAGAAATAAAGAGGCAATGAACCCGAACCTGAACCCGGAGAAGTGAATGCCGCTGTTGCTCCCTAATCTCGATGACCGTACCTGGGCTGATCTGGTGGCCGAAGGTACTTCTCTGATCCCGGTCTACGGGCCGCAATGGACGGACCAGAACTACTCCGACCCGGGCATCACCCTCGTCGAGCTGTGTGCCTGGGTCGCGGAGATGGATATCTACCAGCTTAATCAGATATCGGACCGCGAGCGGCTGAAATTTCTGGCGCTGGTCGGGTTGGCCCCGAAGCCGCCGATTCCCGCGCACGTCATCCTTGGCGTGACGCTGGCCGCCGGCATTGCTCCGATCACGCTGCCTACCAGCCTCGAGTTCTCCGGCATCGACCCCTCAGGGATCACCACGAGCTACCGTATCCTGCACGCGTCCACCTTGGCGCAAGGTACGCTCGCCGCAATCCAGTTACAGGATTCTGCTGGATTTCATGACCTGACACCAGTATGGCGCCGTCAGGCCGTGATGAATCCCTTCGGTACGGCGCCGCAACCGGGCATGGCCGTTTACTTTGGCTTGACCGCAGCTTTGCCCGTTGACCAACCGGTTCGGCTTTTCTTCACGTTTGCGGACGGACACTCCGGCTTCGCTGAACGCAAGCGCCTGGTACGGCAACTGGAGGAGATGGAAAAACTCTGCCACCCAGATCCTTACAATCCCTGCCAGGAAAATCCCTGTCAAGAGAATGGATCGATCGCCCCGCCAGCGTCCACACAGGACTCGCTCGACCACTATCTGAAGCATTACGGTGTCCGCACGGTTTGGGAGTATCAGGCCAACATTGGCGGTCAGCTGCAATGGATCGCTCTGAATCCGGCGAACGAGGAAGTGTTGGATGAGACACGGGCGTTCACGCTGGATGGCCCAGTTACTTTCCGCGTCCCCCAAGCAATGGCCGGGCCCAGCGTCGGTGCCGTTGCCCAACCTTATTACTACGTGCGCTGCCGCTTCACGGCCGGAAGCTATGACGCTGCGCCTCTACTGCAGAATGTGGTGTTCAACGGAATTCTTGCGGAGCAGGCCGTCGCTTCGGCGACTTCACTGGTAATCGATCCCAACGCGACCATCAACTATTCGGCTGGCGGTCCGCCAACCCCAAACACGGTTACCACGCTGCAGATGAAACTGGATGCGCAAAACACGCGCATCGTTCAACTCACTTTTGGCGGCGGGACAAGCACCGATCCGCAGTTCCGCATCCTCAATTTTCAGGTCCCCGTCGCAGCCGTTCCCGGCGCGCTCTGCTGGAAAGCGGCTTTCCTGGGTTTCGGCGACGGTCTCGCCAACCAGCAGTTCGCGCTGCCGAACCTGCCGGTCAAAGCATCGAGCTTACAGGTCTATACCTCGGAAAACGGCACGTGGTATCGGTGGGAACTGCGCCGCGACTTCGACGCGTCCACGCGCAAGGATTTCCACGCAGTCCCGAACGCGACCACCGGGGCGATCTTCTTTGGCAATGGCGAGAAGGGAAGAGTGCCTCCCGCAAATTGCGAAGTCTTCGCCACAAACCTCATTACGCGAGCTCAGGCAGGAAATCTGCCCGCCGGAACCATCAACCAACTCGCAGATTCGCCGCACAATCGGGCCATCCTCTATGACCCCACGGCTGTGCCCGATGGCTGGACCAAGCTGAGGAACGAGTTGCAGTCGGTGACTAATCCGCGGGCCGCGTGGGGCGGAGCTGCCGCCGAGACGATCGACCAGACTGCCGGCGAGGCCGACCAACTGGTCGGCAGTAGCGGTCGCGCGGTCACGCTTGCCGACTATGAGCGGCTTGCCGCAAACACGCCCGGAACGCGCATCGCTCGCGTGACTGCCATTGCCAACATGCACCCTGATTTCCCCTGCTATAGCGCGCCCGGGATGATCACGGTAATTGTCCTTCCATATCTGCCCCACGGCAGCCCGATGCCAACGCCCGGATTGCTAGCCGCGGTCACCGCTTATCTTCGTCCCCGCCGCGTCATTGGCACCCGCGTCGAAGTGGTGGGCCCGACCTATCTCGAAGTTGCCGTTCAGGCCACCGTGCAATCGATGGCCGGAACGAACCGGGCAAATCTGCAACAAGCGATCGTCCAGGCTCTGAACAACTTTCTAGATCCGCTAATCGGCGGACCTGAAGGAAGGGGATGGCCCTTTGGTCGCGATGTCTATCGCTCCGAAATTATGAAGGTGATCGATGCCGTGGTGGGAGTCGACTACATCACTTCACTGGCGCTGCTTGCCGATTGTGGCCAGCCGCAGTGCGGCAATGTGTGTCTCGGACCGACTTGGCTGGTGCAGGCGGGAACGCAGCAGATCACCGTTTTGTAAAGGAAATTTTCATGTCCAGACCGGAGAGAAGGACGTTGGAGCGAGTGCAGTACTGGCAAGGCCAGATGCTGCGCGCGCAGGACTTTCTCACTCTGCAAGGAGTCGAAGCCCAGCGCCGCTGGTGGCATAACCGCGCCATCCACAATGCCTACGGGATTGCAGAAGGCTTGAGCGCAACTTTGATTCCGGCAAACGGGCCATACACTGGCGTCTCTGTTCCACCCGGAGTGGCGTACGACATTTTCGGCCGCGAGTTGATTTTGGAAAGAACACTGATCATACCTCTACCGGGCAATGTTGCTTCAAACTTCGGCGGCGCCATGAGTCTGCTCATGCGCTACAAGCCGCCTTCGCGCAGCATGCATCCCGATGAAATCTCCGAAGTCTGCTGGACGGCTCCCGGCTCCGTGATTGCAGGGACTGCGGAGTTTGTTTGGAGGACGGGCGACAATCTAAACCCGGCAGAGGGTGTTGCGGTTTTGGCAGTCAGCTATAGCGCAGGAGCACTAACTGGACCCGATCCAAACTACGTTCAGATTTCTGCCGAACCTCTCTCGCGCCCGGCGCTCGCCAGCGGCGCCACGATCCCCGGCCAGACGTCATGGGAACTGTGGACCGCGGGATTTTACCCAATAGCGGGAATCACCGACATTCCGTTCCCCCCAGTCCTGGTCGGAGTGCAAACATGGATTGACACTTCGGCCGCCGGATTCACAGATGTCCCATGTTACTTCGCCTGGCTGCAAGGGCCGCTGTGGAGTTCACAGGCGCAGCAGTTTTTGCCGACACTGCTGACGAATATCACTGACGCATCGATCATCGGCTTTACGTTCCAATTGGTGCTTCCCGCTCCGCCGCCGTCGACCGGAGGCCCGGAAATTGCAAGGCCTACCCCCCCCGCGGCGGCGCCTCCCTACACCGTTGTTAACGCCAGCAACTTTATCCAATTTGCGCAGCAGCAAGGCCTTTACGTCAGTTGGATCGGTTGCCAGATGCCGGGGAAAGCGTGTTCGTGTTCGCAGGATAGCGTGAGCGCAACCCAGGGTTCAGCTTTCGCCGCAAAAACTTAACTGAGGATCAAACATGTCCATCATCGGGTCGACACAATTCCTGGAGCGCATTCAGTTCTTTAACGGCGAGCGCTTGTTTGCCTCCGACCTGCAGTCGCTTGAGGCCTTCAATCGCGAAATGCGCTGGCTACACAATCAAAGCCTGCATCAGGCCGGCGTGGGAAGCGGATTTCAGGTAGTGGGCAACACCGGCGATCGCCAAGTGACTATTTCGCCCGGCTACGCGATCGACTCCTGCGGCCGTGAAATCATTCTGACCGAAAATCAGGTTTTGCCGATTCCTCCCGTTGCCGACAACGGCTCGGGAGCGCCAGTCTTCTACGACTTGACCGTTTCCTATCCTGACGACAGCCAG
>Ga0187770_10000177_pt1 | contig 30413 bp, 31 predicted proteins | sample 0116_SJ02_MP02_2_FD_133154 | JGI IMG/M metagenome (GOLD analysis project Ga0187770, IMG submission 133154) | Tropical peat soil microbial communities from peatlands in Department of Meta, Colombia - 0116_SJ02_MP02_20_MG | ecosystem: Environmental > Terrestrial > Soil > Wetlands > Peat | place...
CCGTCGTCCGCGGAGAGCACAACCGCTTTCGTGAAGCTGGTTCCACAATCAATGCCCGCCAGGAACGGCATGTTCTCCCCTCCAAATGCCCGATTCGAAGCTCTGGTCGAGTTTCTCCAGCGCGAAAAGCGCGGCGCCGACCGCGCCGATAAATTGCGCGTCCGGACTGACCAGCATCTTGCGTCCCAGGAGTTCCTCCAGAGCCCGAACCATGCCGACGTTGCGAGCGACGCCACCGGTCATGGTGATCTCCGGCTCTATGTTCAGCCGCCGCGCCAGCGATAGAGTCCGCTTGGCGATGGCGATATGCACGCCGCCCAGGATGTCTTCTCCCGTTTTGCCCTGCGCCAGGTAGGAGAGAATGTCCGACTCGACGAATACCGTGCATACAGTCGCGATCTTGACCGGGTGTTGCGCCCTGAGTGAAAGTGGTCCAACTTCATCGAGGCTGATGCCCATGACTTCCGCCGAGTTCGCCAGGAATCGCCCCGTACCAGCGGCGCACTTGTCATTCATCACGAAATCCACCACCTCGCCGTTTGGCCCAACACTGATTGCCTTCGAGTCCTGGCCGCCCATGTCAATGACAGTGCGAGTGCCTGGGCAGAGGAAGGCAGCGCCCTTGGCGTGGCAAGTGATTTCGGTCATCTGGGCGTTGCCGAAGGCGATTTTGTATCGGCCATAGCCGGTGCCAACCACAAATCCCACATCGCCGCCGTGGACCCCGGCCTCCTGACAGCAGGCATCGAAGGCCCGCTCGGCGGCACGCTGCACATTGGCGCCCGTATCCACGAGAGCTCGTGCGGCGATCTGCACACCCCCGTTGTCTGACATGATGACTGCTTTCGTTTGCGTGGAACCCACATCCACCCCGGCTGCGATTCTCATGCGCTCCTCTCTTTATCTCTAGCTTCGGACAGCAGCCGTCCCCTTGGAATGCTCCAGGGCCTCGAAGAATGCATCAATGCGGTTCTTCGTCTGCGCTTCGGCAAAATATCTGGGATCCTCGAGATCGGATTCGATATACAAAGTCGGAACACCGAGCTGCTTGGTGAAGTAATCGCGCATATCGCCCTGGCCGGCGGAGAAAAGCCGGCAGCTTTTCACAAAGTGGATGATCACTCCATCGGCATTCCATTCTTCAACGTACCTGCGAATCTGTTCGTAACGCTGCAGGAAGTTCCGGTTGGTCACGTTCTGCGCGATCATGTGCATGGCGACGGATTCGAATGGATTTTTGGGATCGTGGCGGAAGCCGAACTCCCACAATCCCCCTACGGTCGAATAAGTCGAGGCGACCGCGCAGGCTTGCCATTTGGCGAACATGTCGCGGAACGTGCGGAAATAGGGATAAGGAGGCGGGCCCTCCATCACCAGGCGAAACTGCTCCTGTTCATACACGCCCTTGCGCGCGTCCGCCTTGGCCTGCAGTTCCGCCAACGCGGCCTCGAAGAACTCCACACCTTCCGGCCTGGCGCGATAGACGTAGAGTGGTCCCATGAGAGTGATGGCATCGAAGTAGGCATCGAAGGGTGAAGGGGAACGCCGCGCCAAATGCTTGATCTGCGACCACAGCTCTTCGGTACGGCTGGAGCAAGCCACAGCCTGACGAAAACGGTCGTAGTCGAACTTGCGCCCTGTGAGTTGCTCCAGCTTCTTCACCGTCTCCTGCAATTGCTTGACGACATACTCAATGTCCGATCGCGAGGGCTCTTCGGCGCGCATGAACGGAACATCGATCACATACAGTGGAGCCTGTTGAAGCTTGGCCAGGTGTTCAAACCACTTGAGGTAGGTGTTGCAGCCAACGAAGTTGCAGAGGATAAGCGTCGGAGTGGGCAATTTCCCGCCCGTCGGCGTGATGCCCTTCAAAATACAACCGATGTCAGCTTTGACATATGCGCAGTTATCGGCGGCATAGCCCAGATCCTCCGCGGCTAGAATCGGATCGAGCGATTGGTGGCGGATGGCCAACTGTAACGCGTTTATTTCCGGATAAAGCGGTACGGCTCCGAAGCCCTCCAGCAATTCCACGCAGTTTCCAGAAATCATCATGGAGACCGTGGGGGGAATGCCGGTGGTCGCCGCCTGATCGAGCTGGTCATACCAGGCAAGCATCAGGTCCTTTTGCAGCTGGTGAATTGATCCGCGGTACTCCTTTTTTTCGTTCGTTGTCGTTTTCACAATCTGATTCCTCAGTCGAAGACCAGCGATTCCACAAAGGTTTCGATTTCCGTGCGCAAACGGTCGAAGGTGAACGATTTTTCCTCGAACTCCAGTTGCAGGTGAGGAATGCCGGTGCGCTCCAGTTCCTGCTTGTAAGGGACGTAATCGAAATAGGCCGGCTCGCAGAACTTGGCGATCAGGAACAGCACAGCGTCGGCACGGTTCCGCCGGACTTTATCGACGAGTCCATCCCAGCGCGGTTTGCGGAAGTCATGACGCACCGAGGAGTACACCGAGCGGTCGAGATAGCTCTTCGCAAGAGCGAGCAGAGGATCTCCTTCTGTGGGAACGTCGCTTTCAAACCAGCTCTGGCCGATCACGAAGTCGTCGTCCACGATGTAGCAGCCTGCGTCCTCGACGAGGCGAATCAATGTGAGCGGCGGCTGCTCGCAGAACGATCCTTCGACGACGATACGGATGGAGTCCCTGAGCTTCGCATTGCGTGACTGGAAATCCAGCAGTGCAGCTTCCAATTGTGCCGTGTGTTCCTCGACCGGCAAGAAATTTCCCAGGCGGATGAGCTGATAGAGCTCCGAAGTGGGGACCTGCTGCGGCGAATGCGAACGCAACTGGTAGAGTTTGCGAATCAAAGCTCGATTGCGGTTGTAAAGGGCGATGGAATGACGCAGTGCCTCGTCATCGACTTCTGCGCCCAGGCGCTCAAGTTCAGTGAGTATGCGCCGATATTCCTCTGCCAGAAACTGCGCTGCGGCCGGCGAACTGGGATTGTGCGGCAAGTGTAGAAAGTCCACATACATCTGGGGGAAATTCCGCTTCATGACGAAGCACAGATTTCGCGCTGAGTCGCAGATCGTCGAAAACAGGAAACCATCGAAGGGTTCGAGGTGTCCGGCCATTCCCATTTCCAGAGTCGTCTTGACGATGGAACAGATGAACGATCCGAAACGCGCATCGGCATGCTGAATGTCCAGTCGGTCGCCCGCACCACTTAGCCCGACTGGCAACATGCCCGCAGCGTGGATCAACTCGACCGGCGCGTACACGGGAAAGTAGGCGATGACCTTGCGGCCGGGATGGGCTTGCTTCCATTCCTGTATTGAAGGGAAATGCAGGGCAGAGCAATTATCGAACGTTCGTTCGAATAACATGTGACTACATGTACAGCATCTTGACAGCTGAGTCTGTGATTGAAATCACAAAACAGCCGAACCCTGTTTGGGACGCAAACCGAACCGCTCGCCGCCATCGACCTGATCTCGTGTCTGGTTTCCGACGAACTGGCCCGTCGTGGCGAGCGTCTGCTGGAGCGGCGGAAAAGCAAGCCCAGTTCCGCGACGCCCAGAAGACGCTCGACAACTTCGGCTTCGACTTCAACAAGAAAATGAATCGCAGCCTGGACTTCGATCTCGCAACGGGCTCCTTCATCGCTCGTCATGAAGACGTGTTGTTTCTCGGCCCACCCGGCACTGGCAAAAGTCGCCTGGCGTAAGCCATCGGACAGGCCGCCATCCGGCAGGGATACCGCGTGCTCTACCGCGAAACTCACACCCTGCTCGATGACTTGGCCGACGCCGCACTCGATGGCACCCGCAAAGAGCACATGGAGTTCCTGGTGACCGTCCCTCTGCTGATCATCGATGATCTGGGCATGCGCAAGCTGCCGCTCACCGCCGCCGAAGAGCTGCTAGAGATCATCATGCGCCGCTACGAGCGCGCCAGCACAATGCTGACCTCGAATCGCCCCGTCGAAGACTGGGGCAAACTGCTAGGCGATGCGGCCGCGGTCGGCGCTATGCTCGACCGCTTGCTGCATCACGGACACGTGCTCAAGTGCGGTCCTCGAAGCTGGAGAACCAGACTTGATGCGCAGGAGCAATAACCAGCTCCACAACTTCTGGTTTGCCCGTCAACCTGGAGCAATCGGGAAGCAGCACTTGTCCGGTAACGATTCCGGCTACCAATAGGCGATGCACCACCTTTTACGATTCCGGCCGTTGAGTATAGGGGCCGCGATTTAGAATGGGGCGTCCTGACAAGGGCTGAGGTGACCGCAGGAGAGGAGGCATTAGCCGATGGGCGCTAGAGATAAGCGCGGGCGGGTGCTCGGCGCAGCTTTTCTGTTGCAGGCGATGACTTCACTTGCGGGCGGGATTGTATTGGATTTCTTCCTGCTCGCTCCGGGGAAGATTGGCGAAATCATGACGAGAGTAGCGGAGCATCCCGCGTGGATGCGAGCCGACATCTTGGACGAGATGGTGACCGCGGGCGGTGTGATCTGGCTGGGAGCGATCCTTTTCGCCACGCTGCGCGGCTACGGCGAGACGATGGCTAGGGTGGGGTTTGCGCTCTATGTTCTGGAGGCCGCGGTGCTGGCGGCGAGCCGGATCGGGGCCTTTCTTCTGCTGACCGCGAGCACTGAGTACGTTCGCGCGGGGCGGGCGGCAAGCCTGGAGCCTATCGGAAGGGTGGCGTACGCGGCGATGGATAATGGAGCGCTCCTGCACATGGTTCCGTTCTGCGCCGGCGCATTTCTATTTTACGGACTACTCTACAAATCGCGCGCTGTGCCACGATGGCTTGCGATCTGGGGGCTGGCGGCGATGGTTCCTGTGACGGTGGGGACGATTTGTACGGTATTGGGGATCGAGATCCCGTTCGTATTGTTCGCGCCGTATATTCCATTCGAGTTCTTCCTGGGCATTTGGATCCTAATCTTCGGCATCCGTGACGAGACAGGCGGCGCAGGCTCACCACCTAGTAGAATTCGTTCGAATAACATGTGACTACAATTACAGCATCTTGACCGCTGAGTCTGTGACTGAAATCACAAAACAGCAGAACCTTGTTTGCGCAATGCCAGGGTCGAGAAAGATATGCCCAAGGTGTACTCCTGGTCACAGTTCTAATCACACGAGGCCGTGCTCGCGCAGCTTCCGGTATAAATTCCTCTCGCTGATTCCGAGAATCTTAGCCGCATTTCCGCGATGACCTTTGCTGGCCTCGATCGCCATTCGGATGTGGGTAAGCTCCACTTCCTGTAGTGTCGGCAGTGGAGAGTCCGGTGCCAATGCACCGGTTTGGGCAGCAGACTTCGCGTTGCGCAGGGAAGCGGGTAAGTGCTCGGGTCGAACCTGCGATCCCTCACAGAGCACGAGAGCAGCTTCAACCACGTGCAGAAGCTCGCGCACGTTCCCGGGCCAGTTGTGGCGGCGGAGAAGCTGCAGAGCCGCTTCACTGATCTGTTTGTTGGAGCCGAACCGCTCGTTGAGCACAGTGGTGAAGTGTTGCGCCAGCAGTTCTACATCAGCCCCTCGTGAGCGCAGGGGCGGCACCTCCACCGTGATCGTACTGAGGCGGTAAAACAGGTCTTCACGAAACAGGCCCTGACGCACCATGGCTGGTATGTCGCGATTGGTCGCTGTCAGAATTCGGACATCCACTCGAATTTCCCGGGTGCTGCCGACATGGCGGAAGGTGGAAGTGTCAAGCACGCGCAACAACTTCGTCTGGGTCGCAGGGCTCACCTCGCCGATCTCGTCGAGGAAAATTGTTCCGCCGTTGGCCACTTCGAACAGCCCGGGCTTGGCGTGGTCTGCGCCGGTGAATGCGCCACGTTCGTGGCCGAACAGTTCGCTCTGAAGCAGGCTTTCCTGCAGCGCGGCGCATTCGACTACAACGAACGGCCGCGACCGGCGGGAACTGCGCGCGTGAATCAGCTTGGCCACCCTCTCCTTGCCCGCGCCGGTTTCGCCGGTGATAAGCACGGTCGAATCACTGGGGGCCACCCGATCGACCAGGTCGAGCAGGCGGCGGAACTCCGGGCTGTCGCCGATGAAGGAATTGCCGAGATCCGGCGGAGTCAGACCGCGCTCGAGAATATTCGTCCTCTGGCGCAGGCACCGCCGCTCGATTGCCCGCTGAATGCGAATCTGAAGTTCATCCAGGGGGCAAGGTTTCACGACGTAATCGCAAGCTCCGATGCGGATCGATTCAATGGCCGTATCGATCGACCCGTGCCCGGTGAGCATGATCACCTCGGTCGCGGGCGCGGCGGCCTGGATCGCTTTCAATGTCTCGAGCCCGCCCATACCCGGCAAGCGCAGGTCGAGCAGGACGACTTCGGATTCCGCCCTTGCAACTCTCTGAATTGCCTCTTCGCCGGTGGCCACTGCGTCGACCTCGTAACCGAGACGGCCAAGTTCGCCCGCCATCACCTGCCGGAATGCCCCATCGTCATCCACCAGAAGCAGCGAGGGTTGTTTCATTGCCCGTCCTTCGGATGCACCCTGGAATGAATGGCCGGGATCACAACTTCAAACGTAGAGCCCTTGCCAGGCTCACTCTCCACCGTGATGTTCCCTCCCCAGCTTCGGACTGCATTTAGCGACAAGAATAGGCCTAGGCCAGTTCCGCCCTGGCGAAGACTGAAGAACGGCTCGAAAATCTTTTGCCGGTATTCCGGCGCAATCCCGCAGCCTTCGTCGGTGACGCGGATGTGGACAGCATCACCGTCCTGGGTCGCGACCACGATCTTGCTGCCTGCCTTCGAGGCCTGAATCGCGTTGAGCAGAAGATTGACGAGCAGGTTTTGCAGTTCGGCCTCTTCCGCACGCACGTGCACGGTTGCTGCCATCGGCTGTATCACTATCTTGACGGAACTGCTTCGGGCAGTCGGCTCGACGAGTCTTTGAGCGGCAGCGATGGCGGTATTCAGGTCTACGATTTCTCCAGCCCCGTGCCGTTGTCCCCGCGCCAGGCGCAGGAAGTGCTGCGTTATGCCGCGGCAGCGGAGAATCTGCTCGCGCGCAATCGCCGCATTCTCACGGATTCTGGCCTGATCCATCGGACGCTCCTCGCAGGCTGGACTTTCGCGGAGGATTCCCTCGATGCACATCAGAGTCGTTGCCAGAGGGGTGTTCATCTCGTGCGAAAAGCCGGAGGCCAGGACTCCGACCGACGCCAGACGGTACGACTCCGCCAGCTTTGCCTCAGCTGCGCGCCGCTCAGAGATGTCGCGCCAGACTTCCACCACCTGAGTCAGCCGGCCCGAGTTGTCGAGAATCGGGCAAGCGTGGATTTCCTCCCATGCCACCGTGTTGTTCTGCGTTTTGCGCTCGCAGATCCGCACCTGGCGCTCCCCCGAACGCAGGCAGGCAAGGGTGGGGCAGTCAGACAGGCTGCACGGCCCGGGTTCGAGCTGGTAGCAGCAGGAGCCTAGAACCAGCTCGCGCGAGTTTCTTGCCCGCTGCAGAAAAGCGTCATTGGCCGCTACGATTTTTCGTTCCGGATCCAGCACGACGATACCATCATCGATACTGTTGATCACCGTTTCCAGCCGCTCCCGCTGAGTGCGGACTTCGCCGACCAGGCCTGACACCGAATCGGCCATTTCATTGAACTCCTTTGCCATCCAGGCGAGCGTGTCCGAGCCCTCCTCCGGCACACGGCGTTCCAGATCGCCCTGTGAGATTAGGCGTGCCGTGTGCTCGAAACGCCGCAAACGGCGCAGGACCGACACCCGGATCACCAAAGCGATGGCCCCGACAATGACGAAAGTCAACGCGCCGGTTCCAGCCACCATCCAGCGCAGGTCTCGCGTCATCGCGGCTCGCACCTCTCCCGCGTTGTAGTCCAGAATCAGGATGCCGTTGATCTTCTGACGAGGATCGTGGCAGCGCTGGCATTGGTCGCGATTGCGAATCGGCACGACAGTCCGAAGGATGGTTCCACCTCGCGTCTCGATGACGCGGCTGGATCCGCGCCGTTCCGGCGGATCGCGATGGCAGGCCTGGCACGTTGGAGAATCGATCCGGAAATCATTCGCTGCGGTTTCCGGTTTACTCGAGTACCGCTGCACGCCATTGCGGTCCAGCAGCACGAGTTGTTCCACGCGCGCTTGTTTGCCGAACGCCTCGATCATCTGCGCGATCAGGGTGCGGTCATTCCCCATCATTTGGTGTTCGAGCGCGGTGCGGATTAATTCGCCTTCGGCCAGAGCGCTGCCGTGTGCGGTGTCCAGAAGGCTCTGAAAATGACGCGTCGAAAAGATGTAAGCGGCGACCGTGCAAGCTACGACCACCGCTGCCGTGACACCCAGCGCGAGGCCAACCGTCATGCTGGCGAAGCGCAGCTTCATGATCTTCGCACTGAATTGGCGGGATGATGGCACATCGACGAACGGCCGTCAATGACTGACGATTCGTCAGGCACGACCTGACATTGTGGCAGGCCGGATTGCTTTCAATTCCAGGGCTGACTGCAAAGAAAGGAGTTAGGCCGGGCGGGCGCTGGCACGGCACGTGCGCTAAGAGGGGCTGGAGGAGGGCTTCCGCCATGGAAATGCTTCTGATGGGTTTGTGTGTGGCAGTATTCGGAGTCGGAGTCGCTGCGGCTGCGTTTGGGGCGACGATGCGATCGGAATCACCCAATTCAACTGTGCAGCCCAAGCTTCCCTTGGTCAAGGCAATTGCGCCGACCCGCTTCTTCTCGGACGGTGTTCCTGCACCTCCTGCTATGCCGACTCAGCAGGTGCCCATTGAGGTCCTGTTGCTGCAAATTGAGAACCACGTTCGTATGGAGCAGGCTGCCGCGGAGTTGTTCATAGCATCGCCCACGCAGGCGCAGTTGCATAGCAAAACGAATTCTCCCTTTGTGAACTGAGACGGTGCTCATGACCCACGAACTTCTGAACGGTCTCTCATCCACCGAAGCCGAACATGTATTGAAGCTTGGCACCAGAGTGATCGTTCCCAGTGGAACCTCGCTGTTCCAACTGGGAGATCCAGCGGATCGCCTGTTCCTGGTCGAACGCGGCCGAATCAAACTGACCCTGCCGATGCAGGTCCGGGGCCGAGAAGAGGATGTTTTCGTGGAAGAGAGAGGTCCTGGCCAGGCCGTGGGGTGGTCAGCCCTGATTCCGCCTTACCGGTTCACGCTGACCGCAACCGCAGCCCTGCACGACGCGGAAGTGATCGCGCTGCCGCAGGAGGCGTTGCTCAAGTACTTTGCTGCGAATCCGGCCGCAGGGCGCAAAATCGCTCTAAATCTGGCAGTGGTCATTGGACATCGATTGCAACTCTTCCAGACAATGTGGCTGCGCGAGATGCAGCGTACGGTGGAGGTGCGCTCTGCCTGAGCCAGGGATTTGTCTATGACGACACCGGATGCTCCTTGCCCCAGGGAACGCGCTGACATCAACTCGAATCAACCTTTTCAATTGGGCAACACTCGGCGCCAGTGGATCGGGATATTTCTTGGCAGTGGCTTGCTCGCTTCTCTTGCTTCGTTTATCTATCCCGTACTGCGCTATCTGATACCTCCTGTGATTGCAGACCTTGGCGGCGACGAAATTGTGGCCGCCAAGGTCGCGGAGTTGAAGCCAAATTTAGCCAAGATTTTTCGCTTCGGCAGTCGTCCCGGCCTGTTGATCATGAATGCCGATGGCACTTATCGTGCGCTCTCCGCCACTTGCACCCACCTGGGATGTACGGTGCAGTATCGCAGCGATCTGCGCCAGATCTGGTGTGCCTGCCACAACGGTATTTACGACCTCAATGGCCGCAACGTTTCCGGTCCCCCGCCCAGGCCGCTGGATCTATTTGATGTCCACTTGCGCGGTGACGACATTGTCGTCAGCCGAAAGCGCGAGGCTTGACCATGTTCGCAACCCTCCGTCACTGGCTCGATGAACGCTTTGACTGGAACGACCTGACCGCCCCGCTTCGCCACAAGAGTGTCCCCAGCCATCGCTTGTCTTATTGGTATTTCCTCGGAGGAATCACCCTTTTTCTTTTCGGAATCCAGGTGGTGACCGGCATCCTGCTGCTCCTCTACTACCGGCCGGGTGCCAACGAAGCCTTCGAGAGCGTGCAGTACATCATGACCCGGGTGCAGTTTGGCTGGCTGATCCGATCGATTCACTCGTGGTCAGCCAACTTAATGATTTTCACCGCCTTTGCGCACATGTTCAGCGTCCTGTTTCTGAAGGCATACCGCAAACCGCGTGAGTTGACCTGGGTCAGCGGAGTGCTGCTGTTGTTTCTTGTCATGGGATTCGGTTTCAGCGGCTATTTGCTGCCGTGGAATACCTTGGCCTTCTTTGCCACCAAAGTAGGCACTGAGATTACCGGGCAGGTCCCGATCGTGGGCAAGCCCATGATGATCTTTCTCCGCGGCGGCGAAGAAGTGACAGGCGCCACACTCACGAGGTTCTTTGGGTTCCATGTCGCGGTTCTGCCCGGGCTGGCAACCGTTCTGCTCCTGATTCACCTGTTGCTGGTGCAGCGCCTCGGCATCAGCGTCCCGCCAAAATTGGAAATGCAATGGATTGCGAATCCGTCGGTCAAGCGCGAAATGAAGTTTCTCCCTAACTTCTTGCTGCGGGAAATGATGGCCTGGTACGTAGCCCTGGGCGTGCTCGGCGTGCTGGCCGCGGTTTTCCCGTGGAATCTCGGTGTGAAGGCGGATCCCTTTGTGCCGGCGCCCGCCGGTATCAAGCCCGAATGGTACTTCCTCTTCATGTTCCAGACGCTGAAACTCATTCCCTCCAAGGTCTGGTTCATCGACGGAGAGGTTCTGGGCGTTCTGGCCTTCGGACTGGTCGGCCTGCTGTGGCTTCTGTTGCCCTTTTTCGAGAGTGACCAGCCCTCAAGCACGAAGCGGTGGATCACCGGGCTTGCAGTCTTTGCTCTGGCGTATGTGGCAGGTATGAGTACTTATGGCCATCTTGCAAAATAAATTTGGATCACACGCCACGGTTCGAGACTGCGCCCTTGCCGCCCTCATCGTGCTGGTGACATCTATGGGTTATGGGCAAACCAAGAATTCCTGCCTGGACTGTCACGCCGCTCTGCCCGACCCCCTCGGAGTCACCCAGGAGAAGTTCAGCCAGGACATCCATGCACAAAAGAGTTTGACCTGTGTTAACTGTCATGGTGGCGACGCAGCCAGCGATGACCCCGACAAAGCGATGAGCCCGAAAGCTGGCTGGAAGGGCAAGATTGAGCGCAAGCAGATACCGCAACTGTGCGGGAGTTGTCATTCCGATCCAGCCTTTGTTCGGCAGTTTAACCCCAGTTTGCGGACCGACCAGTTGGCGCAGTACCGCACCAGCGTGCACGGCAAGCGTCTGGCAGCGGGGGACACCAAAGTCGCGGTGTGCACGGATTGCCACAGCGTCCATGACGTGAGGGCTCCCGCCGATCCCCGCTCGACCGTGAATCCGGTCAACGTGGCCAACACATGCGCTCGCTGCCACGCTGACGCGAGCTACATGAGTGGATATTCCATCCCCACCGATCAATTCGCAAAATACAGCGCGAGCGTCCATCATCAGGCGCTGATGGTGCGGGGCGACTTGAGTGCCCCGACCTGCCCAACCTGTCATGGAAACCACGGAGCTGCGCCCCCGGGCGTAGACAAAGTTCAGAATGTCTGTTCGAACTGACACGCGTTCCAGGACCAGATGTATGAAAAGAGCACGCACAGGCAAGCCTTTCAAGCCGCCGCTCTTCCCGGATGTGTCGTTTGTCACGGCAATCATGACATCTCGTATCCAACCGACGCGAAACTTGGCACCGGTCCCGAAGCGGTCTGCATGCGCTGTCATACTCCTGGGGACCAATGTGACCAAGCCCGGGCAGGACTACAGGCGAACCTGATGCGCTTGGACGCAGCGATCAAGAGCGCAGACCAGGTTCTCGGTCTCGCCGAACGCTCTGGGATGGAGGTGAGCGAGGCGCGTCTCGCACAGGATCAGGCTCGCGACTCCCTAACCAAAGCCCGAGTCACGATTCATAGCTTCCGCACGGATTTGGTAGATCAGGATGTTCAAGCTGGTCTGAAAGTCGCTGCCAAGGACCTGCAAGCTGGCCAGGAAGCCATGGTTGAGCGCAACCGTCGCCGCGCCGGTCTAGGAGTGTCCCTTGTCGCAATCGGGATGGTGTTGGTCGGCCTTCGGCTGTACATAACAAAGATAGAGGGTTAGAGATCAGCAGCACCGAGACAGGAAAGTGACCGAAAGGCTTGGCTAGGTCAGTGGCCTCAGGTTCACGAATGACGGGCTAAGCGAAAGTTAACTGTCGGATACCGAGGTCAGATCCGGGGACTTTTTCGTCATCCACTCATAGCGTGTTCGTAGGACGAATTCTCGGTCCACAAAATTAGCAACCAGTTGAAAAAAAGAGTTGGTGGAGGCGGCGGGAGTCGAACCCGCGTCCGAAAACGTCACTGGTCAAGAGCCTACATGCTTAGTCACATTCATGCCTTGAGCATTACCTCAAGACGTTCGCGGCCCGCGCTCAGAACGGACAAGAAACACGTTCCGCTAGCCTGTGGTCTTAGCCCCTCGTCCCAGACGTAGACGAGAAGAGCAGCTCGCTGTGCGACGTCCTTCGGAGGCCCACGAGCAAAGCCTCCGGGGACGGCTGCCTAACTAATTAGGCTGCGTATGCCATTTGGTAATTGGCAATTATCGTTTTGCCCACGATTACGGGTGTGTGCACCCCGGCATGCCTCTTGGCCGCAAGCATCTCCGTCGAAACCGTGACGCCCCCACTGGTGGGATTGGCCTTTGGAAAGAACTGCTTCCAATCTAGGGTTATCAAGAAAGGAAGTCAACCCCGGCTTAGATGGTCTTAACCCCATGAAAAGATGCAGCTTCTAAGGTCCTACGATTTGGACGGGTGCCAGTTTACAATCCGGGAGGTTGTCTTTGTGGCTGATAAAAATACTCCGACAGACGAATCGAAAGCTTCACGGCACGAGGCTTGGCGTAGCCTGCGTGGGGCAATGAAAGATGTGTACGCGGAATTCGGCGGCGGCGAGGCCTACCTTCGCTGGGTGCGAGCGGATCCCCTCAGTAGCGAAGACGACAGCAAAGAGGGCGACGATGAGGTAACCCACTCACGACGACCATCCGAAAAATAAAGCAATCACTCCGAAAGTATCGATGAATCCGTGGGCCAGAATGCACGCCCACAAATTGCGCCCCGAAACAAGATAAGCGGCGCCGAGAATCAGTCCCGCGACGCCGGAGTCCACGATTCCCGCCGGACCCTTGTAGTAGTGTCCGTACCCAAAAAGCACCGCTACGGCAATCACACCGAGCCAATACGCAGCCTTCGATCGTCCGAAGGCATCGGCTGCACGGTTGATCAGGTAGCCACGATATGCAATCTCCTCGCCCAACGCGGCAAACGTCCACACCAGCAGCAGCCAGCGCATCGCCACAAAAGGATGGCCCGCGATCTCATTCATGCCTTTTGGGCCAACGGCTGGTGGCCAGAAGTGGGCGGTAACAGGGTCGACCACCAGCGCGCCCAGCAGAATTCTTAACGCAGCCGCGGCCAGCGCGATCAAGACCACGCGCCACCACGATTTCGGCCATTGCAAACCCATCCCCAGCCAGCTTCCATCGCGCAGCCGGAACGAAATTAAACCCAGAGCCGCAAGGATCGGCACTTCATTCGGTACGACGTGAAATACGTTATGCCCAATGACGATTCCTGCGCCAAGAAGGAACTCGGCGAGCGAGAACAGCTTTTGCGCGGTCGTAGGTCGGTTCGGCACCGATTCGGAGCCTAATGATTCGATTGCTGCTAGCGGCATCGCGGGCTGAGATTGTATCAGTCCTTTCCTTTTCTTCTCTTTAGTGAAATTGATAAAGCACAATTTTTCCGTTGACAAAATTAAATTTATTAATTATAAAATTGAATATTAAAATATTTTATGTCAGAGGACCTCAAATCTTCAAAGGACTGGCAAGAGCTGACCCAGCTTACCCAGGGCCGCCCCATTGTCGTCGAGCGGGTCCGCCTGGCTGATAAAGACATCGCCATCGAAGGCAGTTTCGAGTTGCCGCAACTGGCACGCCTGGCCATGGACGACCAGATCTTCATCGTCGCTTTCGTTCGCTCTCATGGCTCCATCAAGGAAATGGAGCGCGTATTCGGAGTCAGCTACCCGACCATCAAGTCGCGGCTTACCCGCATCGCTGCGAGCCTGGAATTTGTCGAGACCAATCCCACCCCTTCGAAGGCCGAGATCCTCGATCGGCTGCAGCGCGGTGAGATCACTGCCGACGCCGCCATCAAGGAGCTGGAGGAATTGTCATGATCCCGTTCGTCGCCGTCGTCAGTCTGCGCAACCAGCAGAGCCGAACCTTCCGGCTCTGGATCCCACTAGTGCTGGTGTGGCTGCTGCTGCTGCCTTTAGCCATGCTCGCAACGCCGTTTATTTTCATCGCCTGCCTGGTGTGCGGCGTGAATCCATTCCGCGGAGTGGCGGTGATTTGGCAAATCTTGTGGGCATTGAACGACACCGAACTCGAGGTCGAGCATCGCAGCGCCGGCATGTCATTTCACATTTATTAACGAGGCACTGAATTTATGAGGAACAACGATGATGCGGGAGCCATCGCACCGCAGCCGCGAAGCGGCGAGATGTGAAAGTCCGGGACGGAAGTCCCGGGTACGAGTGGGAAAGAAAGAACGAGTCCCGTGGAGCCTGCCCTGACCAAGCGCAGCGCGTCGAAGGGGACGGCACGAACTGAGACCCAGGAGTAGAGTCATGAATGAACATCGTCGTCAGATTCTCGAAATGCTGTCGCAAGGAAAAATCAGCACCGATGAGGCCGAACGCCTCATCTCTGCCGTGGAACAGCCGGCCGCGCTCTCTGCGGATTCAGATACAGCGCCGGCAGGGAAGGCCCGTCCGAAATATCTCCGTGTGCAGGTCGACTCCGAAGACGACGGAGGCCACGACGGCCCGACGAAAGTCAACGTCCGCGTGCCCATGCAATTGCTGCGCGCAGGGGTGAAGCTCGCGTATCTGATTCCCTCCGCGGCTCTGCAAAGGGCAAACCTGGCGATGCACGAGAAAGGCATCCCCGTTGACCTGACGCAGATCAAGCCGGAAAATCTGGAAGACCTGGTCGAACAACTCAGCGACTTGACCGTCGACGTCGACCAGAAAGATCAGCGCGCCAAAGTGAAGGTGAGAGTGTTCTGCGAGTGATAAATCCCGGCCGCCTCGGCCGGCCTTACGCTTGTCTCCGAGTGTAATAGCGATGTTTCACCACCCAGCCCCCATTTGCCCTTGATGGCCTAAATGTGCGAGGCCATGCTCGCCGGGTGATTCTTGTCACTGACAGCCCGATGGTTCCCGTGATCCGATCTTCACGGAGCCTGCCAGTTACTTTTCCTATGGAGAGGAGAGAGCTATGCAATTCCACCTGGAAACGGACGAGTGGAAACTGCTGGCCGACGTCTTGTTAGAGCAAGATGCGCGACAGTACGGCGAACTTCTGAACAAGGTTCTGGCGCGGGAGTCGCGACTCGACTCCGGCGAACTCGAACAGGCAGCCGATCTGCTTGCCGACAAGAAACGCAGCCTTAAGGAAGAAATCGCCCGCGAGCCGGATACCGCGCTGAAGACGGACCTGCAGCGACAACTGGCGCTGTTGGAACGGGTATTGGAGAGGGTCAACGAGGCTTGCGTGATGTTTTGAAGCTGTTCCAAGGCTCGGCGGGCACCGCATCGGTTGCGTTGTGAAAAAAGAAAAGACCCAACCTTCCTTCGTGCTCAAAAATGCACCCCATTGCGCCCTATTTCTCCGCATGCCTCCAGCCTGATCGCACGTCAGAAGCGGTACCGTGGCCCTACGGAAAGGACCGGGCACCGTGCGTCGCATGCCACCCTGTACGCGACCCCCGCCCCTAAGTGTTTGGTCAAGGGCGCTGGCCGCTTCACACCCAGCACGATCATGTCGGCGGTCTCTGCCATCTTCACAATCGTTTCGGCCGGGGGACCAAATTCGACCTTGAACTCCGGCTGATGCCAAAGTGTGTTTTCTTCGGGAATCAGGGCATGGAGCTGCCTCTGTGTGGAGGCCTCTACCTCCTGTCGGTCGAGCATGGGCAACGTTCCGGGCTGCGGTTCCGGCAACGCCACACCAGGTTCTGGTGCCACATGCAGCAGGGTCAGCCGGGCCTGGTTCTCTTCTGCTAGCGATATGGCGTAAGGCAGACCGTGGACCGACTCTGGCCCGAAGTCAGTGGCATACACGATGTGCCGTAGGTGGCCATCGGTCTCCCAGCGGGCGGCATGCGGTCCCACTGTGAGCACGGGGCACTCGGCATTGCGAAAGACCTCTTCGGCGACTGAGCCCAGAAGCAGCTTTGCCAGCCCTTTGCGGCCGCCAGTGCTGATCACAATGAGGTCAATGCTGTATTCCCGAACCAACTTCGAAAGCACTTCTGGGACTTCGCCCTGATCGATCAGTTCCTTGTGTCTGATCGCCTGGAACGACTCGGAGCTAGCCAGATCCGTCATGCGCTGCTCCGCCAGCAGCCGGGTCTGTTCCTGATCCGGCTGCGCAGCTTCGACAAACGGCGCATGCGGCAGCACGTTCACCGCAAGCACCTCGGCATCATAGCGACGCGCCAGGTTGACAGTGTACGACAGCGCTGAGTCTGCGGACGGCGAAAAGTCTGTTGCGAACAGAATGTTCCGCACTCTTACACGTGTTGGAGCAGTTACGGTGGGCATGATGAACCTCCCTTCGAAGCCGGAGGCCTGAGAAAGGCAAGGATTTTGTGGCATGCCCCGATCCGGCCTTGACGTTGGACAACAGACATCACGTGTCTGGACGCCTGATGTCTGGTGTTCTGGAAAATTATCTCGGGCTTCGCGGTAAGCCCGGGGCCGGGGACACGGCGTTAGTGCTCTTCACATTCGTACAATGTCCCGGCCTATTTTCCTGCAGCGCGCCTTCTTAGGCTGTGATGTCGGTCACGCACGTTTCAGTGTCGAGCAGCGCATTTTGCTGGAAGCCCAGGTGGGAGTCGCAACCGGTCAAGAGGCGCGTGATCAGTTTCTGAACGCAATTGAGAAGAGCGCAGAATGCTGCGTGCCTTCGCTCAGAAGCTGAAAGCCTTTACGATGATGCTCCTTAGCTTCGGCAGTGCTCGCACTGATCTCCAGACATGGTAATCCGAACAATCAGGGGCTGACTGTTGCAATCAGATGTTTCGCTGGTTAACGCCACCCGCAGAGACGCGGGCGGCGTGCGTTGTTGGTGATTCCTTCTACGCCGCTCGCGGGAAATTATGATCTAGTTAACCGTAACGCTGATCGGCGCGGATGGTATTCCGTTCGCCACCACCACCAGCGTGCTCGGTCCCTCTTCAATCCGGGTGGGCATGTCGAAGTAGGTCCACACGTGTTGCGCGCCGGTAGCCACGCCCATCGTGCTGTGGTCATGGGTTCTTGCGTAATACACGTGGTTGGTCTTGTTGTTGGTAATTCGTACCAGGGGATAATTCTCCGCGCATTGAAATTCGTCTCCAAACGCGCAGGCCTGCGACAACCCATTGAACTGCGTGCCGCTGATTTCGTAGGTCGAGCCACGAGTCAGTTGATAACTCTCAATATGCGATATCGTCGGCGCCCAGGAACTCTGGTAGGTCCCTGAAGACGTGTAAACCTGCGTCGGGTAGCCCGACGCCACCGCCGCCGGCAGACCTCCCGCCAGCACTTCACCAGTAGGAAGTACCAGGAGAACTCCCAGGTACGTACTCGTACTAGTTGTTAGGTTAAAATTCGTCCCATCAAATTCATAACCCCACCCGGAATCGCCTTCCACCAATACATTGCCGTCCGGGAGCAGGACCCCCCACGAGTCGCCCGCGTTGTCGCCGAATCCATCCGTAGTCGGGAACACCGGACCCACCGTCCAGCTGCCCGTGGCCGTGTCATAAATGGCGGTATTTCCGGGGCTGCCGAAGGTGTTGTTTGTATAGGATCCGGTAAAAAACACCGTGCCATCCGGACGCAGGATCGCCGGGCCAATCTCTCCCGGCGGGTAATAGCAATCGCCGTCGGGAGGATAGGGGATGCAGCCATCAGGCGACGGCGAATGCAAATCGACGATCGTGCTGCCGGCCGATGTCCACGTTCTCGTCGCCGGCGTATAGATCTCGGAGTTGGGAGCATTCTTCACATCGGCGGTAATAATCGTTCCGTTCGGCAACAGGTTCCAGCCCTCTTCGGCATTGAAATCGCTCTTCCCGGTTGCATTGATGCTGATCCACGTCAGCGTCGTCGGATCGAACTCCGTCACCTGTTCGGTGAGCTTGGGGCCGAGCAGTAGGCCACCGCCGGGAAGCACAGCGGTCGGCGAATCCCCGATATGGTCCACGTTTGCCGGAGGATTCACCATCGTCCAGGTGTCGGCCACGGGATCGTAAATCGCACCTTGATTAGTGAGTGTGAAAGTGAAGTTGAGGCCCGTGTATTCCCCGCCCTCAATGAGCAGGCGCCCATCGGCCAGCACTGCGGAAGCGGACGCGTAGGGTGCATAGGGAAGATTGGCGAGCCGGTTCCAGGTCCCGTTTACATAGCTGCCGTTGATGTCGGGCGTCAGCTTCCACCAATGGTTCGGGTAGAGATAGTCCTGGGCCACGACCGTGCCGTCGGTCATCAGAAGGGCGGTGTCGATTCCGTCCTTCGGTTGGTTGGTAAGCGGGGTCAGCGTCTGCGCCAGCAAGGGGAAAGACATGACCACCAAAACCACCGCGGCGGTCAGCAGTTTGGACAAGATGCACGATCCTTTTCGCGACATTGGGTGGCCTCCTGGATTGGGCTTATGTTTGGTAATACAGGACGGGGGGCTGGTAACAGCTCTTTACCAGGAGAGGAAAGTTACCCTTTCCCCGCCAACTTGTCAATGTGAATGTTGGAAGCTTCCCGCGTTCCGAGCATGTCTAAACCTGCTTGGGACTCCTCAACGTTGGCGTGCCAGCCGTTCTTCCAGCCTCTTCCTTACCTCCGGCCACTCCGAATCCAGAATGCTGAAGTAAACGCTGTCGCGGATGCGGCCAGTCCACGTGATCACGTGCTTGCGCAGCGTGCCCTCTTCTTTCGCCCCGATGCGCAGAATCGCGTTGCGTGATTTCTGATTCAGGGTATCAGTCTTCAATTCCACCCGCACGCATCCCCAAACTTCAAACGCGTGGCGCAGCATCAGGTATTTGGCTTCGGTATTGACCGCGGTTCGTTGCCACGCCGGCACGATCCATGTGGACCCGATCTCCACCCGGCGATTCGTGCGGTCAATGTTCATGAACCGCGTGCTGCCGATCGCCTGGCCAGACTTCTTTTCGACCGTGGCGAAGGCCACTGACTCTCCGCGCTCCTGCTCTACGAAGATTTTGTCGACCAGCTTGCGGAAGTCGTCCTGCGTCTGCATCCGGTAGGGAATCCAGCGGAAAATGTCCTCCAGATCGTCTTTTGCAACTTCCCAAAAAATTTCCGCGTGCTCGCGCCGGATTGGTTCCAGCCGCGCTACCGATCCCGCCAGCGTCAGTGGCAGAGTGATATTCAACGGAGCAGTCATCATTGGGGTAGTCATCTTTGTCCTTCCACCCGATCTTAGCTGATCCAGCGGGCACGGCTGGCAGCGCGCTCTGGCACAATGATTCAGACCCGGAGGCACCCTTCCCTTCGAGCATTAATCTTGCATCTTGCTACTATTTCAGGCATCTCTAGTGAAGCGTCACCCGAATCGGCGGATCTAAACAAGAACGATCTAACAAAGCATGCCCTCTCACGTCCAACACTCGGTTCCACAAACCCCTCAGGAGTGTTGTCGGTGAAGGCCAACTGTCTTCCGTTCTCGCAAATCCCGCACACCACTCGGTTGTTCACCGACTTTCTCGAGTACGCTCCCCCGATCCAGCCCTTCTATCCCAGGCCGCCTCATTTTCGCGAATGGTTGAAAGACGAAGGCACGCGCATTTCCTACGATGCCTCGCGCCGCCAGCGCGTCACCGCGATTCTCGAGCGGCAGAACAAGTCGCAGAACCATTCATGGCAGGCCTCGCCCAAGACGCTGGCCAATCTTGACCGCCTGCGCGACGGAGCGTTTGCCATCGTCACCGGCCAGCAGGTCGGGCTTTTCGGCGGACCGATGTTCGCCATCTACAAGGCGCTCACCGCCGTCAAGCTCGCCGAAGAAGCCACTGCCGCCGGCGTCGATGCGGTCCCGGTTTTCTGGCTCGCCACCTACGATCACGATCTCGCCGAAGTGAACCATGTAGCCCTGCCCGGCGCGGAAGGCGTTTTGCAGACCCTCACTACACCGAGCCAAGGTATTCCCGGCGCGCCCGTCAGCGCCGTGCGGCTGGGAGACGAGATTGTGCCCGTGCTCGACCAAGCCGCAGCGTTGCTCGGAGATACAGAAGCCACCAATCTTCTGCGCGAGACATATCGTCCCGATGAGACTCTGGGCACGGCCTTCGCCAAGCTCTTTGCGCGGCTCTTCGCGGACTGGGGCGTAATCGTGCTCGATGCTTCTGATCCCGAACTGCACCGTATCGCCGCACCGATCTACACCGCCGCGACCGAGCGTGTCGCGGAACTGTCCGGTGCGCTTATCGCGCGCGGGGCTGCTTTAGAGTCCGCCGGCTATCATCAGCAAGTAAAGGTGACGGCATCCTCGGTCCTGCTGTTCACGTTGCACAACGGAGCACGAACTGCGATTCATCATCGCTCCGAGAACGGCAACGATGCGTTCGTGATTGGCAATGAAGCGTCGGCCGAGAAGGTTTCTCGGGCGGAACTGCTGGACCGCATCAAATCCGCGCCCGAACAATTCAGCCCCAACGTTTTGTTGCGTCCCATCGTTGAAGACTACCTGTTGCCTACGCTCGCCTACACGGGCGGCGCTGCCGAGACCGCATATTTTGGCCAGGCTGGCGCCGTTTACCAGCTTCTTCTCGGACGGGTCACTCCCATCATCCCGCGCTTTTCGGCGACCATCGTGGAACCGAAGGCGCAGCGCCTGCTCGAACGCTATGGACTCGGCGTGACCGATACGTTCAATGGCTTTGAGCCCTTGCGGCAACTGCTGGCCTCGCGCAGTCTGCCTGCGGACCTGCAGGCGGCATTCGACTCAGCCAAGAAATCGTTCGATTCGCACCTGTCGACGATCAAAGACAAGCTGGCGACACTCGATCGTACTCTGGTCGACGCGGCCGAGACTTCCATCTCGAAGATGCAGCACCAGATCGAGAAACTGTATGCACAGGCAGCGCGCGCAGAAGCACAAAAAGGAGCGCTGGTGGCGCGCCATGCTGAGGTCCTCAGCCAGACGCTTTATCCCGAGAAAGGCCTGCAGGAGCGTGCTATCGGCGGCATCTACTACGTGGCCCGCTACGGTCGCGAATTCCTGCAACAGCTCTACAACACAATTCGCACCGACTGCCCCGATCACCAGATTCTGGAGCTGTAATTTTTTCTTGTCATCCTGAGCAAGCCGGCCCTTATTTAATAAAGCCGGCGCAGCGAAGGATCTGGGCAAGCCGCGCGATGCGGCGCCCTGCATTTATTGAGAAAAGCTGCGACGCAATGATCGCGCGTTTGGCTCGCTTCCTCACTAGACTGCACGCTGTCGGCGGTACGGTATTACTTGCTCTCGCTCGTTGCTAGATACGTTCCCAGTCCGATCATGATCGCGCCAGTGACCGTCCGTTGGCGCCTGCGGAAGGTCGCGGACGAGCGAATGCGTTTGCCCAGCGGCCCGGCCAGAGCGATCACGATCAGGTCTGCGGTCGTGTTCAACACAACGGAGATCGTTCCCAGCGCCACGAATTGCAGGAAGACGTGTCCGTGACTGCGATCGACGAACTGCGGAATAAACGACAGAAAGAACAAAGCCGTCTTGGGATTGAGCACCTCGGTGGCCACGCCCTGCCACAGCGGATTGCGCAGCGGCCGGACAGAGTCCAGCGCTATCTCCGCCGTTCCCGACTCACGGCGCGCATCGAGAATCATGCGCACTCCAAGGAAGCAGAGATACGCTGCGCCTGCGTACTTCACCATGGCGAATGCCGCCGCCGATCTCGCCAGGATGATCGAGACTCCGAGCGCCGCTGCCCACACATGTACCATGCCGCCCAGAAATGTCCCCAGCGCCGAGAGCACGCCCTCGAGCTTTCCTCCCGCGAGACTGCGCGCCAGAACGTAGAGCATGCCAGGCCCCGGCGCGATGGCCAGCAGCACAGCCGCCGTCAGAAAAAGAACCAGTCGTGTTGAGTCGAACATTCGTTCTCCTTGCCGCGCCCGATTTGTCATGCTGAGCGAGGAGTGAGCTTCGCACGGCGAAGCTCAACCGCGGACCTTCCCTGAGTGAAGCCGAAGGGTCGAAGCATCCCCACCTGTCAAGCGGCTCCGTCCCCATAGCCTATTGTCGAAGCCAATCCCTCAACTCGCCGAGCGATTCCACGCGTGGCAGTTCGCGCTCGCGGTATGCGCCGGCTACGTCGAACAGCACCGCCTGCATGCCTGCGTTTTTCGCGCCTACGTAATCGACCGAATATACGTCGCCCACGTAAAGACTATCAGCGGCTTCCGCTTTCATGGCGCGCAGAGCGGCGGCAAAAATTTCCGGATGCGGTTTCTCGTGCCCGACGATCCCTGAATCGGTGATGCTGGCGAAACAGTCGGCGATCCCGCAACGCCCGAGGACGGTGTCAATCCTGCCATCGGCATTTGAGATCACGGCGATAGCGTAGTCCTGTGCGATCGATTCCAGCAGATGGCGCGTGCCGGGCAGAATCTGGTCCCAGTTCGCCGAGTTACGTGTATTCTCGACCAGCGCGCCGCGCACCGCATCGTCGAGCGCGCCGAGTTCGTTCAGCAAGTAGGTATGAAACGTCCACCAAAAGCCATGGTCGATTCTGCCGCGCGTCATGCCGGCGTCGAATTCCAGCTTGGTTCGCCGCTCCAGCGCCTGCCAGCGCTCGAGCGTGGGATGCTGCGTCGCCGGCAGGGGCGCCAGCATCCGCGCACGATTGGGGAAAAGTAGAGTATTGCCTACGTCGAAGAAAATGAACCGCCGCCTGGCCATCTGTCCATATTAATCAACTCAGGCGGATCTGGTGTAGGGTTTGCACGGCCTGCGCTGCTGCCTGTTCCCGATTTGGAGGGTCGAGATGCGGCGCGTGCGCGCGTTTGAGCGTCGTGACCGCAGAAGAAGAAAGATGTAATATCCATCTTCGGCCCGGTTCGGCGGCCGGACACCAGTTCGGTCGGAAGCGATTCAGCCCGATGCGATCTGGCCGGATGTGTTCGGGCTGACATCCGCGGCAGGGCACGGCGCACACCGATCGTCAATGGCACTCTCTGAGACGGCGACACTAGTGTCGAGCTTTACCCGCACCACGCGGGCGGTTGTATCTCTCTACACGATGGCGCGCACCTGCGCCGCGACCTTCGTCAGCATAGCCGCTGCACTGATTTATCGAGGGACCCGGCAGGATGTCTACAACATCCTCTGGGCCGTGGTGTTTGGCTTCGCAACCCTGAACATCCTGAGCTTGGCGGCGCGGCGCTTCGAGCCGCAGCGGCGCGGTCTTACCTTTGGTGAGCTGCTGGCGGTGGTGGTCGTGATCATTGCCATCATCCTGCTGGGTTGGGAGATGCTCACGCTGTTCCATGTGTTCCCCTTGCGGCTAAGGCGGTAAAACCGAGCGGGAGAGGCAGAAGTTCCTAAGTTTCTGATTTCAAGCCGTTTCCGGCGGGAGCCGTGGTATTCGGCGAAGTGTTCCTGAATCAACGTTGTACAGACATTAGGATATGTACAGATTCCGCCTCCCATTGCTCCTGCCTGCCCGTTCGTAGTTCCTGCCGTTTTGCGGTATGATTCGCCTGAATGGCGAAGAAGCCCTCCAACTTCGAAGTGACTTGCCCCTGCTGCAGCGCGGTGCTGAAAATCGACACCGAGACGCGGGCGGTGATCGCGCACACGGCAGCCGTAAAGCCCAAGATGTTCAACGACATGGAGGCTGCGGCCAAGGCCATGCGCGAGCAGGACAGCCGGCGCGAATCGATCTTTCAGCAGTCGGTCGAGGCGCAGAAACATGCGGCCGACCTGCTGGAAAAGAAGTTCCAGGAGGCGCTCAAGAAGGCGAAGGAAACTCCGGACACGGGCAAGCCCATTCGGGATTTCGATCTCGACTGAGCTCGGCTTTAATAGGGAAGCGAGCCAAACGCGCGCTTCTGGCGTCGCAAATAAAGCGACGCCGGTTCGCGCGGCTCGCTCAGATTCCTCACTGCGCAAAGAACGCTTGTTCGGAATGACAAGCAAGACGACCCGCTCCAGCCCGCCGCACCCAAGCATGCCGCCCTCAACTGTTGGTACCCTTCTGCTCGGACACCGCGGCACGCGCGCGGTGAAGTCGATCCGCGAAAATACGATCGCCGCATTCGATCGAGCCATGGCCGACGGCTGCGATGGATTCGAATTCGACGTGCGGCTCACCGGCGATGGCCAAGCCGTCATTTGCCACGACCCGAAATCGGGAAGGGTCGAGATTGCGCGGGCGAAGGCGAAGCAGTTGCCGGGCTTGCCGCGCCTCAAAGACGTTCTTGCGCGCTATCAGAATCGTGCTTTCCTTGACATTGAACTGAAAGTGGAGGGGCTAGAGAAGATCGTGCTCGACCTGCTGCGAAAGTATCCGCCGTGGCGTGGATTTGTGGTTTCGTCGTTTCTGCCCAAAGTCCTTGAATTGCTGCACGAGAAGAACGATAAGATTCCCCTCGGCCTGATTTGCGACACCAAAGGCCAACTGCGCCGCTGGACTGATCTACCCTGCCAGTACGTGATTCCGCATTACAAGTTGCTCGATACGGCTTTCCTCGGACGAGTGCAGGATGCAGGAAAGAAAGTGCTGGTCTGGACGGTCAACTCGCCGCGAGACATGCGACGCTTCGCGAACTGGGGCGTGGACGGGATCATTTCCGACAAGACCCATCTGCTCTGCCTGAGCTTGTTTCCCGTGCGATAGCGGTTGGCCGGTGAGATCTGCGATTTTTCACGAACTGAGCCGTACTCAGTTGTCCTTCCTCCGGCACTGCCGCCCATTGAATGGAAACAAGAGCGTTTGTCGGCGCTCGTCTTCCAAGGTTTTCAAGAATTGTGGCGCGCTACCAGCCCATTTGGCGCATCCGCTCCAGGATGAGCTCGCTGTAGCGATTCATGTGATCGGGCCGTCGCTTCAGGGGCGACGGCAGAATTGCTGCGAGTCGGGCCGACTGTTGTCGGTCAATATTCCGGGCCGACGTTTCGTAGTAGTAACGACAGGCCGACTCCGCGCCATAAACGCCCGGACCCCATTCGGCCAGGTTGAGGTAAAGCTCCAGAATGCGCCGCTTGCCCAGGACCAATTCGGCCACCGGGACGAGCGTGAACTCAGCGACCTTGCGTAGGATCGAGCGTTCGGTTCCGAAGAACAGGTCTTTCACCAATTGCTGCGTAAGGGTGGACCCTCCGCGAATGCGGCCGCCTCCCATATCGTCTTCCGCGGCGATTTCCATCGCGTGCCAATCGAATCCATGATGCTGGTAGAAGCGTGCGTCTTCAGCGGCGATGACCGCATGCTGGAAATCGGGCGAGATTTGACTCAACGGAACGAATTTGTATCGTTCGTGATACGGGGTGTGATGAATCCAGGCTTGCATGCGGCGCTGCATGTGCACCGCGGTGGTCGCTGGTTCGATCCACCGGGCAGCCACGAGGATCAGCACAGCAAGCGACCAAAGAACCGCCACTCCGAGGGCAAACCATCGAACGATGGAACGGACAGAGCCCGTTCGAGCCGGGGCCTTGAGTGGTGGCTGTGGATTTTCGGTCACAGTCCAGAATAATCGCTTGGGGATCTGGTATAAGTGCGATTCTGCCATCGGGCAGTCTCACAGTCTGAAAGAGGAGCTTTCAGTCAGCCGCGGCTTCGAGGGCGGCAGTATTCAACGTCGGACGGCGCAGGAAGGCAGCGCGCTCCATCTCAAAGGATTCCAGGTTGGCGCCGATGGCCTGGTCGTCCCAGCCGAGCACGGCGCCGATGCGCAACGCGGCCTCGCGGCTGCACGACTCTGACCAGCAGGGGCCCAATGCGACGGGAACGCGGCGCAGGAGCACGTCGCCCATGCTGACGGCAAATTCCCTGCGGTAGGCTTCCACGACCTCGGCCACAATGTGCGACGTATGCGGGCAGACAGGAGCGCGCAGTTCGGCGCTCACCAGCGCCATGCGGGCGATGTCCATGGCGCGCTTGCCGTGCCATTCGACCATGCCGCGCGCTGACTCCAGACTAATGGAGCCGGCTTGGGCAATCTCGCGGACCTCGTCGTCCATGGTGGGATCGAGCGAGGCGCTGGGTCCCAGAGCGACGGCCTTGGGCTCAGCCACCGAGATGCCGATCTTGCGGGCGACTTCGCGGGCCAGTGACGCTGCGGTGGTCAGCTTGCCGCCGATCACTGAGATCAGGCGCGCCGCGCCTTCTGCCGAGTGATCGTGCAGGAAATGACGGCGGGTTATCGCGGACGGCTTGTTCTCGGGAGAATTAGGCAGAGGGCGAACGCCGGCGAACGCATACTTGATGTCGCGGGCGGAAATCTTCGCTTTGGGAAATAATTGCGTCACCGCGCGCAGCAGATATTCGACTTCTTCATTCGACGGCGCCGTCTTGCCCGGGTCGGCGGTGTCCGGGACTTCGGTGGTGCCGACCAGAATTTGTTCGTTCCAGGGCAGGACGAAGATGGGGCGGCCATCGGTGGCTTCCGAGTAGAGCGCCGCGGTGGGCGCGCCGGAAAAACGCGGCAGCACGATGTGCGAGCCGCGCACGCCGCCGACGAGCGGCTTGCCGGTGCGAACCGAAGAGCGCGCGCACAGGCGGTCCACCCAGGGGCCGGTGCAATTGATGATCCAGCTGGCGTCCACGCGGGCGTCTTTGCCGGAGATGCGGTCGCGCAGCAGGACGCCACTGGCGCGGCCCCCGGCGACATTCACGGCGAGCACTTCGCAGTGGTTGCGCACCACGGCTCCCGCGTCGGCCGCCTCAGTGACCCATTCCGCCACCAGTCGCTCGGGAAATTCACACTGCGCGTCTTCGTAATTGAAAATCGACCACTGCTGGCCGGCGTCGAGCGAGCGCTCGACGCGCATCAGTTCCATCTCGCTGAGTTGAGTAGGCTTTTTGCCCGAAATCTTCTGGTAGAGCCACAGCCCAGCGCGCACCTTCATGGCGCTGCGCTGGCTCTTTTCATTCTGGAGGAATAGAAAACGTGTGGGATGCACCAGGTGCGGACGATCGCACAGCAAGCGTTCGCGCTCGCGGGCCGACTCGCGCACGAGATCAAGCTCGCCGTGCTCCAGGTAGCGCAGCCCGCCATGAATGATTCGGGTGGAGCGGCTGGTGACACCCGAGGCAAAGTCATTCTGCTCAACGAGCAGCGTTCGTTTGCCGGCGCGGGCACACTCCCGAGCCACGGCCACGCCGTTGATGCCGCCGCCGATGACCACCACCTGGAAATGCTGACTTTCCAGCGATGATCGGGGTTTGACCGCTAACGTCATGTATTTCTAATAGATGCGAAAGCGCCGCCGGAGACAGATTCGATCGTATAGTTCTGTCCCGAGTTCCAGAGACGTTCGCCTGCACTCATTGTGCGCGCGGCAGGCTGAGGCATGAAGGTGACAATAGGTCCATCCGGACAATGGCCGAATTCGTGAAATCGGCCTAACGCAGATGTGCCGAAAGTAACCAGCACAGGTGCGGCACGGTGACGCTCCGCGCTAGATCCCTCCCCTCGCTGGTGAAAGCGCGAGGCCTCGGGATGACGCCTCACCTGATAGGTAGCATTCAAACTGAGCCGCTACCGAGATTCCCGTCGTTGAATGTTCCCTCCACCGTCATTTACATTGGTTGCCGAATGTCCACCACAGGCGAACGATTCGAACGGGCGGTCGGCATCATGGAGCGGCTGCGCGGGCCCGGCGGCTGTCCGTGGGACCGCGAGCAGACCTTCGACACCATCAAGCCCTACACGCTGGAAGAGACGTACGAAGTTCTCGAAGCCATTGACAATCGCGACTGGAAGGAACTCGCCGGCGAGTTGGGGGACTTGCTGCTGCAGATTCTTTTCTACGCGGAGATGGCGAAAGAACAGAATTCGTTTTCGATTGACGACGTTCTGGACCGGCTGTCGGCGAAGCTGATCAACCGGCATCCACATGTGTTCGGCGATGTGAAGGCCGATACCGCGGCCGAGGTGAAGAAAAACTGGGAAGCGCTGAAAGTCGAAGAGAGAAGAAGGCAGAACGGCGAGAAAGAAACGGAGAAGAAATCGATACTCGCAGGTGTCTCGTCGGCCATGCCATCGTTGCTGGAGGCCCACAAACTAAGCTCGCGCGCCGCGCAGGTGGGATTTGACTGGCCGAATGTAGAGGGCTTGTTCGACAAGCTGGAGGAAGAAACGCACGAACTGCGCGAGCACCTGAAACACTTTCCGGCGCCCGGGCCGCGACCACAGGGACGCGGCGTCGCCGGGGCGGGACGAACGGTCGTTCCGGAGGGATTGCAGGCGCGATTGGAGGAAGAAGTCGGCGACCTGTTTTTTGTGCTGGTGAATCTGGCCCGGTATTTGTCAGTCGATTCTGAATCGGCGCTACGCAAGACCAACCGCAAATTCAAGCGCCGCTTCCAGTGGATGGAGGACCGCCTGCACGAAAGCGGCCGGACCGCCGATGAGGCTGGCATGGAAGAGCTGGAATCGTTGTGGCGGAGTGCGAAAGCTCGAGAGAGAGAAGCAACGGAGAAATCGGCGTGAGCGCCGATTCGATTGTCACCCGCAGCTGCCACGGCCTCGATGAGCTGCGCGCCTGTGTCGCCCTGCAGAAGGACGTGTGGAATTTCACCGACGCCGAACTGGTGCCGCTGCGCATGTTTGTGGTGGCGGAGAAAGTCGGCGGCCAGGTGATGGGCGCGTTCGAAGGCAAGGACATGGTGGGCTTTGCGCTCTCGGTGCCGGGTACGCGTTCCGGCCATGTCTATCTGCACTCGCACATGCTGGCGGTGCGCAAGGATCATCGCAACGGCGGCCTGGGACGGCGGCTGAAGCTCCTGCAGCGAGAAGAGGCGCTGGCCCGCGGCATTGAATTGATCGAGTGGACGTTCGATCCGCTGGAGATCAAGAATGCGTATCTGAACATCGAGAAGCTGGGGGCGATTGCGCGACGGTACAACATCAATCAGTACGGCATCACGTCGTCGCCGCTGCAGGGCGGGCTGCCCAGCGACCGGCTGATCGCGGAATGGTGGCTGAAGTCGAAACGCGTGGAAACACTGCTGGGAACGGGGAAGAACCCGCCGTTCCAGTGTGAGACCAGCATTTCCGTTCCGGCGCAGATTTACGACTGGAAGGCCGCGGCTGAGACTCGTGCGAGGGCACAGCAGGTACAGGAGCGCAATCGCGAGCAATTTCTGCGCGCCTTTGCCCACGGACTCGCGGTACTCGGCTACGAGCGCGACTCCGAAGGCAACGGCAAGTTTATGCTGGGCAAGTGGGACGAGAAGTGGTCGTATGCGTCTGAAAGCTGATCACTACGGAGGCACAGAGACGAAATTTGATAGGGAAGCGAGCCAAACGCGCGTTTCTCGCGTCGCGAGGAACGCGACGCATCGCGCGGCTCGCCCAGATCCTTCGCTGCGCAGAAAAGCGCTTGCTCAGGATGACAAGGCGAACCGTGCTCTAGACTCTTGAAACATGAAAATTGAAGCCATTACACTCCGCGAAGTTCGCATGCCGCTCGTGCATTTTTTCGAGACGAGCTTCGGCAGAACCTACAGCCGCACCATCCTGCTGGCCACCGTCCACTGCGAAGGCGTCGACGGCTGGGGAGAATGCGTCGCCGGCGAGAATCCGTTTTACAGCAGCGAGTGGATCGAGAGCGCGTGGCCCACGCTCGTCGAGTACCTGATCCCGTCGCTTCTCGGCCAGCGAATCGAATCGGCGCGCGAGTGTCCGGCTCTGTTTGCCAAGGTGCGCGGTCACCGCATGGCCAAAGCGGCGCTGGAAAACGCGCTGTGGGACGCCGAGGCAGTTCAGAAGCGGCTGCCATTGTGGAAGCTGCTCGGCGGATCGCGGCGCGAGATTCCGTGCGGGGTCTCGATCGGAATTCAGGATTCGGTCGAGCAGTTGCTCGAAAAAATCCAGACGGAACTGGCCGCTGGCTATCGCCGCATCAAAGTCAAGGTTAAGCCGGGATGGGACGTGAACGTGCTCGAGCGTATCCGCTCGCGCTGGGCCGACATTACTTTGAGCTGCGACGCCAACTCGGCCTACACACTCGACCAGGTCGAACACCTGCGCAAGTTCGACCAGTTCAA
>Ga0187770_10000179_pt1 | contig 30264 bp, 24 predicted proteins | sample 0116_SJ02_MP02_2_FD_133154 | JGI IMG/M metagenome (GOLD analysis project Ga0187770, IMG submission 133154) | Tropical peat soil microbial communities from peatlands in Department of Meta, Colombia - 0116_SJ02_MP02_20_MG | ecosystem: Environmental > Terrestrial > Soil > Wetlands > Peat | place...
AGGCCACCGATCGGATCGAAATCCACGAGAAGGGCCGCGTCTTCGGCACGGTCACGACGCCGCGGCTGATCGTCCAAGAAGGCGCTTTTCTCGATGCCACCTGCCAGACACAGGAAGCCCTGACGCCTTCTCCGGGCGAAGCCAAAGCCACGCCCGAATCCTGAACGGCGCGCGAGGCCGCGGCCTCGGTTCCGCGGCGGACTGAGAGCGGGTGGGGGGGCAGGCGATCGCGTTCCAGGCCATAGTTTATTATTCTTATAATAATTATAGTTATAATAAGATTTCGTTCGGCGGACGGCGTGCTCGTTCCGCTTCCTCATATCCTCCGCCGCCGGCCGCGCCACGCCAAACGGGCTCTTGAGTGTGGGCGCGCCGCGGGATATAATCTTGAGGAATCCGATGTCTGCTAGGCGGTCCGATGAGTAAATATATTTTCGTCACCGGCGGAGTGATTTCCGGGCTGGGAAAAGGCATCGCCGCGGCCTCGATGGGGATGCTTCTCGAACGCCACGGCTACAAGATCACGATCCAGAAGTTCGACCCCTACCTCAACGTCGACCCGGGAACGATGAGCCCGTTCCAGCACGGCGAGGTGTATGTGACGGACGACGGGGCGGAAACAGACCTCGATCTCGGTCACTACGAACGCTTCACCTCGACCAAGACGACGCGGGCGCACAACTGGACGGCGGGCAAGATCTACGAATCCCTGATCCGGAAGGAACGGAAAGGCGACTACCTGGGGAAAACCGTCCAGGTCATCCCGCACGTGACCGACGAGATCAAACGGGCCTTTCACGCGGTGGCCGACAGAAACCGAATCGTCATATGCGAGATCGGCGGCACCGTAGGCGACATCGAAAGTCTGCCGTTCCTCGAAGCGACCCGGCAGATGCGGCTGACGCTCGGGGCCGAGAACACGGTCTTCGTGCACCTGACGCTCATCCCGGCCATCGGGACGTCCGGAGAACTTAAGACGAAGCCGACGCAGCACAGCGTCAAGGAGCTCCGGGCCATCGGGATCCAACCCGACATCCTCCTCTGCCGGACGGCGCGGCCGCTGTCGGCGGAAATCAAATCTAAGATCGCCCTCTTCACCAACGTTCCGCTGGACGCGGTCATCGCCGCCCGGGACGTGCAGAGCATCTATGAGATCCCGCTCAATTTCGCGAAGGAAGGCCTCGATGCGATCGTCCTCCGGATGCTCGGCCTTCCGAGGCGGAAAAAAGACCTCTCCCGCTGGGAAACGCTGGTCGACCGCATCAAGAACCCGAGGGACGAGGTAAGGATCGGGCTCGTCGGGAAGTATGCCGGCCTGCACGACGCTTATATGAGCCTCAACCAGGCCCTCGTCCATGGCGGGATAGCGAACCGTCTGAAGGTCAACATCGACTGGATCGAGGCGGAAAATCTGGAAAAATGCGGCCCCGAAGAGATTCTCGGGCGGAAAGACGGGATCCTCGTTCCGGGAGGATTCGGCCACCGGGGCATCGAAGGCAAGATCCGGGCCGTGACGTACGCCCGCGAGAACAAGGTCCCCTATTTCGGGATCTGCCTCGGCATGCAGTGCGCCGCCATCGAGTTCGCCCGCTCCGTCGCCGGCATCGAGAGAGCGAACAGCACCGAGTTTGATCCCCACGCGCCCCACAAGATCGTCGTGCGCTGGCGGGAGCTCGGCAAGGAATTCGACATGGGCGGCACCATGCGCCTCGGAGCCTACCGCTGCGACCTGCAGAAAGGCTCCCTGGCGCACAAAGCTTACGGCCACCTGAAGATATCGGAGCGCCACCGGCACCGTTACGAGTTCAACCCGGGTTATGAGGATATCCTGTGCCGGGCCGGGCTGGCGATCTCGGGAAAGAACCCGGATTACGGGCTCGTCGAGATCATCGAGGCGCCGAACCACCCCTGGTTTCTCGGCTGCCAGTTTCATCCCGAATTCAAGTCCAAACCGCTCGAGCCGCACCCTCTTTTCAAGTCGTTCATCGCAGCGAGCTACGCGAACCGTCTGTCGCGGATAAAGAGACAGGCCCCCGCGTAAGGCTGCCGGAATCATTTAATTTATTTAAATAGAGCATGCTATGAAATATCCCCCCCACTCGACGAGGCGGCGGACGGAGGAGCGCGGCCGATGAGCATGAAAGCTTCCGCGGCCCGGCGGCCGGCAGCAAAAACAGCGGCGGGCCGGGCCCGGAAGGTCGGAATGCTCCTGATGGACGTCGACGGAACTCTGACCGACGGGAGGCTGGCCGTGCTCCCGGATGGCGAAGAGATCAAGTCCTATCATGTCCGTGACGGGCTTGGAATCCTCCTCGCCCGGATGGCCGGGCTCCGTTTGGGCATCATCACGGGCAAGGTCTCGAAGGCGCTCGAGAAGCGGGCCGGCCGGCTGGGGATCTTCAAGCTCCATCAGGGGATACTGGACAAGGGGAAGGTTCTGCGCGACATCATGGGCAGGCAGGGGCTGACGGCCGAACAGGTCGCTTATATCGGAGACGACCGGGGAGAACTCGAAGTTATGAAAGCGGTCGGGCCGGCCGCGGCCGCAGGAGACGCCCATCCAGATGTCAAGCGGCAAGCGCACTACATGTGGCGCGCCGCGGGCGGCCGTGGCGCGGTCCGGGAATTCATCGAGTTCGTCCTCGTGGCCCAGGGCAAGTGGGCGGACATCAGGACCCGGGCCCAAGAGGTCCGAAACTTCAAGCCCTGAGCTCCGGCGGAAGGAGGCGTGTTGGAGATCAACCCGAGGATATTCAGGGAATATGACATCCGCGGCATCGTCGGGCAGGACCTGGACGAAAAAACCGTTGGCGTCTTGGGTCGGGCCTTTGGGACGTATTTCGTCGGCCGGGGGAAGACGGACGTGGCCCTGGGCCGGGACTGCCGGCTGAGCTCGCCGGCCTTCGCCCGCGCCCTCACGGAAGGCCTGCTCTCCGCCGGCTGTGACGTCACGGACATCGGCGTCGTTCCCACTCCCCTGCTCTATTATTCCGTGTACGCGAAAAAGAAGGAGGCCGCGGTGATGATCACCGGGTCCCACAACCCGCCGGAGCACAACGGCTTCAAAGTGATGGCAGGAGAAGACACGCTTTACGGGCGGGACATTCAGGACATCCTGGACATCGTCCGCCGCGGTCGTTTCGCCCGGGGCTCGGGTACGGGCCGGACCGGCGACATCGCCGCTGATTATCTGGACGATGTCGCCCGGCGCGTCCGGCTCTCGCGGAGGCTCCGCGTGGTCGTTGATGCCGGGAACGGCACGGGCGGGCGGGTGGCCGTGCCGCTTTTTGAGAAGATGGGCTGCGACGTCATCCCTCTGTATTGCGAGATGGATGGCCGTTTTCCGAACCATCATCCCGACCCCACGCTCCCGGAGGCTATGGCGGACCTCATGCGTAATGTTTTGGAAACACAGGCCGACCTCGGACTCGGCTATGACGGCGACGCCGACCGCCTCGGCGTTGTCGACGACCAGGGCGGCCTGATCTGGGGGGACCGGCTCATGGTCGTCTTCGCCAGGGACATCCTTCCCTCGCGGCCGGGAGCCGCGGTGATCTCCGAGGTCAAGGCCTCCCAGGTGCTCTACGATGAGATCTCGAGGCTCGGCGGCCGCCCCATCATGTGGAAGACGGGCCATTCGCTGATCAAGAAAAAAATCCGGGAGGAGCAAGCGGTCCTGGCCGGAGAGATGAGCGGTCACATCTTCTTCGCCGACCGCTGGTTCGGCTTCGACGACGCCATCTATGCTTCGGCCCGGCTCCTCGAGATCCTGTCGCGCTCAGGAAAGCCGATGTCCGCGATGCTGTCGGACCTCCCCGCGACCTTTTCCACGCCTGAGATCCGGATCTACGCTTCCGACGAGGTCAAGTTCGGCATCGTCGAGGAAGTCCGGAAGGCCCTCTCGGCGAGGCACGAGGTGATCGACATCGACGGCGTCCGGGCGGTCTTCCCGGGGGGCTGGGGCCTCGTCCGGGCGTCGAACACGCAGGCCGTGATTGTCCTGCGTTTCGAGGCCGAGACCGAACGCGCGCTGGCCGATATCCAGGAGGAGGTGCGCGGCGTCCTCAAGCAGGCCATCACGAAGCTCGGGCAGCCGTCATGAGAAGAGGAGCGGGAAGATGAGTGCCTCCAAGAGAGTGAAACAGGACATCCGAGCCGTCATCCTGGCGGGCGGCCGAGGGACGAGATTCTGGCCGCTGGGCCGGACGAAGCGGCCCAAACAGTTTCTGCCGATCGCCGGCCCGAGGCCGATGGTCGTGGAGACGGTTGCGAGGATTCGGCCCCTCGTTTCTCCCAGCCGGATGTGGCTCGTCGCCGACGCTGGCCAGACCCGGACCCTCCGCTCGCTTTTTCCTAAAATGGCGGCGAAAAGCTTCCTCGTCGAGCCCTCGGCCAGAAACACGGCCCCGTCTCTGATGCTGGCGACGGCGCGCGTCTGGCTGGAGGACCCCGAGGCGGTCATCGCCGTCCTGCCCTCCGATCATCTCGTTCGCGAGCCGGCGAAGTTCCGCGCCAAGCTCGCAGCGGCGGCCGGGTTTGCCGCCGCGGAGCCCGTCATCGTGACGTTCGGCGTTCGCCCGACATATCCGGCGACCGGCTACGGCTATATTCAATTCGCCAAAGACCTTCCCCGGACGTTCGGAGGGGAGACGTTTTTCCCGGTGTGCGCCTTCCGGGAAAAGCCGAGCCTCGAGCAGGCCGATGAATTCCTGGCCGCGGGCGACTGCGCCTGGAATTCGGGGATATTCGTCTGGCGAGCCGGCGTTTTCGCGCAAAAGCTCGAGAGCTTCGCGCCCGATCTCTTCCTTCTTTGGAAACGGCTCCTCGGGGCCCTCCGGGCGAGGAACCGCGGCCGGCTCCGGGTCGTCTTCGAGGAGATTCCGGCCGCCTCCATCGACTACGCGCTGATGGAGAAGGCCCGGGGCATCGTCGTCTGCGAAGGCGATTTCGGCTGGTCCGACGTCGGCGCCTGGTCGGCGCTTTTCGAGATTTGGAAGGGAGACGGGGCGGGGAACGTGGCCCGGGGCGAGAGCCTGGCGCTCGACAGCCGGGACTGCCTCGTTTACAACCCCGGACGGATGACGGCCCTCATCGGCGTCCGGGACCTCGTCGTCGTCGAAGCGGGAGACGCCCTGCTCGTCTGTGCGTCGGGCCAGGATCAACGTGTGAAAGAGGTCGTAGCGGACCTCAAGAAGAGGCGCCGGGACCGCTATCTGTGAGGCTCTCAGGGACAGTCCTGCGTGCGCCCTCGTGGCGGACCTCACCGAGTTTCCCCCGCCCCGGCGCGTCGCTGGGGTTGTGCGCGGCCCCGCGTGCCGGCCCGGGAGGGCCTTTTCTCGAGGCTGCGGTTTCTATATAATTGACGTTTTACGGGAGGTCCCATGAAAAGCATGACAAGATGCCTCGTGCCGATGGCGCTGGTCCTCATCCTCGGGCTGGGAGCTTCGAACCTGGCCGTTGCCCAGGAGAGGCAGAGCCGCCCCCCCGAATACCGCGAGCTCGTCGTGGCCAGCCAGATCAAGGACGCGGCCGCGCGGCTCAAGGAGTTCGAGCGGATCAAGGCGGCCTATCCGGTCAGCCAATACATGACCGCGATCGAACGGTTCATCATGAACGCCAAGGTCGAGCTGGCGGAAACCCTGGACGCCGTCCTCAACCTTCAGAAAGACTTCCTGGCCAAGGCTCAGGGGCCGGGGCGGGTCCAAGATCCCTTCATGGCGGCTGATCAGATCCTCAGCCATCCCCGGGTCAAAACCTTCGACAAAGCCAAGGTCCTGGCCGTGATCTTAAGCTACAGGGACGAGGTCCTCAAGGCCGCCGAGGACCCCGCGAGTTTCCAGGGGATCCCCGCGGCGCAGCAGCCCGCCTTCAAGTCCTATTTCGTGACCGGCTTCTGGCTCCCAGTGGCGCAGGCCTATCTGAACGCCGGGGAGACGGCCCAAGCCCTGTCGGCCCTCGACGACTATAAGAAAAACGGGGGCAATCCGGACGGCACCTATTTTTATACCCTGGGCGGCGTCTACGAAAGGGCGGGGCGGGATAGGGAGGCGTACGGAGCCTTCCTCTCGGCGGCCGCGGAGAACTATGAGGATTCCGCGGACAGGGCCAAGGCGCTCTACACGAAGATCAACGGAAAGCCCGACGGGTTCGAAGCCGCCCTCGAGGCCGAGCTCAAGGTCCTGCCCTACCATCCCGAGCCGTTCAAAGCGCCGGCCGGCTGGAAAGGCAAAGCCGTGCTCGCGGAGCTGTTCACAGGGTCGGAATGCCCGCCCTGCGTCGGCGCCGACCTGGGCTTCGACGGCCTCATCGAGACCTATCCGATCAAATACCTGGCCGTCCTTGAATACCATCTGCCCATCCCGAGGCCCGATCCGATGATGAACGCAGCGACGAAGGCGCGCCAGGAGTACTACGGCATCAACAGCACGCCGACCGTCGTCATCGACGGCGGCGAGAAGCTCATCGGCGGCGGCAACCGGGGCATGGCCGAGGGAAAATACAAAGGATACAAGGCCGAGATCGACCCCAAGCTCGCCGCCGAGCCCGGCGTCGCGCTCAAGGCCAAGGCGGTCCGTTCCGGTGACGTCGTCACCGTCGATTACGACTTCTCCAAGGTCGTCCCCGGCGCCGAATATGATATAGCGCTCGTCCAAGGCGAGGAGGCCTACAGAGGCTCGAACGGCCTCATGTTCCACAAGCACGTCGTCAGGGATCTCGTCGTCGTCGACCCCGCGGCGGCCAAAAAAGCGTCATTCAACCTTGCCGCATCGGAGCAGGCGGGGGACAGGTATCTGACCGATTTCGAAAACACCAACACGCGCTTCCATGAGTTCAGGTTTGCTGAGCGCCATAACAAGATCGACCGTTCGAACCTCGAGATCGTCTTCTTCGTCCAGGACAAGGAGACGAAAAAGGTCTTCAATGCCGTCGTCGCCGTGGTGAAGTAGGCGAGGGGCCGGGCGTGCCGGCCGGGAGAGAGCTGGCATGGCAGGAACGTATCGTCCCGAAACCGTCCGGGCCCTCGAGACCGCCTTCGAGGAGCAGGCGGTCCTGCGCACCCTCCGTCCCGCCCGCTACGAGCCCGGAGCCGTTCTCGAGTACGAGGTCCGCGGGGTCATCCCATCTGGCCGCGCGAGGGCCCGCCTCGAGATTGAGAAGTTCGTCGGAGGCGGATACGCAGGCCAGGTCTACCGGGCCAGGCTCCTCGGCCTCGAGCCGGTCGAAGGCAAGCTCCCAGGACTCGAGCCGGGGCGCATCTACGCGCTCAAGATCATGGTCCCGGCCTCCGGCCTGGCCAGGCGGATCCGGAACCTCTTTTACGGCCTCAGTTTCCAAGCGCCCTTTTCGCTCCAGACCCTGGCGGCGGCGGGCCGCTCGCAGGCGCTCTGGCAGAAGTTCATCCGCCGCGCGGCGACGGTCGAGCTGGGAGCCGGAGACGCGGTCGTCGACATCCACGCCACCTTCCTCGACGGTCGGCTCGGCAGCTACGGTGAGATCGGCGAATGGGTGGACGGCCGGATGTGGCGGCTTGAGGTGGACGACGACCTCGACGCCCGGCGCCGCTGGAAGCCCGGCCGCCCCGACGCCGGTGTCGGCTCGCCCGAATACAGGGCCAAGCGGGCCTTCATGGACCGCATGGTCGGCCTCCTCCGCCGGATCGGGGCCGAGGAACTCGCCCGTCAGTACGAATGGTGGTCCCTCAAAAGCCAGCCCAACGCCATGAAACGGACGGCGACGGATCCCGACCCGCGAGCCGGCCTAACCGCGGTGGACTTCCGGGCGGGCATGGCCCTGATGGTTTTCCTCCCCCAATGCCCGGTTGACTTCAAGCTCATCAGCCGGGGCCTCCGGCGGGGCCGGCTCGTCCAGTTCGACAAGGGCGATGTCGCCAAGCTCGAGGCCTACGTGGAGGACCGCGCCGTGGATTTCGGCGACATGCGGGAGGCGTTGGCCGAGCTCAAGCGCGAGGACGCCGCTTACCGCGCTTCGCTCATCGATATCGCCTACCACCATCTGCGTCTCTTCGGGACGAAGCCCCGCCGCGCCGTCATGGACGGCTTCCGGGAGAGCTGGCGGGTCCGCAACATGACGGATGACCGCTCGGCGGCGCGGCTCGAGAATAGCGGTCTGCTCTCGCTTCTTTTTCTCCTCCTCGGGCTCACCCCCCTCGCGACCCCGGCGCTTCTCGTCTTCGCCTGGCCGGGGCGGGCCTGGGCCCTGTACCCGCTTTGGGCCCTGCCGCTCCTCGGCCCGCCGGTCCGGCGGCTCTGGGGCAGGGGAGATCTCAGACGCCATTACGGACGGATGCTCGCACTCCCGGGGTACCTGCGGCGGGCGGTCCGGGCCCACATTGCGGAGTCGCTTATCCGGTGGGTCCGCGCCGGCCGCGTTTCCGAGGCGCGGGCCCTGCTCCTGTCGGGCGGGTCGGGCCGGTATTTCCTCCACCTGCCGCTCTCGGTCCTCCCGGCGGGCCTCCACCGGTTCCTGACCGACAGGGTCGTGTTCGCGGCGGCCCTGGGGTTCGTCTTCGTCCGGCCCTTCCGGCTGTACTTTAACGCGGAGGCGCGGGAGAGATGGCTGCGGGACATGATCGCCGCCGGCGAAAGGAACGGCCTTCTGACCCGTGAGGAGGCAGTCCGCATCAACGGCCAGATCCAGGAGCCCTTCATCCAGAAGTACCTCAAGAGCCTGGCCATCCATCTGCTCCTCATGCCGACGACGCACGTCGTGGCCCTCATCGTCGCCTTCGTCTACGTGAGGTTTCATCCGGAGCTCTCCTGGCAGCAGGCGACGCTGGTGACGGGCGTCATCTTCGGGATCTTCCAGATCATTCCAGTCTCGCCCGGTTCGCTGGCGCGCGGGATCTACACGACTTCCCTCATCCTGCACGAGAGGAATTTCAGGGACTACAGCGTCGCGTTCAGCCTCAGCTATTTCAAATATATCGGCTACCTGGCGTTTCCCATCCAGATGGCCTACCGTTATCCGGACCTGGCGCGGTTCATGGCCGCCCACTGGGCCACGGGCGCCGTCCATATCGTGCCCGTCTTTGGTGAGAACGGCGCTTGGCTCGAGCACTTCGTCTTCGACGTCTTCTACAATTACCCCCTGACAGTCCGGCGCCGGATGAAGCGGCGGGCCGCGGCCCGGCGGGGACTTCCGCCGCGGTACGCGCACGCCGCGCTCTGGATCGTCGCCTCGACGGCCTTCCTGTCGGCCATGGATCTCGCCTGGTTCGCCGCATGGGGCCGCGTCGCGGAGTTCAAGACCATATGGGGGATTGTCATCTGGGTCCCGCTTTTCGTCGGCGTAGCCGTCGCGCGGGGGGCCGGAGGAGCGACCGTCGTGCGGCGGGTCATCGCCGCGACGGCGAGCGGCGGCGCCGCGGGCCCCCTGTACGCGGTGGCGCACACACTTTTTCCCCCGCTCTACGGGGCGGCGGGCCTGGTTTCGGGCCCGCTCGTCCTGCGGGCGCTCTGGCGGGCCTTCCTCTTTTCCCTCGTCGCCCTCGTCGGCGCCGCCATCGCGGAGACGAGGATACCCCGCCGCCCGTCCGCCACGTCAAGCTGACAGAAGAAAACGTCGCGGGGGACGGCGAGGGACCGCGGATTCTCTTTCGGGCAAGGACTTAGCGGAAGAGCCTTCCGCCGAGAGCCCAGAGCAGGAGGAGCCCGAGGAGAACGAGCACCAGCGCGGTCAAGGCCCTCTTGCGGCGGGCCGCGACGAAGTCCTCCGCCGCGTCCCGGTTTATATAATAGGCGTCGCTTCCTGCGTTGACGAAGACGCCCTTTTCGACCATCCGGAGGAAAATCCGGCTTTCACGGAGGCCGAACGAGGAAAGTGTCCGGGCTTGGCCGGGATTGGTAGCGCCCGCCTTGCGGAAGACCCGCATGTATTGGTTCTGCTTGATGATGACGTATTCACCGCCGATCACGGTTTCTCCCTTCGCGTTCCGGATCCTGCCGGCTACTTCTTGATCTTCAGCCCGAGCTCGTCAAGCTGGCGCTCCGCGACTTCCGAAGGAGAACCCGTCATCAAGTCGAGGGCGCTCGTCGTCTTGGGAAAGGGGATGACTTCGCGGATGGACTCCTCACCGGCCAGGAGCATGACGAGGCGGTCGAAGCCGAAGGCGATCCCGCCATGCGGCGGCGCCCCGTAACCGAGCGCTTCGAGAAAGTAACCGAATTTCGTCTCGGTCTCCTCGTCCGTCAAGCCGAGAGCCCTGAAAACCCGGCGTTGGACATCCATGTCATGGATACGGATCGAGCCCCCGCCGACCTCGATGCCGTTGAGCACCAGGTCGTAGGCCTTGGCCCGGACCTTTTCCGGGGCCGTCTCGAGGAAGGGCAGGTCCCCGTCGTACGGAGACGTGAACGGATGGTGAACGGAGACGTACCGGTTTTCCTCTTCGCTCCATTCGAAGAGAGGGAACTCGGTGACCCAGCAGAACCTCAGGGGCCGGGGAGCGCCGGCCAGTCCGGGCGCGCCTGCGGGCCACGTCCGTCGGATTTCTCCGAGGGCCTTGAGGGCCGTCGCCCTTTCGTCGGCGATGACGAGGGCGAGGTCGACGTCCGCGCCGCCGAGCGCGGCCCAGATGCGCTCGAAGTCGGCGTCGGCGAGCTTGAGGGACGATTTCCAGCCGTCCTGCTTCTTGATCCAGGCGAGGCCCCTGGCGCCCAGCGCCTTGGCCCTCTCGCCGAGCTTGTCGAGCTGGCCGCGGGAGAGGGTCCCGGCTCCCGGGACAAGAAGAGCCTTGATCTCGCCTCCCGCCGCCAGGGCGGACTTCAGCATGTCCGAGCCCGCCTCCCGGCCTGCGGCCGTGAGGTCGCTGATCTCAAGGGGGACGCGGAGGTCGGGCTTGTCCGTGCCGTATTTGTCCATGGCCTCGACGTAGGTCAGCCTCGGGAAGGGCCGCTCGATCTTCTGTCCGACGACGGCGAACAGGGCCTCCATCAGCCCCTCGTTGAGGGTGAAGAACTCCTCGCGGTCGATGAAGCTCGTTTCGATGTCGATCTGAGTGAATTCGAGCTGGCGGTCGGCCCGGAGGGCCTCGTCGCGGAAGCAGCGGACGATCTGAAAGTAGCGGTCGAAGCCGGAAACCATCAGGGTCTGCTTGAACTGCTGGGGCGATTGGGGCAGGGCGTAGAACCGGCCTTTGAAGAAACGGCTGGGGACTAGGAAGTCCCGCGCCCCCTCCGGCGTGGGATTGGCCAAGATGGGCGTTTCGATCTCGAGGAAGCCGTTCCGGCTCATGTACGCGCGGACGGCCAGCGCCGCTTCGTGACGGAGGCGGATATTCCATTGCATCTTCGGCCGCCTGAGGTCGAGATACCGGTACTTGAGGCGCAGTTCCTCGGAAGCCTGGGGAGGGTCCCCGATGCCGAACGGCGGCACCCTAGAGGAGGCGAAGATGAGAAGCTCGGATGCTTCCACCTCGACCTCTCCGGTGGGGAGGTCCTTGTTCACTGAAGTGCGGCGCCGGACGCGCCCCCGGACCCCGACGACGAATTCGTTGCGGAGCCGCTTGGCGTCCTCCATGAGCTCCGGCCGGTCGGACTGGAAGACAACCTGGGCCAGTCCCTCACGGTCGCGGACGTCGACGAACACGAGATGTCCCATGTCGCGGACGCGCTGGACCCAGCCGCACAGAACGACCTCGCGGCCCGCGTGTCCCGTCCGGAGCTCGCCGCAGAAGCTCGTCCGTTTCAAGGGAGCGGCGGAATTGTCGCAGTTGGTCATGGCGCTCACAAGCCTATCGGCCCGCCCGGAGAATGGCCAGGATTTCGTCCCTGTTCCCTTCGACCTGGTGTCCGGTCGCCATCTCCTTGAGCCCGAAGCGCCCCTTGCGGAGCTCCTCGTCGCCCACGGTCAGGACCCAGGAGGCCTCGAGCTTGCTGGCCCGGCCGAAGTGGGCTTTCATGCCCCGGGGCTTGAACTCGATCAGGCACTCGATCCCGTGCCGGCGGAGAAAGCGGGCCAGCTCCATGCCGGCCTTCTGGGCCTGCTCGCCGAGGTGGGCCACATAGAGGAACTTCCGCTTCTGCGGGCCGAGGTCGAGAATGGAGATGAGACGCTCCATGCCCATGGCGAAACCGATGGCGCAGAGGTCCGGGCCGCCGAAATCCTTCATCATGTCGTCATAGCGGCCGCCGCCGAGAAGGGCATTCTGGGCCCCGAGGGAGCCGGAGACGACTTCGAAAGTCGTTTTCGTGTAGTAATCCAAGCCGCGCACCAGGCGGGGCTCGACGCGATAGGAGATGCCGAGGAGGTCGAGGCAACCGCGGAGCTTTTCGAAGTGATCCCGGCATTCCTCGCAGAGGAAATCCAGAACGATGGGGAAGGTCTCGGCGATCTCACGGCAGCGCTCGACCTTGCAGTCGAAGATCCGGAGCGGGTTCGCCTCGACCTTTCGCCGGCAATCGGGGCACAGACCGGCCATCTGCGCCCGGGCGGCTTCGCGCACGGCCTGGGAGTAGGCGGGGCGGTCCTTGCGGCAGCCGACGGAGTTGACCAGGGTTTTCAGGCCGGCCACATGGAGGGAGGCGAGGAGGGCGTGCGCCATCTCGATGACCTCCGCGTCAATGGCCGGGTCCTTCTCGCCGAAGACCTCGACGTCGATCTGGTGGAACTGGCGATAGCGGCCCTTTTGAGGCTTATCGTAGCGGAACATCGGCCCCATGTAGTAATACCGGAGGGGTTCCGGCCGGAGGTCGAGGCGGTGCTCGATGATGGCCCGCGCGACCGACGGGGTGTACTCGGGACGCAGCGTGACGGACCGGCCGCCCTTGTCGATGAACGTGTACATTTCCTTGGTCACGACGTCCGAGCTCTGGCCGGTGCCCTTCTCGAAGAGTTCGGTCGGCTCGATGACCGGGGCCCGGAGCTCACGGTAGCCGTAAAGCTCGAAGGTCGCCCGGGCCGCGTCCTCCACCGCCCTCCAGAGGCCGGCCTCCTTGGGGAGGATGTCCTTTGTGCCTTTTACGCTGATGATCCCGCCGCGATGGACCTCGGGCCTGCTCTTGGCGCCTTTTTCTCCGCGCGGGCAGATATCACCGCCGCCGGAGGCGCGAACCGGATTAGACCCGGACCTTAGGCCCAGTCCTGGAGTTTCTTTTTTCGCCGAGGCTTCGTCCGTCACAGCTCGACGAAGACCCCCAACTTACGGATTTTCTGGTAGCGGTCGGCGAGGAGCTCCTCGACCGGCTTCCCTTCGAGCTTTTTCAGGGCCTGGTGCAGGAACTTGTCGACGTTCTTGAAGGTCTGCTCCGGGTCGATGTGCGCCCCGCCCGGCGGCTCGGGGATGATCTTGTCGATGATGCCGAGCTCGAGGAGCGTCGTCGCCCGGAGCCCGAGGTTCTCGGCGGCCAGCTCGACAGCGTTCTGGTCCTTCCACAGGATGGCAGCGCAGCCTTCCGGCGAAATGACGGAGTAAAAGGAGTATTCGAGCATCAGGAGCTGGTCGCCGAAACCGATCCCGAGTCCGCCGCCGCTGCCACCCTCGCCGATGACGACGTTGACGATGGGGACCTTCAGGGTTGAGATCGTCTTGAGGTTGAAGGCGATGGCCTCGGCCTGGCCGCGTTCCTCGCCGCCGATCCCGGGGTAGGCGCCGGGGGTGTCTACGAACGTGATCACCGGGAAGCCGAACTTTTCGGCGGTCTGCATGACCCGCAGGGCCTTGCGGTAGCCTTCCGGGTTGGCCTGACCGAAATTCCTCTCGATCCGGGCCCGGGTCGTCCGGCCCTTCTGGTGGCCGATGACCGCGACGGTGCGGCCCTTGTAGGCCGCGAGGCCGGCGACGATGGCCGGGTCGTCGGCGAAGCGCCGGTCTCCGTGCATCTCCATGAAGTTCTGGAAGAGGGCGGGAATGTAATCCAGGGTGTACGGGCGCCTCGAGTGGCGGGCGATCTGGACGATGTGGACCGGGGTCAGCTGGGGGACGATATCGGCCCATTCCTTCTCGATCTCGCGACGGAGGTCGGCGGTCTTCTCCTTCTTTGCGGGGTCGTCGCTCTCAGCCAGGGAGTCGATCTTCTCCTTGAGGGCGACAATCTTTTTCTCCAGGGTATAGAATTCGGCGGCTTTATCCATCGGACTCTCTTTTTCGAAGTCGCGGTACGCGCCTATTCTACGGGTAGGGCCGAAACGAAGTCAAGCCGGCGAAGCCTCAGCGGCCCAGGGGCCGGCGCTGGCGGACGATCTCGAAGAGAAAGACGGCCGCCGCCGCGGCGACGTTGAGGGAGTTGACCTTTCCGGCCAGAGGGATGGCCAGGACCTTGTCGCAGGACTTCCTGACAAGCGGCCTCAGGCCGCGGCCCTCCGAGCCGAGGACGACGGCCACCGGGAGGGTGAAGTCGAATTCATACCAGGGCTCGCGGCCCGAGCCCTCGGCCCCGACGATCCAGATGCCGCGCTCCTTGAGCCCGGCCATGGTCCGGACGAGGTTCGTCACGCGGGCGATTTTGACATGCTCGAGGGCCCCGGCCGAAACCGTGGCCACGGTTTCGGTGAGCCCCGCCGAGCGGCGCTCGGGAAGGACGACCCCGTCGACGCCCGCCCCTTCGGCGCTCCGGATGACAGCGCCGAGGTTCTGGGGATCCTCGACCTCGTCCAGGAGGAGAAGGAACGGACGGCGGGCGCCGGCCAGGATCTCCTCGAGCGGGCTGAACGCCTTGGCCGAAACGTCAGCCAGGAAGCCTTGATGATGGGGGGAGAGCCGGTCGAGCCTGTGCTTGGGCACGAAGAGAAAGGGAACGGCGTGCGCCCTGGCCTCGCCGATGACCTCCCCGATCCTGTGCGGCCCCCGTTCTTTCTGGATGAGGATCTTGTTGATCCGGCCCGGCGAGGACTTGAGGATCTCGAGAAGGGGATTCAGGCGGTTGATGCTCGGCATGGCAGGTTCCATTATATGGAAAAGCCGCCGCGGGCCACAAGGATTGCCGGGGCCCTCGTGCCGGACGGAAACGCTGCCGCCCGATTTGGGTTTCGTGGGCCGGGATCTAGATTCGGCTCGAGCTGTTGTGTCCGCCGGGGCCATGGGTTAAAATGGGACGAAATGAAAGGTCGGAAGAACCGCCATGCCGGGTAGGGTCAAGACCGCCAGGCTGTGCCTTCTCATCCTGGGCGGTCTGATGCTGGCCACGGCCGGGCTCTTCCTCTTCATTGTCGTCTCGAGTTCCGTACTGATCGGCCGGCAGGGCGAGCGCTCGGGCCTCCTGGGAAACGCCGTCCTCGGCCCTCTGGGGATCGAGCTCTTCGCCGCTGCAGCCGTTCTCGCCGTGGTCGAATTCCTCGCGGCCGCCGGCGTCCGCCGCCGGTCGGCCCCGGCCCGGTTCCTCGGCTGCCTCCTCGGGATCCTGATGCTGCCCCTCTTCCCGGTGGGCACCGTGCCGGGCCTTTTCGTCTTGACCGGGCTTCTGGGCGCGGACGCCCGCGACTGGTTCTCCGGCGTCCGTGTCTGAAACCGGAAGGCCTGGGCCGGAACATCGGAGGCTGGAGAATTCGCGCGGCCGCGTGGGCCGCAAAGGAGATTGGTGATGAATAAGCTCTGTCCGCCTGTCCTGATCCTGGCGGCGTCGCTCGTGCCCATGTCGGCGGCCAGGGCGTCCCGTCAGCAGCCTCGGGTATCCGCGGAACGACTGAAGCAGAGTGCGCCAAAAGTCTTCCTCGACTGCCACCAGTGCGACATGGACTACATCCGGAGGGAGATCACGTTCGTCAATTTCGTCCGGGACAGGCAGACGGCCGACATCCATATCCTCGTCACCATCCAGCTCACGGGGAGCGGCGGGCGGGAATATAACCTGGATTTCATCGGCCGGAACCAGTACTCCGACATCCGGAACACGCTGAAATATGTTTCCGAGCCAACCGACAGCGACGACGCCCAGCGCCGTGGGCTGGTCCGGGTGCTGAAGCTGGGGCTCGTCCCCTACGCCGCGAGGACCGCCGTCGGCGATTTCCTGGACATCAACTTCGAGAAGAAGCTGCCCGCCGAGGTCGCGCAGGACGTGTGGAATTCCTGGGTCTTCAGCGTCGGCGCCTCCGGGAGCCTGAGCGGCCAGGAAGCCGAGAATTTCGCCTCTCTGAACGGTTATCTTTCAGCCAACCGCGTGACACCGGAGCAAAAGCTCAGGCTGGGTCTCTCGGCCAACCTGAATTACAGCAAGTACGATCTCGACACAGGGCCGGTCACCTCGTCTACCGACAGCGAAAGTTTTAGCGGGCTCTACGTCGTCAGTCTGGGCGACCACTGGTCCGCTGGCGCCTGGCTTTCCACGTACGCCTCGACCTTCGCCAACATCTCCCTGGCCGTCAATCCCGCGCCGGCCGTCGAATATGACCTCTTCAATTACGCCGACTCGACGCGCAAGCAACTCCGCTTCCTCTACCGGATCGGCTACACCTATAACAAGTACACGGAGCTCACGATCTACAACAAGATGAGTGAGGGCGTCATCGGCGAGACCTTCTCTGTGACGCTCGAGATCAAGCAGCCGTGGGGGAACGTCAGCGCGTCGCTCTCGGGGTCGAACCTGATGTCGGACTTCAGCAAGAACCGGCTGGAGTTCTGGAGCGGCGTGTCCCTCCAGGTGCTCAATGGGCTGGCCGTCAGCTTCAACGGGCGCTATGCGCGGATCCACGATCAGATTTCCCTGCCCATGGCCGCGGCCACCGAGCAGCAGATCCTTCTCCAGAACGTCATCCTGCCCACGAGCTATAGCTACGGGCTGTCGGTGGGGGTCAGCTACACGTTCGGTTCGATCTACACGAACGTGGTCAACCCGCGCTTCGGAAGCTGAGAGGAGCGGCAGGCTCCGGCCGCCGCGGGTTTTCGCGGGTGCCGCCGAGGCGTGAGGGCGCGTCAGACCGACAGGGCGATCAGGATCTGGGCGGGGAGATAGGTGGCCAGCACAATGAGCCGGGCTCGCGCGAACTTGCGGGCGAACCTATCGTACGCCAGGACGGAATCCGAGACGAGGAAGAGGAGCGCCCCGGCGAAGGCCATCAGGGTCTTCGGTCCGCCGAGCTCGATGAACCGGTTCGCCGCGAGCCAGGCCATGACGGTGATGGCCGCGGTGTAGACGAAGACGGGCATCTTCAAGCCTTTGAGGAAAGGGGCCAGCATCAGGAACACGAGCAGTCCATAGATGACGAACGGCAGGAGGACGGCCGTGGAAACAGGCTCTCCCGGCGGGGGCTTGAAGGCCAGAATATAGCAGAGGTGGGCGGCCAAAAAAGAGGCCAAACCGGCCCGAAACCAATTTTCCGGAAACATCAGGAAGACGTCGCCGGCCAGGGAGCAGCCGAGCCCGGCCAGGACGAACGTCTTGTAGCCCGGGGAAACCGTGGACTCCGCCGCGAATCCGGCGGCGATGATCAGGGCCGTCGCCAGGGGCTTTGAAACAAGGAAGCGCCCGCGCTGTCCCCTGGCGTCGAAGTGAATCGTCAGGATGCCCGTAAGACCGGCCAGGACGGCGAGGATGACGGCGGCCATGAACGTCCGTCGGGCGAAGCGGCCCTACCGGCCTTCCTCCTTTTCCTTCCTGAGACGTTCGCGGGCCTCCTCGAACATGGGCTCAGCGTAGGAGCTAGGCCAGGTCCTGTCCGCGAACGGCCGCTTCTCGACCATCTTCAGGAAGCCCTCGAACTCGCCGAAATAGGAGCCGTAGATGTGAAAGCTGTCGACGACGTCCACGTAGCGGCCGACCCGGACCGGGCGGCCCGTCTCTTCCGCGATCCGGGCGGCGATCATCCGCTGGAGGTCCGTCAGGGCGAAGACGTTCATGTAAGCGGCCTTGTAGGCGTCGCGCGAGCGCCAATGACAGTTCATGTTGAGCACGGCGGTCCCCGCCCCGTCCTCGAGCAACCGGCACCACACGCGCTGGAGGCACGGCGGGTCGTATGTCGGGGGGTCGAGCTTCGGGTTCCAGGTGATCGCCTGGGCCCGCCGGGAGTGGCCCGCTGCGGCCAGCTTATCGATCACGTACCGGATCTGGTCGACTGCCTCGCCCTCGATCTCGTAGGCAAACAGCCGCTTGTGGTAGGTATACGTCCATTTTCCCTCGTCCGGGCAGATCCAATGGTCGTGGACGCCCTCGACGACCTCCTGGCGGTAGATCTCGAGGTCCTCGAGCCCGCCGGGAAAGGCGCGATGGATGCGCGGCTCGGCGAAGGGGTCCTCGACGGTCCACATCATCGTGCAGTCCTTGCTCGGGGGGTCGCCGGGCTTATCGTATTCGGTCGGTACCGGCACGCCCTGATGCCAGCAGGCGAGGACGGCCTTTTCCCAGGCCTCGGGCAGGGTCTTCCCGGAGACGGAAAGCGTCGGGATCGTTCCGTCCATGGCACCTCTCTTTCCTCCCCAGCTTTTATCACAGGAGAGAGAAACTCGTCAACGAAACCGGGTCCCGGCGCGCGGGCCAACGTTGCGAAGAGGCTGTTGCGTGACAAGCCATTTTGCATTAATGTGAAGAGAGTATCCGCCATGCCGAAGAGAGTGATTTCTGGCGGCCGGGATTTCATCGCCTATCTCGAAACCCCTCTCGGGCCGCTCAAGGTCCGGGCCGATAGCTGCGGCATCACCGGCGTCGATTTTGTCGGCCGCGGAGAGCCGAACCCCGGGCGCCCGGCCGATCCCCGCGAAGCGATGCCGAAGGTCCTGCGGACGGCCCTGGTCGAGCTCGACGAGTACTTCCGAGGGATGCGGCGTTCGTTCTCTTTGCCGCTCGTCCTGGAGGGCACGCCGTTTCAGAGGAAGGTTTGGGCCGCGCTCCTCCGGATCCCTTACGGGAGGACCCTGAGCTATCGGGAAGTCGCCGCGGCCGTGGGAAACGCGCGCGCCACACGTGCGGTCGGCGGGGCCAACCACCGGAATCCCATCAGCATCCTTGTGCCCTGCCACAGGGTCGTCGGGAGCGACGGGCGCCTGACGGGCTACGGCGGGGGGCTCTGGCGCAAGGAATGGCTCCTCGCCCACGAGAAAGGTCATGCCGCGGCGGGCGCTCCGGACCTTCCTGAGTGAACCCGGGAGCCGAAAGGAGGGCGAGCATGGTCGAAACGCTGAGCCAGCTTTTTCTCAACACCTGCCGGACCTACCACAAGAGCGATATCCTGAGCTCCAAGCGCGAGGGGCGCTATGTGCCGATCTCCACGGCGGAATTCGAGTCCCGGGTCCGGAGCCTCTCGGCGGGCTTCCGGGAGATCGGCCTCCGGCCGGGCGAGAAGGTCGTCATCTTCTCGGGAAACCGCCCTGAGTGGATCATGACGGATTTCGCCGTCCTCTGCGCCGGCGGGGTCACGGTGCCGATCTATACATCTCTCATGCCCGAGCAGGTCAAGTACATCATCAACGATTCCGACGCCAGGATCGTCGTCTGCTCCAACCGCGAGCTCTGGCTCAAGGTCGAGGCCGTTAGGGCGGAGCTGCCCCAGGTCCGGACCTTCGTCATGATCGACGAAGAGGCGCCCTCGGGCGTCATGACGCTCGGCGAGATCGCCGGCCGGGGAAAGGCCGCGGATGAGGCCCGCCCGGGGGATTTCGATGAGCGGGCCACGGCCGTCGGCCCGGACGACGTGGCCTCGATCATCTACACGTCGGGGACGACGGGGCCGCCCAAGGGCGTCATGCTGAGCCACGCGAATTTCGTCAGCAACACGAAATCCCTGGATTCCGTCGTCGAGTTCGTCCACACGGACACGGTCCTCTCTTTCCTGCCCTTGTCCCACGTTCTCGAGCGGATGACAACGTTCTCGTTCCTCTACAAGGGGGCCTCGATCGCCTACGCGGAGAGCATCGACACCGTAGCCGAAAACCTCGTCGAGGTCCGCCCGACCATCATGATCAGCGTGCCGCGGCTCTTCGACAAGATCTATGCCCGGGTCATGGACAACGTCCTGACCCAATCGATCCCGAAGAGGCGGATCTTCTTCTGGGCCCTCCGGGTTGGCAAAAAATACGGGGCCCGGAAGCTCCGCCACGAGCCGATACCACGGAGCCTGGAAGTCCGGCGGAAGCTCGCGGCCAAGCTCGTCTTCGCGAAGATCGTCGAGCGCACCGGCGGCCGGGTCAGGTTCTTCGTCTCCGGCGGGGCTCCTCTCTCGAGAGACGTGGCCGAGTTCTTCTACGCCATGGGCATAACGATCCTCGAAGGCTACGGGCTGACGGAAACCGCGCCCGTCCTGGCCTGCAACACCTTCGAGAGGCTCCGATTCGGAACCGTCGGCCCCGTCGTTCCCGGGGTCGAAGTCCGGATCGCGCCGGACGGCGAAATCCTGGCCCGCGGGCCGAACGTCATGAAGGGCTATTACAAGAAGGAAGCGGAGACGCAGGAGGCCCTGGGGGGCGGCTGGTTCCACACGGGGGACATCGGGCACTTCGACGAGGACGGATTTCTCGTCGTCACGGACCGGAAAAAAGACCTGATCGTCACGGCCGGCGGGAAGAACGTGGCCCCGCAGCCCATCGAGAATCTCCTCAAGGCGAACCCTTACATTCAAAACGCTGTCGTCGTCGGCGGCAGCCGGAAGTTCATCTCGGCCCTGATCGTGCCCGATTTCGTGAAGCTCGAAGGATACGCCCGGGCCAACGCCATCCCGTTCCGCGACCGCGCCGATCTCTGCGCCATGGAAGAGATCCGGAACTTCATCCTGGCCGAGGCCAACCGGGCGACGCCGGACCTGGCCTCCTACGAACGGATCAAGAAAGTCGCCCTCCTCGAGCGGGATTTCGAGATCGAGGCGGGCGAGATCACACCGACGCTCAAGGTCCGGCGGAGCGTCGTCGAGGCCACGTACAAGCCCGTGATCGACCTCCTCTACGAGGACTGACCGGACCCGGACGCAGGCGCGATGACGGACAGCGTTTCGACCCTCAGCAGGCTCTTTCTGAGCACGTGCCGGGTCTACCCCAAGCCGGCCCTCTTTCTGGTCAAGGTCGAGGGGAGCTATGTCCCGATCTCGACGGCCGAGGCGGAGGCGAGGGTCCGCGAGCTCTCGCTGGGCTTTTGCGAGCTCGGCCTGGGCCCGGGAGACAAGGCCGTCATCCTGTCCGAGAACCGGCCCGAGTGGGTCCTGACGGACCTGGCCGTCCTCTGTGCGCGCGGGGTCACAGTGCCGATCTACACGTCGCTCCTGCCCGAACAGATCAAGTACATCATCAACGACTCGGACGCCCGGATGGTCATCTGCTCCAACCGCGAACTCTGGCTCAAGGTCGAAGCCGTCCGCGGCGAGCTTCCGGAGGTCCGCCATTTCATCATGATGGACGAAGAGGAGCCGGCCGGGATCCTGACCCTGGGCGAGATCGCGGGCATGGGGAAGCGGGCCTCGGAGGCCGACCCGGAGCTCTTCGAGCGGCGCGCCCTGGCCGTCCGGCCCTCGGACCTGGCCTCGATCATCTACACGTCCGGGACGACCGGGCCGCCCAAGGGCGTCATGCTCAGCCACGATAACTTCGTAAGCAATATCAAGGCGGTTAGCCGCGTCGTGCCTTTCCTCTCCACGGACACGGCGCTGTCCTTCCTGCCCCTGTCCCACGTCCTCGAAAGAACGGGGACCTTTGTTTTCCTGTATCACGGGTCCACGATCGCCTTCGCCGAGAGCGTCGAGGCCGTCAGCGAGAACCTCCTCGAGGTCCGGCCGACGACCATGATCAGTGTGCCGCGGCTTTTCGAAAAGATGTACGCCCGGGTCATGGAGATGGTCCTGAAGATGCCTGCCCCGAAGAAAGCCCTTTTCTTCTGGGCCCTCTCGGTCGGCCGGAGGCACGCCGCCCGCCGGATCGGCCGGCAGCCGGTCTCGAAGGCCCTGACGCTTAAAGTTCGGCTGGCCCACCGGCTCGCCTTTTCGAAAATCCTGGCCCGGACGGGCGGCCGGGTGCGCTTTTTCTCCTGCGGAGGGGCGCCCCTGGCCGCGGACATTGCCGAATTCTTTTACGCGCTGGGCATCCCGATCCTCGAGGGCTACGGTCTGACCGAAACGGCGCCTGTCCTCACCGGCAATACCCTGGACGCCTATCGGCTGGGGAGCGCGGGGCGTGCGCTTCCCGGGATCGAGATCCGAATCGCGCCGGACGGCGAGATCCTGGCCCGTGGGCCCAACGTCATGCTCGGATACTACAAGAAGGAGGCCGAGACCCGCGAAGCCATGGAAGCCGGCTGGTTCCACACGGGCGACGTCGGGCACTTAGACGCGGACGGCTTCCTGTTCGTTACGGACCGCAAGAAGGACCTCATCGTCACCGCCGGCGGCAAGAATGTCGCCCCCCAGCCCATCGAGAGCATCCTCGCCCTCAATCCGTACATCGCGAGCGCCGTCGTCGTCGGAGAGCGCAAGCGGTTCATCTCGGCCCTCATCGTCCCGGACTTCGGGAAGCTCGAGGAGTATGCCCGGGCCCGCGGCGTCCCCTTCCGCGACTGGGCGGACCTCTGCCGCCGGCGGGACGTCGTCGACTTCATGCTCGCCGAGGTCAACCGCTCGACGCCCGACCTGGCCTCTTACGAGCGGATAAAGAAGATTGCCCTGCTCGACCGGGACTTCGAGATCGGGGCCGGGGAGATCACGCCGACGCTCAAGGTCCGGCGCAACATCGTCGAAGCCAAATACAAGAAGCTCATCGACTCGCTCTATCGGGATTAGCGGCGGAAGACTCCGCGCTCTCCCTCCTTGGGGCCGGATCCGGGTGCGAAAACCGGCCCTCCGGCGCGTCTTTCCTTTGAGACGGCCATGAGGGAGATTCCCAGGAAAACGGCACCGAGCGGCGCCGGCGGCGCCGGGCACAGGTCACGCCTTCGGGAAAAATTCCTGAAGGGCGGCCTGGCCGGCTTCCTGGATTACGAAATCATCGAGCTCCTCCTGACGCTGGGCACCCCGCACCGGGATTGCGAGGGACCGGCCAAAGAGGCCCTGAGGGAATTCAAGACCTTCCGGGGCGTGCTCGAAGCCTCGGCCAAGGACCTTCAGAGGGTGCCGGGGATCGGGCCCAGCAACCTGTTTGGCATCCGGCTCATCCACGAGGTCTCGCGGCGGTTTCTCAAGGACCGGATCATCCGCCGGCCCGTCTGCCATTCCTCGCGGGAGGTCTTCGACTACCTGTACCACGCCCTCCGGGACCTGAAGACGGAGCAGTTCAAGGCGATCTTCCTCGACACGAAGAACCAGGTCATCGAGGAGAAGACGCTTTTTGCGGGGACCGTGGATTCGAGCGCCGTCTATCCGCGGGAGGTGATCAAGGATGCGCTTCAATACGGGGCTTCGGCTCTGATCTTTGCCCACAATCACCCGTCCGGCGATCCCGAGCCGTCGGCCTGCGACAAGGAAATCACGCGGGACCTACTCTTCGCCGCCCGGATGGTCCAGATCAGAGTCCTGGACCACATCATCATCGGCGACAACCGCTATTTCAGCTTCGCCGACCAGGGACTCATCGAGGACTACGACCTGCTGTTCCACGGGCCGCAACGGTGAGGAGCGCGGGACGGGGGCATAAAAGGATTGAAAGCCAGGCGCCATTGAGAGTACACTCGGAGCGGAGAGGAGGGCATCCCCAGTGAGTAAAAAGGGGATTGAGGGGAAGCCGCAGGATATGATAAAAAAAGGTCCGACCGACCAAGGAGGTCCCATGAAGGACGATGATTCGGAACAGAAGCTGGGGGCCCGGACGAAGGCCATCGAGGCGGCCTTGTCCCAGATCGAAAAGCAGTTCGGCAAGGGCACGATCATGAAGCTCGGCCAGAAGGGGGCGGCGGTCGAGGTCGAGGCCATCCCGACGGGCTCGATCTCCTTTGACCAGGCCCTCGGCATCGGCGGCTTTCCCCGGGGGAGGGTCGTCGAGATCTACGGCCCCGAGGCCACGGGCAAGACGACCCTGGCTCTCCACGTCATCGCCGAGGCCCAGAAGCTCGGCGGCCAGGCGGCCTTCATCGACGCCGAGCACGCGCTCGACCCGAAGTACGCGGCCAGCGTCGGGATCGACGTTGACAACCTCCTCATCTCCCAGCCGGACTACGGTGAGCAGGCCCTGGAGATCGCGGAGGTCCTCGTGCGGAGCGGGGCCGTGGACGTCGTGGTCGTGGATTCCGTGGCGGCCTTGGTCCCCAAGGCCGAGCTCGAAGGCGAGATGGGCGATGCCCACATGGGGCTCCAGGCGCGCCTCATGTCCCAGGCCCTGCGGAAGCTGACGGCTATCGTCGCCCGGTCGAAGACCTGCTTCATCTTCATCAACCAGATCCGGGAGAAGATCGGCATCTTCATCGGCAATCCGGAGACCACCACTGGGGGCCGGGCCCTGAAGTTCTACGCCTCGATGCGGATCGACGTGCGGCGGCTCTCCGTCCTCAAGGATGGGGACAACGTCGTGGGCAGCCGCGTCAAGGTCAAGATCGTCAAGAACAAGATGGCCCCGCCCTTCCGGGAGGCCCAGTTCGACATCATCTTCGGCGAGGGGATCTCCAAGGAGGGGGACCTCGTCGACATCGGCTTCGAGACCGGCATTCTGGAAAAGACCGGCACCTGGTATTCCTACAGAGGGGAACGGCTCGGCCAGGGCCGGGACAACGTCCGGCGGCTCTTCAAGGAAAACAAGGAGCTGGCCGCCCAGATTGACGCCGAGGTCCGGAAGGCGGTCGGCCTGGGGGTCGAAAGGGCGGCCGAGGGCAGACCGGCGAAAGAGAAATAAAGCGGCGGCCGTCGGCTTGAGCGCCGGGCCGCGAGTCCTATTTTTTGGTGTTCTTGGTGACGGCGCGGGCGATGTCTGCGTGGGTGGCGAACCAGACGTTCTTGCGCGTGAGCATGTGCTGGATGAGCTGCTCGAGCATGATGATCCGGCTCCGGTGGCCGGTGTACTTCGGATGCATGGTCAGAATGAATAGGGTCCCTTCCTCGTAGGCCTTGTCAAACTCGGCCGCCCAGATGGAGAGAACATCGTTCGGAGAGATCTGGGGGCGGATGCTCGTGAACCGGTCGAAGCCGAAGTACGGATAGTCGTCGAGGAGCCATTCGACCGGAAGCTCGACGACGCCCGTCGGCGCGCCGTCCTCCAGGATCTCGTAAGGCCTGTCGTCGGCCATCAAGCTACTGTCATAGAGGAGGCCCATCTCCCGGATGATCTTGAGGGTCGCCGGGCTGAAATCCCACGAGGGCGTCCGGATGCCGACGGGCGGCCGTCCGCCGGCCTGGCTCAGGACGTCGAAAGACCGCTTCATGAGGTCGCGCTCGTCGGCTTCCCCGAGCAGCGAGTTGCGCTCGTGGATCCACCCGTGCAGGCCGATCTCGTGCCTGTTCTTGGCGACGATCATTTTCATCTCCTGAGGATGGAGGAGGGCCGTCACGGCGGGGACGAAAAACGTCGCCGGGATCCGGTACTTGTCGAGGAGGGCCAGGATCCTGGGGATGGCCGTCCGGGCGCTGTATTCCCCCTGGGTCAGCGCACCCGGAGAAGTGTTGTTGTCCCTGAGGGAGTTGGTTTCAGCGTCGAAATCAAACGACAAGCCCACGGCCACCCTGGCCCCGTCCGGCCAACTGTCGGGCGTCAGGTCTTTCCCGGCCCTGACCTTGTTCACGAGGGCCTTGACCTTGTCGAGGCTCCACTGCCAGGGCTCTTCGGAGGGTTTCTTGTCCTGGCCGGACAGAGGACAAAGGAGGGCGCCGAGCGCCAGGGCTGCGCAGAGCATTCTGCCGATCATCTTTCACTCTCCTTCCCGGACGACGGATATCCGACGGCGCTCATGTAGATGACGCTTTCTTCGATGCCATCGGCGCCGACCAGGTCGTTCGCCTCGTCGTCGAAGAGCGCCGCGATCTGGCAGGAGCCAAGGCCGAGAGCCACGGCCGCCAGCGCCAGGTTTTGGGCGATGTGGCCGGCGTCCAGATAGACATAGCGGTAGGCGCGTTCGCGGTATTTTACCTTGGAGCGGGCGAAGACCGCCGTCCAGATGAATACGGCCGCGGCCGAGGCCGTGAATTCCTGGCCGAGGGCCGCCTCCGCCACAGCCTCGCGGAAATCGCCCGCCGTGACGAGCGCGAGAGCGCGGCCGGGCACGTCGTGATGATAGATGCCGGACCGAAGTCCTTCGACCGAATGCGCGGCGATGTAGGTCTCGACGGGGTAAAGGGCCCCGGCGGACGGCGCTGTCCGGAATTCGTAACCGGAGGCCCGGCACGTGACGCCCTGGGCGGCCCAGACGAGCTGCGAGAGGGCGGCGAAGGACAGAGGCACCTCCCTGAAAGTCCGGACCGAACGCCTCCGCGCCAACGCCTCCCAGAGAGTCATGCCGCCGGCGGTCGCGGAGGAGTCGAGCCGGATCGGGGGCCCCGCGGCGGAGGGCTGACGGCCGGCCTCCGTCATGGGGCCGGCTCGGGAAGCGCGCGGGCGCGCCCGAATGTACTTGGTCTCCCTTTGAAACCTGTCGCCGATGCCTTCGCCCATGCCCGCGGGCCTCTTTTCCGGAAAATCATAAGCCCCCGGAACGCGGGTGTCAAGGCGAGGGAAAGTGACTTGCCGGACGGGCGGGCTGCCCCGCCCCGGGCTATTCGAAAATCTTGTATCTTCGGATTTTGTGATAGAGCGTCGACCGCGAGATATCCAGGATGCGGGAGACCTCGGCCCTGTTGTGGGCGGTGACTTCGAGAAGGAACAGGATGTAGTCCTTCTCAAGCGTCCGCAGGCTCGGCAGACCGGCGGGTTCTCGGTATTCCCGCCTCTCGTCGAGCCCCAAATAGCGTTCGAGGTAGACGTTCATCTGCGGACTCACCGGATCCTGGCCCCTTTGATCATCTGGATATTGTTGGCCACGACGTAGGACAGGAGGACGTTGGAGGTCGTGGTCAGGACCCAGGCCATGGTCCGGTTCTTCTTGAAGAGGGCCTTGAAACTCCAGTAGGTCAGGGCCGTCGTCGCGATCTTGATGGCGGCGAAGGCGGCCGGGCTGTTGACGAAAGGCTTCATCAGGGGATTGACCTCGCTGAGGCCCGAGCATTTGAGGGCTTCGCGCGTGGTTACATAGTCAGCGATGTTCAGCGCGACCAAAGCTACGAGGTTGACATTGAAGAGCGTCTTGCCGGGGTCAGGCGAGCGGCCTAAGACGGCGGGCTTGGGGAGGAAAGTCGAGGTCTGCATGGCGAGCGTCGGCTCCGCGGCCGTGAAATCAAACGGCGCGGGTAGGGGAGTCGCCGTCACGGAGATCGCGATCGGAGGTCCGAGGGAGGTCGCGATCAACGTCTCGCTCGAGGTCTCCGAGGCGCCCAGGAAAACGAGGGACGCGGCGAAAATCGTGATTCCGGCGAGGATTCTTTTGGTCATCGGTGCGGCTCCTTCCTTGCCTACATGCCACCTGTAGTTGCAAGAAAGATGCCAGTCAATGGAAAGATATTTAAATTATTAATAATAATATAAATAACTAGAAATAGAGACAGTCTGGAGCTATTTATATAGTGTTCTTATAATAAACATATTATTGTAATAAATACATATATATTATTTATTATGAATAAAAAGCTGAATATTTTGTTATAATGTTCTATAAATGGGCATTTTTACGTTTATTGGTTTGGCTCCTTGGAAGCAGGCGGCGCCGCGCCCTGGCAGGGTCAACCCAGGCAGGGCCTTAGATATCGGGCCGTGACCGATTTTTTCGAGCGTGCCACGTGTTCCGGAGTTCCCTGGGCGACGACGCTCCCGCCACGGTCGCCCCCTTCCGGTCCGAGGTCGATGACGTAGTCGGCGCTCTTGATGACATCCAGGTTGTGCTCGATGACGACGACCGTATGGCCCTCGTTGACGAGCTTCTGGAAGCAGCGGAGAAGGACGGAGACATCGTTCGGGTGGAGGCCGATCGTCGGCTCGTCGAACAGGTAGAGGATCTTCCGGCCCTTTTCGTGGACGAGATAGTAGGCGAGCTTGATCCGCTGGAGCTCGCCTCCCGAGAGGGTCGTCGTCGGCTGGCCGAGCTTAAGATAGCCGAGGCCGACTTCGACGAGGGGGTAGAGCTTCTTCGTGATCTCGGGCCGGCCGGCGAAGAACAGGCAGGCTTCGGTGACGCTCATGTTGAGGACATCGTCGATCGTCCGGCCGTTGACGCGGACCTCGAGGATCTCCGGCTTGAAACGCTTTCCCTTGCAGATGTCGCAGGTCAGGGTCACGTCCGAGAGAAACTGCATCTCGACGACCTGGAACCCGGCCCCCTTACAGGCCTCGCAGCGGCCGCCCGCCGTGTTGAACGAGAAATAGCCGGGGCGGAATCCCATGAGCTTGGCTTCGCGCGTCTGGCTGAAAACGTCGCGGATTCCGTCCATCGCCTTGGTGTAGGTGGCGGGGATCGAACGGGGCGAGGCGCTCAGGGGCGATTGGTCGACCATGATGACCTTGTTGATCCTCTCCCTGCCCCGGATCTCGCCGAAGCCGTTTTCCGTGAGTCCCTCGAGGCCCTGATAAAGCACATCGTAGAGGAGGGTGCTCTTGCCGGAGCCCGAGACGCCGGTGACGCAAGTGAAAAGCGCCAGGGGGACCCTGACGTTGATGTGCTTGAGGTTGTGCTTGTGGGCGTCCCGGATCTCCAGGAAGGAGCGCGGCGGGCGCCTCGAGGCCGGCACGGCGATCTCCTTCTCGCCGCGCATGTATTGAGCGGTCAGCGAGCTGCGGCTGCGGAGGAAGCTCGACCACGGGCCGTCGAAGACGACCTCTCCGCCCGCCTCGCCGGCCCTCGGCCCGACGTCGATGACGTGTTCGGCGGCCTTGATGATCTCCGGGTCGTGTTCGACCACGACCACGGTGTTCCCGATCTCCTTGAGGGAGTGCAGGATCTGGACGAGGCGGTGGTTGTCGCGGGGGTGGAGCCCGATGCTCGGCTCGTCGAGAACGAACAGGGTGCCGACGAGAGAGGCGCTGAGGGCCGCCGCCAGGTTGATCCGCTGGGCTTCGCCGCCGCTCAGGGTGAAGGTCATGCGGTCGAGCGTGATATAGTCGAGGCCGACCTCAAGCAGGAATTTGAGACGGTTCTGGATCTCCGCGATCAGCTTTTCGGCGACCCGGCGGTCGTAGGGACTGAGGTCGATCGCGGCGAAGAAGTCGGACGCCTGCCGGACGGTCATACGGACGCAGTCACCGATCGTCAGCCCGCTGATTCGGATACTGAGGGCGCGCGGGTTGAGGCGCGTCTTGCCGCAGGCGGGACAGGGGACGTATTTCCGGTAGCGGCTCAGCAGCACCCGGACTTGGACCTTGTACTTCTTGGCCTGGAGCCAGTCGAAGAAACCCTTGACCCCATGATAGCCGTCGCCTCCGTCGAGCACGAACCGTTGGTGTTCCTTGCGGAGGTCCCGGAAGGGGACGTTGATCGGTATCCTGCGGCGCCGGGCCTCGGCTAGCAGCTCCCGCTGCATGCCCTTGGAGAGGGGCTTGGTCCAAGGCTCGACGGCGCCCTGCTCCAGGGATTTCGTCTTGTCGGGGATGACCTTGTCCTCGTCGATGACGGCCAGGTCGCCGAAGCCGTGGCACTCGGGGCAGGCGCCCTGTGGGCTGTTGAACGAAAAGAGGTTCGGGAACGGGTCCTCGTAGGCGATGCCGCAGGTTTTGCACTCGAGCTTGTCGGAAAAAGGAAAGATGCGGCCGTCGTCGGTTCGGACCGAGGCCCGGCCTTCCCCCTTCTTGAGGGCCATCTCCAACGAATCGGCGAGCCTTTCGCGCTCGTCGACGCCGAGAGAAACCTTGTCCACGAGGACCTCCAGGGCGCCCTTCTTCGACCGCGGGGAGGCGGCCTCCATCGCCTCGACCTCGCCGTCGACGACCAGCCTGGAAAATCCGTCCTTCCTGAGGAGGGCCGGACCTTTCTCGGCGGGCCAAAGGAACGTGATGAGGGCTTTGGTGCCGGCGGGGAGGCTCCCGAGCTCTTCGATGACGCCGTCGATCGTGTCCCGGCGGACCGGCCGTCCGCACTTCAGGCAATGGACCGTGCCGATCCGGGCGAAGAGAACGCGCAGGAAATCGAAAATCTCGGTCACCGTGGCGACCGTCGAGCGCGGGTTCTTGGTCACGGCCTTCTGCTGGATGGCGATGGCAGGCGGGATGCCCTCGATGAGGTCGGCGTCGGGCTTGTCCATCCTCTCGAGGAACTGGCGGGCGTAGGACGACAGGGATTCGATATAACGCCTCTGGCCCTCGGCATAGAGGGTGTCGAAGGCGAGCGACGATTTCCCGGAGCCGCTGACTCCGGTGACAACGATCATGCGGTTGAGGGGGATGTCGAGGTCGATGTTCTTGAGATTGTGGAC
>Ga0187770_10000180_pt1 | contig 30109 bp, 27 predicted proteins | sample 0116_SJ02_MP02_2_FD_133154 | JGI IMG/M metagenome (GOLD analysis project Ga0187770, IMG submission 133154) | Tropical peat soil microbial communities from peatlands in Department of Meta, Colombia - 0116_SJ02_MP02_20_MG | ecosystem: Environmental > Terrestrial > Soil > Wetlands > Peat | place...
CGCCGGCGCGAGCCGCCTCTCGTCGTCGAGCAGCTTGCGCAGGTCGGTGCCGTTGACGTAGCGCATGGTCAAGTAGAGCAGGCCTTTCTCCTCGCCGGCCTGGAAGACCTGAACCACATTGGGGTGCTCGAGGGCGGCGGCCAGCCGGCACTCCCGCTCGAAACGCGCCCGGAACACCTGATTGTCGGCCGCCTCCGGTGCGATCACCTTGAGGGCGACGGGACGGTCCAGCCTGTGATCGGTGGCGCGGAACACCACCCCCGGGCGCGGCCTCGAGGAACCGCGGAATCGCCGGCAGGGTGGGGTCCCCCGGCATGTTGAGGTCGAGGACTACGACGCGCGGCCGGTGCGTCTGCGTGAGGGCGAGGGCCCCCTCCACGTCGTCTGCCTCCCCGACCACGGTCAGGTCGGCCTCGAGCTCGAGCACCCGTCGCAGCCCACTGCGGATCAGGGGATGGTCGTCGGCAAGCACGATGCCGATCTGCTTGGAAGCCAGCTCGATCGCATCCGGCACACCGCGACTGTACTGCCGTGAAGGTCCGCGGCTGCGGGAAATCCGCAGGGCCGGGGCGGCCTAGCCCTCAGTCTGCCCCGGGGGGACGTGCCTGCCCGATGCGCTCGTAGCACTCGGCGTGGTACAGCTCGCCCTCGGCACACGCCACGTCGGGCTCGGCGGCGCGCGAGGTGTGCCACGCCAAATCCCCCAGTACGTGCACAAGGGGCTCGTAGACGCCGATCACGTCGCGACAGACGACGCACCGCGGTCGCTCTGCGGCGGTCAGCGGCGAGGGCGGGTGCTCTGGATCGGGGAGGCACATGCCTGAGCGGTAGCGTGGGCGATTCGTTCGCCGGGTCCATCCGGAATCTCCCGCAGTAGCCTTGTTCCCAAATACTGATCCGAGCCTTCTAGGATCGGACCCCTCTCGGGGGCGCGCCGGGCGTATATTCGAATCGGGGATATGACGAGCACCTCCAGCGATAGCGAGCACATTCGACGCCTGCTCCACGTCGGCAGAGCGATGGTTGCCGAGCACGACACCGAGGCCGTGCTCGACCGCATCCTCAAGGAAGCTCGCGAGATCACCGGCGCTCGGTACGCGGCGCTTGGCGTGCTCGACGAGACGCGGCAGGAACTCGAGCGGTTCCTAACGGTCGGGATCGACGCCGCAACCCATCGCGCGATCGGTGATCTTCCGCGCGGCCGCGGCGTCCTCGGGGTGCTGATCCACGATCCGCGACCTCTCCGGCTGAGCGATGTCGGCGACCATCCGCACAGCTACGGATTCCCGATGGGCCACCCTCCGATGCGATCGTTCCTGGGTGTTCCGATCGTGGTTCGCGGCGAAGCGTGGGGCAACCTGTATCTGGCCGAGAAGGAGGGGGGCGGGGAGTTCACCGAGCAGGACGAGGAGGCTGCCGTGATCCTCGCCCAGTGGGCGGCGACCGCAATCGACAACGCCCGGCTTTACGAGGGCAGCGAGCACCGCCGCCACCAGCTGGAGCGGGCCGTGCGCTCGCTCGAGGCCGCACGGGACATCGCCGACGCGGTCAGCGGCGCATCCGATCTGGACCGCGTGCTCGAGCTGATCGTCAAACGCGGCCGGGCGCTGGTGGATGCACGGACCGTTCTCATCATGCTGCGCGAGGGAGACGAGCTGGTCGTGGCGGCCAGCGCCGGGCATGCCAGCGGCGCGCTCGGGCGCCGTGTGCCGATCGTCGGCTCGACATCCGGCCAGGTCCTCGAGCGGGGCCGCCCGGAAAGGATCGCCAACGCGTCCTCCCAGCTCCGGGTGGGGCCGACGGAGCTCGGCGTCCCCGACGCCCACTCTGCGCTCCTCGTCCCGATGCTCCACCGCGGAGGCGGGCTCGGTGTGCTCGCCGCCTTCGACCGGGGTCGAAGAGCGGGAGCCTTCAGCCCGGAGGACGAGCAGCTGCTGCGCACGTTCGCGGCCTCAGCGGCGCAAGCCGTCGCGCTGAACCGCAGCGTCGAGGCGGACCGGCTGCGGAGCACGATCGCCGCCGCCGACGCCGAACGCAGGCGGTGGGCTCGCGAGCTGCACGACCAGACCCTGCAGTCGCTCGGCGGTCTGCGCGTGGCGCTCTCGTCGGTGCTGGGCAAGGGCGACGCGGCCACCAAGGACGCCGGGATTCGCCAGGCGATCGAAGACATCGAGCTCGAGATCGCCAACCTCAGGGGCATCATCACCGACTTGCGACCGTCCATGCTCGACGACCTCGGCTTGGTGCCGGCGATTGAGGCGCTGTTGGATCGGCGCCGCGGCGTCGGGCTGGAGGTCGTCGGTGAGGTGGCGCTCGAAGAGGCGACCCGTAACGGTGATCTCGACCCGCAGCTCGAGACGACCATCTACCGCCTGGTGCAGGAATCCCTCACCAACATCATCAAGCACGCCCACGCCAGCCGGGTGCGCGTGTCCGTCACGGCGGTCGACGGCGATGTGAGGATCGAGGTGCAGGACAACGGTGTTGGGTTCGATCCCGACACGAGGACGGGCGGGTTCGGGCTCGCCGGGATGCGCGAGCGCGTGTACCTCGCCGGCGGCACCGTGGAGCTGGAATCGGGTGAGAACGGCACGCTGGTGCGGGCGCGGCTTCCTCAGCGTTTCGAGGGAACGGCCCCCGCAGCCGAAGCCGGGCGGGCCGTCTCCTAAGGCGCCTGCAAACCCGCGCCCGCTCTCGCCCGGGCCCAGCCCATCAACGCCGGATTGTCTAGGCGCCCTGCCCTAGCCTGCCGGCGCCCGGCGGCTCGCCCATCGGTAATCGAACGCCGATCGAGGTCGGCCACTACGCAACCCCGGGTGCGATCCGTAGTTTTGGCCGACTCAACCACGGTCCATCCCGGAGCGGATGGCGGCAGATGCCGGTAGTGGAGCGGAGGACCCGGCTCCTAGTCTGGCCTCAGAGCTGTATGCCTGACCCTGGACCCGGTACTCCCCCGAGACGGCCGCCTGAAGGCCGCGATTCCCACGGGGACCGTCACCCCGGCGGCTGGCGCGTGCGGCCCGGCCCCGACGGCCGCGGCGCCCCCCAGCCGCAACCCAGGTCGGGGATGTCAGGCATGGCGCTTCTGACCCTCTTCATGCTGCTGCTGGTGGTCAACGTCGTGCTGGCCTCCACGCTTCACAGCGGCACGACACCGACAAAGGTGAAAATCCCCTACAGCCCGACTTTCCTGGCCCAGGTGGAGAGCGGCAATGTCACCTCGGTCTCGACCAAGAGCACCAGCGTGACAGGTGACTTCCGCGAGCCCGTCCACTATCCGAACGCCGACTCGACCGCGGCGAGCGAGTTCACGACCGTGATCCCGGCGTTCGCCAACGACAACGAGCTGCTCTCACTCCTGCAATCCAAGGGCGTCGTGATCAACGCCACCGCCCCCTCGAGCGGATCGTCGACGGTCGCGACGCTGCTCTTCGCGTTCGGGCCGGTAATTCTGCTCGTGATCCTGTTTGTCTGGCTGCTCCGCCGTTCCGGCGGAGCCGGCGGCGTGACCTCGTTCGGACGCTCCCGGGCGCAGCGGGTCGAGCCCGCCGACCAGCACGTGAACTTCGATGACGTGGCGGGCATCGACGAGGCCAAGGACGAGCTGACCGAGATCGTCGACTTCCTGCGCGACCCGCAGAAGTACCGACGGCTGGGGGGGAGGATCCCGCGCGGAGTGCTGCTGACCGGCCCGCCCGGCACCGGCAAGACACTGCTGGCGCGTGCTCTGGCCGGAGAGGCGCAGGTCCCGTTCTTCTCGATCTCGGCCTCGGAGTTCGTGGAGATGTTCGTGGGCGTGGGCGCCTCGCGGGTGCGGGACCTGTTCCAGCAGGCCAAGCAGGCGGCGCCGGCGATCATCTTCATCGACGAGCTTGACGCGATCGGGCGCTCGCGCGCGGGCGCGATGGGTGGGCTGGGCGGGGGCCACGACGAGCGGGAGCAGACGCTCAACCAGATCCTGACCGAGATGGACGGGTTCGATCCCTCGGCCGGCGTGATCGTGATCTCGGCCACGAACCGTCCCGAGGTGCTCGACCCCGCGCTGCTCCGGCCCGGACGGTTCGACCGACGCGTGGCGGTGCAGCCGCCGGACACGGTGGGTCGGCGCAAGGTCCTCGAGGTGCACACGCGGTCGGTCCCGCTCGCGGCCGACGTCGACCTCGACCGGCTTGCAGCCACCACTCCGGGCATGGTCGGTGCGGACCTCGCCAACATCGTCAACGAGGCGGCGTTGCTCGCCGCGCGGCGCGGCCACGACATGGTCACCATGGCCGATCTGCACGACTCGCTCGAGAAGCTGGTGCTGGGATCCGAGCGGCGGATCCTGCTCTCGCCCGAGGAGCGAAAGCGGACCGCCTACCACGAGGCCGGCCATGCGATCGTTGGCATGCTCACCCCCGGCGCCGATCCGGTGCGCAAGGTGTCGATCATCCCGCGGGGGGTTGCCCTCGGGGTGACACTGTCCGCCCCGGAAGCCGACCGGTTCAGCTACGACCGTGCGTACCTTTTCGGCAAGATCAAGGTCGCGCTGGGCGGGCGCGTGGCCGAGGAGCTCGTCTATAGCGAGATCACCACCGGCGCCCAGAACGACATCAAGCAGGCCACCGAGCTGGCCCGGAACATGGTCGGGGCATGGGGCATGAGCGACGTCATCGGTCCAGTCACCGTGATCACCGATGAGGGCCAGCTGCCTCTTCCCGGGGCCAGTGACATCTCGCCCCAGACCCAGCAGCTGGTCGACGAGGAGGTACGTCATCTGATCGAGGATGCGCACGAGCAGGTCACCCAGCTGATGAGCGCGCACCGCGATCAGCTCGACTCGCTCGCCACCGCACTGCTCGAGCGCGAGACGCTCGAGCAGGAGGAGGCCTACGCCGCGGCCGGCATCGAGCTCTCGAGCGAGGCGCACCTCGTCAAGTGATGTGGTCCGGCTCGCTCGCGGGCGCAGCCATCGTCAGCCGGCCGGTGCCGTGCGCCGACCATGATCCCTCGCGCCTCTTGGATTCCCTGGTGGCACCAACCCCAAACGCGAGGGTCCGTAGTTCCTCTCGCCGGGCAGCTACTTCGCGCGGATGGCTCGGGCGGTGCCAAGGCATAGCGTTAGTCTTGGCCATGTTCGTGACCGTGCAGTCACCGAGAATGCACCTCCACAAGGGCGTGCTCGTAGCGCTGGTCAGCATCGCTCTGCTCTCGATCGGATTCGCGGGCTGCGGCGGCAGCGGGTCGAAATCGAGCTCCGCCAGCGCCACCACCTCGACCACGTCGACCAGTTCGACCACCTCGACCGTCAACCAGACCCAGTCAACGACGACGACGTCCTCGAGTCAGGGTGGGGCAGCGGTTCACACAGGCCCAGTGCGGGGGACGCTGACGGGCGCGAATCATGCTCCGAAGGCCAACCAGAGCTGGCACTACTCCGTGACCGTCACCGACGCGAGCGGCCACCCGCTGAACGGGACAGTAGACATCGAGTTCACGTTCGGCGGGCAGGTGGTCGGACACGACACGCCGCCCACTCATCCCGTCGTCGACGGCCGCTGGCACGACACGCTCGAGTTCCCGGCGCAGGCGGTGGGCGAGCCGCTCAGCGTGCAAGCGGTCGTCCACACGCGGCTTGGCTCGATCACGCTCGATTGGCCCATCGAGGTCACTCGATGAACCCGGGTCCGACGGTGCTCGCTGCCCGGTGCAGAGCCGGGGCGCAACCGGCGGAATCGCCGCCCGCGCAGTCGGGCGCCGGCGTCCTGGTGCAGGATGTGGTCAAGTCGTTCGGGCCGATCCAGGCACTGCGCGGCGTGTCACTGGCGATCGCGGCCTCGGAGTTCGTCACCGTTACTGGACCTTCGGGCTCAGGCAAAAGCACCTTGCTGAACCTGATCGGCAGTCTCGATCGCCCCGACTCGGGGGCCATCACCGTTGCCGGTAAGTCGGTACCCGAGCCACGCCGCGCGATCTCATTCCGCCGGTACGTCGTCGGCTTCGTCTTCCAGGATAACCTGCTGCTTCCCTACCTGACCGCGCAGGGCAACGTCGAAGCGCCGCTGCTGGCGGCCGGCGTCGGCCACCGCGAGCGCCACCGGCGAAGCGCCGAGTTGCTCGACGAGGTTGGCCTCGCCGATCGCGCCGGGCACCTTCCCTCGGAGCTGTCAGGCGGCCAGCGTCAGGCGGTCGCCCTGGCCCGTGCGCTCGCGAACCGTCCTCGCCTGCTACTCGCCGACGAGCCGACGGGCGCGCTCGACTCGGACAGCGCTGCCCGCGCGCTCGACCTGCTCGCCTCGATCCGCGAGCTCCACGGCATGACTGTCCTGGTCGTCAGCCACGACATGGCGGTGGCGAAGCGAGCCGATCGGGTCGTTCACCTGGTCGACGGCCGGATCGTCGAGAACCGGTAACTCGTCTCACCCCCGCGCCCACGGTGAGGCGATTCACCCGGCTATGACACGGTCAACTCGACGCTCGCGCGGCGGCGGTACATAGCGTCACGTCTGGGCGAGGGTCGTGGCCGACCAGGCTCGCCTGACTCGCCACACCGGATAGACCGCCCCGAGCACCCCGATCGTCACCCCGATCAAACAGGCCCGGCCGAGGCCCCACGCGGTCGAGACCGGGGTGATGAAGCTTTGCAGCCCAAGTGCAGCCGGAAGCAAGCCGGCACCGAGGACACCGAGGACGAGCCCGGCCGCGGTACCGATCAGGCTCACCGCGATCGCCTCGCCGAGCACCAGTCGTGCCAGCTGCTCCCCGCTCCACCCGACGGTGGCGAGCAGCGCCAGTTCCCGCCGGCGCTCGAGGACCGCCGCCAGCATGGTATTGGCGACGGCGAGCGCGCCGATGATCAGCGCCATCACGACGATCAACAACACGGCCTTGCTGATGAGCTGGCTGTTGACGCCCGAGCGGATGGCCTCGCTGGGGTCCGAGATGGCCGAGACGCCGGGAAACGCTCGCTGAAGCTCTGCCTCAGCCGTCGCGGGGGTGATTTGCGGGGCGAGGCGGATTGCGATCGTGGTCGTCTCGTCCGGCGCACGGCCGGCCAGCGTCTGCGCGTCGGCCAAGGTGGTGATCACACCTTGATCCTGGAAGGTGATGCCGGCGTGATATACGCCGGCGATCAGGAACGTCCGCTGTCCGAGCTGGATCGAGTCGCCGGCAGAGAGGTGCAGCTGCGAAGCCAGGATGTCGCCGAGGACCGCCTGACCGGGCGCCGGCCCGTGACCGGCGGTGTACACGAGCCGCTTGGCGACGAACCCGTTCGGGTCGATCCCGAACACGATCGCCGAGGAGTCCCGGGGGACCGCGTTCACGACCAGTTGGATCGGGGTCGCGTCGATGATCTCCGGCTGAGCCCGCAGCTTCGGGAGAAGTGAGAGTGGCAGCACCGATGACGTCGGGTCGCCCGCGTCGCGCTGGAACAGGCCGAGGTCAGCACGGCCCAGGTGGACGAGCTGCCCGGCGGTTTGGTTGAGCCCAGCCGACAGCGCCAGCAGCGCCACGATCGCGGCCACCCCGATCGAGATCCCTGCCGCGGTGAGCGCGGTGCGGGCCATTCGGCGACGCAGGTTGGCGATGATCAGCGCGAGCACGACGCACTCCGGGTCATGCTTCGGGTCTCCGAGGTGTGCTCGTCGTGGGCGCCGATGCGGGAGGGCAGGGCCACGAGCACCAGCAGGGCCGCAAGCCCGGCAGCGAGCGCGCCGAAGCCGAGCGACAGATGGACGCCGCTCATGAACGCGGCGTGCGCCGCGTGCGCCAGCGACGCGCCGAGGATGCCGCCGACGGACGCAGCCACGCCGAGCGCGCCGCCGAATGAGCCCGTGATCGTGTGCAGCACGGGTTCGGGCAGCCGCTGCGAGGCGAGCGCGGACGTGATGTGGTTCTGGTAGCGGGTCGAGAGCGCGCTGCCGATCACGGCCACGCCGAGTGCGGCGCCGATCTGGATGGCGACGCCATAGGTTCCCGATCCGATTCCCGCCTCGGCGCGGGGGATCGATCCGAGCACCGAGTTCGCGGCCGTGGGCATCAGCAACCCCGCGCCGAAGCCGGCGAGCAGCATGCCCCGCAGAACGATCGGGTAGGTGGCCGACACCGTCGAGGTGTCTGCTCCCCACCACAGACCACCAGCGATCGCGGCCAGCCCAGCGGCCGCGGTTACCTTGGTGCCGGCCACGCGGGCGATCAGGGGCGACAGCGGTGCCGCGACGGCGATCAGAGCCGCCATCGGAAGGATTCGCACGCCGGCCTCCAGCGGCGAGAAGCCGAGGTCGAACTGGAGCACCTGCGTTATCACGAACAGAGATCCCGCCAACGCGAAGAGGCCGAGCAGGAGCGCGGCGTTCGCGGTCGAGAAGCTACGAGAGCGGAAAAAATCAAGCCGCAGCATCGGGTGATCACATCGCCGCTCCCAGCCGATGAACGCGGCGAGCGTCACGACCGCAGCGGTCCCGGCCACCACCACGGTCGCTGACGTCCAGCCGCGAGTGGGTGCTTCGATGATCGCCCACAGGAGCAGACCCATCCCGACGATCGAGAGCAGCGCGCCGACGGGATCGGGCCGGGCGGCCGCGGGATTGCGAGATTCGGGCACGAGTCGCCACGCCGCGACCACTCCGATGATCAGCAGCGGCACGTTGACCAGGAATACCGAGCCCCACCAGAACCTCGACAGCAGAAGGCCGCCGGCGAGCGGGCCGAGCGCGATGCCCACGCCCATCGTCCCTCCCCACAAGCCGATCGCCTTAGCGCGCTCCTGGCTATCAACGAATACGTTGTCGAGGATCGACAGCCCGGCCGGGATCGTCATCGCCGCGCCGGCGCCCATGACCGCCCGCCAGGCGATCAGCACGCCCACGGAGCCCGATAGGGCGGCTCCCAATGAGCCGGCGGCGAACGTGCAGAAGCCGGCCAGGAGCATCCGCTTGCGCCCGAGGCGGTCGGCAAGGCTGCCCGCAACCAGCAGCAGGCCCCCGAGCCCCATCGCGTAAGCGTCGACGATCCACTGCAGCCCGCTCGACGTCGCGTGCAGCTTGCGCACGAGCGTCGGCAGCGTGACGTTGAGGATCGTCATGTCGATGTTCACGACCAGGACCGCCACGCACAGCACGGCAAGCACCGCCCATGGCCGGACGCTGCGAGCGCCCGGAGCGCGAACAACCGCCTCACCTGAGTCTGGGGAGAAGGCCGGCGGCGCCTGACGGCGGCGCCTCGGCCGCCCCGGACCGGACTCGATCAGCTGATCGGCCTTCATCCACCCGAGCCTCCCAATCGGGTGGACGCGGGACATCGGGGCTTTGGCGCCCGGCAGATCGGTAGAGGCCCGCAGATCCGCGCACCGCAGCGCGGATGCACCGCATGAGCTCGTGGGAGAGCATCGGCCCGTGACCCTGCTCGGCACGAAGTACGCCCGGTGGAGCCCGCGCTGAGGCCGAAGCACAGGATGATTGAGGCGCTCGAAGAATTCGCGGCCTGGCGCTCCGCCGCGGCGAGGACGGCGACGGAAGAGCATCGAGCGGCGGCCGCGTAACCCCCTAAGCAAGATAGGAGGATCGACGTGAACGGAACCTATCCGGTCGCATTCTCGGTCGACTATCCCGACCGTGAACTGAATCGACTCACCAGTGCGTTGCGCATCTTCACGGTGATTCCGATCGCCGTCGTGTTCGCCGCGATCGAAGGATTCACCGCGCGTTACGGCGGCAACGGAGCGACCGGCGCAACCACGGTGGCGATCGGCGGCACCGGCCTGCTGTTCCTGCCGCCGTTGTTGATGATCCTCTTCCGTGAGAAGTACCCGCGTCGATGGCTGCCGCTGGTCAAGTGGCTGCTGGCCATCCCGCACTACGTGGTGCTGTTCGTGCTCTACATCGGTGCATTTTTCGCGGTGATCGGCGCCTGGATCGCGATCCTGTTCACCGGTCGCTACCCGCGCGGGATCTTCGACTACGTCGAGGGCGTGATCCGGTGGCACAACCGAGTCATCGGCTACGCGTTCACGCTGGTGACCGACGAGTACCCGCCGTTCCGGCTGCGGCTCTGAGAGCTGGTCGACCGAACACGCCCTGGGCGGGAGCCGGCGTGGGAGCCCTCGTTTGGTCGATTACGGCGCACTCGGCGTGCGGAGCTGGCCGAGCGGCGCCTTATTGGGAATTGTCGCGGCGCCTGACGCCGGCGCCTCAGCGAATGCCGACCAGCAGGACGGCGATGATGCCGCTCAGGAACACGCCGTCGAACGTTCCGGCGCCACCGATCGATGCCACGCCGGCGCCGAGCTCCCGCAGCCGCGGCAGGTTGAGCAGATCGGCGCCGATCAGCGTGCCCAGGGTCCCGGCGATGTAGGCCACCGCCGCCGGGGCGCTCGCGGACAGGACGAGGGCGGCGGCAGCCGCCAGGAGCGGCGGGACGAGCGCCGGCACGGCGATCCCCAGTCCGGGCACCGGACGAGCGAACGCGTGCACGAGCGTGGCGACGAACACTACCGCGACCGCTGCCTGCCACCACACCCCGTCGTTGATCAGCAGGTACACCGACAGGCCGGCGGGGATCACCGCGCCACCGAGGTTGACCGCGATGATCGTCGTCGGTTGCCGGCGGACCACCGGCACGCGGTAGCGCACGCCGAACACCGTGATCTCGCCCACTTCCAGCGTCTCCCGCCCGCGCAGCCGGGCGAGCGGGATGTTCACCAGGCCGCCCAGCAACGACAGCCAGATCAGCGAGAACATCACCCCCTGGCCGATGCCGATGCGGTGGTAGGCGTAGGTGATCGCGTCCAGGACGAACAGCGCTACGAGCAGTCCCGCAAACACGGCCAGCCCGAGCGCAAACGCCGGGGGAAGCGGGTGACGGTTGTAGGGAGATCGTCGCACGAGGGCGTCGCCGGGTACGGTGCCGATGATGGCGCCGGCATTCATCGGGGCCCGCCCCGGCTGTGTGCGGGGTAACTACCGAACCGCGGGCGCTAAGACGCGCCGGCGAGCCCGGCGGCCTCGACCGCGCGCCACACGAGCTCGACAAGCTCCTCGTCCTCGAGCTCGTCCGGAGGGTTCAGGCCGACGTTCAGGCCGCCTCGATCGGCGAGCCGCTGGAGGAGCTCGTCGCTCGCGGTCGACCACAACTGGTCTCGCAAGGCGTTCGCAAACCGCCGCGCGTCCTGACGCTCCACGGCGCCAACATACCAGCCGTCTGAGTTTGTCATCGTAAAGCCAATGGCCCCGCGCGGTGCACACAAGATCTTCCTGGGGATGGCGCCCGGCGTCGGGAAGACCTACCAGATGCTCGAGGAAGCCCACGAGGAAACGGAGCGCGGCCGGGACGTCGTGATCGGCTATCTGGAGCCCCATGGGCGCGCCGAGACGCAGGAGCAGGCGGCCGGTCTCGAGACCGTGCCCCGCCGCCGTCTCGAGTACCACGGCGTGACGCTCGAGGAGATGGACTTATCGGCGATCCTGCGCCGCCGGCCGGAGCTGTGCCTGATCGACGAGCTGGCCCACACCAACGTGCCCGGCAGCGAGAACGCCAAGCGCCATGAGGACGTCGAGCAGGTCCTGGCGGCCGGGATCGACGTGTACTCGACCGTCAACGTGCAGCACGTCGAGTCACTGGCCGGGCAAATTGGGAGCTACACGGGCGCGCCGGTGAGAGAGACGCTGCCCGACCGAGTCCTGCACGAGGCCGACGACGTGGTGCTGGTGGACATCACCCCGCAGCTGCTGATCGAGCGTCTGAAGGCGGGCAAGGTGTACGCCAACCGGTCGGCGTCGGTCGCCGAGCATGGGTTCTTCCGCCCCGACACACTGGCGACGTTGCGCGAGATCTCGCTGCTCGAGGTCGCCCAGGAGGCCGAGCCGGGTCGGCAGCCCGAGTCGGGTACGAAGCCCGAGCCGGAAATCGGTGGTGGCCGCGCGCCGGCCGCGCGCCCCGTCCTGCTCGCCACCCACCGGCCGGCCGAGGCACCGGCACGTGTGCTCGCGCTCGCCACGCCGGACCCGTGGATGCGGGCGACCGTCTACCACGCCTTCCGCACCGCCGAGCGCTTGCACGCGCCCTTCGACGTGCTGTGGGTGAGGAGCGATGACGGCGCGACCGACGACCCGGATGAAGTCACCGCCCTCAAGCGGCTGACGGACACCCTTGGCGGGGCGCTGCTCATCCGCACCTCGGACGATCTCGTCGCCGCCACCGCCGGAGTCGCGCGCGAGCGTGGCGCCACGTATCTCCTGATCGGCCGTCCCCGGCGCAGAACGCAGCTCGGGAGGCTCGTTCACCGTGACCTGCCGCTCGAGCTGATGAGCGCTTTGCCCGAGGTGGATGTCCAGATCGTCGCGCTTCCGGACCCTAGGCCGGGGAAGCCTCGAGGAGGGCGGCGCTGAAGGCCGGCACCGTCACCTCGTAGCTGCCCGAGACCGGCTGGATGACCTCGGTTGAGCGCGATCCCAGCCAACCTCCGCCTCTGGTCAGATGCTGACCGTCGAGGGTGACGCCCGTGCTTGAGCCGGCTGACGGCGCCCGCAGCCGCTCGACGGACGCGGGTCCGAACCTCGGAAGACGCACTGTGGTTCTCACCGCCCGGGGCCCCTTGTTGATCAGCAGCACGTGCAGGGCGCCCGGCCGCACCCGCACCGCCCAACCATCGAGCCGCTGCGCGCCGCTGCCCGTGACGTGCACCGGCACGAGCGCCGCGTCCGGTCCGAGCGCCCTTGCGAACAGAATCAGGCCGTAGAGGAGCGGGTTGGCGGAAAGGCCGCCGCTCGAGAGTGAGAAGGCGGCGTTGCTCTTGCCGGGATGAACGTGGACGTTGACCGCGTCGACGCCGGCCCGGACCAGCTCGAACAGCGCGTCGGGCGCCCACAGCGCGGTGGCGAATGTGTCGCTCACGCCCGGCCGCCCCCCGCAGGTGACGGAGTTCAGCTCGGTCAGCCGGAACGGCAGCCCGGCGTCGTGGGCCTGTCGAACCGCCGGTGCGAGTCCGCGAGCCATGCCGGCTGTCGCCTGGCTGCTGAGCAGCTTCGCGATCGTCGGGTAGCGCGAAGACCGGGGCCGAGCGCACGCCGAGTACGGATACTCGTGTGCCGTCACCTCGCGCAGGCCCGGGTGGCCCCTCGCCAGCAGCGTCGAGATCCAGCCGATCCCGCTCGCCGGATAGGCCACCGCCGGCCCTAGGAGGGGTACGCCGGGCGCCACGGCCGTGACCGTGCGCGCGTAGGCGCCGAAGTCGCTGGCGTAATCAGAGGGGGAGAGCGAACGCGGGAGCAGTTGCGAGGCGGCGATCGTCTCCCACACGATCTTGATCCAGACCTTGCGGCTGTAGAGGTCAGGCTCGTTGCCGATCTCGAAGCCGGCGATGCTTCCCCGGGGTAGTGCCGCCTCAGCGGCGCCGGCCCACTCGGCGCTGATCGCGGGAGACGCCGTCACGAGGTTCAGATCGAGGATCAACCGCACGTGTGCGCGCCGGACCAGCGCGCTCGTCTGCTTCAGCCACGCCGGCGTCAGCTCGACCACCCAGTCCGGAAACTGGCCCACCTCGGACTCCCACAGCGCCTCGTTCGCCGAGTCGCCGCCGATCCGGAGTATCAGCGGCCCGTCGCCGGGCACGTGGAGCAGGGAAAGGACCCGGTCGAGCACCGAGCCCTCCTGCTGCCACTCCGGCACGGCCCAGTACTCGGTCGAGAGCCCGAGAAAGGAATCCGGAACGCGTACCGGACGGGCTCCCGTGACGATCGTCACCGCTGCCCGCAGCGGTGTACCCGGAACCCCGCCCGGGCGAGGTGCGATGCGGGTGGTCCGGATTGGCTCCGCGTGGTGGGACTCCGCAACGATCACCGCCCCGATCGCCGCGACGACCGCGGCCGACAGGACCAGCAGCGCGACCGCGCGCCGTCGGAGCGAAGGGCGACGGTCGCGCGCCACCCGGCGACCGCGCCCTCGTACTACCGGACGGCCGCGACCTCCAAGGAGGAGCGTCCTGACGGTGCGAGTGGCCAAGAATCAGCTCCTTCCGTGCGCGTGAGTCGACGCCCCTTGGCGCCTGGTGTCACGTTCGCACGTGTTCGCGCGGTACTCATCCGTAATCCACGCGCGCGCGATAGCGGGCGGCTACGCAGCCGTGCTGCGTCCGCCGAGCACTACCAAGTGCACGGATCCACCGGACGTGTCGGCCATCGAGGTCACCCGCCGATACGGCGAAGGTGAGACCGCGGTCGATGCTCTGCGCGGGGTCTCGCTGTCGGTCGCACCCGGCGAGCTCGTGGCGGTGATGGGGCCATCGGGATCGGGAAAGTCGACGCTGCTGCACATCCTCGCCGGCCTCGACCGCCCGACCTCAGGGGAGGCCCTGATCGACGGCGTCGCTTTGTCCGGCCTGGGCGACGACGACTTGACGATGCTGCGCCGCGACAAGGTCGGGTTCGTCTTCCAGTTCTTCAACCTGCTGCCGATGCTGGACGCGGAGCAGAACGTAGTGCTCCCGCTCAAGCTCGCCGGCACTCCGCTCGACCGGGCTTGGATCGACGAGGTCATCGAGCGCGTCAGCCTCGCGGACCGGCGCACGCCGAGCTCTCCGGCGGCCAGCAGCAGCGGGTGGCGATCGCGCGGGCGCTTATCACGCGGCCGTCGATCCTGTTCGCCGGCGCCACGGGCATGCTGGCGCGCGAGAACACCACGCGCAACGCGGCTCGCACCGCGATCACCGCCGGCGCGCTCATGGTGGGCGTCGCATTGGTCGCGTTCGTCGCCGTGTTGGGGGCCGAGCTCCGGGCGACCATCAACACCGAGGTCAACCAGCAGATCCACGCCGACTGCGTCGTGAGCGCGAGCGGCGCGGGCGCCACCCTGCCGCCCGCGGTCGGCGAGATGCTCAGTGCCGCACCGGGCGTCTCGGCCACCGCCGTCCGCGCCGGGGAGGTCAGCGCGTATGGCACGACCGAGCAGATCACCGCCGTGGACCCCGCAAAGGTCGCCCACTTCTACAACTTCATCTGGGCGCCCGGGTCAGGCCCGGCCGACCTGGCGCGTCTCGGGCTCTCGGGCGCAATCGTCACCAAGCAGTTCGCCACCGGCCACCACCTCGTCCTGGGCAGCCGGTTCCGGGTCCAGACGTCCTCGGGGACGTGGCTCAAGCTCTCGGTCGTGGGCGTCCAGAACCCACCCGTCGTCGTCGAGTTGCCGGGTGCGATGACCATCAGCACATCGCTGTTCGATCGCAGCTTCAGCCAGCCGTCCGACACGGGTATCCTCGTTGACACGGTCGGCGGCGCCAGCGCTGCCGCGGAGCAAACGCTGACGCATGTGCTCGCGGGCTTCCCCAACGCGCAGGTGCAAACAGTCGCCGCGTTCATCAAGAGCCAGCAGGCTGGGATCGACAACTTGCTGGAGCTGTTCTACGTCTTGCTCGCGCTGTCGATCGTGGTGAGCCTGTTCGGAATCGTCAACACGCTCGCGCTCGCGATCGTCGAGCGGACCCGGGAGATCGGGACGCTCCGCGCGATGGGCATGACCCGCCGTCAGGTCTCCAGGATGATCAGGATCGAGAGCCAGATCACCGCGCTCATCGGCGCGGTCATCGGAATAGTCGTCGGTGTCCTCCTCGCTGGCCTTGCGACGCTCGCGCTGTCGTCCTGGAATCTCACCTTCACGCTCCCCGTCTCGACGCTCCTCGTCCTGCTGGTGGTGGCCCTGTTCGCCGGGCGCTTTGCCGCCAGGACGCCGGCGCGGCGCGCCGCCAAGCTCGACCCGCTGCGGGCGCTTCAGTACGAGTAGACGGTCACGTCTACAGCTGAAGTCGCGACCGGCTGAGCTCCAGCTGTGTCCGTCACGAGGTCGGGCAAGTCAGTGCTTGTAGAACGAAGGCCGGGTTCGGCTTCGGCGTGCCGGCGTCCGCGGTCGGATTCCAGGATGGGACGCGTCGCCGGTCGGCGGGCGAGGCGGTGGCTGAGCGATCGGCTCGGTGCCGACGCGGGGCAGCCATGACAGCCAGCTCGGGAGGTACCAGTTCCAGTCGCCGAGCAGCTTCATCGTCGCCGGGAGCAGCACGGCGCGGACGATCGTCGCGTCGAGCAGCACCGCGACGGCGAGGCCGACACCGAGCATCTTGAACACGATCTCGTTGAGCGTGGCGAAGATCGCGAACACAGCGACCATCACGATCGCGGCGCTGGTGACCACGCCGGCGCTTGCCCTGATTCCGTGCGCCACCGCGGCTTCGGTGCTCATCCCGTCGTCGTGGGCCTCACGGATGCGGCTGAGGATAAACACGTGGTAGTCCATCGAGAGTCCGAACAGGACCACAAACAGGAACAGCGGGAGCCAGTTGATGACACCGCCGACCGAGGTGAAGTCGAGCAGAGACTGCAGGTGACCCTGCTGGAAGATGAGCACCAGCACTCCGTAGGCAGCACCAACGGAGAGAAGGTTCAAGACGATCGTGGTGAACGGGATGACGATCGAGCGGAAGGTCACCAGCAGGAGCCGGAAAGCAAGTCCAAGCACGAAGACGAACACGTACGGGGCGTGGCTCTTCATCGTGTTGTTGAAGTCGACCGTCTGGCCCGCCTCGCCGCTGGTATGCACCGTTACCCCGGGAACACGGGCGATCGTGGCCGGGATGACGCGGTCGCGAAGGAGCGCGAGGGCACGCAGCGACGCCGCGTCGGTGCCGGTGCCGACGAGCGGAATCGAGACACGGGCGGCTTGGTGGGAGGCGCTGATGTCGACCAGGATTGGCTCATGCATCTGGCCGGTCGCCAGCGCGCGGTGCTCTAGCGCGGCGATGCCCGCGGTGATTGGAGGCGTGGTGACATTCGCAGCGCTGATCACCACCGTCTCGGGCTCGGCGCCGCCGGGGAAGGATTGCTGGACACGCCGGTAGGCCTGCATGACAGGGAGGTTTGGCGGGAGCCCCTGCATGCCGGCGCTCACCGTGTGCAGGCTGAACGCCGGGATCGCGAGCGCGACGAGCAGTGCGACGGCGGCACCGCCCCAGAGGACGGGCGCGCGGAGGACCGCGCCGACGATCGGCGCCCAGAACCGGGACTCACCCGGCCGCGCGCGCAGCCGCTGCAGCCGAGGAATTTTCCCAGTGTCGACACGGTCGCCCAGCTTGGAGAGGACGGCTGGGAGGACGGTGAGGGAGCCGACGAGCGCGATGGCCACCACCAGCACGGTTCCCATCCCGAACGAGGTGAAGATTTGGTTGCCCATCAGGAACATGCCGGTCATCGCGATCATCACGGTGACGCCCGAGATCAAGATCGCGCGGCCGGAGGTCGCGGCGGCAACCTGCAGCGCCTCCGCGGGCGTGCGCCCACGAGCACGCTCTTCGCGCGTTCTGCGCACGTAGAACAGTGAGTAGTCGATCCCGACCGCCAGTCCGATGCAGAAGATCACGGAGGTGATCGACTGCTCGACGTGCAGGACGTGGCTGAGGAGCTCGGTGAGGCCGATCGCGGCGAGGACCGCGGTGAAGCCAAGCAGGAGTGGCACGCCGGCCGCCACCAAGGCGCCGAAGGCGACCACGAGGATGAACAGCATGACCGGCAGCGAGGTTGCCTCGGCCGTGTGGAAGTCGTCGCTGACCAGCGTGTTCACAGCTTTGAGAGTGCTCGCGGTGCCGAGCTCGCCGATGAACAGCTGGGGATGCGCCCGCTGCACCGCGGCGGTCGCCGTCAGCGCCGGCGCGACGCGATTCTGGGCCGTGTCCGGATTGCCCGTGATCTGGAATGTCACGAGGGCCGCGCGGCCGTTCCGCGAGATCTGTCCGGCGTTGCCGGGAGCGAGCGGCGAGCGGATCGCCGCCACGGATCGGATGCTCGATAGCCGCCTGACTAGATCGGTCACGGCCGCGCGATAGCCGCTGCCCGCGAGCATGCCCCGCGGGTTCTCGATCACGATCTCCTCACCCGCGCGCTCGCGCGGAAACTGCTGTGCCTGCGTCTGATCGGCGAGCCGCGACTGGCCGTTCTCCGTCTCCACCTGAGTGAGCTGAACCATCCCGGTGGCGCTGCCGAGCGCGAACACGACGATCACGAACGCGAGCCACCCGAGCACGATCGACCGGCGGTGAGCCGCGCTCCAGCGCGCCGCACGAGAGGTGAAATTCGTCGACTCCATCTCGCTCAATGAGGGTGGCTCATCCGCAGGAGCAGCTTCACCCAATGCCGGCACCGTCGCATCAGTAGGGAGGTGCGAGTCCGGCGCGGGCTTGTCGCATCCCGCTGCCCGGGCTTGCCCGATGAGCTGGTCACTCCGGGGGAGTTTCATGACGCTGTGGTACGCGCTGAGCGGCGCGCACGGCGGCGTGAAAGGAAGCCCGATGGCAAAGACATTCTCATATGAGTTCTCGGTCTCCGGGAGACCGGAGGAGACCGAGGCACGCCTGCAAGGCGCTATCAGCGAGCGTCTTCGGCGCCCAACCGGCGGCAGCACCGCCAGCAACCTCCAGCACCAGATGCGGCTGGACGAGCAAACAGCGACGTCACTGTCCTACAAGCCCAAGCTGGCAGCCCCGCTGCCGGTGTCATTCGCGATCTGGGTCGGCCGCGTCCTCAGGGGAGAGAACGTAGAGGTTCAGTTCGCTCTCGTGAACGGCGATGGAGAGACACGTATCACCGTGTCGGGCAAAGTCGGCAGCGCGGCGCAGGCTATCGCGGACCGCGAGTTCTGGACGGGGATCCTGAGCAGCGACCGCTAGGTGTCACGTGGAGATGAGGGCTGCGACGGCAGCACGACCAGCGCGAGCACGACGCCGACGAGCACCACGCCGGCGGCGATCCCGAGCGCCAGGCTCATCCCGCTCATGAATGCTGCGCGTGCGGCGCCGGCGAGCGCGCTGCCGAGCAACCCGCCGACGTGCGTGGCCACCTGAAGAGCCGCCCCGAGCGACCCAAGCGCCGTGTGCCCAACCGGTGCAGGCAGGTGGTGGATGGCGGCCGTGCCCCCGAGCTGGTGCTGATAGCGAGTCGCCATGATGCTGCCGAGGATCGCGACGCCGAGAGCGCCGCCGATGTTCAGGAAGGTGCCGTTGGTTGCCGATCCGACCCCGGTGTGCTCGAGCGGCAGCGTGCCCATCAGTGAGCCGGTCGATCCGGGCATCACCAGTCCGCCGCCGGCGCCGATCATGATCGCGCCGACGACCACGCCGGAGTATGTCGTCGTCACGGTTGCGCCCGAGATCTGCCACAGGCCCCCCGCCACGATGGCCAGCCCGAGCGCGACCGTCAGCTTCGTGCCAAGCCTGCGAACCACGAGCGCCGAAAGCGGGGCGACGACGGCGATCGCGCCCGCTGCCGGGAGCATGTGGATTCCGGCCTGCAGCGCGCTGTACCCGAGCTGAAATTGCAGGAACTGGGTCATCACGAACAGCATCCCCATCAGGGCGAAGGTCATCGTCGCGGTGCTCACAACCGCTCCGGAGAAACCGGCCTGGCGGAAGAAGCGAAGCCGCAGCATCGGATGGGAGGTGCGTGACTCCCAGCCGACGAAGGCGGCGAGGGTGACGATCCCCCCGGCGCCGGCTCCGATCACCTCGGCCGAGGCCCAGCCGTGCACGGGCGCCTCGATCACGGCCCAGAGTACGAGCCCGAGGCCGAGGATCGAAAGGACCGAGCCGGCGAGGTCGAGCGGCTGGGCGTGCTCGTTGCGGGAGTTCGGCACGAACGGGATCCCGGCGGTCAGGCCGAGGAGCGCGATCGGCACGTTGATCAGGAAGACCGAGCCCCACGCGAAGTGCGCGAGCAGCAGCCCGCCGACGATTGGCCCGAGCGCGACGCCGGCGCCGGTCGTCCCGGCCCAGATCCCCAGGGCCCGCTGCCGCTCGCCGCGATCGGTGAACGTATTGGTGATGATCGCGAGCGTCGCCGGCATGATCAGCGTGGCGCCGAGGCCCATGCTGGCCCGGGCTGCGATCAGCATCCCGGAGGAGTTCGACAGCGCCGCCCAGGTGGAGCACGCCGCGAAGGTCGCGAGGCCGACCAGGAAGGTTCGCTTGCGTCCGACGCGGTCGGCAACGCTCCCCGACACGAGCATCAGACCGCCGAAGACGAGCACGTAGGCATCGACGATCCATTGCAGCTCGCTGTCGCTGGCGCGGAGGTCACGCACCAGCGTCGGGAGCGCGACGTTCAGCACCGTGTTGTCGAGCGAGATGATGAGCAGCGGCACGCAGAGGACGGCCAGCGTCAGCCACCGGTTCACGTGACGGGGTGGCCGCGGCTCGGAGCGACGCCGGAGCGCCCGCGCCCGCGCCGCGCCGTGGGGACGGCGAGCGTATCCGTACCGTGAACTGGTACTGACGTGCGTGTCGCGCGTTGGTCTCATGACACTAGGACGTGCGCGGCGGTGACCAGGTCACCGCGGTCGTCGAGGACGAAGCCGGAGCCCATCGCCGTGACCGCCTCCTGAGTCCGGCCGAGCGGTGTATTGACGGTCTCGGTCATCTGCACCGTCAGGTCCACGGTGCCGGCCGCAGCCTGCGCGTACACCGCCGTCCAAGTTCCGCCCGGCGAGCTAGACGAAGCGGCGGCGGTCGCCGGCGCCGACTGGATCACGGTCGTGGTCGTGGCCGAGCCCGTATGGACCATCCCGGCCACCAGGGCCACCACGCCGGCCACGGCCGCGAGCGCCACCACGGTCGCGGCGAGGAAGAGACGCGGCCCGCCTCCTGTTGGCAGTGGCAACCGGTGGTGCGGGTGTGCAAACGGGGAGGCCGACATCGTCCTCGACCGTATGCCGCAGGAGCCGCCGCCGCATCGGCCAGGCGCCGTACATCTGGACTGTGGGTCACTACGGAGCCCTCACAGAACCGCCCCGTCACCTGCGGGTACAACCGGATGCGCCCCGCGAGCGGGCTCCTAGGCTGCCGGTCTCTTCGTGCTCGCCCGAGGTTCTGCTTGACTGAATGATGAACGACTTCCTAAAGTTCCGAGCAGACCCCGGAGGCGCGAGCCAGATGGCTGACGATACGACGCTCGCTCGCGTGAATGCCGCCCGTAGGCGGGCCGCCGACGCTGCGCTTCGAACGGCGGAGGCTGCCGAGCGAGCAGCCGGGGCCCATGAGCGGGCGGCGGCGGAGCATGAACGTCACGCTGCGGTTGTGGCCGAGCTCTGGCAGCACGTCAGTGAGGCCCATCGAAGCCGCGAACGGGCAGAGCAGCTGCGCGCTGCGGCAAGGCAGCAGATGGCCATCGCCGCGCGCGAAGCATCAATTGCCCGGCGCCTGAACTCGGCAGCCGGCACGATCGGACTCGCTTCCGAGTCGCTACCCACTGAAGCCGACCTGCCGTCGTAGCTGCCTGGACCCGCCGGTCTCGTGCGAGTGCAGCCGGTCTCTAAAGGCTCGCGGAGTGCGACTCGGCGACTCGGCGATCCTCGCCGGCGGCCACTCGCGAGCGGGCCGCTTCGCGGCGGTGGGCGGATGCGCGATTCGGCTCGCCCGCCGCCTCCAGCGCGTCGGCCGCCCGTTCGTGTGCTTGGGCGGCGTCCTCATGAGCGGCCGCAGCGCGCACGTACTCCGCCAGGGCCAGCTTGTAGGCCTCTTGCGCGGCCGCCACGGCATTGGCCAGCCGCTCGACGGCCTCACGCGGGCGCCGGACCGGATGAAGCCGGTCATCACGCAGCTCGCCAATACGCTCGGTTGCGGCCTCCTTGCGGCTGCGGGCGGACGAAGCTCGCTGCTCCGCCGCGGCGGCGGCCGCGTGAGCCTCGCGGGCCACGCGTGCGTATCGGGAGGCGACCGCCGGGGCGTGCAGGCGAGCCTCATCCGTCTGAGCTTGACCGGGCGCGGGGGGACTGGACATGACCGGTCAAAGCTCCCAGCCACCACTGGGTTTGCCATCTGTACCTCGCCCCCCTGCCGTTGCGGATAACTACGGACGGCTCGGGTACGCCCTGGGCAGTCCGCCTGAATCCGTAGTCTGCCCAATCGCAAAGCGCGATGTGACCCGATGGCGGGGTCCGCGAGGCCGATTACGGTCGGTTTCGTGACCACACACGTTAGCCACGGCGCTGAGCTGAGTTCACTGATGGCACGCGGCGCCGAGTCGGGCTTCATCGGCGAATTCGAGATCGAGGCGCTCGCCGTCCACCTGGGTCTCGATGCGACGCAGATCGAACAGGTGCGGGACCGCCTTGCCGTGGCACAGATCGAGGTCCGCGACGACTGCGGGAAGGACGACGTCCCGCCGACGACGTACGCCAGCGCGGACCTGGCGGGCTACACCGTTGACGCTATGACGGAGTTCCTCGCCGAGGCTCGTCGCTATCCGCTGTTGACCGCCGCCGAGGAGATCCAGCTATCCAAGCGGATCGAGCGCGGCGATCTGAAGGCCAAGGAGAAGCTGATTTCGAGCAACCTCCGGCTGGTCGTCTCGATCGCCAAGCACTACCAGGTGAGCACGCAGTTGACGCTGCTCGATCTGGTCCAGGAAGGGATGCTCGGCCTCATTCGCGCGGCCGAGAAGTTTGACTGGCGGCGCGGACTCAAGTTCTCGACGTATGCGACGTTCTGGATTCGCCAGTCGATCCAACGTGGTTTGGACAACCACGCGCGCGTCATCCGCCTCCCGGCCACCGTCGCCCAGCAGGAGCGCAAAGTCGCCGCGGCGCACCGCCGGTTGGCCGCGAAGCTGGGGCGCGAGCCGACGTTCGAAGAGCTTTCCGAGGCGACCGGGCTAGAGGCCACGCAGATATCCGACCTGGCGGCCGCCCCTCGGGTGGTGACCAGCCTCGACCGACCGGTGGGCGACGAGGAGGACACGACTCTGGGGGCGCTGGTCCCAGGGGGAGGCGCCGAGGTGGGGGAGGAGGTGTACCTCAGCCTCGAGCGCGCCCACGTTCGCCGGGCGGTCGCCGCCCTAAACGAGCCTGAGCGAACGGTGATCCGGCTGCGCTTCGGCCTCGACGGCGATCCTGAGCCGAAGACCTACGCCGCCATCGCAGCGCAGCTGGGGATCGATCTCGGACGGATTCGGTCTCTCGAGAAGCGAGCGCTGAAGCAGCTGGCGCTGCACCGCGAGCTGGACGGGATCCGGGCGGCGTGAGCGACTGCGGCTTTGCCGCAGTCCGTCCGGGGGTCACGAGGCAAGAGGATCCGTGTTCGGCCGGATGCCGTCGCGCCACCTGGGGCATACCGTGACCGCATCATGATCCACGCACTCTCACATCGCTCCCAAGCCGCTGCAACCGTCGACCCGGCCGGTGCCAGCAAGCCCTGTGGCCATGCGCGTCACGTGGGCACGTGTCCGCATTGCCAGCGGGCGCAGCTCGCGCGGTGGCGCGCGCAGCTGAACGGCTCTCATTCCGTGGTGAGTCGCTGACGCTAGTCCTGGCAGATGTCACCGGTCCTGGCGGCCGTCACCCGCACAACTTCGCCCGGATCGACGAGCACCGAGTGCCGGTGATCCCCGGCCGGGAACAGGATCCGGTCGTGCCGGAGGAGCTCGCGGTCGATCACCTCGACCGCCGGCACCATCGGCCCGAAGGGGGGCACAGCGCCGACCTCGAGCGAGGGAAACTCCAGCGCGATCTCATCCTCACTCGCGAGCTGCAGCCGGCGCGTTGCGCCGAGCGCCTCGCGCAGCTTGTGCAGGTCGAGTCGCGCGGAGGCCGGAATCGCGGCGATCAGGTACCCGCCGCCGCGGCGACGGAGCCGTCGCCGGTCTCCTCCTCGGCCACCTGCGCCCAGCGCTCGAGCCGCTGGTCGATGCGGGCATGGAGCGTGCCGTCGGGAAAGCGGCCGTCCGGTCCGGGGGCGCCGGCGGGCATACCGGTCAGCAGCTCGATGGCCTCATCGACCGTACGTGCGCTCCACACGTGGAAACGTCCAGCCCGAACGCTCTCCACGATTTCCGTACCGAGCATCAGGTGGCGCACGTTGGCGTCCGGAATGATCACTCCCTGGCGTCCGGTCAGTCCGGGCAGCGCGCACGCCCGGTAGAACCCCTCGATCTTCTCGTTCACGCCGCCGATGGCCTGAAGCTCGCCGTGCTGGTTGACCGAGCCGGTGACCGCGATGTCCTGCCGGACCGGCACGCCGGCGAGTTCGGACAGGAGCGCATACAGCTCCGCGCTCGCAGCCGAGTCGCCGTCGATCTGGTCGTAGGACTGCTCGAAGGTCAGGTTCGCGGCCAGCGCGATCCGGCGCTCCCCGCCGTAGCGACCTCGTAGGTAACCGCTGAGGATCAGGAACCCCTTGTCGTGGATGTGTCCGCTGAGCTCGGTCTCGCGCTCGATCGAGACCAGCGCGCCTCGGCCCGGACCAGCACTGGCGGTGATGCGTACGGGCCGGCCGAACGTGTAATCGCCGAGGTCGAGGACCGCCAGTCCGTTCACCTGACCGATGCGCGCGCCGTCGAAGTCGAGCATCAACGTGCCCTCGGCGACCATGTCCAGCAGGCGCCGCTCGACCAGGTCAGAGCGCCTCACCTTGTGCTCGATCGCCCGCTCCACGTGCTCGGCACGCACGAGCCGGCTTCCGTCCTGGCCGGCCCAGTGGCTGGCCTCAGCGGCAACCCCTGCGATCTCGTCGAACTGCGTCGACAACCAGTCCCGGCTCTCGGCCAGTCGGGCCCCGTGCTCGATCACGCGCGCGACCGCTCCGGCGTCGAAATGATGCAGCCCCGCGCCGCGCACCTGCGAGGTCAGAAACGCGCCGTAGCCGGCCGCGCCGGCGTCGTCCCAGGCCATCCGCGAATCGAACTCCGCCTTGACGCGGAACAGCTTGCGCAGGTCCTCCTCGAGCATGTACGCGAGCTGGTACAGCGGCCTCGGTCCCACCAGCACGACCTTGAGGTCGAGCTCGATCGGCTCCGGAGTGAGCGTCGCGGCCGGGAACAGGGCGTATTGCTCCGCCGGGTTCTCGAGCCTGATCTGGCCGGTGCGCAGCACCTCCTTCAGCTTCGGCCACACCAGCGGCTGAGTCAGCACCTCCACGGCAGGAAGCAGCAGATAGCCGCCGTTGGCGCGGTGGACCGCACCGGGGCGGAGCATCCGGTGGTCGGTAATGAAGCCCCCGCCGAGCACCCCCTGGTGCTCGATACGCCCGAACAGGTTCGAGTAAGTGGGGTTCGTCTCCATCACCACGGGGGCGCCGCCGTTTTCATCGTGGTCGACGAGAACGTTCACCTCGTAGGGAGCAAGCGCCCGTTCTGGACCTCCCGTCAGCGCCTGCGCGAGCTGCCACGATGGCTCCGCCCCGTCCTGCGCGCCCTGCGCCTGAAGTTCACCGAGATTCTCGATCACGTTGCCCTGAACCGAGCCGAACCAAACGCCCAGCTTGCTCGAATCCGCGTAGCGCTCCTTGAGCTCCTCGATCAACGGGCCGACCGCGAACAGCGCGACGTCGTGCTCGAGCGCCCGGAGCCGTTCGCGGGTCTCGCGCTGTCGCCCGCGCGTCGACTTCAGGAACGCCTGGATCTTCGGTCCGAGTTCCTCGATCGCCCGCTGGTAGCGCTGGCGAACGGGCTCGGGAAGCTGGGCGAACTCGGGCGAAGTCATCGGCTGCCCGCCGCGGAGCGGCACCGTCACGACGCCAGTCGGCGTCAGCTCGAAGGCGATCCCGTTTGTCCTGGCCTGGTCGCGGAGGTCGGCCATCGCCGCCTCCTGCTCGCGCTCCACCGGTTCGGTCAGCTCGCCCTGCCGACGCGCATAGGTGTCGCTCTCGAACGCCGCCGCGAGCGCGTGGCGCGCGTCATCCAGGAACCGCCGCATGTCCGCGGCGAGTTGCCTGCCCTGCCCGCTCGCGAGCGCGACCGCGATCGGCCGGCGTGGCTCGCGGAAGTTGTGGAGGTACACCCAGTCCCCCGGGGCGGGGCGGTTTCGCGCCTGCCGGTGCAGCTGGGCCTCGAGCGCGGTTCGCTTGCCTACCCCCGCGGGCCCGGTGGCGAAGATGTTGTAGCCGGGCATCCGAGCCTCCAGGCCGAACGCGATCGCCTCGCTCGCCCGATCCTGTCCGACCAGGCCTTCGGCCGCCTCCACCTCCTCGGTGGAGGTGAAACCGAGCGACTCGGGAGGGTGGATTCGCCGCAGCGACGCCGCGTCGAGCTCGCGCGGGGTGGACGGTTCGTTCATCATCGGTTGACCGCCCTTGGCAGTGGTACGCGCGTGACCTGCCAGACACAGTCCCCGAGGATCAGACGGCCGATCCCGAGCCTGCTCCAACCCACCGCCGCCAGGACGCCGAACTCGCGGCGGCGCTCGATCACCGCCATGCTACGCGCCGACCGTCTGCTTCTGGGCCTGGGCGAGGTAGCTGACCGCGTCGTTCAGGCTCGACAGCTTGGGGTAGTCGCGCTCCGGGATCTCGATTCCGGTCCGCTCGTTGATCGCCACGATCACGTTGAGGAAGTCCATCGAGTCGATGTCCAGCTCCTCGAGGAAGTCCGCATCGGGGTCGATGCTCGCGGCGTCGACGTCGGGCGCGACTTCGGTGAGTACGCCGATCACAAGCGCGCGCAGTTCCTGTTCGGTGCTCATGAGGTCTCCGGTTTCTGTAGTTGTCGGTCGATGAGGGCGAGGAAGCGACCGCCGGCGTGACCGTCGCTGGCACGGTGGTCGGCGGCGAGCGTCGCAATCACGGTCGGCCGCACGCCGAGCATTCCGTCGGCGGCCCATGGCCGCTCGCGTACGGCCCCGAAGCCGACGAGCGCGACCTGCGGTGCGTAGATCACGCCGTGCACGAGGTCGACCCCGCGCTCGCCGAGGTTGGTCACGGTGAGCGTCGGATCGGACATCTCCGAGCTGCGCAGCCTGCCCGTCCGGGCGCGCTGCACGAGATCGCGGACGTCCTGCATGATGTCGTCGAGGTTCTTGCCGTCGGCGTCGTGCAGCGCCGGCGCGATCAGGCCGCCGCCGCGTAGCGAGACCGCCACCCCCAGGTGAACCCCTGGTCCGGGATGAAACGTCCCGTCGATCCAGAAGCCGTTCATCTCGGGCATCTCGACGACCGCGCGCGCGACCGCGCTCAAGAGCAGCGCGGACGGCAGCAGCCGATCGTTCACGGGCCGCTCGAGGTTCGCGACGTGCAGCCACTCGAGTGCGCGGCTCATGTCGATCTCGAGCTGGAGGTAGTAGTGGGGGATCTCGCGCTTGGAGCGCGCCATCAGCGCGCCAATCGCCTCGCGCATCGCCGCCTGGCGGTCGACGGGCTCGGCGCGGGGAGGGGGCGCGACTCCGGGCGCGACTGCGGGCTGTATCGGTGGCGCACTCATCGAGGGCGCCCGCTCGACGTCCGCCTTCGTGATCGCTCCGTTCGGGCCGCTGCCCGTAACCGCCGAGAGGTCCACCCCGAGCTGTGCGGCAACTCGCCGCGCAAGCGGCGAGACGCGGAGCCGGTGGTCTGCGCCGCCTGTGACGCGGACGGGCTCTGCGACCCGGGCGGGCGGCGGAGCGGCGATGATCGAGGGCGCGGTGGCGGGCGCGCCGACGGTCGCGAGCGCTTCGATCGGGGCCGGTGCGGCGACCGGCGCCGGCACCTCGGCGCCCGCCGGCAGGACGGTCGCGAGCCGCGTACCCACGGGGACGCGCATGCCCTCCTGGACCAGCAGCTCGCCGATCACTCCGTCCTCGAAGATCTCGACCTCGATCTCGGCCTTGCTCGTGTCCACGAGCGCGACTATGTCGCCGCGCCTAACGGTGTCACCGGGCTTGACGTACCACTCGAGCAGCGTGCCGGCATCCATGTCGGCACCCAGCGAGGGCATCACGAAGTCAGCCATCTCACCCAGTTCCCATCATCCGGCGGACCTCGGCAGCTACGACGGCGGGCTGCGGCAGCGCGGCCTGCTCCAGGTGCCGCGGATAGGGCATCGGCACCTCGGCCGAGCACACCCGCGTGACGGGCGCGTCGAGCTCGTAGAACGCCTGCTCCATGATCCGGGCGCTGACCTCGGCGGCCAGGCTGCCCGATCGCCAGCCCTCGTCGATCACCACGGCGCGGTGCGTGCGCGCCACCGATTCGATGATCGTCCGATCGTCGAGGGGGCGCAGTACGCGGAGGTCGACGACCTCGGCCTCGATCCCGGCGCCGGCGAGCTCCTCGGCGGCGGACAGCGCGGTCGGAACGGTGCCACCGTAGGCGATCAGCGTCACGTCGCCCCCCGGCCGCCTGGTCGCGGCCCGCTCGATGTCGACGGCGCCGGCGCCGGCGGGCAGCTCTCCCTCCAGGTTGTAGAGCGATCCGTGCTCGAAGATGAGCACCGGGTTCGGATCGTCAAGGGCCGGTCCGAGCATCCCGCGCGCGTCGGCCAGCGTCGCCGGTGCCAGCAGCTTCAGGCCCGGAATGTGCGCCAGCCAGCCCTCGAGGCTGTGTGAATGCTGCGCGGCGACCTGCCGCCCGGCCCCCGTGGTCATTCGGATGACCAGCGGGATCGCGAACTGACCGCCCGACATGTGCGTGATCGTCGCGGCGTTGTTCATGATCTGATCGAGCGCCAGCAAGCAGAAGTTGACCGTCATCACCTCGACGATGGGGCGCATGCCGCCCATCGCGGCACCGATCCCCGCGCCGACGAACGCGGACTCAGACAACGGCGTGTCCCTGATCCGCTCAGGCCCGAACTCCTCGAGCAGGCCTTTGCTGACGCCGAAGCACCCGCCGTAGGCGCCGACGTCCTCTCCCATCAGGAATACACGCCCGTCGGCGAGCAAAGCCTCTCGGATCGCTTCGCGCATCGCTTCGCGATAGGTGATTGCCTTGGCCGGCGCGACGCTCATGGTGCGGCCCCTTCGAAGTAGACGAACCGTTCGAGCTCCTCTACCGGTTCGAGTGTCCCGGCCTCGGCAAAGGCGATCGCGTCCTCGATCTCCCGAGAGATCTCCCGCTCGAGCCGCTCTACGTCCGCGTCGCTCAACAGGCCGGCGGCTTGCAGCTGGGCGCTCAGCGCCGGAATCGGGTCGTGTTCCTTCCAGCGCTCGATCTCATCCTTGGTGCGATACAGGTCGGGGTCGTACATCGAATGCGCGCGGAAGCGGTAGGTGCGAAGCTCGACGAAGCACGGCCGGTCGCCGTCTCTGACCTCGGCCGCCGCTCGGCGCACGGCCTCCTCGACCGCGATCACGTCCATCCCGTCGACCGACCAGGCGGTCAGCTCGTAGCTGGCCGCCTTGAGCGCGAGGTCGGTCTCCGACTCGTAGCGCTCGATCGCCGTGCCCATCGCGTAGCGGTTGTTCTCGCATAGGAACAGCACCGGCAGCCTCCACACCGCGGCCAGGTTCATGCACTCGTGGAACTCGCCCTCGGCGACGGCGCCGTCCCCGAAGAAGCACGCGGTCACGCGCCGGCGGGCCTGTAGCTTGTCTGCCAGCGCCAGGCCAACGGCCAGCGGCAGCCCGCCGCCCACGATCGCGTTGCCGCCGTAGAACCGGGTGGCCGCGTCGAACAGGTGCATCGACCCCCCACGGCCGCGCGCGCACCCCTCGACCTTCCCGTACATCTCGGCCATGATCGAGCCGGGTGAGACCCCTCTGACGAGCGCGTGCCCGTGCTCGCGATACGTCGCGACGATCGCATCCTCCGGCGTGAGCGCCTGCATCGCGCCCACCGCCACCGCCTCCTCGCCGATGTACAGGTGCATGAAGCCGCGGATCTTGGTGGCGCTGTAGAGCTCCACGCACTTCTCCTCGAAGCGCCGCACGCGCAGCATCTGCCGCAGCAGCTCGAGGCCATGCTCGCGCTCGATCCCGATCGTCGCGCTCACGAGACCGGCTCCAGCGTCGAGGTGTCGCCTTCGGCCAGGCCGAGCTCGCGGGCCTTGAGCAGCCGCCGCATGATCTTGCCGCTGCGGTTGCGCGGAACGGTGTCGACGAACTCGATTTGGCGGGGCGCGACGGCAGCCCCGAGCCGGCGGCGCGCGAACGCCAGCAGGTTCCGGTTCAGGTCATCGCTCGGCTCTTGCCCGCCCGCCAGCGTCACGAAAGCCTTGACCACCTCGCCGGCGACCGGATCGGGGACACCGATGACTCCGGCTTCGGCCACGGCGGGATGCTCGAGTAGCACGCTCTCGACCTCGAACGGCCCGATCAGGTGGCCGGCGGACTTGATCACGTCATCGCCCCGACCCACGAACCAGAAGTAGCCGTCGGCGTCCCGGCGAACCAGGTCTCCGGTCGTGTACCACCCGCCCGCGAA
>Ga0187770_10000181_pt1 | contig 30104 bp, 30 predicted proteins | sample 0116_SJ02_MP02_2_FD_133154 | JGI IMG/M metagenome (GOLD analysis project Ga0187770, IMG submission 133154) | Tropical peat soil microbial communities from peatlands in Department of Meta, Colombia - 0116_SJ02_MP02_20_MG | ecosystem: Environmental > Terrestrial > Soil > Wetlands > Peat | place...
CAGCTGAGCTACTTCGCGGGGGTGCTCTCCCCAGAGTACGGCAAGGGGACAACCTTCGGCCGGATGGTAAAAGAGGGCCAGCTCGGGAAGAAGACTGGCAAGGGGTTCTATGACTGGTCCACTGGCAGGGCGGCGCTTCCCAATGCCACGCCCACGGAGAAGGTCACCACCATGGACCTGTTCGCGCTGGAAATCAACGAGGCCGTGAAGCTGATCGAAGAGGGGGTGGCGAAGCCCGACGACGTGGAAAAGGGGATGGTTCTGGGCATGAACAGGCCCTTCGGTCCAATATCTGTGGCCAAGGACCTCACCAACGCAGAAGTGAAGTCGAAACTAGACGAGCTCGCAACCAAGTTCGACTGCAAGATATTCGCCCCGGCGCACGCCATCCAGGAGGGGAAGCTCAGGGACGCCATCGAGGGAAGGCTTTCTCCTGCTGCCGCGCCGCAGGCGAAGGTCGAAACCAAGGCGGCCGCCGCCCCAGGGGCTTCGAAGCCAGGCGGCGTCATCCTACTCGAAAGGCTCGAGGGGGGTGTAGCGAAGATAGTCCTGAACAGGCCAAAGTACAACACGATTAACGGCGAGGTCCTCGATGGGCTCGATAGGATAATCACAGAGGTCTGGAGCGACCCGGAAATCAGGGTTGTCGTGGTTACCGGCGAGGGGACTATCTTCTCTTCCGGCGCCGACCTGGGCCAATTCTTCGCCAACCAAGTGGCCTTCATGGAATTCAACAGAAGAGGGGAGAGGATAATGAGACGGCTGACCGAGCTCCCCAAGCTGACAATCTCCGTGATGAAGGGGTACGCCCTCGGAGGCGGCCTCGAGCTTGCTGCCTCCTGCGACATAAGGCTGGCCACGGACGACGTGCAGATGGGATTCCCAGAGGTCACGAGAGGGATCGTCCCGGGTTGGTCGGGTACTCAGAGGATACCCAGGCTGATAGGCCTCACCAGGGCTGCATCACTGGTGCTCACTAGCGAGAGAATCACCGGGCAGAAGGCGGTGGAGATAGGGCTGGCAACCAAGCTAATCCCGCCAGGAGACCCGGACGAGTACGCTCTAAAGTACGCGGCCGAGCTGGCCAAGAGCCAGGCCCCGGTGGCAGTGATGCTTGCGAAGAGGCTCCTCAACAAGGGGGCTGAGGTCCCCTCAGACGTGGGCCTCGAAATGGAGGCTGAAGCCCAGGGCATTCTCTTCGGCACAGAGGACATCAAGGAGGGTGTGGCAGCGTTCCTGGCGAAGCGGAAGCCGGAGTTCAAGGGGAAGTGATTGGAGATGCCGGAGCTTAGGGAAGTATACGTGGCCGACTATCTGAGGATTCCCTTCTCGCGGTCGAGGCCCGCCCAGCCTGAGAGGGATGTCTACAACTCCATCAGAATGGATCACGCGCTCGGCCTCCTTATCAGGAAGCTCCTGGAGAGGACGGCCATCGCCCCTGATGAGCTGGGGGACGTGATCACGGGGTGCGCCCTTCAGACTGGGGAGAACTGGCTCTACGGTGGGAGGCACCCGGTCCTGCTGGCTGGGCTTCCCGTATCCGTCCCCGCCCATGGCGTGGACAGGCAGTGCGCATCTTCTTTGAATGCGGCTGCCGATGGATCCATGGAGATAATGACGGGGAACTCCGACGCAGTCCTCGCAGGGGGGATTGAGCACCTCACCCACGTGCCGATGGGGAACAACCCGGCCCTGGTCCCGAACACGAGGCTCCTGACCAGGCCAGAGTACATGAAGTACCAGATGAACATAGGCTACTCCATGGGTCTGACCGCAGAGAAACTTGCGGGAGAGGCTGAGATTACCAGGGAGCAGATGGACCAGTTCTCCTACGAGTCTCACATGAAAGCATCGAAGGCGCTGGACAGCGGATGGTTCAGGCCTGAGCTGATGGACATCAAGGTGGAGGTGGGAGGGGAGGAGAAGGTGATAGATGTTGACCAGAGCATCAGAAAGGACACCACCCTGGAGGGCCTGGCCAAGCTCCCGCCGTCGTTCAAGGCGGGGGGCCTGGTGACTGCAGGGAACTCATCCCCCCTGAACGCCGGGGCAGCGATGGTGATGCTGACATCAAAGGAGAAGGTGGCTGAGCACAAGCTGAAACCCCTGGCCAAGGTGGTTTCCATGGGGTGGGCAGGGGTTGATCCCAGCGTAATGGGGAAGGGGCCAGTCCCGGCTTCGCAGAAGGCCCTCGCAAAGGCAGGCTTGAAGCCGGACGACATAGACATCTGGGAGATCAACGAGGCCTTCGCCGTTGTGCCTCTGTACGCCATACGGCAGCTTCACATCGATCCGGCAAGAGTGAACATCCACGGAGGGGCGATCGCCATCGGGCACCCGCTTGGTGCGTCTGGAGCTAGGTTACTCGGCACGCTGGGAAGGCAGCTGCAGGAGACGGGGAAGAAGTACGGACTTGCCACCCTGTGCATCGGCGGAGGCCAGGGTTTCGCCATGGTTCTGCAGCGCGCCTGACAACCAACGCTGGTCCCAAGAACTGGCTCAGGGATGACTATTTGCGACTCGATTAATCATTCGTTTGATTTCTTTCCACTCAGGTAGAACGTGCCGAGGGCCTTCGCACAAAGGCGTCCGTCTGCGTCCCTTAACTCCCCCTCCGCCACCGCCGTAGAGCCCCCTCGTCTGATCACGACCCCCTTAGCGATGAATGGGCCATTTCTAAGCGGTGCCAAGAAGCTGACATTGATTTCCAGGCTCAGCTGATCTGTTCCCGGGTTCACGGTCATAACAGCCATCCCGCAGGCGGTGTCCATTGTGTAAAGCACCACCCCGCCATGAACGATCCCTCCCCTCCTCGTAATGGCCCTGCTGTAGGGGAACCTCAGTTCTGCGACTCCCCCCCTCATCTTTAGCACCCTGAATCCCACAAGCCTGAACAGCTCACTGTCCGCGCGGAACACCCTTTCCACCTCCTCCTCCACGTTGAGACCCAAATCCTTCCCTTGCTTGAAGAGCTTCTCAAAGCTCCCGGCACTCTTCAGAATTTTGTCGAAGTTATCCAAGTCCTCTAATCGGACTGGACTCGAACCTTTCCCTTCCGCCATGGCGCGGCCGTTCCGGGCTGGCCTAATTACTCTTCCAATCGCTGGCACGAATCAAGGAATTGTTAATATTGGCGGAGGCATCTACTTTCACCCGATTCCCATGGCCATCAGGTCGGTTAACCCATACAACAGTCAGGTGTTGAAGACGTTTGAAGAATTTAGCGACGGACATGTGGACGAACTGGTCGCCAGGGCCGACGCCACCTACCAGTCATGGCGCAGGACCAGCTTCAGGGAGAGGTCTGAGTACCTCTTCCGGGTGACCAAGGAGATGCAGAACAGGATGCAGGAGCTCGCAGGAATTGCCACGCTCGAGATGGGGAAGAGAATCAGGGAGAGCGTGGGGGAGCTCAAGCTGAGCGCAAGCATAGTAGAGTACTACGCGGCCAACGGCGAAAAGTTTCTACAGCCTCAGAAAATAGACGCTAGGTACGGCGAAGCGGAGATCCACTACGAGCCCCTCGGGGCGCTGTTGGGGGTAATGCCCTGGAACTTCCCCTACTATCAGGTCGTGAGGTTCGCCGCGCCCAACCTAATGGCGGGGAACGTGGTTTTAGTCAAACACTCTTCTAACGTTCCGCAGACTTCGATTGCCATTGAGCAGCTGTTCTTGGCGGCCGGGGGACTCGAAGGGCTCTACACCAACCTCCTGATTACAAGCTCGAAGGTCGGACGAATCATAGAGGACCCGCGGATAGCAGGAGTCTCCTTGACGGGAAGCACGGATGCGGGCAAGGCGATAGCGGCTAAAGCGGGAGAGAGCCTGAAGAAGGTCGTCCTCGAACTCGGGGGGAGCGACCCGTTCATAGTGCTGGACGACGCAAACATCGAGAAGGCTGTGGCACAGGCTGTGTGGAGTCGCATGCTGAACGACGGGCAGCAGTGCACCGCGGCGAAACGATTCATTGTATCGGAAAAGGTCGCAGACAGGTTCCTCGCAGGATTCGCAGACGCGCTCAAGAAGCTGCAACCCGGCGACCCCATGGCGCAGGAGACCACCCTTCCACCACTGAGTTCAGAGAGCCAGTTGAAGACCCTCGAGGATCAAATCAGTGTAGCAGTATCGAACGGAGCCAGGGTCCTGCTTGGAGGCAAGCGCATCGAGAGGCCCGGAGCTTTCCTGGAGCCAACCATTCTCACGGACGTAAGACCAGACTCGCCGGCGTACAGAGAGGAGTTCTTCGGGCCGGTGGCCCTGTTCTTCAGGGCGAAGGATGACGCCGACGCAGTCCGCCTGGCTAACGACACCCCCTTCGGGCTCGGAGGAGCGGTTTTCACTGAGGACAGGGAGCGTGGGAAGAGAGTGGCCCCAGGTGGAGAGCGGGATGGTCTGGGTCAATCACCCAACGCTCTCCTCGCCCGAGCTGCCTTTCGGTGGGATCAAGAATTCCGGATTTGGCAGGGAGCTCTCCTCCCTCGGGATAACGGAATTCGTCAACAAGAAACTCGTTAGGTTGACTTCTGTCAACGACCCATTCTAGCCGCGCGTTAAAGCCCCCGGTCGGGCCTTAGTGGATTAGGGCCCGTTGGCAAGAGACCACGCCTATGTCTCTGTTAATAAGTAAGTGCGGAGGCGACCTTCGTAAGTGGCAAGGATGGATTTCGAACTTCCTGACGACCTGAAGGAGATGAGGAGGAAGGCGAGGGAGTTTGCTCTAAAGGAGATTACCCCCGAATTCGCCCAGAAATATGATAGGGAAGAGAGCTTCCCTGAAGAACTGAGGAAGAAGGCTTACGCCAGCGGGCTCGTCGACTACTCGAACCCCTGGTCCGTCCTCATCCTGCAGGAGGAGTTCTGCCGGGTTGACGCAGGGACAGGAATCTGCGCGGTGTCGGGCTACTTCGGCCTAGAGACCATTACCCTCTTTGGGACGGAAGAGCAGAAGGCCAAGTACGTGCCAATGGTCACGACTGGGAAAGCGATGATGGGCCTAGCCGTCACCGAACCGTCTGCGGGGAGCGACGTCGCTGGGATTAAGACGACGGCGACGAAGGCGGGAGACCATTACACCCTCAACGGAGCGAAGATGTTCATCACTAACGGCCAGCTGGCTGACTTTCTGGTGACGCTAACGCGCACATCGCCCCAGACCCAGAAGAGGCACCACGGTCTGAGCCTGTTCATCGTCGAGACAGGCACCGAGGGAGTCACAAGGAACAAGCTTCACGAGAAGCTCGGTGTCCGTGCCACGAACACGGCAGAGATTGTGCTGAACGATGTGAAGGTCCCGGCCAAGAACCTCATTGGCGAAGAGGGGAAGGGGTTTTACTATGTGATGACATTCTTCGACATTAGCAGAATCTACACGGCCATACAGGCTGTCGGCATCGCTCAGGGGGCTCTTGACAGGGTCCTCGACTACGTGTTTGCCCAGGGGATGGAGAATCTGAAGGAAGAGACCCTAATGACCATCGGAGAGATGGAAATGAGGATCGAGGCGGCCCGACTGCTGACGTACAGTGCAGCCTCCCGGCTCTTCCAGTTCAACCCAGACCCGAAGCTGACGAGTTCAGCGAAGGCCTTTGGATCCGAAACAGCGGTCTGGGTCACCGAAAAGGCGATGGAAATCACCGGCCTTCAGGGGCTCTCGGGGGACTTGGAGAGGTTCTTCAGGGACGCGAAGATCATGGAGATCTGGGAAGGCACAAGCGAGGTCGAGAAGTTGACAATAGCGAGGACGATGTTCAGGGAAATGATGAAGGAGTTTCTCGGAGAGAAGGGGGGTGCGAAAGCATGAGCAGCGAGGAGCACCAGCTGCTCAGAAGCAGCGTGAGGGAGTTCGCCCAGAAAAACTTGGAGGGCATCTCGGCGAAGATAGAGCGGGACGGGCTGCGACCGGAGACTATAGCGGCAATGGCCGCCCAGGGGTTCCTCGGTGCCTATGTGCCGAGCGAACTCGGCGGCACCGGCCTCGACGAGCGGGGATACATGATCGTGCTGGAGGAGCTGGCCAGGGTCTCGCCGTCCGCTGCAGTGAGGGTCCTTCTCACCAACTCGCTGTATGCCCCTCTGGCGATGGCTACGGAAAAGGGGAAGAAGACCCTCGAGGACGTCGCTTCTGCCAAAGTCAACGCGACGGTGGCTCACACCTGCCTCCTCGAAGGGTACAGGGAGCAGACGGGGGTCATCCTCGCCGACTCGCGCGTCAAGGGAGTGAAGGAGTTCGTCCTCAACAGCGACGCAGGTCTTGTCATCCTGACCGCGAATGGCACCCCCGGCACCCTCCTCTTGGTCCGGGGCGGAGTCGAACCGGTGAACGATCAGACCCGACTCGGCTTCAGAGGGCTCCGCTTTTCCTCTGTCAGGGTGGACTCGGGGGACTTCGAGGTCCTCGGAGAAAACGGAGCGGGAATGTTAGAGGGAGCCCTGGACGGGATGGACCTCGAAGTCGCGGCCATAGCCCTGGGGATCACCGCTGGTGCGGTGGCCAAGGCCATCGACTATTCCAAGGGGCGCACCACATTCGAGCACCCGCTCAAGGACTACCAGCCGGTTGCATTCTCCCTGTCCTCACTGAAGTCTGAGGAAGAGATGCTCCGGACCTACGTCTACGGAGAGGGTCTCTCGGGGACCGCCAAAGTGATGGCAAGAGTCAAGTCGACCCAGTTGGCTCGAAGCGCAACCAAGCAGGCACTGCAGGTCCATGGGGGCTACGGGTACTTCGGAGACTTCGGGGTCGAGAAGTTCTACAGGGATGCCATGGCCCTCCCTCTGCTCTTTTCGAGAGGGGTGAAGGACATGCAGAGGTTGTCGCAGGCTGTCTTCGAATCCAGAGCCGGATTCATGTAATCAGCCTTTGCCAGCGGAGCTGTTCGCCTGAGTCGTGACCTTGCTGGTTCGACTACGGCTTCAGGACGGCGCGCCCTTGAATCTCGCCGTGCTCAAGCTTGGAGAGGACTTCGTTTGCCTCCTCAAGACGGTAGGAAGCAGTTACAACAGGAGCGACTACCCCTCTCCTCGCCAACTGGACCAGCTCAGCCAGTTCGGCCAGTGACCCGGTGAAACTCCCTAAAATCTGAGCCCCAAGGAGAGGGAGCACGGGAAGTGAAAGTTGGAGCCCCCCTCCCATCAGCCCGTCAAGGACCAGCCTCCCCTCGTGGCCAAGCAACCTGACGCCAAGAGAGACCGTCGCCGGCTTTCCAACGAAATCAACAACTGCATCTGCTCCCCTTCCGCCGTTTTGTGCTTTCACTCCAGAAACGAAATCCTTGGCCTCCATCTTGGCGGAGTTGAAGGTGTGATCTGCTCCTAGCTTGGCGGCAAGCTCTAGCCTAGAGTCGTCTATGTCTGCAACCGCAATTCTCGCCCCCGTGGTCTTTTTCGCTATCTGGATGGCGGCCGTACCAAGTCCCCCGGCCCCCACAACCAGTAGAAGGTCGTCTGTGCGGAGGCCGCACTTCCTGATAGCGCTGAACGCCGTCAACCCAGAACATGCGAGGGTGGCGGACTGGGCCGCGTCTATTCCTTCGGACTTCACGAGATAGCGCGCGTCAGGGACGAATACGTATTCAGCATAGCCGCCGTCCTTCATGAACCCCAAGAAGGCTGGTCTCCCCTCGCATAGGTTCTCTTTTCCTGCGAGGCACTTCCTGCATGCGCCGCAGCCGATCCAGGGGTAGACAACCACCTGATCCCCTTTCTTGATGCCCGTTGCTCCCCCCTCGCTCCCCAGCTCCTCCACACTTCCCGCAATTTCGTGCCCCGGGGTCAGCGGCAGGAGGGTTCCGCCCCCGGTGGCAGACAGCTTCCTTCCCTCTCCTAGGTCGTACGCCCCGGCGATAAGGTGGATGTCCGTATGGCAGACCCCGGCCGCGCTGACCCGGACCAGGGCAGAACGAGAGCCGAGACGAGGGGTCTCCACGGTTGCCCCCTTGAGCGGCTGTCCTTCCGCCACTAGTCTCATGGATTTCATTTCTGCGAATCCCACCTGCTCGGACGCGGGTTTGACGCGAACGATACCCACTCGGCATTGCACTTTGTGCACTGGAACCGTGCAAATGTCGTTTTCTGTTCGCCATAGGGTTCGGTGGAGGCGATCACCTTCCACCTGTGGCTGTCCAGGAAGCGAACCACATCGGCAACCTTTGTCATGTCAAACTCCTTTGGAGGAAGGCAAGGACGCTCCTGGTCCCGCAATCCGATCACCACATTATCCTGAACTTGCACCGTTCGGCGCCCATCGCTTCGCACTCGATTTCGACTACCGACACATGGTCAGACTGGAAGGCGACGGTGCTGAAACCCCTGTAGAAGCCTTTGATGTAGTGACAGACTGGACGCGGCGCCGTCACTCCTCTCACCAGTGGGTTGTTCTTCGTGTATAGGGTGACCGACCTTCCTTCCATGTCGAAGTCGGCGACCGTTGACTTCCCCCAACCCAGGTTTGTGTAGAGGTCCGCCATTAGCTGAAGGAATCCCTCCTGCCCGATCTTCGCGACCAGCCTCTTCAGCCGTTTCCCTTCTGCTCTGCCCGCCTGGTCCCCCGCGTTATACCAGATGAGGTCCGAACCGACATGAAGCATCTCCCTAACGCTCGCGAAAACCTGCTTGAGTGCGACCATGTTTATCACAATCACATCGTCCCCGTTCGGCGCTGAAAGCTCCCCCAGCTCTGGATTGAAGATGAGCCCATCTAGGTACTTGGGTCTCGTCTTGTTCACCTGCGCTTCCGATCCTCCCTTACCACCTGCACGGCTCGCCTTCAAGCTGTCCTCCATATTGAGAGCACGACCCCAACTTCTAATATGCCTTCTGTGATAAACCGCCAGCCTGTATTTCGGAAATGGGCAGACTTCGAAGAAGGGGGTTGCCCCGCCGGCGGGTTCCCAACCCCTAGTGGCTGACCACGAGCCCCGAGTACTTTTCTCGCAGTGGTTTCTTGTCTATCTTGCCCGTGCTCGTCTTGGGGAGTTGCTCCTCTAGAATGACGTAATGGTCGGGCACCCAGAACTTCGCCATCTTGCCGTCTGCCACGAATGCCTCCATGTGCTTCCTAAGGTCGTCGGCGGAAGCCGATGCGCCCTGCCTCAGGGAGACCACCGCGAGGGGCCTCTCCCCCCATCGCTGGTCCTTGGCCCCGATCACTGCGGCTTCGAAAACTGAGGGATGCCGAACGAGCAGGTCTTCGAGGATGATGGTCGGAATCCACTCGCCGCCGCTCTTGATTGCGTCCTTTATCCTGTCGACAATGGCCACGTACCCTTCCTCATCCATCACCGCCATGTCCCCCGTGTGCAACCAGCCACCCCTCCAGAGATCCTCCGTCTTGGCTGGTTCCTTGTAGTATTCGCTGGTGAGCCATGGTCCCCGCACGACTATCTCTCCCGCCGTCTTGCTGTCCCGTGGGACGTCCTTCATCTCCGGATCTACAACCCTTATGGCGACAAGCGGAATTGGAATCCCAGTCTTTAGAAGTACCCCGTCAAGGATCTGCTCCTTGCTCATCCCGATGTGCCGCGGCGTCGGGTTGGCCAAGGTCAGGACAGGCGCAGTCTCGCTCAAGCCGTACCCTGCCATCACACTGATTCCCAGTTTCTGTGCGCGAAGTGCCATCTCCCGCGGCAGCGCACCACCCCCCACACTGACCTTCCACCTTGCTAAGGCATCTCTGTACTTCTCCACTGTAGGATGAACGAGTATCATGTTGAGCACCGTTGGGACCATGTTGGACCAAGTCACCCCTTCCCGGGCAATCAACTCGAGAATGTTGGCCGGGTCGTACTTCCCTGCGAGCACAGTCTTTTGTCCGTTGAGCCCTACGCCGTAGGGTACCCCCCAGCTGTGCACATGGAAGAATGGTACCAGGGGCATGACCACATCCCTGACTTCGAGCCGGTTCTGAGGGAAGCTTCCCGCTAGGCCTATCTGGGTGCCGAGCGTGTGCAGAACGAGCTGTCTGTGGGTGAACCAAACTCCCTTGGGAAGCCCGGTGGTGCCAGAAGTATAGAACAACGTAGCCCGGGTATCTTCGTCGAGCTCCGGGAACTCGTACTTTGGGTCTGCCCCTGCCAAGAGGTCGTCATAGAACATCGTGTTTGGGAACGGCACAGAAGGAGCTGACCCCGTGTCGCTCATGGAGACAACCCCCTTCAGAGACTTGATACTCCCAGCAAGCTTAGTTGCGACGGGCAAGAATTCATCCCTGATCAGGACAAACTCGTCCTGGGCGTGAACCATGGTGTAGCCGAGGTGCTCGGGCGGGAGCCTGATGTTGACGGTGTGCATGGTGGCCCCCATCATTGGAATTGCGTAGTAGGCTTCCATGTACCTGTTGGTGTCGACGTCGATGACCGCCACCGTCGTCCCCTTCCGCACCCCCATTCGTTCCAGCCCCGACGCAAGCCTCCGTACCCGCTCATAGAAGGCAACCCAATCGTAGCGCACCTTTCCATAGACTATTTCCTGGGGGCTCCTACGATGTAGCGTATTGAGTAGTAACTTGTCGATGGTAAGCTCGTAACGGGGGGCGGCCATCTCCGCCATTGCCCTCAATGGGTTGGCGGTGATATTAAAGCGTGATTCGTTGCGGGGGGTCATTCACACTAATGCGTTCGGTCGGACACTTGCAAGTGGTGCAGTTCCGCCCCCCCGGTGGATGTCCGGGGTAGGCGTGGACTCAGTTGTGAGCTCTTGGTTTCCTCGCAGTCCTTTCTCCAATCCCCTTCTTCATGATGTCCCTGACCAGGGCCTTGGAGGTGCCGAAGTCGTACTCCCTGGAGAGCGCGATCAAGCTTGCGGCGATAGACCCCTCGGCGTGAATCATGGCTGGACCGAGAACGCCCCCCATCGCTCCCGTCAACTCTCGGATCAGCCGGAACAGGTTCATCCTCTCTTCTGCCGACATCTTCGCGTTGCCGGCGAGGTATTTCCTCATCAGGGGCCCGATGTCATTTCGCGCGTAGTCTTCGGGGCTCGGCATTGTGGAAATCAGCCCCCCGGCTATGTCAACCAGGTTCTGGACCGAGCTCATGAATTGCGTGTTGGACTGGAGTTTGCCGATGTTGGCCCACAGGCTGTTTGGGTACACTATTCCTGTTCCCTCGTCCTTGACCGCGTCAAGGGCCGCGAGTCTGATTGCCATCCTTGATTGTTCCCTGTACATTATCAGATGGGCGAGCTTCTCCCTCACGTGAGAGGCACTGTCGGTCCCGTTCTGTTCGGCCATCAGCTTCGCCGCGCCGAGGAGAGTCTCCGCGATAACCTGCCTGTACGAAAGAGCGGTGAAGCGGTGGTACAGCCCGAACAGGTTGGCTAGTATGCCAGCGGCCTCCCATTCCCTCAGGAGGAAGACCCGGTCGTATGGGACGAACACGTCATCGAATATGGTGAGCGATTCCACTTCGATGTTCTTTGCAGAAATCATCCCTTCCTCAGGGGTCATGGCACTCTCAGCCTCCACCAGCGGGCGGGCGACCAGCTTCAGCCCCTTTGTGTTGGTTGGAACCGAAAAGGCCACGGCGTAGTCCTTGTCTGCCTCTGTCATGGCTCTCGTTGGGAGGACGATTACCTCGTCGGAAACAATCGCCTGGGTCGTGTGGGCCTTGGCGCCCCTCACCACAATTCCTTTTCGATCAGCCTCGAGCACGTGCAGATACATGTCCTTGTCCGCCTGGTCGCTCGGTCTGAGCATCCTGTCCCCTTTGACGTCGGTCTGACCAACCGCCAACGCGAGATTGTTCTTGGCAACGTATTCGTGGAACCTGGAGACCCTCTGGAAGTACCCCTTGGCGGGGTCCCTGGCGTCCAGAGCCTTCGATACTATCATGAGAGCCATTATGGCGTCGGAGCCGATGGCTTGGACGATGTTGAATACCCCGCTCTCGAAGCGTGTTGTCTCCTCGATCAGGCGAGACCTCGTGAGCAAATCCTGCGGCGTCCTGCACAGCCTGTAGAATGTGCTGATCCTGTGTCCGTCAACCACTGTCATCGGGGAAGGTTCGAAATTGGGGTCTCGCTGCAACCGGTAGAGCTTGGCGGCGTGCTCCGCCGCTAGATTCAGGTAGGGGTGCTTCGTGATATCCCGCACTCTACTTCCCCGATAGTATACCTCCCTCCCGTCAACAAGACTTTCCAGGTACTCTTTGGGACTTCTCATAGTGATGGCTCGGAGATGAAATGAAGCCGGGTGGCGTTAAAGGCTTCTCATATGCAACAGGCGGGACTTGGCATACGTTACCCCGTTCGAGGTTAGTCATAGCGGCCGTGGAGGACTGCGGTCAGACTGAGTGCTTTGCCTTGGTCGAGCTGAACTCCACTCTTACCCATGGTGAAGGAAGCTCAGAATCGAGTAGCTCCGCTTCACGACCTGAGAATCCGGGTGACAGTTTCCCAGACGGGCGTCCAATCATCGCTCTCCAGCCTGTACCTCCGGCCGCTCCCCTTCACCCTGAGCACGACACCGCATCCGACTAGAAATTCCAAATGAGCGATTGTCTCCATGACCGCCAGCCATCTGTTGACATGCCCCAACGACTCGTACGACCCCCTAGACCAATTCACTGAAGATGTCACCTCGGCGGCCGAGCGTTCTCCTCCGCGAAGCCCTCGAAGCACCTCCTGGAGGCGTTCCTCGTGATGGGACGAAATGGTATCTATTCTTTTCATGACATCTGTTATGACATTTCCGTGCCCGGGGAGGGCAACACTGGGACGCAGCCTCTTCACTTTCGCCAGAGAAGTGAGGTAGGAGCGGAGCGCGTCGTACTTCGGGAGCGGATAGAAAGCCACGTTGGGGGTTTCGCCTGGGAGAATGTGGTCCCCTGAAATCAGGGTCCCGTCGCTTGGCCGGTGGAGACAGATGTGGCCGGGGGAATGGCCAGGAGTATGCGAGACGAACCAGGGGCCCAATTGTGTTCTGATCGTTTCCCCTTCGACCAGATATGAGTCTGGATCCGGGAGTATTAGCCGGCTTGCAGAAATCGCGCCCCTGACGGTCTCGAGGACGTCTTCCGGGAAGCCAAGCCTGTCCCCTGCGTACCCCATTCCCCTGCTGAAGATGCTGTAGTAGTATTTTCTGTGGAGAGTCTCCCTCTTGTGATAGGACACCCTCGACGAATAGCTCCTTACAATCGACTTCGAACCGCCGAAGTGGTCCGGGTGCAGGTGCGTGATTAGCAACCTGTCGATCGAAATCGGTCCAAGTCGATCTTGAATCACCTCAACCAGGTCCCTGCCAGCACGCGCCCAGCCCGAATCGACCAGGACATGCTTTCTGGGCGAGACCTCGAGGAGATAGCAGTGAACCCTGTTCACAACGCTATCGAACTCGTCGTGTTCCGTGGTGGTCAGGCGGATCAATCCCTCCCCGATTTCCTTGATCTCTGCACCCACGCCGTCTCGCCCATAGGTGCGCATTTATGGTTCTGCGTTCCTTGCTCGTCCTCTCCCGAGGGCGAAAGAGTTAGGCAGTGGACTCCGAGATTGCAGGCTTCTCTGAGGGCGCTCTAAGAGATACTGGACGAAGAGAAGCATTCCAAATCATAAATAATCGCCTTCCCATGACCACCTCCGTTAAAGGCGTACTCTGGGAATGCCCCAACAGAACAGGCTACGCCCCGGGAATCCGTTGACAGGGTTTATGGAGGGTCTTGAAATAAAAAGAATCACCCCCGCGAGAAACGCTCTAAGGAGCGAGATCGGTTCCCTCGACGAACTGGCGGCTTCCATCGCAGAGAAAGGGCTCCTTGAGCCAATAGTGGTGAGGTTCGCGCCGGGTGGTTTCGAAGTCGTAGCAGGGAACAGGAGGCTCGAGGCATGCAAGATGCTCGGCATGAGAAGCATTCCGTGTCACATAGTTGACCTCGACGATAGGGAGGCGTTTGAGGTTTCCCTCGTCGAGAACATCCAGCACGAGACCATGAACCCAATCGATGAGGCCCGGGCTTTCAAGAAGTACGCGGAAGACTTCGGTTACGGCGGCATCACGCAACTGTCTGAAAAGATAGGCAAGAGCCAAGCCTACATCAGCAACAGGATTCGCCTGCTTTCTCTGCCCAAAGGAGTTAGGGAGGACCTCATTCGGCGCCGAATAAGCCCGAGTGTCGCTCAGGAACTGGTTTCTCTTGGTGATGAGGAAGCGGATGAGTTCGTTGAGATAATCCGTGAGCGTCATCTCTCGATGAGAGAGGTGAGGCGGATCGTGAGGCGACGACGCGGCCGTTTGCGGGGGGAGCGGCGAGAGTTGTCTGCCACCGACCTTGACGCCCGCGAGCCAGACCAGACCGAACTCAGGGCGCAGCTGGCCGACAGGGCTATCGCTAGGGCAGTTGCTTCAATGAGGATGGACTCTTACAGGCTCGGAGAAGTGATTGACGACGTCGCAGATCAATGGGTTCTCACGGAGACCCTCCTCCCATGTAGGGACTCCCTGAACGAACAGATAGACACGCTCCTACGTTTCAGAAAGAAGTTCCTCCGAGAATCTGCGAGACACTGATGTCCGTCTAGCGCCCAGATTGGCGCTGGCTACTTCCAGCCATGAACGGAGCGCGTTACGATAATGAATAAATTGAATGAAACAAACGGATTCACTGCGATGATGTCCAAGGAGGGAAGCACGTCGATGCCCGAGTCGGGGCGAATGAACGCGAAGGCAATCAAGAAAGTCGCTGTACTCGGCGCAGGGACGATGGGGCATGGGATTGCTCAGCTTGCGGCCCAGATAGGATGCAGTGTTGTGCTCCAAGACGTCGAAGATAGGTTCCTTGATTCGGGGATGGGGAAGATCAGGTGGAGCCTTGGGAAGCTCGTGGAGAGGAACAGAATTACTAAGATGGAGGCTGATGCCGTCCTCCAGCGAATAGAGAAGACTACCGACCTGAAGTTCGCGGTTTCTGGATCAGATCTGGTTATTGAAGCGACCCCGGAAGTGATGGAGCTCAAGAAGGAGCTGTTCGCTTCGATCGGTCGGTACACTTCCTCGGACACGATCCTTGCATCTAACACGAGCTCCCTCCCTATTTCCGAGATGGCCAAGGCGACGATCAGACCCGAGAACGTCGTCGGGATGCACTTCTTCAACCCGCCCCAACTCATGCGCCTGGTGGAGATAATTCTTGGACCTCAGACCGCCTACTGGGTCGCCCAGACGGCCTCTGAGTTTGCAAAGGGGCTCGGGAAGGATACTATCGTCTGCAGGAAGTATGTGCCCGGTTTCGTCGTGAACAACGTCCTCCATTCTCTGGGGAGGGTCCCGATGGCGATGTATGTGAGCGGAGACGCTACTCCGGAAGAAATAGACTCGGCTTTGATCAATAAGGCTGGCTTCCCCATGGGGGTCTTTCTGCTCCGGGATTACAGTGGAATCGATGTGGGATACAACGTTCAGAAGTTGTTCGAAAGCAATGGTTACCCTCCTGAACCTGGTTCCCCGCTAAAGAAGATGGTAGAGGAGGGGAAACTTGGAGCGAAGACTGGGCGCGGATTCTACGAATGGAGGGAAGGGCAAAAGCCCAAGATATCGGTCGACGCGGGAAAGAGGATCGACATCACGCCAATAATAGCGAGTGGGGTCAACGCGGCAGCGGAGCTGATAAGGCAGGGGGTCGCGACCCGGGAAGATATCGACAAGGGGGTCAGGCTAGGACTCGGATTCCAGAAGGGGATTCTTGAAATGGGGGATGAAATCGGGCTCGACAGGCTATTGGAGTCTCTGACCTCGTTTAACGAGAGTCACGAACGGAAAGATCGCGAGCTCTCCCCTCTCCTGGTGGGGCTGGTCCGCGAAGGTAAACTCGGCAAGAAAACGGGGAAGGGCTTCTACAATTACGACTAGGCATCACCTGTCTGCTTCGAGTTCCACGGGGTGCTTGGCTGCCGGTCACCCGCCCCGATCCGGGGTCTAAGGGGCAAGATAGGCTTCGCGGACGTGGGGGTCTGTGGCGAGGTCCTGGTTCGTACCGCTCAGGGTCACCCTGCCGACCTCCAGGACGTAGGCGCGATGAGCTATGGTCAGGGCCTGCCGGGCGTTTTGCTCCACCAGCAGTACACTCATCCCGCTCTTTGCTATTTCTTTGATGCCCCGAAAGATGGCCTCCTGTGCGAGAGGGGCCAGCCCTAGCGAAGGCTCGTCAAGCATGAGCAGTTTGGGGTTGGACATGAGCGCGCGGCCTATGGCCACCATCTGCTGTTCGCCTCCGCTGAGAGTTGAGGCGACCTGCTTGGACCTTTCCTTCAGTACGGGGAAAAGGGCATAGACCTTCTCGCGGTCCTCGTCGATCTGACGGTGCTCCTTTCGTAGATATGCGCCAAGGAGCAGGTTGTCCAGCACCGTCATTTCGGGGAAAAGCCTTCTACCTTCCGGGCAATGCACGACCCCGGCCCTGACGATTTCGTGGCGGTGGAGGATGTCAAGGCGCGCCTGGCCGAACCTGATTTCCCCGGTGCCGCGGACGAGACCGGATATCGTCCGCAAGAGTGTGCTCTTCCCGGCACCATTGGCACCCAGAACTGCGACTATCTCGTTGTCCTCGACCTTCAGGCTGACGTGGTCGAGGGCGAGGGCTTTGTCGTAGTGGACGGTGACGTCCTTGGCTTCGAGCACTCTCCTACACCTTTCCCAGATACGCTTCCAACACCTTCTGGTCGCTCAGTATCTCCTGGGGCGTGCCCTGGGAGAGAAGTTTGCCATGATCGAGCACCAGCATTCTGTTCGCCATCTGGACGACCTTGGAGACCTTGTGCTCGACCATCAGAAGCGTAAGATCCCTGCTCGCCTTCACCCGAAGCAACGCATCGGACAGTTCCTGCGTCTCCTGGGCGCTGAGCCCACTGAAGACCTCGTCGACGAGCAGCACGTCGGGGAACGTCGAAAGGGCGCGAGCTAGTTCCAGCTTCTTCAATTCCCCGTGAGAGAGGTTCCGCGTCAGTGAGAGCGGGGCCCGTGTAAGGCCTACGAGCTGAAGGAGCTCCATCGCCTGATCCCTGAGTTCGGCGCTGCCCCCCTTGCGGGTCAGCCTCCCTTTCCCCTGAATCAGACCTACGAGGACGTTTTCAAGTACGGTCAGGTCCTTGAACGGTCGGACTATCTGGAAGGTACGGTTCATACCTCTCTGGACGATCTGGTTCGGACTTTGGCCAGTTATATCGCGCCCGTCGAGCATGACCATCCCTGAAGTCGGGTGCTGGAATCCGGTTATCAAATCGAACAAAGTGGTCTTGCCAGCACCGTTCGGGCCGATCACGCCCATGGTCTCTCCCTGGTCGACCTGGAAGGTAAGACCGTCGAGAGCCACGAGGCCGCCATACTTCTTCGTCAACTTCTCGACGGAGACTCTAGGTGCCAGGACGCTTACCTCCTACCAACCTCCTGATCCTCATCCCCCTGAGGTTCGACTTCAGCCTTCCAAGCAGGCCTCCAGGGAATGCAAGAACTATTGCCATCAGCAGAACGCCGTAGGTAAGAACTGAAATGTCAGAGCTCACCCCCAGGCCATCAAGCACGACAACCAGAAGATAGGCACCCAAGACCGGGCCTACGATGGTTGCAATCCCCCCGACGATTGTCATGGCGATGACTTCGAAAGAGATGTTGCTGGAAAATGTGTCCGGCCCGACGAATTTGAACAACTGCGCTTGGTACGCGCCGGCCATCCCGGTGAAGAAAGCACTGATGACGTACGCCTCCAGCTTGTACTTCGTGACGTTCATGCCCGTGGCAGAGGCTGCCTTCTCGTCGTCCCTGATCGACTCGAGGGCGAGGCCGAGGCGCGAGCTTGCCAGGTAGATGAGGACGATGACGGTCGCAAGCATCAAGAGGAGCGAGCTGTAATACTGCACTACGTAACTGTCAGAGATGCTGGTCAGCCCGTACAGTCCGTGCTCCCCACCGAAGACGGAGGACAAGCTGAATGTGAGGTCTCCGGCAATTAGGGGGAAGATCAGGGTGGCCAGAGCGAAGTAGGGGCCTTTCAGTCTGAGCGTGGGATAGCCGAAAGCGACGCCTATGACGACGGCGACGGCCCCAGCCAGAGGGATCGTGAGCATCGGCCCGTACTTGAGGTTCAGATTCATGAAGCCGGCAGCGTACCCTCCGACACCGAAGAAGAGGGCCTGTCCGAAATTGAACCTGCCTGTCAGGCCCGTGAAGAAGTCCCAGCTGGCAGCGACTATGGCGAGGGTGTTTGCGAAAGTCATTATCGTAAGGGCGAAGTCGTTGGAGTAGACCAACGGAAATAGAATAAGCGTCATCGCGAGCACGATTCCGAGTCCAAGGAACCGTGAGAGCCTTGGCATCTCGCCTTCTACTCCTCTACCCTCCCAAGCAGCCCCTTGGGGCGCACGATTACCGCCACCGCTATTACCGCCAGCGGGACTATGATCTCGTAACTTGATGAAATCTCGAAAGCAACAACGACCTGCGAGTAGGAAACCAGAAACGCGGCGAGGAGGGTGCCAGGAATGCTTCCGAGTCCACCCAAGATTACGACGGCGAAAGCGACCACGGTTGCATTCAGCCAGGCGTCGGGCGATATTCCTGTCAGCGGGCCGAGAAGAGCCCCTGCGAGCCCGGCCGTAGCTCCTGACAATCCCAGTGTGATCAGAGAAATCCTCGTGTCGTTGATTCCCATCAGGGATGCGGCTTCCGCGTCCTGGGCTACAGCCCTGACCGCCCTCCCCAGCTTCGTAATCCTGATCAGGAGCCAGACGCCAAGGAACATGGCCAACGAGACGCCGGCGGCAAGAATCCGCTGGTTCTCGACGACGACACCGAACGGCGCGGAGATGCCCCCAATTATGAACGGTGCACCGACGCCCCGGTCGCCGAAGGCAAGGCTCACAACCTCTTGGGCGACGATGGCAGCGCTCAGGGTGATTAGAAGCACTCTGACGGGCGCGGAGCGGACCGGCCGGACGAGCCCGAGGTAGAGGGCGATGCCCAGTAGAAATGTCAGCGCCACGGCGAGAAGGAGTGAACCGACACTGTTGACCCCCAGCAGTGTCAGGAAGACGTAGTAGACGTACCCGCCTATCATGTAGAACGAGCCGTGCGCCAGGTTGAGTATTCTGGCCACGCCGTAAGACAGGGAGAAACCCAAAGACAGCAGAGCGTAAACCGCTCCGAGGAGTCCACCAAAAACAAAGATTTCGGGGAGGACCACGTCACCATGGCCTCCCCTTGGCTATTTACCTCCTAGTCACATCCAAGGAGGCAGTGTTATCGGCTTGGCGACGGTCGGCGGCCATACGGGCGTGTATGTGTTGTATGCGGTCCATTGGACCATCGAGAGCGCTGCACCTTTGGTGTAGTCCGGATTGTAAACGACATTGTGCGACCTGTCGAAGGTGATGACTCCATCCGGCCCTGTCATATTCGTCTTCTCGATGTAGGGAATGAGCGCTGTTCCGTTGGTGGTACCAGCCTTTTCGATCGCCTGGGCTGCGATGTAGACGGATTCGTAGGCGCCGTCTGCCGTGTATATTGGGAGCGTGTTGTAGTACTTTGAGTAGTTCAGGTAGAAGTTCGCGCCGATGGTATTGATTGGAGTCCCAGTGTCTCCTATCCCTACTTCGATTGTTTCATACTTTGCTGCTCCGTTTGTTTGGCCCCAGAAGCTAGGAGATTCGGCAGCGACATCTATCCCCATGGGAATGGCTGGAACCTTCAGATTGGCCCATGTCTGGATCAGCTGGACTGAGTCCTGACCGGCCGCAAGTATGCAGATGACCTGGGCTCCGCTACTCCTTACGTTGCTCATTTGCGTGGTGAAATCGGTCGAACCGTACGGGAAGTAGTCAGCCCCGCCACCTGGGGACACGATTGTGAATCCCAGTTTCGGGAAGTAGTACTGGAGGACTGGGACGAGCGCGTGCCAGACGGCTATGTCCTCAGCCAAGATGTACACCTTGGTGTAGTTTGGCTCCACGTAATGGAAGTATCCGTAGAACGAGATGAGGCCGGTTGCTAGTGCTGTGCTGTTCACCGGGCTGACCATGAAGAAGTACTTGTAGAGGCTGTAGTTCGCTATCACTTGCTGACCTAGTGACGTGTCGGCTGCCCCGGTGTCCAAGAATGGCACTTTGTACTTCGGCAGCTGTTGCTCCTCAGCCAGGACGACGTCACTTCTCTCGCCACCTATGATGACTTGGGCGTGGTCCACTGTCACGATTCTGTTCATGGCAGCGAGCCCCGTGCTGACAGGTATGGTCGGGTCGGCCTCCTGGGTGTCTTCGTAGACAAGCTGGAGTGGCCTCCCAAGGACTCCGCCGTGGGCGTTGATCTCCGCGACAGCAAGCTGTGCGCCTTCCTTCTCATCTATCCCGGTCACATCAGTCAAAGGTCCGAGGATTCCGAACGTGATCGGCTGGACCCCGGTCGAAGTAATGGTCTTGATGCTAGTGGAAGTTATAGTGGAAATCCCTGTGCTTGTAACCGTCTGTGTTGAAGTTGAGGTTGAGGTTGAAGTGGAGGTTGAGGTGGAGGCGGGGGACGTACTCACATAGTAGTACGACACCACACCGGCCACCGCCGCTATGACGATGACCGCTAGAACGGCAATCGCCGCAGACCTCGCCATGCCAGAGCGTCGCGTCAACATTTCGGATGAAATCTTCCTGTCTCACGTATAAGCACTATCATGTGTCTGCGTTGATGAAAGGAGCGCGCCAGGGGGGCCCAGATGGAAGATCCGACCCTGTCCTGTTGCATCAGGCGCCAAACGAAGTCGGTAGCTCTAAAATAGAACCATTCGAGGCAATGAAGAGCCAGAGATGAAATCTCCAGAGCTGTTCGACCTTTCAGGGAAGTCGGCCCTGGTGACCGGCGGCGGTAGGGGCATTGGGAGGATAATTGCATTCGCCTTGGCCGAGGCCGGAGCGAATGTGGGGGTTGCCTCTCGAGACGAGCAGGCGTGCGTCGGGACGGCCAATGACATGGCCGAAGCCACAGGGAGGACTACACTCTCTGCGAAACTGGATGTCACTGAGAGAAGCAGCGTTGAAGAGTGTGTGAAGATGGTGAAGGAGAAACTTGGATCCGTGGACATCCTTGTGAACAACAGCGGTACCACATGGGGAGCGCCGTTCGAGGAGATGCCACTCGAAAAGTGGGAGCGGGTTATCAAAGTAAATCTGACAGGAACTTTTCTGATGTGCCAGACGGTCGCCCCCATCATGAAGAACCAGAAGTGGGGGAGGATAGTTAACGTCGCATCAGTAGCAGGGCTCTTGGGCTCACCACCGTTCATGCACGCCTCGGGCTATTCAGCGAGCAAGGGTGGAATCATCGCTCTGACGAAGGAGCTTGCCGTCAAGTTGGCTGAACATGGCATTACGGTCAATGCGATCGCACCGAGTTTCTTTCCGACAAAAATGAGCCGACCGCTGACCGACAGGTTCGGCGATCTGATAAGACAGGACAATCCGATGAGGAGGATGGGAGAGGATGACGATCTGAAAGGGGTCGCGGTGTTCCTCGCGTCGGAAGCCTCAAGGTACGTTACGGGCCAAGTGATTCCTGTTGACGGTGGCCAGACAGCGACATAACGATAGTGAGCCGCCTGAGTTGAGCAGTTATTTGCAATAATTCTAACAGGTGCCCTTGAATATCCAATATTTAGTGTCAAATCTCTCCCGAATCTCCCATAAAGCTAAAAGTGGAGAAGGGCTTTCTGTCATCACATGGTAGTCGCTATCACAGTCAGGGACCTGATGGACAAGGACGTAGTGTCCATTGACGCAAGCGATAGCGTTGCTGAGGGCGTTGACCTTATGGTCCGCTCGAAGGTCTGGTCACTCCTAGTCATGGCCGGGGGGCGCCCCCAGGGCGTTGTCACCGAGAGGGACATCCTTCGCAGATGCATTAACAAGGGATTAGCGCCGACTGATGTGAAAGTCGGAACAATCATGTCTTCCCCGCTAGTAACCATTGGCCCTGACGCGACAGTCAGGGAGGCCATGAGCTTAATGGTCGAGAAGGATGTGAGGCGGCTCTATGTCGTGGTCGGAGGGGAGGTTGCCGGTCGTTTGACACAGACGCGTCTCTTTCAGAGTAACTTTGACCTGATGATGAGCCTATCAGGGCTCACAGGCGCTCTGTGAGCGGCTCCGAAGTCGCAATCGGGGCCCGTGGTGCCCCGTCCTTAGGCGATCTCGTGTGGGCAATATCCTTCCAGAGGGGGACTTTGGGCATGTTGGAGGAGTCCGTGAATCTCGGGCCTAGAAGATGAGTCTCTCATGACTGGGGTAGTTCGATAGCCGTAATAATCGAAGTCATTCCGGCGGGCCCGTAGATGACTCGGCTCTTCCTAGAGGACTTCGAAGTGGGGATGACCTTCGAGACCCCCATGAGGACGGTCACCGAGGCCGATGTGGTCGCTTTCGCTGGAGTGAGTGGAGATTTCAACCCGCTCCACACCGACGAAGAATTCGCGAAAAACGGGCCTTTCGGAAGGAGAATAGGCCACGGCGTCCTGACCCTGGCGATTCTTACAGGGCTCTGGGACAGGCTTGGGTTCCTCACGGGCTCGGTGGACGCATTCTACGGAATCGATAAGCTCAGGTTCACTAGGCCGGTCTTCTTCGGCGACTCCCTGCGGGCTACCGTAAGGGTTGTGGACAAGAAGGAGAGGGAGACCAACGGAATGATTGTGTTCTCCAACGAAGTCATTAACCAGCGGGGCGAGACGGTCCTGGTCTGCGACACCAAGGTCGTGGTTCGAAGGAAGCGGATCGGCGACTCGCAGAACTGAGGGAGTCGGGCCCAACCTTCCGTGTCTGTTACGGGCTTTTGTGCCGGCGAGAAAGCAGAAACAAAGCCTAAATCGCAGGCGGAACTCGTGAGTCCGACGATGAGGTGAACGCCGTCCCAGTCATAGCCCGGAGTAAGCTCCCGGGCAGATGATGAACTCGCGACGAAACTGAGTCAAACTTCTGACTTAGGGGGTAGCTTTATCCAAAGGCCGACCCTGAAAAGGCAGGCATGAGGTCGTTCAGAAAGGAGGACGTGGTTGGTAAAACCGTCATCGAGACCTCAGGCGCCGTGAAGGGGACGGTCAAGGACATCACGTTCGACCTGGGCGGGGGAGTAACGCTCCTTGTGCAGGGGGCGGACGGGAAGGACTCCGAGATTCCACTTTCAAAGGTCACAGGGATATCGGAGCACGTAGTGGTCAAGGCCGAGACTACAGCAGAGCCGGGTGCGTCAGGTTATGGGACAACGTGCAAGTACTGCGGAGCGCCAAAGCCGGTCGAGGAGCGTTGGTGCCCGAGTTGCGGGAGGTCCCAGGCGTAGAAATCGCCTGCACTTGAGGGAATATAGATGGCAAAGTCAGTAAAGGTCCACGACGATACTCATCGGGCGCTGAAGCTCCTGAAGGCCCGGCGAAGGAGCCGGAGCATCGATGAGGTGATTCGCGAGATGATAAGGGCCTCTACGGGGTCGCCCGTGGAAGACGCACACGCGACGTCAAGGACGGACGAATTGACCAAGTACCTAAAGGGCTGACCCGGTAACACAGAAATACGAACAGAGGCGGCCGGGAGCCAAGTATGGCAAAGTTCGACGGAATCGTAGGGAAGGCGCTGCTCACAGTCGAGGAGAAGGAGAACGAGTTGACGCTCGTCTTCGCTGACAACAGATACCTCTTCGTGAAGCTGGAAAATGGTAAATTAGCCTCGGAGAGCGTGCCCGAGTAGGGAATTACTCCTTCTGGAGTATCTCGACCGTCTTGGCGCCACCGACTAGTTTTTTGAACTGCTCGGCGTCGGCCAACGTACCGATGCCCGACTCGATGTGCATGGGTACCACCACCTTTGCTCTTATCGTCTTCGCCACCTCGGCAGCCTCATCGGGAGTCATTACGTAGATCCCTGAAACAGGCAGGAACGCTACGTCCACGTCCACCGCTTTCATCTCAGGGGTGGCGTCACTGTCGCCAGCATGATAGAACCTCACTCCGTCGAGGGTCACCACGTAGCCGTTCTTTTCGTCCGCTTTGGGGTGGAATACCTTCCCCGGCTCCCTGAACTTGTTGATGTTGTAGGCCGGCACAGCCTCAATCCCGACCCCCTTCACCTCTATCTTCGAACCAGGTAGAATGAACTTCTTTTCGTTATGATACTTCCTCAGAGGCTCCTCGCACATCCTCGCGGCGACCATAGTCGTAGCGGGAGTGATGAACCGCTTGATGTCCTCGTCGCTTAGGTGGTCGAAGTGTTCGTGAGATATCAGAAGCAGGTCGGCCTTGTAGCCCCCCTTGGTCTTGAACGGGTCGAGTATGACAGTCTTGGACCCTTCCAGAACGAACGAGTCATGCCCGAGCCAGTGGACCTTGATTCCCTTGTATGTCCACACGCCCGAGTCCTCCTAGAGATCGACTCCTTCCTCTCTGATGCCTGACTCATCGATGGTCAGGATGTCGATGCCGTTCCCGCTCATGGCGTCCCTCGCTATCGCTGCCTTGATAGCAGAAATCGCCAGGTCCCGCGCCTCTTTCTGGGTCATGGTTGGGCTGTATCCCGCTTCTACAACGCCTATGGCCGTCTCCTCCCCCGTGCCCACGGTCGCATACTGGTCTGAGATAACGCTCCCCAGTGGGTCGAGCACATAGACGACGGGCTTGTTCCCCATTCCGCCGAGTATCACCTGCGTCAGAAGTGGGGCGTACCTGTTCTGGAACATGAGCGTAGACATCAGCTTTGCGACAGAGTTGGGTTTCAGCGTCTTCCTAGTCTCTAGCTCTTTTAGCTTGGAGTAAACGGCAACCTCCCTGACCAGGTTCTGCATGTCAGACACCATGCCTGCGCAGACCGCGCCAACGCTGTCTGTGATGCGGAAGACCTTCTTCCCCGACTTGCTCCTTACGAAGTTGCCCAGGGTGATACGCCGCTCCGCTCCAAGCACGACGCCGTCCTTGTAGGCGATGCCCACGGCGGTGGCCCCCGGCATAAATTGCTCGTAAGCCATTGAGAATTCAGGCGGCCCGCGCGGGCCCGTCCTTTTAGACGTTGTGCCCGAATCTATCTCATCTGTGCATGCTTGGCGAAATTGTGACAGTGGATACCCCTTCGCCTTCATCGACGGACCACCTGCAATCGGTGAACTGGCTGGCTAACCCGAGCCCAGACAGCAGATGGGAAGTTACCTTTGGGACCGCAACACGCGACTCCTTGTGAGCCAACGACAGCAGCGGAAGGACCATGTCTGCCAGGTTCAGATCAAGGCAGGCGCCGGACCGGGCGGCGGCGACGAACCGCGAAGCGGCATCTCTCCCCACTTCCTCGGCCGGCTTCCCCTTTGCCCCTATGCCATCGGCCCCGATGCATTTGGAAGAACTCACGCAGTAGGCGAGCAGGGATGAGCCTGGAGAGTCAGACTGCTCCTCAGATAGTTCCGTCGAAGAGACGCCGAAACCGGCCTTCGCAATCTCAGCCCCCGCCGAGGCGAGCTGGCGTTCTGCCACGTGCCTTGGCAGCCGGCCGCACCTGCTTACAAGGATGGCGTCCCGTATGGCCTGCCCGTCGGTCAGGTCAAGCGTCTTGAGCTCGTCGCAGGGGGATATGGCAGCCGAGACCTTCCCTCCCCCGCGTGGATAATACCCTCTCCGTCGGGCGCCGATCTTCAAGCCAATGCCTATTCTGGCGTAGGCGTCTCGAACGACGCGCTCGAAGTAGTCGTAGGTGGGGCTCCATGGGACATCAGTTCCGCCAACGAGCTCCAGATTCAACCGGGATCCGGTCAGCGCGACCGCCGGAACCACCGCCTGCAGGACGAGGGTGATACTCGCAGCGGTCCGCATATCCAGGGCGAGAGCATCGACCCGCTGCCTCCCGGGAACGAAGGTGACCTCAGACGAACCCTCCGTGGCGCCTTCCAGTTCACCCCCGAAGACCTTCGCTATGACCTGAAGGGCAGAGATGTGCTGCCTCTTGAGGCCTGGGACATCCCTCCCGGCGCGTATTCTGTAGATCCTGACCGGCCGGCCCTGGATGGCAGAGAATGCGACGGCTGTCCGCAGTATCTGCCCGCCCCCCTCCCCTTTGGCGCCATCCACCTGAACGAAGTCCACGGCCGGGCGTGTGAAATGGGGGTGATAAAGCGGTGAGGCGTGTTCTCTTAAATAGACCCAGAGGGCCGCGGTCCGAGAACGGCATGAGAGTCGGTCTTCTCGTCGGCCGGTTCCAGCCATTCCATTTGGGTCACCTGGGGGCCGTGAGGTACGCGTTGAGACAGGTCGATTACCTATACATCGTGGTCGGATCGGCCCAGAGGAGCCACGAGAGGGACAACCCGTTCACAGCCGCAGAGCGCATAACCATGATCAAGAGCGCTCTGGACAGCAGCAGCGTGGACCCCTCCAAGTGGATGGCGATTCCAATAGCAGATGCGGATTCTCATTCGCTTTGGGTCTCAACAGTGGAGTCCATGGTGCCGAAGTTCGATGTCGTGTTCACCAATGACGCCCTCACTTTTCTCCTCTTCAAGGGGGAAGGGATAGACGTCGAGGCTGTTCCCTATCTGGACAGGAGCAAGTACTCTGCCACCAACGTTAGGGACAGGATTTTAGAAAGGAAAGACTGGGAGAGCCTCGTGCCTGAGCAGGTTTCAAAACTGGTGAAGGAATTCGGAGGAGTGGAGCGGGTGAGAGCCCTTATGCGCAAGGACTTGAAGGGTAGTGAACATGTCTAGCCAACAGAAGCTCATAATGCTACCAGGGCCGACGAATGTTTCGGAAAGAGTCATGCGCGCCATGCTAGGCCCGATAATCAACCACAGGGGGGATGCGTTCAGGGAGCTGTACAAGGGAATACTCGAGAAAGAGAGGCACCTGTTCCAGACAGAAGGGGAGGTTCTCGTGCTCTCCTCATCGGGGACCGGGGGCGTCGAGGCGGCAGTCTGGAACATCGTCAGGCCTGGGGATGTGGCTATCGTGCCTGTCTTCGGGGAGTTCAGCACGCGTCTCGCAGAAACGGTCGAGCTGGCCGGGGGGAAGGCAGTCAGGGTGAACGCCGACTTCGGGAAGGTCCCCAGCCTGGAGCAGCTGACTGCGGCAATGGAGGCTCAGGGGAAGTTCAGAGCCCTGTTCCTAGTTCACAACGAAACGAGCACAGGTGTGACTGCCCCCTATGTGCGGGAGGCAACGGAACTGGCGAGAGACCACGGAGCCTTCGCTATCATAGACGCCATCTCCAGTCTCGGGGGCTACGCCATCCCGGTGGACAAATGGGGCGTCGACATGTGCATAACAGGGAGTCAGAAGTGCATCGCAGCTCCCCCGGGGCTGGCCCTTCTTTCGGTCGGCCAGAGGGTGGTAGATTTCCTAAAGGGGTCTCCGCCGAAAACGAGATACTTCGAGATACCCAGGTACCTAGAGTACGGGGCCAACGGAGAGACGCCTTTCACACCTGCGCTCCCTCTCTTCTACGCCCTTGACGAGGCGCTGAAGGAGCTTCTGGAGGAAGGGCTGGCGAACAGGGTCCAGCGGCACGACAGGATGTCAGCACTGCTTTACGATGGGTTGGCGAAACAGGGTCTGAGTCCGGTGGCAGAGAAGTCGGTCCGGTCGAAGACGGTTGTCGCTTCCTACTACCCTCAGGGGGTGGACGACTCCAAGTTCAGGAAGGCCATCGCCCGAGACAGGGGCGTGGTAATCGCTGGAGGCTTCGGTCCCTTCAAGGGGAAGGTGTTCAGGGTCGGCTGCATGGGTCAGATCAACGAAAGCATAGTCGAGACAACGCTCAAGGCTATCGGTGAGACGATGGCCACCTTCCGAAACCCGTGAAAGTCTATAAACCCAACAACGGGGCTGGTCGAGTCCAATGGCTCTTGAGAAAGGGACCCTTATCTTCGCCAATTATACCGCCCGAGTCAAGGACACAGGCGAAGGGATAGAGTCTACAAACGAGGAAGATGCGAAGAAGCTCAAGATCTACGAGGCGTCGAGAAAGTACGAGCCAAGGCTGGTGGCCGTGGGGGAAGGGTGGCTTATTTCAGGGCTCGACGCGGAAGTCGCCAAACTCGCCGTGGGAGAAAGGAAGGAAATCGAACTTCCTCCAGAGAAGGCTTTCGGAACAAGGGACCCAACCCAGCTGCGTATGATGCCCCTCCGAAAATTTGGAGATAGGGAGCACGAGCTGTCCGTAGGGGACTCGGTAGAAATTGATAACCGCGTCGGAATCGTGAGGTTCATAGGGTCCGGGAGGGCCCAGGTAGACTTCAACCATAGGCTCGCCGGGAAGTCGATAATCTACGACTTCCAGGTCCTGAGGACGGTCGACACAGACGAGGACAAGGTGAGGGCCCTGGTCGACAGGAGGCTCGCGGGGGAGGGGAGCAAGACGACCATTGAGCTTGCCAACGGAGGAGGACTGACGGTGACAATTCCTGAGGACCTCTTCCTAGTGGAGGGTCTGCAAATAATCAAGAGGGGAATAGCCAACGACATCTTCAAATTCGTCCCGAGCATGATTTCATTGACATTCCTAGAGAGGTTCGCCAACCAGAAACCTCAGCCCAAGAAGGAGGAGCCAAGAGCCGAGCAGCCAAAGCCGGAATCGAAAGTGATTGCACCAACGCCGAAGACCCGCAGGAAGAAAGCGGCGACGCCCCAGACAGCTTAGATAACGCCCGTCGACCTTGCGAGAATGGAAGCACTCTTTCTGGTAAGCTTCCTCCTCGAGAGGATAGTGTACCTGTCGGGACGGATGGTGCTTGCCTTTGTCAGAGCCTCAATTACCATCGAATCGCCGACTCCAATCTGGGATGCCTCGACGGGTGCCCCCACGTTCTTCAGGGCCGATCTCACCCTCCTCCAGTCGATTCTGTGGAGCTTCGCCATCATGACTGTGCCGATGCCACACTTCTCTCCGTGGAGCCCCGAATCGGGTGCGAGCACGTCCAAGTAATGGGAAAAGAGGTGCTCCGAGCCCGAGCAGGGACGAGAGCTCCCCGCTATGCCGGCCGCCACCCCGGTGCTGATCAGACCCTCCACCAGGTCCCTGACACTCTCCTTGTCAAAGCTCCCCAGTGTCCTCGAATGATCCAGTACCGTATTTGCGCTCATTAGCGCGAGGCTTGCGGAGTAGCTCCCGTAGTATTCGCCGGTGACCCTGTGGGCCAGCTCCCAGTCTTTCACAGCCGTCAGCTTTGAGACCAAGTCCCCGCAGCCGGAGGCTAGCAGACGCCTCGGGGCGGAGGCTATCACGTCTATGTCCGCCAGTATCCCCACGGGGGGCTTTGCCATGAGGGAGTAGGGCCTGTCGAGCCCCTTGAGGGATGCGAAAGGACTGGAAATCCCGTCGTGGGAGGCGCTCGTCGGAACCGAGTAGAATGGAATGTGGAGCCTGAATGCTGCCAGCTTCCCAACATCGACACTCTTCCCCCCTCCGACCCCTACGATGCACCCGGCGCTCGCGGCCGCACCCATGACCCTGTCAACGTTGCTGATGTCCGCGGCGGCCACCTCCACCCATATGGGCTCCATGGGAAGTGCCGCCTCCACCGCCCTCCTCACTTTGGAGGCGACGTTCGACCCGGAAGCTACGACGACCCTCCCTCCCCCGGCCGAATCTTTGATGAAATCACCGAGCTTCGAGATGACCCCTTCGCCGATGAGCACCTTGGTGGGGAGTTCCATCAGATGGTAGCCAGGGTCCACGTGAGGCGAGGCCGACTGGTTGTGATTTAAGGCCACTGCGGAGGGTTTGCCCCACTCTGGCCGTGGATCTGTGAAAGGCTCGAAAGATTAAATAACTAACCGGCTCACGCTGTTTTTGTCCGTTCTGAGGAGGCTTGCGAAACCTAATGTCAAGAGATTTCAATCGAGTGGGAGGGAAGACGGTAGGGTCCGCCGTGTATCATGGGACGACGACAGTGGGCCTCGTGTGCTCAGATGGCGTGGTCCTCGCGACGGACACCAGGGTTACAGCCGGGGGGTTCATCGCCCACAAGAGGGGGAAGAAGCTCCTGAAGATTGACGACAACATTGCCATGACAATATCAGGGGGAGTGGCCGACGCCCAGAACGTCGTCGACACTCTAAAGTACTATACCAACCTATACAGGATTGAAAAGGGACGGCCGATGCCAGTGAAGTCGGCGGCCCAGG